>Ga0066671_10000036_pt1 | contig 32149 bp, 24 predicted proteins | sample GraSoiAngelo_120_FD_62294 | JGI IMG/M metagenome (GOLD analysis project Ga0066671, IMG submission 62294) | Grasslands soil microbial communities from the Angelo Coastal Reserve, California, USA - 14_0919_09_20cm | ecosystem: Environmental > Terrestrial > Soil > Grasslands | place: USA...
CCGCACCCGCCTAGCCCGCGAATCACGCGGCGGAACAGCGTATCCGTCACGCCCGCCATCGGCGCCAGCACCGCCGCCGGACGAATCGTCAAATTCCGAATTTTGTATTCCGCAGGAAACATCCAGTTCAGTGTAGTGGCAGGGAAGCCTTCGGGCAAGGCAGAATGCGGTTGAGCAGCGAGGGGAACTGCCTCATTTTCTTTCAGGGGGCGCTAGCGCGAAATCTTTCAAGAATTCCTCGAGACGGAGGAATTTGCGTCCCAGCGCACCCGAGTACGCCGACCATTCCGGCTCACCCGAATCCCCGGCCATGGCAGCTCCTACCGCCGCGAGTTTCGAATCAAGATCATCCAAATAGTGAAACACCAGCGCTTCGCGAATCATCGGCAGTTTCGGCGAGCCAAACTCATACTCGCCATGATGGCTGATGAGCAGGTGCTGGACGACCGCCTTCAAATTCGGGGGGAAGCCGTCAATCCCGTCCATGGCTTTCGAGACCGTCTGCACTTCCATCACGATATGCCCAAGCAGATGACCTTCCACCGTGTAGCCGATCGCGCGCTCGTAGCACAACTCGTCCAGCTTCCCGACGTCATGCAAAATCGCCGTGGTCAAAAGCAAGTCAAGATCCAGCTCCGGATAATGCTCGGCCACCTGTTTCGCGAGCCCACACAGGCTGACAACATGCTCCAACAATCCCCCGAGATAGGCGTGGTGCATGACCTTTGCCGCTGGCGCGCGCTTGTAACGCGCCGCGATAGAAGGATCATTGAGGATCCCGGCAGCGAGTTTCTTCAGCCAGGGATTCGAAATCGAACCCGCGTATTCCAGCAACTGCGCGTACAGCTTGGCGACGTCAGCTTTCGTCTGCGGCATAAAATCAGCGAGGTCAATTTCTTCCGGCTTCGCTAGTCGCACCTGCATTAGGGAAAGCTGCGGCCGGTTCTTATAAATCTCGACGCGCGCCTGGACTTTTACGAAATCGTCGCGGTTAATTCCCTTCGCAGCCGCTTCGAACTGGTCCCACATGCGCGCTTCAATCGTCCCGCTGCGGTCGCCCAGCTCCAGGCGCAGATACGGCTTGCCCTCGCGGGTGTTGCGAATCTCCTTTTCGCAAACGAGGAAAAAGGTCGTGATGTTTTGCTCGGAATTTAGGTCGGTCACGAATGGCGTTTTCATTCGCCCGTATTCTAGCTCAGTTTATTCATGAAGGACATATTCAGCCGTGGACGGCCCGCTCACTTGCCGGTATCCCCGCCGGACTTTCCGGAATTCGATCCCGATCGCTTGCCGAACAGCAGGAATCTCTTGTGACCCTTCTTCTGTTTGCTCGCTTCCGGAGTTGCGCTCACTTCCTGAATCTCCGAACCTCCTCCGCCCGCAAGGTCCTGGTAACCCGGCTTGATAATCACGTAGCTCTGCTCGCGCAGCGTCTTGAGGTAATCGCGCACGGCCGGCTCCAAGCGTTCGTTGTACAGCTTCTCCGTGATTTCGTTTCTCACTTTGTCGAGCGGCTGCACGCCTTCGCTGTAGTGTTCCAGGACCTGAAGAATCAGATAGCCCTGCTTGGTCTCCAGTACGTCGGTAAGCTCATTCCTCTTCATATTGAACACTTTGTCTTCGAGCTCTTTGGCGAGTTCCCCGCGTTTGTAAATACCCAGAAACCCGCCCTGATCTTTGGTGCTGCTGTCGGAGTAGCGTTTGGCAATTCCGCCAAAATCTTCTCCGTCCTGCACGCGCTTCAGCGCTGTCTCCGCTTTTTTCTTCAACGCCGGCAGCTCATCGGGGCTCTTGCCCTGCGTGCTCACTTCAATCTCGCGCAGGGCCACTTCCTCCGGGCGCACAAACTCGGACTTGTGCGCTTCGTAATACTTCTGGATTTCATCTTCGCCGATACTGATGTGCGACCCGACTTCCTGGCTGATCACTCGCTGCGTCAGAATGCGGTTGCGGATGTTGTTCTTGAAGTCTTCCCAGTTCATCCCTTCGGAAGTGACCGCCTTCTCCAGGGCTTCCATGCTGTCCAGCTTGTTTTGGATGCGAATCTGGTCGAGCTGCTTGATCACGTCGGCCTCGACGTTGAGGCCCATGTCCTTGCCGCGCTGGACAAGCAGCGACTGGTCAATCAGCTCGCGCAGCGTATTTTTCTGGCGGTCCGCAATGTCGGTTTGCAGCTGTTCGGGAGTGCAGCGGCCTTGGCATTCCTGCTTGGCGTCATCTACAGCAGTCTCTCGCGCCTTCTCGTATTCGGAAAGTGTGATGATTTCATTGTTCACTCGCGCGATGATCTCTTCGATGGTCTTGCCGGCGGCGTCCGGGTCAACGGGCTGCGCTGCGGCCAATCCCTTCAGTTTCGGCGCTGTCGGAGGCGCTGGCTTCGTCTGAGATGCAGCAGGCGGGGGCGCCTGGGAACTGGATTCCGGCTTTGCCTGAGTTGCTGGGGGCGGAGGAGCCTCGGAACTCGATTCCTGCTGGTCTTCTGCCAACAGCGGGAGCGCCGTACAGAAGGCTACGAGTAGAACTAGTTTTCGCATCAATATCCTCACCCGATGAGTTTAGCCCTGCCCTTGAAGACCGAGCAATACGTTTCTCAACACCCCAACGACGGCTTCCCCGCGCTTCAATTCAATCCACAGCACGCCGCTCGGATCGGGCTTAATTCCCGACCTCGAGCGCACCACGCTCACCAGCCGCGCCGGGTCGAGTGTGGTTTCCGGATGGAAGCGAACGGCAATTCGCGTCCCCTGCCGCTCGACCGAAGAAACCCGCAGCCGCTCGCACATGGATTTGAGGACCGCATAGTCCAAAAGGTTTTCCACGGAAGCAGGCGGAGCGCCAAAGCGGTCTTCCAGCTCCTTGCGAACATCCTGCTTTTCCTCTTCCCTGCCAATCGTCGAGATGCGCTTGTACGTGCGCAAGCGCAGGTTTTCGCTGGGGATGTAGTCCTGCGGGATGCGCACATCCAGGCCCAGACTGAGCGTCGTGCGCAAGTCCGGAGCAGCTTCCTCGCCTTTGAGCTTGGCCACCGCGCGTTCCAACATCTGGCAATACATGTCGAAGCCGATGGCTTCGATGTGGCCGTGCTGCTGCCGTCCAAGCATATTCCCCGCGCCGCGCAGTTCGAGGTCCAGCGCCGCGATGCGGAAGCCGGCGCCGAGCTCGCTGAATTCTTTCATCGCCGCAAGCCGTTTGCGGGCAATATCGGAAAGCGTGGTCTCCGGCGGAACCAGCAAATACGCATACGCGCGCTGGCTGGAGCGCCCGACACGCCCTCGCAGTTGATAAAGCTCCGCCAGTCCTAGGCGGTCCGCGCGATTGATCAGAATCGTGTTGGCGCGGGGAATGTCCAGACCGTTTTCCACGATTGTGGTGGCCACCAAAATGTCCGCCTCTTCTCGGATGAATTTGAGCATCACACTTTCCAGCTCTTTCTCGCTCATTTGTCCGTGGCCGACCACCACGCGCGCCCTGGGCACGAGCTTCTGCACCATCGCCGCGAGCGAGTAGATGGACTCCACGCGGTTGTGAACGAAGTAGACTTGCCCCTCGCGCGCCAGCTCATTCTCGATGGCGCTCCGTAGCAGTTCTTCCTTAAATGGTGCGACCACCGTTTGAATCGCCAGCCGGTCGCGCGGCGGCGTCTCGATCAGCGACATGTCGCGCAGCCCCACCAGCGACATGTGCAGCGTGCGGGGAATCGGCGTGGCGGAAAGCGCGAGCGCATCCACGTTCTTGCGCATCTCCTTCAGCCGCTCTTTGTGCGCCACGCCGAAGCGCTGCTCTTCATCTACGATCAGCAGCCCGAGGTCAGCAAATTTCACGTCTTTCGAAAGCAGCCGGTGTGTGCCAATCACGATGTCTACTTTCCCAGCTTCAAGATCAGCCAGAACTTTCCTTTGCTCCGCGGTACTGCGAAAACGGCTGAGCAATTCGATGCGCGCGGGAAACGCGGCAAACCGTTTTTTGAACGTTTCGAAATGCTGAAACGTCAACACGGTCGTTGGCGCGAGCAGGGCCACCTGCTTGTTGTCCATCACTACTTTGAACGCTGCGCGCATCGCCACTTCGGTTTTCCCGTAGCCCACGTCGCCGCAGAGCAGCCGGTCCATCGGCTCGCCGCGCTCCATGTCTTTCTTGATGTCGGTGATCGCCGCCAGCTGGTCCGGTGTCTCCTCGAATTCGAACGCATCTTCGAATTCGTGCTGGAAATTGCCATCGGGAGAAAACGCAAAGCCCGGCGTGGTTTTCCGCTGTGCGTACAGCGCCAGAAGCTGGTCGGCCATGTCTTCCAGCGATTTGCGCACGCGCGTCTTGCGCGTGTTCCACGCGGTGCTTCCGAGTTTGTCCAGCGCGGGATGCGCCCCTTCGAGCACGCGATAGCTTTGCACCAGGTCCATGCGCTCCAGTGGAACGTACAGCCGCGCATCTTCCGCATACCGCAGCAGCATGAATTCGCCGCGATGCCCGTCCGATTCGATCTGGCGCAGCCCTTCGAACTGCCCGATGCCATGGTCCACGTGAACCACAAAATCGCCGGGCTTGAGCTCTGCAAAATCGCTGAAGAAACCCGAAGTGCGAATTTTGTGGCTGGGCCGCTCGACCGTGGGGGTGACGTCGAACAGATCCGCGTGGCCGTGGATGGTTAGATTCGCTTCGGGAAACGTCACCCCTTCCGCGAATGGCGCGCGGATTAGCAGGAGGCCCGCGGATTCTTGCGCGCCTTCGGCCGTGTAGCCGGCAGCCGCTTCCTCTGACTCTCCAAGCACATAGGGAACTTCGTATTCCCGGCAGATGTCGGCAAAGCGTTCGATTTCGCCGATGCTCGCCGCTGTCAGAAACACGCGGCCACCTGCGGCCAGTTGTGATTTCACATCGCCCATGCAGGCAACCACGTCGCCGTGAAACCGCGTACTCGGCCGGGAAGAGATTTCGAATTGTGGCGTCGAACCGATTCCCAGCGCCAGTTGTTCAAGATGAATTTGCGATGTCTTCGCGAGCGCCGCGGCAATTTGCTCTTCGCCCCAAAAATAGTGCGAAGCGGGCGGCGAGTTCGCGCGGCCGTAACGTTCGTAAACTTCCGTCGCCGCCCGGAGGTGTTGTTGCGCGGCTTCCCGCAAATTTTGCGGCTCGTCGAGAAACACAATCGGCCGCAGCGAACTTTCCGCCAATTCGAAAAGAGAGGCCGTTCCCGCCTCTCCGGGAGGTCCAAACGCGGAAGCGGATTCCCAATTCACGGAATCCTGCTCAACAAACTTTTCCGGGGGCGGCACGGCCCATTCCGTCAGCGGCAGCAGCGTTGTTCGAACCACCGGCGCAATCGAGCGCTGTGTCCGCGCATCGAATTCGCGCACCGATTCCACCGTGTCCCCCAGCAGTTCGATGCGCACGGGACGCGGCGCCTCCGGCGAAAACACATCAATGATTCCGCCGCGGGCCGCGAATTGCCCGGGCAGCTCCACCATTTCCGTTCGCGTGTAACCCACCGAGCCGAGATGGGTGATCAACTCTTCGTGGCCAATCTCGGTGTCCTTCGCCAAAGTTTTCGTCAGATACAGGTAGGCGGCCGGATCTTGATACCGCCAAAGCGCCGCCGCCATGGGCGCAATCACCAGCGAAATTTGCCCGTCTGCCAAGCGAAACAGCGTTGTGGCGCGCCGTTCGAGAATATCCGCATGCGGGCTCTGCGATTCCCGAGGCAGCCGGTCAAAGCAAGGCAGCGTCGCGACACTGCCTGTCGCCCCGGGAAAAATGGCCGCAAAGAAACGGAGCGTCTCCGCAAGCGCTTCCGCGCGGCGGTTCGAATCGGTCACGAAAAACGCGGGGCGCCGCAACTCGTGCGTGAAATAAACCGCCACCAGCGCCTTCGCCACGTCGTGCAGCCCGGTAATCGAGACGAGGCTTGCGTTTGCGCGCAGCTCGGCCAGTGCGCCCTCCATCGACCGATGGCGCAGCAAAGCCTCCAATCTCTCGCGGACCGCCGGAAGTATCATGTGTATGGACAGTCAGGAATCTGCGCGGGACGCGCGCTGCTGTTTCAGCTGAGGCTCTTTCTCGCAGCCTTCTCGAATCTTTCGCAGAATCGCGGTAGTCGAATAGCCCGGCACCACGGGCAGGGAAACGACCCGCCCGCCCGCCGCTTGGACTTCTTCGCGGCCCACAATTTGATCGCCGGGCCAGTCGCCGCCTTTCACCAGAACATCGGGAAGCAGCCGGGAAATCACTTCCCGCGGCGTCGGCTCATCGAAAATGACGATCGCATCCACCGATTCCAGGGCGGCGAGCATTTCCGCGCGCTCCTGCTCGGGAATCACCGGCCGCGTTGGTCCTTTCAATTTCCGCACGCTTCGATCGCTGTTCAATCCAACAACCAGCGCCTCGCCCATCTGCCGCGCCAACTCGAAGCCGCGAATATGCCCGGGATGCAGCAGGTCAAAACATCCGTTGGTGAAGACAACGCGGCGCCCATTGCGTTTCTCGCGGCCAAACCGCACAATCGCCTCCTCCACGGTCATGACTTTCGATGCCAAGGGATCTCCATGCACCCACAGAAGAGAAATCGAGACCACGCCTAAACTTGTATTTTATCACGTGCGCGAGACTCGCCGCTCGGGAGCCCACATTTCACAATGAAAACAGGAAAAACTGCGCTCGCTACCGCCGGAATTCTTCTTGTCGGTGTAGGTTTCTGGCTGGCACTTCCCAAGACCTACAGGGAGAAGACCTACCTCGTTCCCGCCGGCGGCTGCCGCCTGGAAACTACCGTCTTCGACAAGAAAGGCGCCTCGCCGCAAGGCGCCGTAGTGCTCTTCCCCGGGCTTGTCGCGAACAAAAAAGTGATGGCCTTTCTTGCCGGCGGCTTCGCCGAGCAGAATCTCCGCGTCTATGTTCCCGACTTACCCGGGCACGGCCACAGCCCGGGTCCCTTTTCGCCGCAGCGCGCCGAAGACTGTGCCGAAGCGCTGGTCTCCGGCTTGGTGTCCCGCGGCATGGCGAACCCCGATCGAACCATTCTTGCCGGTCATTCGATGGGCGCCGCCATCGCGCTTCACGTCGGCGCAAACGTTCCCGTTGCCGGAGTTGTTGCCATTTCGCCAGCGCCCATGCGAGCGGCCCACGGCGTGCGACCCGAAATGCTGCTCTATACCAATCCCGGACTCATGCCGCAGCGCTTCGTGGTCATCAGCGGGTCTCTGGAGCCAGAGTCCATGTGCGACAATGCCGCCGATCTGGTTACCTCTTCGAAGAACGACGCGGCGCAGTTGATTGTCATCCCCGGTGCCACCCACGCCAGCCTGATCTTCGACCGCGCCGCCGTCCGCGCGTTTCAAAATTGGACGGCCAAGACGCTTCAGCTCAGCGGAGTGCCCGGAATGCCCTCGCTGCGCCAACTTTGCGGTGCGATTGCAGGATTCGTTGGTTTGCTCTTGCTGGCGAGTCCTTTCCTTCGCGAAATCACCGGAAGGAAAAAAGGCAGCAAACAAGAATTACCGGAAGTGGAGACCGGCAATTCCGTCCCCTGGGGCCGACTCCTCCTCGAATTTGCCGTCGCCTCCACGCTCGTCGTTGCCCTGTTGCATTTCTGGAATCCCTTGCGCGCGATCCGTCTTTACCAGGGCGATTACCTTGCAGCCTTTCTCGGCCTCACCGGGATCGTGCTCGTTCCTCTTCATTGGAAATCCTTGCGCAAACAATTTTCTGGCTGGAAATCCGGATTGCTCGGCGCGTCCATCGGCGCGTTCATCTTGTTTCTCTTGTTTAGCGCGTGGTTGGAGTTGTCCATCTACGAAGCTTGGATCCCTCCCGCAAAGTGGGCGCGCTTCCCTTTGCTCTTTCTTGCACTCCTCCCTTACCATATCGCGGAAGAAATCTGCCTCGGCCCTTCGACCAACACCAGGGCAGCGCGCCGCTTCGTCGCCGGATTGTCGCTCCGCGCTGTCGCCTGGGGCGCCCTCGCTGTCGGCCTCTTGTATTTGCACAGCGGAGAAATCCTCATGGTCCTGCTTTTGCCTTCTTTTGTACTGTTGCACGTCCTGGAACGCCGGGGGATGGACATTACGCGACAAGAAACCGGTTCCGCTGCGGCGGCAGCCGTATTCGGTGCTATACTCTTTACTGGTTTTTGCCTGGTGATCTTCCCCGTCACCTAAAGGTGTGGCGTTCTTCGAACGCCTTTATCTCTAATTTTTCATCACCGGTCCCGAGGCATATTGCGCATCACCGGGGATGCGCAGGGTGTAACGAAAGAACAGAATGGCAAAGATCGCGATCATTGGCGGCGGGCCGTCCGGCGCAATGTGCGGTGAGCAGCTCGCTCGCGCGGGGCACAAAGTCAATCTTTTTGACGAACACCTGGCTTGGGAAAAGCCCTGCGGCGGCGCCCTCACTCACAAAGCCATCCAGTGCTTCCCTTTCCTTCTCGACAATTCTTACGCGAAAAAACTTGTTCATTCCGTCGAGCTGATCAGCAGCGAGGAACATCACGCGACGCTCGAAATGCCGCATCCCATCGTGATTTATTCGCGCAAAGTCCTGAATGGACTGCTGCTCGATCGCGCGCAAAGCGCAGGTTGCAAAGTCCAACAGTCCCGAGTGATGGCCGTGGACATCGACAAAACCAAGCCGCGCTTCTCGGTCGAAGGCGAATGGCAGGAAGCCGATTTTCTCGTTCTCGCGGCGGGCGCGCGCAATCAACTCGTTCCCGGCAGCCGCGCACTGCAGCGCGACGAACTCGAAATGACCCAGGGCTATTTCGTCCCGCAGAACGCCGACGCCATCACCATCAAGTTCCTCCCGCAGTTTGAAGGTTACATCTGGTCCTTTCCTCGCTGTGACCACCTCTCGGTCGGAATCTGTGGCAGCATGTCCGTACATACCAGCGCGGAACTTCGCGCTCACTTGCAGACGTTCGTGGAAAGACAAAACATCCCCACAGACAACGCAAAGTTTTACAGCCACGTCCTGCCCTCGCCGCAAGAGCGCACGCTTTCGCAACGCAACGTGGTCGGCAAGAACTGGGCGCTGGTCGGCGACGCCGCCGCGTGGGTCGACCCGCTCACCGGCGAAGGGCTCTTCTACGCCATCCGTTCCGGCGAACTGCTCGGCCGTTCGCTCGCGCAAGGCTGCCCCGAAAAATATCCAGCCTGGATCAAAGCCGCGTTCTCGAGCGAACTGGAATTTGCTGCGCGCATCGTGAGGCGTTTCTACCGCGGCTCGTTCCTCGGAAGCGCCGTGACCACGCGCATGGTCCAATTCATTCGCCGCAACCCGGTGTTCCGCCAGTTGATAGCCGATCTCTTCAGCGGCACACAGGACTACACGAGCCTGAAGCGCCGTCTCTGGGGCCACTTAGGCGTCACGATTAGCGACTTCGTTGCCAGCGTGCTGAACCTCGAACGTCACGCGAGCGTCCCTGCGGGCAACACCGGCGTCTCCGGCGACTAGTTCTGGAGTGCGGCAGCCCTGCTGCCGCTTCTTCTGTTTGCTACAGCTTTTTTTAGCCTTTGGGGACCGCCCATCTCCGCTATGATGTTCCTATGTAGTTGTGCTAGCCCGTCCCGCATCGAACAGCGAGGGGTGAACCGCCCCGCATCATGACCACCGACGCCAACAACAAGCGAAAAATTGTAGGGGCGCGCTTTAGTTTACCCAGAGGAACGAAGCTCGCGTCTCCGTCGAGCGACGCGAATGCTTCCAAGGAGAAGCAGCGCAAGACCGCCTGGAAGAATCTTCCCGACGTTTGGGCCTTGATGAAGCCGCGCCGCGGCCTGCTGGTCTTCGGTTTCATCCTCATGGCCATCAACCGCGTCTGCGGCTTGGTCCTGCCGGCCTCCACCAAATATTTCGTGGACAACGTCGTCCTCCACCGCCAGATTCGCCTGCTCACGCCGCTGGCTCTTGCTGTTCTCGTGGCCACGATCATTCAGGGCCTTACCTCCTTCAGCCTGACCCAGTTGCTCTCCAAATCCGCGCAAAAAATGATCACCGAGCTGCGCAAGCAGGTGCAGGCGCACATCGGCCGCTTGCCGATTATGTTCTATGACGCCAACAAAACCGGCGTGCTCGTTTCGCGCATCATGAGCGACGTGGAGGGCGTGCGCAATCTCATCGGCACCGGACTGATCGAGTTTGTCGGCGGACTGATGACCGCGGCCATCGCGCTGGTCTACTTGATTCACACCAGCGTTGAGATGACTGCCGTCGCGTTTAGCATTCTCGTCGCCTTTGGGGTTGGCATCAGCCAAGCCTTCAAAACGATCCGCCCGATTTTCCGCGCGCGCCCCAAAATCAATGCGGAAGTCACGGGGCGGCTCACCGAATCACTCAGCGGCGTGCGCGTGGTGAAGGGCTATCACGCCGAAGACCGCGAAGAGCGCGTTTTCGCCTCGGGCGTGCACCGTTTGCTCGATAACGTGCTCAAGACGCTCACCGCGACTTCGCTGATGAGCCTCTCCGGCGCCATGTTGCTCGGCATCGTCAGCGTGCTCATGATGGAGTTAGGCGGCCGCAAAATGCTCGCCGGCACCATGACTCCCGGCCAGTGGTTCGCTTACAGCGCTTTCCTGGCATTTCTCATCGCGCCCGTTTTCCAAATCGTAGCCATCGGCACGCAAATCACCGAAGCCATCACCGGCCTCGAACGCACGCGTGAAATCCTCAACGAAAAGCCGGAAGACGAAGCTCCCGGCCGCAGCACCACGATGGACCGCATCAACGGCCGCGTCGAAGCGCAGCACGTCAGCTTCGCGTACGAAGAGCACAAGGAAGTGCTGCACGACGTCAGCTTCACCTCCGAGCCCGGGACCGTGACCGCGCTGGTCGGCCCTTCCGGCGCGGGAAAATCCACCATCATCGGCTTGATCGCCGCCTTCTATGCGCCTTGCAGCGGAAAAATGCTCGTCGATGGCGTGGACCTTTCTGCCGTGAAGCTGGGCTCCTACCGCACGCAGCTTGGCGTCGTGCTGCAGGAAACTTTTTTGTTCGACGGAACGATTCGCGAGAACGTGGCATTCTCGAAACCCAACGCCACGGAGGAAGAAATCCTCGCCGCGTGCCGCATCGCGCGCGTCGACGAGTTCGCGGAAGCGTTCGAGCAAAAGTACGACACGGTGGTCGGCGAGCGCGGCGTGAAGCTTTCCGGCGGACAGAAGCAGCGCGTGTCCATCGCGCGCGCAATTCTTGCCGATCCGCGCATCCTCATTCTGGACGAAGCTACTTCGAGCCTGGACTCCGAATCGGAGGCGCTGATTCAAGAAGGCTTGCGCTATCTGATGCGCGGGCGCACCACGTTTGTCATCGCCCACCGCTTGTCGACGATTCGGCGCGCCGATCAGATCCTGGTCGTCGAGGCGGGGCGCATCATCGAGCGCGGCACGCACGAAAGCCTCTACGCGCTTGGGGGCCGCTACTACGACCTCTACACCAAGCAGCATGCCGTCGAGACCAATCTCTTCCTCGCCCCCGGCGAAAGCACCGCGCTCGATGAAGCCGCCGCCGAGTCCGCCAACGCCACCGGCCGCGACGGCTCTGGCCGCGATGGCGCCGGTCTCCCCGCCGCGGTCCGCATCCTCCGCGGCCAAAGCAGCTAGCCGAAGACGGCAATTGGATGGAGGCGCTTGACGCTCTTCGAAGAACGCAAGTAGTTCCCGGGAACGGCAGGAATAGAGGGAATGGCCGCGCGCAGCCCGCTGGGATTTGGAGGCGGAAGAGAAGATGCCGGGCCTAAAGCCCCGGTGCTAGGAAAGGCGGAGAGAAAGACAGATCCCTCACCGCCGCTCGCCAACGGCGTGACCGGGTTCGGGATCACCACGAAGCCAAGGCGGATCCGCTAAGCGGTGGGGCGGCGGGCGATGATTTTTTTGGCGGCGGCTGCCTGAGCGGGAATCAGGGTGGCCATTTTGCGGATCATGGCGAGAACCAAGCGTTTGTCGCCGTCGGAAAGCGTGTTGCTGTACTTTTTGATTTCGGCGAGGAAGCGAATTTCGTCCTGAGAAAGCTCACCCAGGGCTTTTTGCGTCTCCCGGTCGCGGGGCGTTTCGGTGCCGGGGAAAAAGTCGGCAAGCGAAATGTCCATGGCCTCGGCGATTTTGGCGAGCGTTTCAAGAGACGGCACAGTGTGGCCGTTCTCCACGCGGGAAAGGTAGCAGCGCAGCAGCCCGGTGCGGCGCTCGATGTCGCCCTGCGACAAGCCGCGCTGGCTGCGATAGGTTTTGATGACTTCGCCGATGTTCACCCGAGGCTTTTCTTTAGGCATGGTTACTCCGCTTGAGTTGAAAGGGTCACTCCACTTGAGACGCCCACCCCTACTGAGGGTGTTATCTTAGTGGCTAACAGTAGGAAGGGCAAGAGAGAAAGTACGGAGAATGGTTCCAATCCGACAACGTTCTGAAGCGCGGGAAGTGGCGCGGAAATGGCGAAGAGCACCGGGATGGCCCAGGTTGCCGAGCGAGGGCGACCGTGCCCGCCTTGCGAAGGCTGACGGGCAATCTTGAACGAGACGACCGTTGCCGCTTTGAGATTGATCGAGATTCTACGGGCATCCTCGTCGGATGCCCAAGGGCGGGCACGCGGCGCGCCCTTGGTCGGAATACAGGTATGTGTGCAGCAACTTTAGCTTTGGGTGGGCGTCACGGTTACGGGTTGCTGCAGGCGGAATTCCAGCAAGGTTTCGCTGGGAATCTTCACCTGCTGCCCCTTAGTTAGGACTTGAACGGCGCCTCCTGCTCCCGCACCAGCCGCCGCGCCAACCGCGGCACCTTTGCCGCCGGCGGCAAGTCCGCCGATGATCGCGCCGAGAATCGCGCCACCGCCGACCTTTTCAGCCGTGTTCTTGCCGCGGCCCTTGCCCTGGAGGGTGTAGTCGCTGCTGACGAGCGGGTAGTCCTTGCCGTCAATCACCATGCGCGTCAGCTCCAGCTGCAGTTCGGAACTGCCCTTCATGTGGCCTGCTTCCTCAGCATTCGCCAGCCGGCCGTAAACGTCAGTCCCCTTGCGGGCAACAAGGGTGTCGTTGACAGTGAGGTCTGTCTCCAGGCTGGCGTGGAAGATGTCGCCGACATGGTTTTTGGAGGAGTCTACGCCATCAATCATGCGCACGAGAATGGATTGTCCCGCAGGAATAGTGATCGCCCCGCCCGGAGCTGGCGCAGGAGTGGCTGCAGCGACAGGCGGTGGCGCAGGCGCTGGAGCAGCGACAGGAGCCGGAGCGGGCGCCGGCGGCGGGCCCGAAGAGCGTCCCGTAAAGGTCAGAGCCACAATGTCGTTGGTGTTGAAAGTTTGAACTTCGCCGTTCACTTCAAAACGAAGGATGTGCTGCGTGCCACCGAGATACTTTCCCTGGATCACCTTGCCGCTTTTTAGTTCCAAAGTGTCGGCGGCAGCCACACCCACAAAAAACAGACACGCTGCCATGGCAGCGACAAAACGTTTCACGTTACGCATACCCCCCTCTTTCATGCCCATGCATCCCATTTTCAAAAGCTTATGGTCTCCGCGTTTTCCCTGCGGAGTTCCCTTCTCCCATTCTACTGCATTGGATGATTCCGTATCCCGCAATGGTTGCGCGGAATCACGGATGGCAGTGACACAGGGAACCCTGTGGGCTTGGGCCGTGATTCAGCCTCTTTCAGTGGATTCGCCCTCCTGAAACTAAGGTTTGAGATCACCTTTTCGGAATGACCTTTTGGGAAACAGGAGGGCACCCTGGGGGAAAAGACAAGACGCGAAGGAAAAGGGCCGAAGCTCGAGCCTCGGCCCTTGCCTTCGTTTGGTCCTAAGATAGCGACCTTGCTCTAGAAGCCGCGGCGCGCATGGTCCGCTTCTTCGGCAAGCTGCATGAGCGCTGCGACGATGGGGCTGTTCTGGCCATTCGGCTGCAGGAAGAGGCCGTCATCGACGAAAGATTGGACCGCGCCTTGGGCAGCCAAATTCGGATGGGTCGGTCGAATGATCGAAACGGGCCCGAACCTGGAATTCAAGAAGATGGTCGGCTCGGGCATGATCAGGTTCGTTTGAAATAGGTCGGGGGCGGGAGTCTGAGTGTTTCCCTGCTGAACGGTGGTCAAACCGGTATTCGGGTCGGCATTGGCATTGAGGTTGGGAAAGGTAAGGTTGCCGTCGGAGATGTTGGGAGCGTTGCCGGCTTTGTCGTGCCAGACCTGGAAATGCATGGTTTCGCTGGGGCCGATGCTGAGCAAGACGCGGAGCACCTGAAGGTTGGTCACTTTCTGGGCCAGGCTGGGATACAGGCTGGTACCGCCCTGCTCGATAAAGCCAAAGTGGAATCCCGCGGTGCTCGCTATCGCCTGGAGGTGATTGGGGATGGAGCCGTCGGGATTAAGGACCAAATCGCCATCATTGAGGGGAATGGCCGTGTGGGGATGCGAAGCGAGATCGGGGACAGCATTTTCGAAGGTGCCGCCCAAATCGGGGTTTTGAACCGCGCTGCGGTAGCGGGTCCACCAAGAGGTGTCTACCGTGAGCTGCTTCAGGTTGGTCAGCCGGCCGTTTTGAGGAACTCCGGTGACCTGGCTTGGCGGCAGAATCGCAAATGCACTTAGGTCAACGGGCTTCGCTCCAAGGAAGGCGACGTAGTTATTGAGAAATGCGTGGTGGCTGATCTCATCATCGGTGTTGTCCACAATGTATTGCGGCATGTCGCCATCGAGGACCTGAAGCGCGGTGACATAGTTTGGCGCGAGACCGGTGCTGATCTTTCTACCGCTCTCGACCAGGTCAATGGCGGAAAGGCCCTGATCGGTGGCGCCGCCGAGTTCGGCGTACTGAATCCACAAGTCGGCTTCGACCTGCTCGAGGGCACTAAGGAATCGCAGGATGGCAATGTCGCCGCGGGTGACGGGGAAACCGCCATCGTCCTGCGCAAACGCGGAGACCGTGTCGGTTAGGAGGCCGCCTCCTAAAGTCGCCGCGCCTGCCACTACCGCGCTGTTCTTAAAGAATGCGCGTCGATTCGAACTGCGATTGAAAACATTTCCTTTCTTTTTCATCTTTTGTTCCTTTCTGCGATGCGGGTTTGGAATTTGAACAGCAAATGTGGCCTGGCGATTTCGGCGGAACGGCCTCGACGCCGGGTCCGGGCTCACTTCGTTGAGCACCCACGCCAACACGGCAGGCGGAAACTCGATCGACTTACGGCCACGAGCCGTGACGGCGCACCTCCGAGAAACGCTTTTGGCTTAGATGCGTTGGGTTGGTGGGAATAAATCAGCGAAAGAACAAGTCTTTATCAGCGTCGTGGCCTTTGGGAAATAGAGACTTACGTCGAAAGCTAAATCGCGAAAGAAAGGATCGGTGGGCAACCTGGGGTCGAGGCCAGGGAAACCCCGGGTGAAGCCTATGGATAGTGTGAAGAACTTGCCCTCGGTCGTGCGGTTCGGGGCATTTGAAGTGTCCTTCGAGTCGCGCGAACTACGCAAGCACGGCATGCGCATCCAGTTAGAAGAAAAGCCCTTCCAAATTCTGGAGGCGCTGATTGAGAGCGCCGGACAGGTGGTAAGGCGGAAGACGCTTTGCGAAAAGCTCTGGCCGGATACCTATGTGGCCTTCGACCATAACTTGAATACGGCGGTCAACAAGCTTCGCAGCGTGCTCGGAGATTTGGCGCAAAGCCCGCGATTCATTGAAACGCGGCCACGCTTGGGCTACTGCTTTGTGGCTCCGGTGGAGTACGTGAATGAGCATCGGGCTGCCGCTGGCGCCCGGGCCACGATTGCGCAGGCCGACCAGAAGGTCCATGCCTCAGAGCGGCAGAATCGCCAACTGGTTATGGCGACACCGGTTCGAGGTTCCAGCCGTCCACAACAAGTTCCGGCGTCGCCCCTCGAAGCGAAGAGCTGTCAAAGCGCACCGTGACGGATTTCTTCTCGCCCGGCAGTAACGAAAAATAATTGTCGCTCCAGAAAACGGGCACGACGTCTTCGCCACCCTTGTCGCGCGTGAGGCGCGGGTGAATCATGAAGGCGACGCTGTTGCCGTGGTTGACCACGGAAACGGTCATTCGATGCTCTGATCCGGTCACGCGCGTTGCTTTGGTGATCGCCACTTTTGCTTTTGGCAGGTTGTTCAAGCCGGTCAGGTCCCCGAAATCTTTTTGTGGCGTGTAGTCGGTGCCCTCTCTTCCAGCCCAGTCGAGGGTGTCCGCTTTGGTGGAGAGCCAATAGAAATTGTCGCTGATCAGTTTTCCCGCAGTGTCGTGAAGCTGGAGCTTCAAGAAATAAGTCGTCGAGAGACCATCGGCGGCGGGCAGTTCGAAGGCTTTGGTGCTGCTGTCTTCCGCAAAATCCAACGTGGCGTTTCGCGAAGCTTTTTCTTTGGCATCGAGGTTGTAAATTCCCGCCGCCACGTTCATGCCTTTCAAAGACTCGTAGGTGCTGTTAACGACGTAAACCGCATTGTCGTCGTAGGAGTACTGCACGTGGACGGGCTCGCACGCTTTCCTCGTTCCGAAATAGCCGCCTGCGGGAACGAGGTAGTAGTCGTAAAGATGCCAGATTAAAGAAGGCCAGGCGTTGTTGAGCATCCATTGAATGACGCCGGTGGCCGTGTATTTGTTGCGGCCGTAGGCTTCGAACATGGCGCGTTCGCCGTCGTAGGTCATGGCCTGGGCTTTGCGCTCGTAGTCTTCTAACGAAGTGGCTTCGCCGTAGCGGCGGCTCAAGCCGTCAGTGAAAATATTTACGTTGGTAAAGCGCTCGCCGCCCGCGTGGTAGTTCCAGAAGTCATCGATCGGCCAGAGATGATCCCGAGGAATGAACTTCTCGAGGGACTCGCGCGGCGGAATGGCCGGGCCGGGACTTGTTTCGGTGTTGTAGCCGTAGGCGCCGCCTGCTTCTGTGTCTTCAATCCAGTAATCCGGCGGGACATATTCGTAGGGGCCGGTCATCTTGACTCCGGATTCGCCCGTCACCGTCGTTTTCTGCGCGGAAGCCGAGGAAACAATGGGATTGGGCCACTCCAATTCTTTCTCGATGCCCAAATACATTTGCTCGACGTCGGCAGGTGGGGGATTGTCGCTGCCATTTAGGAACACAAAAACGCTCGGATGGTTGCGCAAGCGCGTGATTTGATCGCGCAAGGAGGCGGCAGCGACGCGATCCTGGTCGCCGGTCCAATATCGCCAGCGTTCCCAGGCATCGCAACAGGTCCAGCCGGGCATGACCAGAATGCCCAGTTTGTCGGTTTTTTCGAACAATTCATCGCGATCGAGTCGGCCTTCGAGGCGAATGGTGTTCAAGTGCATGTCGCGGACATAAGCGAGATCGGCATCGAGTTTTGCCGAAAACCAACGAAGGAGCAGATCGGGAGCCCAAGCGGCGCCGCGAATCAAGACTTTCCGGCCATTAACTTTGAACAGACGATGCCCCTTGTCAGTGAGCTCAGAACTGACTTCGCGGATGCCGAAGGTCACGTCGGCCGTATCGGAAACCTGCTTGCCGATTTCGAAGCGCAGTTTCGCGGTGTAGAGATTCGGCGTGCCCATTTGATAGGGCCACCAGATTCGGGGATGAGCAAGCTTGAGCTTTGGGAATTGATCCGGAGAGAATTTGACGATCTTGGATTCGCCGCTGGCTAATTCCACTGGCTGTTGCAAAAAGATTCCTTCCAATTCAGCGTGAAGCACGCCTTTGACGGCGTCTTTCGAAGCGTTGCGAACCTCTGCGCTGATGGTCAGTTCGGCAGACTTGTACCGCGCATCGAGTTTTGAGGAGACGAAAGGATTTCTCACGGCAACCGGTCCGTTCGAGGTGAGGAACACTTCCTTCCAGATCCCCATGTTTTTGTCGGGCGGAGTGGGATTCCAGTCCACCCAAGTGATGCCGAGATCGTATTTGTCGGGCGCGGAGATCTCGAGGGCCAGGGCGTTTTTTGCATCGCGCTTCAAAAACTTGCTGACGTTGAATTCATAGGAGCGGTAGGTTCCGGCAACGTCATGGGTATCGGCGATTTTCTGGCCGTTCACCCAAATGTTGGCGCGGTAGTTGATTCCGAGAAAATTGAGCCACACATTCTTCTCCGCGCTAACGGCTGACGAAAACTCCGTGCGATACCACCAGGAGCAACGGAAAGGACTGTCTTCGGGCATGTCCTCATTGGCAAAAACCGATTTTCTCGAATGGCTCATTCCCGGGAAAGAGTCCAGGTTCATTCCGTAATCGGGGTCAGGATACGTTTTGTCTGTGACCAGCGCGCCGATGACCGTTGCGGGAATATCGGCCTGGTGCCAACTGGACGTGTCGAATCCCGCCACGGAAATTTGATCGCCAGTGGCCTTCACTTCACAGGAAGACTGAAGATGCCAGTTCTTGTGGAGATAGGTTCGCTTCGTGGGGCCATCGGCGGCAGTGACAAGATTTGGAACCACAAGACAGACGACCACAGAACAAATCAAGCAAAAGAAAGCGTATCTCGATCGTCGCACAAGATTTCTCCTGGGAACCAAAAGTTGTATCTAGATGGTCCAGCACCGCGGCCGGACTAACTGCGTCGAGCATATTAAACCGTTTCAATGAAGAGTTCTCGGATTTATTTTTGCGGGGCAGGAAGTACAGCGGGGAACCGATTCTGCACCAGGGAGTCCGTTACGAAGAACGAGGCCCAGCCGTGACCAAACCATCCAAGCAAAAAGCGCACTGCGAGAATGATCCGGCAGCTCCGGACCCTCGGCTATCGGATCGAACCACCCAACCGTCAACCCAGCCAAGCGAAAGCGCAGTGATTTTCGAGGCTTTCGCGAGCTCCTGTACGGACCGAGGCACTTCAGGATGGATTTTCATTGGACTAACCAGCACTAGGCTCACGCCTCCTCTGACGTGCGCCCAGTCCCGCCGGGAGCCTCGCAAACAACTGCAAGCCTATAGTAAACTTAGGCCGTAAGCTTTTCAATAAAGGCCGGAGTGGCGGAACTGGCAGACGCGCCGGACTCAAAATCCGGTGGCCGCAAGGCCGTGAAGGTTCAATTCCTTTCTCCGGCACCAAAATTATTTTCAGATCACCCTTCCTAATCCACTTTGCCGAATCACCAGTAAAGATGAAGGTTTCGGCACGGTCCTTCGACCTTTCTCGCCGATTCCTATGGTCACCAGTTGTTGTTGCCAATACAGGCGAAAACCCGCTACACGATACGATGACACACGTTGCTACATCTGACGAAAATAAAAATCTGCAAAATCCCTTGAAAAGAACCCACACGCTAGTAAGTACCACTGGATTTTGGGCCCGGCGCGTCTGCGATTGTCTGCCTCAGAGACAATCTTGTACCGCGAGAACATGTAGTCGGTCTTGTGACCGGAGATTTCTCGAGATTTCTCGTGCCGTTTTCTGCGGCACAGCACCGCGAACCAAACTGGCTGGAAGCGGCCGGAGTTTAGGTTCTGGCGTTGCTTGTGGCTGGCTTGGCTGCGCGCGCTGAGAACGAGGGTTGGCGCGACGGTGCTGCCTTCGACAAGCACCTGAGCGATGACGCATTCGAGCACGGGAAGTGCCTCGGTCAGTTCCAGGGATTGGGACGGGCGGCGGAGATAGTCGAACGACTGCCTGTCCCGCTTATACTCCGGCGCATGATTACCAAGCAGATTCGGAGCTTGGCGGACTCGCTGAGGGAGCCGGGCATTTGCGAAGAACGTCACTGCGTCCTTGCTGACGGTCACGCGGGAGAGCATAGCGATGCTGGCAGTTTCCACAGCGACGACTGGACGCCTGCGGCCCATAGAGGTAGGCTAGAATCCCCGCCCGGCAGGGGTTTCTCCACCACCAACGGAAACATCCGGGCGGTTACATCGAGGCGATTCGTGTCTACTGTAACTCCGCTTTCTGCGGGTGCTCACGGTGAGCATCGCGACCTGTCGTTCTGGATGGACCAAGTCCTAAAGGAGCTGGACTCGGTCCGCTCATCTCCCGACATGGAAGCGGTGCATGACCTGCGCGTGGCGATTCGGCGGTGCCGTTCGGTAGCAGCTGCCATGGAAGAGATCGATCCTGATCCAGCCTGGCCCGAGATGCGTAAAGCCGCACGCAAACTTTTCCGCGCGCTAGGCGCGCTGCGGGATGCGCAAGTGATGAACGAGTGGGTCAAGAAGCTCGGGCCGGAAAACGACCTGGTGCGCGCGCAATTGCTAGCATCCTTTGATTCCAAGGAACCAGAACTGCGCGATGCGGCATTACGCAGCGTCGCCCGATTCGATGAAAAATTGTGGAAGCGACTTGAGCGGGCACTGCGGAAACGCATCCGGCTGGTCCCGGCAGGGAGTTTGGCGGCAGAATGCCTGGCGCTCGAGCGGTTCGAAAGCGCAAAAGAACTTCATGCAAAAGCTTTGCGCACGGAGAGGCCTAAACCTTGGCATGCACTGCGCATTGGGCTAAAGCGGTTTCGGTATACGGTTGAGAGCCTGCTGCCGGAGCATTACGCGATTTGGACCGACAACCTGAAGCGGGTCCAGGATTTACTCGGAGAAATTCACGACCTGGATGTGCTGTTGGAGGTCGTGAAGAAATCGGATTTCGTGGAAACGGAAGATTCGTTGAATTTGTGGGTGGAAATCATTGGCCGGGAACGCCAAAAATTCATCCGCACGTACCGGCAGCTCACGCTCGGCAAAACGAGCCTTTGGAGCTTGTGGCGCGCTGGCCTGCCTACCAACGGTCGTGCGGAGGCAGCCGCCGAAGCGCGGTTGCGGGCTACCGCCCGTGCTGTCGACCCAGACCCCAGCCGCACCTCGCAGATCTCGCGCATTGCTGTGGCGGTATACGAGGCATTGAAACGCGCGGACGCTGCCCCGGCATTTCGCGAACCAAGGCTGAAGCACATCCTACTGGCCGCGGCGCGGTTGCATGCGGCCGGAAAGACGAATGCTCATAAGGCTCCGCACAAGGCTGCGCGCAAATTTATTCTTGGTCTTCCCCTGGCCCCCGGATGGACCAACGAAGAATGGGAATTGCTCGGCACCGTGGCCCGCTATCACCGTGGCGCCGAGCCCTCCAAGAAGAAGGGGGCGTTTTCGAAATTGTCTGTGGAGAAGCAGAATCACGTTCGCGCATTAGCAGGGGTATTGCGATTGGCCATTGCGCTTCGCAAATGCGGCGTGGAAAGCGGCGCGGGCTTGCGAGCAGAAAAGTCCGCTGAGACAATTGTTGTTCGTGTGCGCGGGCTGGTGGACGATGTGGAGACTGCCGCGCGCCTTGCCGCCGGGAAGCATTTGATTGAAGAATATCTGGGGATTCCGGTGATTTTGAAGGCCGTGGTGAAACAAGCAAAAGTGGTGGAATTGGCTGCCCGCCAAAACGTCGAGATTCAGCCGGTGGCTTCCTCAGATTAAATTAGGCAAAGGGCAAGACTTACTCCCGGAAGGTTCGGGGAACGCCTGCGGGACGGCCCTTCAGGTACGCGGCCTAGGTGAGGAAGTCTCGGCCCGTAAGCAAGGCACAACCTTAGCCCTTTTGCAGAAGCTGGCGCGCCGCCAAAACGCGATTGCGGCTTCGCTCGGGGTACCAAACCGGAGCGTAGTCGTCGAGAAGGTCCGAAAGTTCCAGGAAGGCTTCCGCTACGGCCTTAAATCGCAAGTCGCGAAACTCATCCTCGCTACTTTGCTGCAACAGCGCTTCATTATGCTGCTGTGGCTGTAAACTCATATACCACCTGATAACAAACATAGAACGAAAGTACCGGCAATGTCAACGCCATGATATACACCGTGATATAAAATAGCCCGTATGAGTAATAACGCGAACTTGTTAATAAAATCTTCAAGCAGTGAGGCTTACAAAAGCCGTACTCGCGCCGAGCGGCAGCGCCGCAAGCGGTTACGTTTAAAACATCGTAATGAGAGCCGCAGAGTCCGATGAACGGTTTCTTGCACCGCTTGGCTCGCTGGCAAGAATGGACCCCAACTAGGTTCTAGAACTACGATGCTCCTCCGTTGCTCCGGCAAGGAATCTCAACGCATACGCTCATTGCGGTTGCTCTTGAAAATCTGCCGAGGGGTTACGCCCTCCTACGTGGCTACTAGTCCTGCGCTGCTTTGCGCAGTAACTTTGGGGTTGCCAGCCATGCCAGCGAGCCCGTCGGCGGGGAAATGCGTTTCATGTCAAGCAGAGCTACTCCGGCTTTTTTCAAAGCCGTCCCATGCTTTTTGGAGCCGAGCACGGTGGCAACGACGTCGTCGAGATGCGGCGCATGACCAAACAGAAAAATTGAAGAGGCTTGTTTCTCGCGAGCGAGCTCGCGAAAGAGCAACGTTGGCTCGGCGCCGGGCAACAGCAATTCGCTTCGCCGGATTTTCTGCCTTGCGTAATCCAGGGCATCGGCGAAAATCTCTGCTGTTTGCAGCGCCCGCGTGTACGGGCTGGTCAGGAACAGGCCGGGAGCTACGCCAAGCGCAGCCAAGCCCTTCGCGACTCCCTTCGTTTTCTCGACGCCCTCTTCGGTCAAATACCTTTCCGGATCCGCAGGGCATTTCGGGTCTTCGCGATCGATCGCGATGCCGTGCCGGACGATGTAGAGCTCCATCTTCTTCTCCTAACCTTCTGCTGGACTCGCGGATCGTTCACGAATCTCTCAAGGCCGACGACGGGCGGAACAACCGCCGGAGCCGGTTCATAAAACTGGGAGCTCGTCGCGTATACACTTTCACGTGACACTCTTTTTCGAACCATTCTGTGCTGCGGCCTGCGTCGCGCAAATCTTCCGCTGCGTCACCGCGAGCCTGCACTTCCAAACTCACGGCCCCGCGGTGGAAGGAGGTGTGAATTTTCACAACGCGCTGGCGGTGGGAATGGTCGAGGCTCTCGGCAATCCGCAAAATAGCCGCCAATCTTCGCAGTACGGGTTTATCGGCATCGTCCAAAGCTGAATAGGCAGGATGATGGGCGGCAGGTTCCGACTTGCGATTGTGATACCGCACCAAGCCTGCGACGATGCCACGTTCGCGCCCTTCGAGCCCGGGAATGTCGCCACTCAACACCAGATACTCGCCATGTTTGTGGTGTCCGCGGTGACTGATCATGTGCCCGGTATCGTGCAACAAAGCTCCCGCCTCGAGAAGCACGCGGGTCTGCGGCGGCAAACGGTGCACCGGCTGCAGCTGGTCAAAAAGCTGGAGACTCAGTTCGCGCACGTGTTCCGCGTGTCGCTGGTCATATTCGAGCCTGCGCGCAAAACTGCGTGTCCCCAGGAGTAACTGGCGGGCAGCGCTGTTGTAGCGATGAGGTTCCTTGCGAGAAAACGTTTCGTGGGCGATTTGCTGCAGAAGCCCTTCGCGCACGCCGACGCCTGGAACGGCAAAGAGGCGAAGATTCAGGTAGCGCCCGAGGGTGACAAAAATAATCGCGGCGATGCCTATCACGTCGGCGCGGTCGCGGCGCACTCCATAAATCTTCATACGTTCACGCACGTCGCGGCTGAGAATGTCGGGCAAGCGTTCCCTCAACAGGGAGAGTTCGATGGTCGGCAAGCCGTGAACTCGCTCTCCTGGAGCGATGTCGGCCAGGGCTTCCGCATTGCCGCCGAGAGCCACGGCGATTCCCTCGCCAAGGTTGGGCCTAGGCGACAGTTTTGACTCCAACAGGGCGCGCAGGTACTTACGCACCTGTTCGCGCTCTGCGGGCCGGATCACTCCGGGAAGATTCAACGTGGTCATAAGCCGAACACAGCCCACGGGCAGTTGAGCACTTTGTTCCACGGCGTGGTCACGGAGAATGCTAATCTCCAAGCTTCCGCCACCCAGGTCCACAATGCAACGGGGCACAGCTTCCGGCCCCACCGCCGTAAGCACCGCCTCCCTGCCTAGGCGGGATTCTTCCGCCGCGCTGATCACTTCCAGAAGGATTCCGGATTTTCTCTTCACGGAGCGGACGAAGGCATCGCGGTTTTCCGCCTCTCGCGTGGCGCTGGTGGCCACGGCACGGTAGCGCGCCACCCCGAAATCGTCCATGACTTCACGGAAATAGCGGAAGGCTTTGGCAGCTTTCTTGAAAACGTCCTCGGTAAAGCGGGGCCGTACAAACACGCTTTCGCCCAGACGCAAGGGGTATCGTTCATTCTGCAGGGGCTCGATATCCAAGGCGGAGTGAGCGCGCGCTATGGAAAGGCGTACGGCGTTGGTGCCGGCATCGATGGCCGCGATGTGAACCGGGTCGGGCATCGGCGAAGTTACCGCCAGAGGTGAGCCAGGGCGGAGGAGGGAGTGTACTTCGTGGAGCGGATGCCGAGTTGCTCGGCAATGCGCTGACGCAGCAGCTTGTTGACGGCGGGCACGGTGGCTTCGCCGTCCAGTTCGATGAAGTTGTGCTTTTTCGCCATCACTTCGAATTCGCGCTTAATCATAGTCTGGTAGCGGATAAAGGACCAGTAGAGATCGTGGGAAAGCGACATGTCGCGGCCCGCCTCCCAGTAGCTGATGGCCTGCGCTTTGCGGAACTCGCGGCCGAAGGCGGTTTCCGGGCGCACGTTCAGCCAGAAAGTCAGATGCGGGCGCAGCGCCATGGCGTAGAGCCCGCTCATGTATTCGCGGTTGATGCCGCGCACCACACCGCGGCCAATCAAGGTGAAGATATAACGGTCCGCGAGCACGATCGTGCCGGAGCGCAGCGCCGGCAGGATGCGGTGCTCGACCTGGTCAAAGAAATCTGTGGCGTACATCAGGACGAGCGTGAGGCGGGTCACCGCGTTTTTGGCGAGGAGTTCATCAATATCTCGCCCTACGAGATTCGAACGCCGCAGGCCGCTGGTTTGTACGGCGAAGCCTTCCGACTCCAGCCATTCCTGCAAAAGAGTGATTTGCGTAGAGCGTCCCGAGCCGTCCATGCCTTCAATCACGATCAGGCTGCCGGTAATTTCGCTGGGATCAAAGCCAACCAGGGGCTCGCCGAAAAACTTTTGCGAGCCGGAATCTTCGGGAGCTGAAGCCGTTTTTGGCGACGCCGGAGCCGCGGACGGAGACGCAGGCATGTCTGTCGCAGTAACCGCGGCCGCGGGCTTCTCTTTTTCCGGGTCCGTCATGCCTTCTCCGCTTCCTCCGCGCGAGGGGCGAAGCGCTTGAGATCGATCTTCGACGCAACGATTTCGCGCATCTGTTTTTGCAATTTGTTGACCGGCATGGTTCCGTCAAGCACTACGAAATTGTCGGTTTCCACCATCTTGTCGTATTCCTCGAGGATCCGCGCCTGGAATAAACGAAAACTCTCGGCGCGGTCGTACGACAGCCCCAGGTCCATGCCTGCTTCATAGTATTTGAGCCTGGGACGGCCACTGAGAATACGGTTCACCGCTACATCGAGCGGCGCGCGGAAATAAAAGGTAATGTCTGGAATCGGCGCGAAACGATAGAGATTTCGCAGCCAGCGGGTCGAACAGCCCCTGGCCGTATCGCGCGCGAACGCGGTGTAGATGTAGCGGTCGGCCAGAACCAGATAATCTCCTTGGAGCAAGGGCATGATTTGCCGCTCGCAGCGGTCGGCAAAATCGGCGGCGTGCAAGAGCGAAAAGGTGGTGGGTGTAAGCAAGCGCCGCTGCTTGCCGCGCCGGGTCGCCGATTTTACCAGCGGCGAAGAATTCCATTCCGTGAAGTGCAGCCGGTAACCGCCGATTTCCAGCCAGCGCTTGAGCAAATACAATTGCGTGCTTTTTCCGGAGCCGTCGGTTCCCTCGACCACGATCAACGCGCCGGGATAGGCACGGCTGGGAACCGGCCGCCCCGGCTGCGGAAGAGTGGATTTTGACGGCTCGGTCCGCGCCGGTTTTTGTACAACATCTTGAGTTTCCATGGGCCTCGAACGAGAAGCGGATCAAAGGGCAAGAGTAGGTGCCGAATGTTACAGCCGCATTACAGCACAATTGCGGCCATTCCGGCAAAGGCCCTGGGCTTTCAGAACATCGCGACTTTGATGCGCAGGAATTTCTTCGGATTTTGCCGGAAATCTCCGATCAACAGTCGCATGTCTCCGGTCAGTCCCGCAAGGTTGTCGTAAAGTTTCGGGTCTGTGAACATTTTTCCCGCGGTCGTGGTGTTGTCATTCAACTTTGCGGAGGCCGACGCAAAGTTCGCGCTGGTTTCGCGCAGCTTGTCATAAAGCGTGTCATCGGTTATGAATTTGCCCAACGAACCTTTGCCCTCGCGCGCGTCCTTGATCATGGTGTTGCCATTGGTCATCGCTTCTTTGGCTTGGTCGTAGAGCGTAGGGTCGTAGATCAATTTGCCCAGTGTTCCTTTTCCTGCCCGCACGTCCGCCAGCATCACGTTCATGTTATCCGCCCCTTTATCGATTTTCGAATACAGCTCATCGGAAGCAACGAGCCTTCCGAGCGTTCCTTGCCCGTCGCGGATGCTGGTCATCATCGCGTCGCCCTTCGCGAGCATGTCCCGCATGTGATTATAGGCCTGGTCGTCGGTCAGCATTTTTCCGAGCGAGCCGCGCCCTTGCTGCACCCCGGCAATCATGTCCCGCACATCCGTGGACAATGCTTGAAGATTGCCCAGAACATCGGCACTTCGCTCCACCACTTCCGACATGGCCTTTTCTTCCGTCCCGGGAATGACTCCGTTATCGGGGACCTGTGTTCCCGTCAGTCCGCGCGAAATGGTGACATAGCGGTTCCCTAACAGGCCTTCGGTCCTGAGACTCGCCACCGAATCGGTCAAAATATCGCTTTGGTAGTTGCGGCTAACGCGCATCAGCACTTCGATATTCTTGTTTCGATCTACCGGCTTTCCCGCAGTTCGAGGCATAAATCGGATGGATTCGACGTTGCCCACTTCCACGCCGTCCACCTTCACACCCGCTCCGTCGACTAACCCCGAAACCTCGGGCAGATAAGTCTTCAACCGGTATTTCGGCGACAGGGGTCCTCCGCCCACAGAGGTTACGTAAAATATTCCCGCGGCCAGCACGGACAAGCCCACCAGCACAAACAGCCCCACCCGCAATTCCGTCCAGGTAAGTTGTCTTCGTTGTGGCATTTGTTCTTTCCTCCTGATACCAAGAAAAAGGCTACGGCAAATTCAGACCAAGAAACGCTTCAGATAAGGGTCTTTCGAATTCGCGATTTCCTCAGGCTCCCCTTCGAAATAAATCTCTCCCTCGCGATAGACCAGAAACCGCGTGTGGGCGGCATTTGCAGCTGGTCCGCTCCCGTTTTGTGAGTTAGCCACAACGCGTTCGGTTCGCGGGTCAAAGTGGAAGTTCGCCAGCGCGAATCCATCCTGCAGCCGGTGTGTGGCGAGCAGCGCCGTCACTCCATACATATCCCGCAGGCGCAAAATCAGCGTGATGATCGTCTGCGAGGTCATGGGATCCAAACCCGCCGTTGGGGAATCGCACAGCACGATGGGGGGCCGATTCGCTAATGCTCGCGCGATGGAAACGCGGCGCCTCATGCCACCGGACAACTCGGAAGGAAGCAAGCCCATGGTGTGTTCCAGTTCCACAAACCGCAGCACTTCTCTTACGCGCGGCTCGATCTCTTCTGCCCTCATATGATCTTCGTGCAACCGGTATGCCACGTTGTCGGCCACGGTCATGGAGTCGAACAGAGCTCCTTCCTGAAACATGAAGCCGATCTTGCGGCGAAATGCCAGAAGCTCTTTCTCCTCCATTTCCGAAACACTTTGGCCCAGCACGTTGACCGTACCGCTATCGGGTCGCAGCAAACCCGCTGCCATTTTCAACGTAAGCGTTTTCCCCGTGCCAGTTTCCCCCAGTAAGACCAGGGTTTCCCGCTCGCGCACGCGAAATGACACCCCACGCAGAATTTCCCCTTCATCGAAGCCGATGCGCACGTTTTCAAACGCAATGGCAGATCGTACTCCTCCATAGGGAAAAGACCCATTTTCCATCATACCTGCGATTATAGCGGCAATTCGCTTCCGGTTTTCGGAAAGAGCGTGCAAAGCGTAATCGTTCTGCGGAGCGTGGGTACATACGCCGAGGGGGCGAGTCGGGCGTACAATACTGCCGATTTTGAAGCCGAAAAAAGAGGTGATTCTCCGTGAAAACAATTTTCCGCACGTCTCAATTGCCATCCCTCGCGCATCTTTCCGCACTCTTGGTTTGCTGCGTGCGCATGTTGCTCGTTCCGCATGCTGCCCTGGCACAAAGCCTCACCGTCGAGCAGGTCATGAGTTCGCCGTTCCCTGACAATCTGACGGGCGCGGCGCGAGCACCGCGAATTGCTTGGGCGTTCGACGCGAAGGGCGTGCGCAACGTCTGGATTGCAGACGCTCCGGCTTTCTCCGCTCGCCAGGTGACGCACTACTCCGAAGACGACGGCCTGGCGCTCGCCAGCCTTCGGCTCACTCCCGATGGAGGCACGGTTGTATATTCGCGCGGAAGCGAACTCAACTCCCTCGGCGAGGTGGCTGACCCGACCAGCAACGTCACGCGGCCCAACCAGCAAGTGTGGGCCGTCGACGTGGACAAGGGTGAGCCGCGTTATCTCGGCGATTTGGATTGCACTCGCGAAGGCTGCGAGGATATTGAGATTTCACCGGACGGCACCACGGCCGTTTGGGCGGCACGAGGACAACTTTGGGTTGCACCGGTGTCCGGCGCTGTTCCCGCGCATCAACTCGCGTTCGTGCGCGGCGAAAATGACTCACCGAAATGGTCGCCTGACGGGACGGAAATCGCCTTCGTCTCGCATCGGGGCGACCACAGTTTCATTGGCGTTTATAATTTCGGTCGGGAATCGGTCCGCTACCTCGCTCCTTCGGTCGACCGCGACGGAATGCCCCGCTGGTCGGCTGACGGCAGGCAGATCGCCTTCGTGCGTATCCACGGCCTCGAAGAGCGTTCCCCGCTGCTTCAGATTCGCCCGAATCCTTGGGCTATCTACGTCGCGGACGCGGCCACCGGTGAAGCACGCGCGATCTGGCACAGCAACGAAGAGCTCAACGGCTCACTTCCGAATCTCACGGAAGACAAATCCTTCCACTTCGTGGGTAACCGCATTCTCTTCGCTTCCGAGCAGGATGGGTGGAACCATCTTTATTCCATTCCTGCCACAGGCGGCACGGCGACGCTGCTCACTCCCGGCGAATTTGAAGTGGAAGATGTCACCGCGTCGCGCGATGCACATTCTGTGATTTACTCTTCAAACCAGGATGACATCGACCGGCGTCATCTGTGGCGCGTTCGCATCGAGGGCGGCAAGCCTGAGCCGCTCACGAAGGGCGAGACGATCGAATGGTCTCCGGTCGAACTCGCCGATGGGCACACCATCGCGTGCCTGGGCTCAACCGCCGTCTCTCCGGCAATGCCATACCGTCTGACGGCTTCCGGGCGCGAGTTGATCGCGAGCACGCAGCTTCCTTCGGACTTTCCCTCGGGGCAGATGGTCGTTCCCAAGCAAGTGATTTTCCCCTCGGAGGACGGCTTAGAGATTCACGGCCAACTCTTCGTTCCGCGCGGTCGCACTGCGCCCGGTCCCGCGCTGCTGTTTATGCACGGCGGCTCGCGTCGCCAAATGATGCTCGGCTTTCATTACCTGCAGTACTATCACAACGCATACGCCGAAAATGAGTATCTCGTCTCGCGCGGTTTCGTGGTTCTCTCGGTCAACTATCGCACCGGCATCATGTACGGGCGCGCTTTCCGCGAGCGCGAGAAGGGCGGACCGCGCGGTGCTGAGGAATATCAGGACATCGTTGCGGCCGCGAAGTATCTAGAAACGCTTCCGATCGTGGATCCGAAAAAGATTGGCCTTTGGGGCGGCTCTTACGGCGGCTTCCTGACCGCCATGGGCCTGGCGCGCAATTCCGATATCTTCAAAGCGGGCGTGGACTTCCACGGCGTGCATGACTGGTCCGCGCGCGGCATCTTCCGTGGAGGTCCGGGTGGACAGGAGGGCGGTGGGCCTCCCGACCGCGCCGAAGCCATGCGCCTGGCTTTCGAATCTTCGCCCGATGCCTCCATAAAAACGTGGAAATCGCCAGTCCTGCTGATTCAAGGCGATGATGACCGCAACGTGGACTTCAGCCAGATGGTGGACCTTGTCCAACGCCTGCGCGAACAAAAAGTTCCTTTCGAGCAGATTGTCTTCCCCGACGAAATCCACGACTTTCTATTATGGCGTTCTTGGGTGCGCGGCTATAAGGCGACGGCCGATTTCTTCGACCGCGCGCTCATCAAAGGTGAATCGATTGCCCCCGGGAACTAGGCTCCCACGTCGAGCGGCAGGAGCTTAGAAAACTCGGTTGGCAAGATAGAGAGCGAGCTTGGTCAGGAAAAGGTCCGCGACAATGATAAGCACGGAGGAAATCACCACCGCTTGCGTGGTGGCCCGCCCAACACCCTGGGTTCCGCCGCGTACGGTTAGTCCTTTGTAGCACCCCACGGTGGCGAGAAGGAACCCAAACACCAGAGCTTTAATAAGGCCTTGCATTAGGTCGGAGAATTCAAGGATGTCGATCGCGCGCCGCCAAAACTCCACGGCGCTCAGTTGCAGTGAAAAGACCGATGCGACGCACCCACCCAACAGGCCAACGAACACCATCAAGGCGGTCAACAATGGGACCATCGCTAAGCTTGCCAGCACTCGCGGGGTGACCAGCTTGCGACTGGGGTCGGTGCCCATCGCCCGCATAGCGTCCACTTGCTCGGTCACCAGCATGGAACCCAGTTCGGAAGCCATTCCCGAAGAGCAGCGCCCAGCAGTGAGCAGGCCCGTGATCGCCGGGGCCAGCTCGCGCACCAGCGCCAGCGACACCACGTCTCCGGTCAGCGATGTCTGGCCAAACCGCACGAATTGCGCGCCGGTCTGTAACACCATCACGCCACCGATGAAGAATCCGGAGAGCAGGATGATCGGCAGCGAGCCAACACCTACATCATCCATCTGCACAAGCGTGTCTTGAATATAATGCGGGGGAGTCGCGAGATTGCCCAGCGCACGGAAGGAAAGCTGCGAGTAGTCCTGAACGGCAGCGATTGCCCGTTTCGTCGCGCCTTCGAGCACTTCGACCACCGAAGGTAGCTCTTCCGCCTTTGCACGGTTGCCTGTTATCTGGAGCGGAGTGTCGGCCACAAGTTCCTGTTCACACCCGTCTTCTGCGTTGGACCTCTCGCCGAAACAACCTATTCGGAAGCGTAACTGCGCGCCAACCGTGCGTCAAGTAAGTGATTTTGCTCAAGTTTCCTAACTTTGCGCTGGTCCTCGGCCCAAGTTCTGCGGGTTGAGTCTAAGGAATATCTCGGCTGCCGGCATGGCCCATCGGGCGCCTGTAAGCCTTTGCTGACTGAGCAACTTAGGAGACTATGCCGCTCTACGTCGGCGGCAAAGAAACCGTACGCTGAACTGCTCGGGGGAAGTTACTTTCCCCCAACCCAGGTGATCGGGGAAAATTGCTGCTGCTTGCGAATCTGCTCGGCAATCACGTCGGCACCGCGCTTATACACCTTATAAGCTCGCGGGTAGGTCTTGGAGCGAATTACTCTATAAAAGCGGCCGTCTAAGAACTCGATAGCGCAGTTGTTCTCAATCGCGATTCCGACGCCGCCCGCTTTCTTGATCATCGCCCGGAAGTGTTTTCTACGAGGAATCCCGAGAGTCCTGCTGTTGTAATGAGGGCAATGGACTCCCGGAATCAATCCAAGGCCCTTCACCTTGATGTACTTCCATTTTCGCGGGTTGTAAAAAGACATTGCGTCAGAATGTCCGGAATCAAACCAGCAGATCGCCCCCGCGCTAATGCCGGACAGCACCGTCCCATTCTCGTAGGCCAGCTTCAGAAACTTATCAACGCCCAACCGACCCCATAAGCGCATCATGAGCAAGGTGTTTCCACCACCAACATAGATGATGTCGGCGCCCAAAATCTTTCGCTTGATGTCGTGAATGGTTAGCTGCTCTTTGATGAGGAAGAGAACCCCAGTTTTGCATCCAAGGAATTTCCCAAAATATTCTTGGACGTGCTTCCAGTATCTCTCGGAGTCCGAACTTGCCGTAGGGATAAAAAGAAGCTTCGGATGCTTCTTTTTCGAGAGCCGGATGATCTCCCGGTCAATGGGTGCCGTTCCTCTAGTTCTTATATCCCCGCCGCCGATGGCCACAATCACTTTGGGCATGGCCTCATCTTAGCTTCAAATGCAAATTGGCCATCCTGAAAGTTCACGCCTTCAACGGCCTCGACGCACCATCGACGCACCT
>Ga0066671_10000037_pt1 | contig 31889 bp, 31 predicted proteins | sample GraSoiAngelo_120_FD_62294 | JGI IMG/M metagenome (GOLD analysis project Ga0066671, IMG submission 62294) | Grasslands soil microbial communities from the Angelo Coastal Reserve, California, USA - 14_0919_09_20cm | ecosystem: Environmental > Terrestrial > Soil > Grasslands | place: USA...
ACCGCCCAGCGCGACGCACCGTCGATCTGGGCTGCCTGGTAATAGGCGTCGGGGATCGATTTCAGCCCGGCATAACAAAGCAGTGCGACCAGGCTGGTCCAGTGCCAGACATCCATCACGATGACGGTGGCCCAGGCATCAAGGTCGTTCGAAACGTAATTGTAATTCAAGCCCAGGCTGTTCAGCACATAGCCCAACAGTCCAATGTCGGGCCGCCCAAAGATCTGCCAGATGGTCCCGACCACATTCCACGGGATCAGCAGCGGCAGCGCCAGGATCACGAGACACACCGCGACGCTAAAACCCTGCCGCGGCATCGACAGCGCGACCACGATTCCGAGCGGGACTTCAATCGCAAGGATCACCGCCGAGAAGAACAGATTGCGCCACAGCGACGCCAGGAACCGGCCGCCGAGATCGGTCGTGGGATCGAGCAATTCCTTGAACCAGCCGACGCCATTCCAGAAGAACTGGTTGTTGCCGAAAGTATCCTGCATCGAATAGTTCACGACCGTCATCAACGGCAGCACGGCCGAGAACGCCACCACCAGGAACACCGGCAGCACCAGGAACCAGGCCTTCTGGTTGATGGTCTTGTCCATTACGCCGCTCCCTCGACCAGGAGACTGTCGGCGTAGACATGAACATGCGAAGGATCGAACTTCAGTCCGGCGCTCTCGCCTTGAACTGAAAATCCCGGCGGCACACGCGCCGAAAATTTCGCGTCGCCAACGCGGACACGGGCAAAGCGGATGCGGCCGAGGTCGTCGACCCGCTCGATATTGGCCGACAGCAAATCGGGCGCCGGTAGCGCGACATCGACGAACTCCGGGCGCACGCCGACTTCGATCCTGGCGCCGGGCGGAAGCGCGTCATAGCTCCGTGTCAGCGCAATCGTATGACCGTCGATTCGCGCCTCACGGCCCCTCACCTGCGCAGGCACGATGTTCATGCCGGGCGAACCGATGAAATAGCCGACAAACGTATGCGCCGGCTTTTCGAACAATTCGGCCGGCGTGCCGCTCTGCACGACGCGGCCGTCATGCATCACCACCACCGTGTCGGCAAACGTCAGAGCCTCGGTCTGGTCGTGGGTGACATAGATCATCGTCAGATCAAGGTCGCGATGCAGCGCTTTCAGTTTGGAGCGCAATTGCCATTTCAGTTCGGGATCGATCACGGTCAGCGGCTCGTCGAACAGCACCGCGGCGACATCGGAGCGCACCAGCCCGCGGCCAAGCGATATCTTCTGCTTGGCGTCCGCCGTCAGCCGCGTCGCCTTGCGGTTGAGATCGGGCGCAAGGTCGAGCAATCGCGCGATCTGTGCGACCCGCGCGTCGATCTCGCCCTTCGGCACGCCGCGATTTTTCAGCGGAAATGCCAGGTTCTGCCCGACCGTCATCGTGTCGTAGATCACCGGGAACTGGAACACTTGCGCGATATTGCGCTTTTGCGTTGACAGCGGCGTGATATCGACGCCGTCGAACAGGATTTTTCCGCGCGAGGGCGTGACGATGCCGGAGATCAGATTGAGCAGCGTGGTCTTGCCGCAGCCGGACGGCCCGAGCAGCGCATAGGCGCCGCCTTGCCGCCAGGTCATCGTAACCGGCTTGAGCGCAAACGATTCCGGCGCGGCGGCGTTGCCGCCGTAGGAATGCGCTAGATCGACGAGATCAATGCGGGCCATGCTGGATGTCCCTCACGTGCTCGGACTTTTTGACGCGTTTTCTTCACGCGAACCGCTACGCACTTCGCTCGAAAACGCCTTGCCCGGTGCGGCGACCACGCGGCCGGCCGCATCGAACACGAAGACATTGTTGGGGTCGAGCACCGCATCGAGCACGTGTCCGGGCGGAAATTCGTGCACGCCATGCAGCACGGCCACCCAGTTGGACGCATCACGGTTGAGATGCACGAAACTCTCCGAGCCGGTGATCTCGGTCACCGTCACGGTGGCAGCAAAGGCGTGGCGGCCGGCGACGCCATTGGCGAGCTCCAACTGGTGCGCGCGAAAGCCGACACGATAACGGCCATCGCTTAAGCCGGCATAGAGTCCCGAGGCCGGCGCCTCGACGCCGCCGGCATATTGGACCGAGCCGTTCTTCTTCTCGATTCCGACGACGTTAAGCGGCGGATCTGAAAATACCTGCGCTACGCGCAACGTGTTGGGGTGGCGATAGACATTTGAGGTCTCGCCGGCCTGCAGGATCTCGCCCTCCCACATGCAGACGGTTCGCCCGCCCAGCAACAGCGCTTCGGACGGCTCCGTGGTCGCATAGACGAAGATCGCCCCGGAAGCCTCGAAGATGCGGGGCAGTTCGGCGCGCAATTCCTCGCGCAATTTGTAATCGAGATTGGCGAGCGGCTCGTCGAGCAGCACCAGGTCCGCACCTTTCACCAACGCGCGCGCGATCGCGGTGCGCTGCTGCTGGCCGCCCGACAACTGCAAGGGCGTGCGCTCGAGATACGGCTCGAGCCGCAGCAGTCTTGCCGCCTCGCCGACGCGCTCATCGATTTCCGCGCGCGGCTTGCCCTGCACCCGCAACGGCGAGGCGATGTTCTCGTAGACCGACAGCGAGGGATAGTTGATGAACTGTTGATAGACCATCGCGACCGATCGCCGCCGCACGTCGATGCCGGTGACGTCCTTGCCGTCGACCAGCACGCGGCCTGTCGTCGGCTTGTCGAGGCCGGCGAACAGCCGCATGATTGAGGTCTTGCCCGATAGCGTCGGGCCGAGCAGCACGTTGAGCGTGCCGCCCTGCAGCGTCAACGAGACGTCGCGGATCGCCGGAATGCCGTCGACCGATCGCGTGACATGTTCGAGCGTAACGGTCATGTCCGCCCTCCCGCTTCCAGCAAGGGACCTTCAAGCGGCAATTTGTGCGCGGCGATCCAGTCGTCGAGCGCGGCGACTTCGGTAGCCGACATCCGCAGACCCAGTTTGGAGCGCCGCCACACGATGTCCTCGGCGGTCAACGCCCACTCCGACGCCATCAGGTAGGAGACTTCGTTCGCCGTCAAGGTGGCGCCAAACGACTGGCCGAGATCGGCGATTGACTTGGCGTTGCCGAGCCATTTTGTGGCGCGGGTGCCGTAGGCATGCGCCAGCCGGTTGGCATGGGCCGGTGTCAGGAACGGATAGCTGCGCGTGAGTTCCGCCGATAGTGCTGCAACCGCCGAGACGTCGATGTCGCCGCCGGGCAGCGGCGATTTTCCGGTCCAGCCCTCGCGCGCTATCGCGCTGCGCAGATAAGGCGACAGCCGTTCCAGCGCCTCTTCGGCGAGCCGGCGGTAGGTCGTGATCTTGCCGCCATAGATAGACAACAGCGGCGCGCCGTCTGGCGTATCGAGCTCGAACACGTAATCGCGGGTCGCGGCCTTGGCTTCGCTGGCGCCGTCGTCATAGAGCGGGCGAACGCCGGCATAGGTCCAGACCACGTCCTGCGGTCTCACCGGTTTGGCAAGGTACTCACTCACGGATTCGCAGAGATATTTGATCTCCTCGCTGGTGGCTTTCACCTTCGAGGGATCGCCATGGTAGTCGCGGTCGGTGGTGCCGATCAGCGTGAAATCATCCTGGTAGGGAATCACGAACACGATGCGGCCGTCAGAGTTCTGGAACATGTAGGCGCGGTCGTGGTCATAGAGCTTGCGCACCACGATATGCGAACCCTGCACCAGCCGCACCTTGGCGCGTGCATTGACGCCTGAGCCCGCCGACAGCACTTTTTCGACCCATGGTCCGCCGGCGTTGACGAGCGCGCGGGCCCGGATGGTCGAGCGCAGGCCGCTGACTGTGTTCTCGACCGTGAGCTGCCAGATGCCGTCCTTCTGCCGGATCTCGCCCGCGCGTGTCCGCGTGTGGATTTCGGCGCCGCGATCGGCGGCGTCGCGCGCGGTCAGCACCACCAGCCGGGCGTCATCGACGAAGCAGTCGGAATATTCAAACCCTTTGGTGTAGCGGTTCGCCACCAGCGGCTTGCCGACCTCGTCGCGCGAAAGATCGACCGATCGCGTGGCGGGGAGCAGATGGCGGCCGCCGATATGGTCGTAGAGAAACAGCCCGAGCCGCAACAGCCAGGCCGGACGCAGGCCGGCGTGATGCGGCAATACGAACCGAAGCGGGCGAATGATATGGGGCGCGATCTGCCAGAGGATTTCGCGCTCGATTAGCGCCTCGCGCACCAGGCGGAATTCGTAATATTCGAGATAGCGCAAGCCGCCATGCACGAGCTTGGTCGACCAGGACGACGTCCCGCTCGCCAAATCGTTCATTTCACAGAGGAAAACAGAATTGCCCCGGCCTGCGGCGTCGCGCGCGATGCCGCAGCCGTTGATGCCGCCCCCGATAATCGCGAGGTCGAAAATCCGATCCAAAGGCGCTTCCCCGGCGTTCGCCCGTTCATTTTGGCGATTTGGCTTTCGATTTTGAGTAAATCACAACCGAATACGAAAGCAATGGGGAATGCAGACAACCTTCGTCATAGACCGGTCCAATTCAATTTCGCCGCCACGGCAGGGGCCGCTGCTGCAGGGGTCCGCCGCTTACGATGTAGACGCCCAGCGAGATCGCAGCGATTGCGATCCAATCCATCGGCCTCGGCCATTCACCGAGGATCGGGATCGCCATGATAGCCGTCATTGCCGGGGACAGGGCGGCGAAGGCAGCACCGCTTGAAGCGCCGAGGATGCTGACCGCGCGCCCGTAGAGGACAAGCGACACGATTGCGGTCAGGAGCCCCTGGACGAATGCTTGAAGCGCCAGATCACCCCATGGGGCTTTGATCAAAGTCACACCCGCCGTCAACAGATAGAGAGGCATGTACAAGATCAACGCCCCGACGGCGGCAATGGCCGCGGCGTGCAGACCATCGAGCCGTGCGCCACGCATCGCGACCGTGTAACAGGCCCAGGCCAGGGCTGAACCCAGAAACAATGCGTGTCCGATCGTCGGCACGGAACTGGTTGCGTCGAACGCTTCCCAAGCGATGCCAAGGACGCCAAGCAGAATCAGGACGAAGCCAATTCTTTTCGCGCCGGTGAACGGCTCGCGCAGGACGAAAGCGGCGAGGATCGCGACCGCAAGCGGCATCACCCCGGGAAAGAGGGCTCCGGCATGTGCCGCAGGGGCGAACTGCAGGCCGGCATTCGCGAGCAGGACGGGAGCGCCACCCCCAAGAACGATCGCTGCCAGTCCGATCCAGCCGATACGTTTGAGCGCGAGACCCTTATTGAGAAGGTACGGCAGCAACAGCACACCGGCGACGCCGAAGCGGAGTGCGGCGATGTCCCATGGCGTGAGGCTTGTCCGCAGGCCAAGCCGCGCCATGACAATCCATCCGGACCAGATGCTGACGGCCGCAAGGCCATAGAGCGCACCGCCAACGTAATCTGCAGGCGTGCGCCCGCCGACGGTCAGACCGGTCATCATCGACTTTCAGAAAACACAATGGCGGATATAACCCCTTTAGACTATTTTAAGGGTTATGTCGAACACGGCAGGAGGCAAGGACGGATGAGTGACCGCGCTGATCGATTCGAGTGGAACGGGGGTCATCCGGCGCTGGATCTGGTGAACACGCTGGACGAGCGGCCCTCACAGGCATCGATCGAGAGGCTGGCGACGTATCCGGACCTGGTGCAGTTCGCCGAATTGGCGGGACTTATCGATCGCCGGACCGCCAGGCGCCTGCTGCGGCCCGACGGCCGCTCCGGCTCCCAAATCGTCAAACGCGCTCGCAAGCTTCGCGAGCATCTTCACGACATCCTGGCCGCTGCAAATTCAGGACGGCGGGCGCGGCAGTCCGACCTGAGCGCGCTATCCGCCGCGATTAAGGCGGCACATGCTGCCCAGGTGCTGGAGACGTCAGCATCGCCCGGACTGGCCCGCCGTCGCTGGCTCCCCTCACCGTCAGCCGACATTCCGCTCCATGCCTGCGCGTTAGCGATCGAACGCTTGCTGGTCGACGAAGAGCGCAAGAGAATTCGAAACTGTCTGGCGTTCGACTGCGACGTCTACTACCTCGACACCAGCAAGGGCCAGCGCCGGCAGTGGTGCAGCATGACGGGGTGCGGCAATCGCGAAAAACAGCGGCGCCGGCGCTCAGGCGGGCGTTCGCTGACCCGGCTGAACCGGCTGGAATGAGCACGATGGTGCTAAAGCAGCCGGCCGGCGCCGCGACCACTTATTTCGCCGCTGCGATACGCGGCCATTCATCCATCTGTACGCGAGCGAGGAGCTTATAGCTGCCATCCGCGGGGCGGAAGATCGAGGCTTCGCCTTCTTTCACGTCGAACCAGTCCTTGCCGAGTGCTGCGACAATGTTCGGCTGATGCGTGATGAGTATCGTGTCGGTGTGGGGTTTCGGCGCGGTGGCAAGCATCTTTCGAAAGGCCTCGGCGCGGCGGTTGTTCTCGTTCGGCGACACGATCAGGCCCCCCTCGGTCAGATCCGTCGTCTTCTCGATGTCCTTGAAACCGGCGATCACGGCGGTTTCATAGGCCCGGTTGTATTTGCTGGTGTAGACCTTGCCGACCGGTATCTGCGCCTGACGAAGCGCATCGCCAAACGCCTTCGCCAACGCCTTGCCCTTGTCGTTGAGATTGCGTTGAGCCGCAATGTTGTCGAAGTTGAGCGGATCGGTGTCGGCCTGATCGGCGAAAGTGGCGCCGTGTCGGACCACGACGACAAGATCGCCCGCGCGCAAAGCCTGCGCGATCTCCCGATCGTCGGCGTATGCCGCCGGTGCGGCAACGGCAAGCACGTTGAACAGGCAAACAATAGCCAAGGTGGTGGTAAATGATCTTGAAGTCATGGTCGCTCCTTTAATGTGACTACGCCCCGCACACCCACAAGACAGTTAGAGGGCTATTCTATTCCACTTCGCGAGCGGTTAGTTCCATGGCCACATCCGTTGCAGCACGCCATCGCGCAAAACCAGACGGTGGAAAAGCGCGGCGCCCGCGTGCAGGCCGACCAGGGCGAGCAGCGCCTTGGCGCCGAACCCGTGAGCGGCCACGAACAGTCCGCGTATTGCCGGGTTCGGCTCCAACAGCGCCGGCACTTGCCAGATGAATAATTCAAAGGACATGCCGTGAAAGAGGACCCCGGCGAGACCGGTCATCGGCTGCAGGAAAATCAGGGCATAAAGGCCGTATTCATTGGCCTTTGCGATCGACTGTTGCAGTTTCGGCATGCTCTCCGGGAACGGCGGCAAATAGGCGAAATTGTGCCGCCAAACCAGACGCAGCAACCCGATGATCCATGTCAACAGGCCCATCGCTCGGTGGGTGGCCAGAATAGCAACCGCATGACTGCTCTCGTGACCGACGGCGTCGCGTAACCACGCGCTGGTAAACTGACCGATGAGCAGGAGCACTGTAAGCGAGTGCAGAGCAATGCTTGTTTGATCGAAACGCCCGCTTTCGGCCGCCGGCCTTATGGCTATTCCCGTCACGGGACCTAAATTTTTCGTCATGCCAATCTGCTCCAGAGCCTCGGTACGAAGTCCGCTCTGGGGAGACCCGTGCAACGGCTGCTTTATTCCGCGCCGCTGCTGGGCAGCAGTTGGAGAACGCCCGGTCACCAATCGGTCATAGCTTCAACAAGGAAAATCACGAGGCTGTCGTTGCGCGTATATGACGGGCTTAGCGCAGCCGGGTGACGTTCGGCACCGGTTCGGAAGCGGTCTCCGTGGCGCCCTCGTCAATATCGACGGCGGGCTTCGGCATCGCCTCGATCACCTCGATGCCACGGGTGTGACAGATGTTGGCAAGCCCCGCCGGCAGCGCGGCGTCGGTGACAAAAGTCTGGATCTGGCTGAGATGGGCGATGCGGACCGGCGCGCTGCGGCGCAGTTTGGTCGAATCGGCGACCAGCATGACGCTGCGGGCATTAGCGATGATGGCTTGCGCCGCCTGCACTTCGCGATAGTCGAAGTCCAAAAGCGCACCCTCCTCGTCGATCGCCGACGCACCGATGATGGCGTAATCGACCTTGAACTGGCCGATCAGATGGGTCGCGGTCGAGCCGACCACCGCGCCGTCGGCGCGGCGCACCGCGCCACCGGCGACGATCACCTCGATGCGCGGGTATCTATAAAGCAGCATCGCCACATTGAGGTTGTTGGTGATGACGAGCAGGTCCTGATGCGAGGTCAGCGCGCTTGCGACTTCTTCCGTGGTGGTGCCGATGTTGATGAACAGCGAGCAGCCGTTGGGGATCAGCGCCGCCGCCGCGGCTCCAATCGCTTTCTTCTCTTCGGCCGCGACAAACCGTCGTGCTTCATAGGCGAGGTTCTCGACGCCGGAGGCGATGATGGCGCCGCCATGGATCCGCGTCAGCGAGCGCTGCTCGCAGAGATCGTTGAGGTCCTTGCGGATGGTCTGCGCCGAGACTTCGAAGCGCCGGGCAAGGTCCTCCACCATCACCCGGCCGGAGGCGCGCGCGATGTTGAGGATTTCGGTCTGGCGGTTGGATAGTCCGGCCACGAGAGCACCTCGGATCAGAGACGCCTCGCATGGTGCGGCGGTTCTGCGGCGGGGTCAACGCGGCCGATCGAAAATTCGGCGCTGTCAAAAGCAGCCGGCGCAGCTAGTCTGATGCGGGCTGCTTGCCTTTAACATGAGCCCGATGCGGCGGGCGCGATCCCGCCCCATGCAACATCCATCGCCGCGAGGTAGTTTGTGCATGCCAACAGAGATCCCGAGCGTACGTCAGGTGCAAGGGTACTGCAGTCTTTGCATCGCCCGCTGCGGTACCGTCGCGACCATCACGGATGGCCGCTTCACGCGGCTGGACCCTGATCCGACGCATCCTACGGGTGCGGCAATCTGTGCCAAGGGCCGAGCGGCACCGGAACTGGTCTATCACAAGGATCGGCTCAAGCGGCCGCTACGCCGAACACGGCCGAAAGGCGATCCCGATCCCGGCTGGGAAGAAATTTCATGGGAAGCGGCGCTCGACCTGACCGCCGCCGCCATGTGGCGGATTGCCGAGCAGCATGGGCCGGAGGCGGTCGCCTTCAGTCAATCGTCCCCTTCAACGACCGCCATCGCGGATTCCGCTGCCTTCGTTGTGCGACTGATGAATGCTTTCGGTACGCCAAATATGGTCTCCGCGCTCGACCTCTGCGGTTGGGGTCGCGGCTTTGCGACGCGCTATGTCTTCGGCGTCGGCAGCGTTGCGACCGGAAGCGCCGGCGGCGCGATGGCAGACATTGCCGAGACCGGCTGCCTGATCCTGTGGGGCTATAATCCCTCGTTTTCGCGCATTACGCATGCGACCGCGACGGTTGCAGGCCTGAAACGTGGAATGAAGCTGATCGTGATTGATCCGCGCCATGTCGGGCTTGCCAATAAGGCCGATGTCTGGCTGCGCGTGCGTCCAGGAACCGACGGCGCGCTCGCGCTGGGTCTTGCCAACATCATGATCGAGCGCGGCTGGTACGATCAGGAGTTCGTCCGCGCGTGGAGCAACGGACCTCTTCTGGTGCGCTCCGATACCGGCCGATTGCTGAAGGCCGAAGACCTGGCGTCTGGCGGCGGCTCGGGACGACTGGTTGCCTGGGATTTGCAGGCTAATCGTACCGTCAATTACGACCCGGCCGGCGGCCACTACGAGGAGCCAGCCGAGCACCTTGCGCTGCGAGGCGAATACACGGTCGCAACCAAAGACGGTGCAATCCGCTGCCGGCCTGTCTCGATCGCTATGCGGCGCTGTGCCAGAAATATTCGCCCGAAGTGATCGAAGCGACATGCTGGATTCCTCCCGGCCAATTGGAGCAAGCTGCACGCACGATCTGGCACGCTCGGCCGGTCTCTTACTATGCCTGGAGTGGGCACGAGCATCACGCCAACAGCACGGAGACCGCACGGGCGATGGCAATGCTCTATGCATTGACCGGCAGTTTCGACGCGGCCGGCGGCAATGTGCTGTTCCCCTCCGTGGCCGCCGGCTCGATCACCGGAGAAGACTTGCCCGCGGCCAAACGGCTTGCTCCCGCCATCGGTTTTGCCGAACGTCCGCTCGGACCTGCGCGCTGGCATCACGTCTCTACCGGGGATTTCTACCGGGCCGTTCTGGAAGGAGTGCCCTATCCCGTCCGAGGCCTTATCGGGTTTGGATCCAATCTGCTGCTCGCTCAAGGCGATCCAGTTCGCGGACGCGCCGCGCTGGCCGCACTCGATTTCTATGCCCACGCCGATCTGTTCATGACGCCGACGGCGGCGCTCGCCGATATCGTGCTGCCGGTGGCGTCCTGCTTCGAACGCGAAGCGCTCAAGCTCGGATTCGAGATCAGCGCAGCAGCGCAATCGCGCGTCCAGCTTCGGCAGACGATCGTTGCCCCGCCCGGCGAGGCACGGTCCGACACCGACGTCGTCCTCGGCCTCGCTACGCGTCTCGGACTTGGCGAGCAGTTCTGGAATGGCGACGTTGATGCCGCTTACCGGCAACAGCTCGCTCCGAGCGGCATTACCCTGGATCAGCTTCGAGCGGAGCCTGCTGGAGTAACAAAGCCTCTGACCACGCGGCACGTCAAGCATGCCGCGCGCGACGACCGAGGAAACCCACGCGGCTTCCCGACGCCATCGCGAAAAATCGAATTCTGGTCGGAGACCTTCCTTGATCACGGTTATTCGGCCATGCCGGACTTTGTCGAACCGCCAATCGGACCGGTCGCTCGTCCTGACCTCGCGGCCTCCTTCCCGTTGATCTTGACATGCGCTAAGCCCAGCCTGTTCTGCCAGACCCAGCATCGCGCCCTAACAAGCCTGCGCAAGCGTGCGTTGCATCCGGAGATCGAACTCAATCCTGCGACGGCCGCGGCACGCGGCATCAAAGATGGCGATTGGGTCGACGTGCGCACGCCGGCCGGCGGCATGCGAGCCAGGGCGCGGTTCCGCGAAAAGCTCGATCCACGCGTTGTCGTCGGTGAGCATGGCTGGTGGCAAGGTTGCGACGAGTTGGGAATTGCCGATTCCAATCCGTTCCATCCGCACGGCACGAATTTCAACCTGACAGTCGACGCGACCGTTCGCGATCCGGTCAGTGGCACGCCGTCTCACAGGTCCAATGTTTGCGAAGTTCGGCCGGCGGACCAAGACGCGGTCGACCGCAACGTCTGATGAGATCCGACGGAGGGCGCACGCGGGCGCGCGATAAAGCGGCGCGGCTGCAAGGCTGCAGGCATACAAGGCTGCAGGCATGGCTGAGATGATGGCTGCGCTCCAATTGCGGTTAGCCCGCCCGCCCCTCGGCACATTTCTTGCTACTCCCTTGGAAAATATCGAGAGGATTTGGCATGAAATGGATGACTAAGACGACAGCTGCCCTGGTTCTGCTGACCAGCCTTGCAGCCCTGCCCGCGCCATCCCGGGCTCAGGAGAAGGTCCAGGACAAAGTCAGTGTCGGCGTGTTCCCGGTGAGTTCTTCGCTGCCCTATTTCGTCGCGCTGGAGCGGGGATTTTTCAAGGAAGAGAACATCGAGCCCGAGATGACCAAGCTGATGGGTGGACCGCCCAATGTCGCGGCCATGATGACCAACCAGATCGAAGTGTCCGCGGTGCTGGTGACGCTCGAAGGGCTCAATGCCAATGTCAAGAAGCCGGGCGTCGCCATGTATATTGCGCTCAACAGCCAGACCAAGGTCTGGAAGATGGAGCAGTTCGTCGTCCGCACCGGCTTTCCCGCCAACTCGATCGCCGAGTTGAAGGGCGCCAAACTGCTCTCGGCGCCGGGACCTGCCAATCTCAATACCGCGAAAGCCATTCTCGCCAAGAACGGCCTCAAGGAAGGCGACTACACCATCGATCAGCTCGACATGGGCCAGCACATCAATGCGATGACGGCCGGCACCTTCGACGGCGGCTACACGCTGGAGCCCAACGCCTCGATGATGATCAAGGCCGGCGTCGCGCGCTCGCTGGAGGCCGGCGTGATCTCGAAGTATGTTCTGGGCAGTGACACCGCCAACGCCTATGCCGCGGGCTGCGCGATGACCTCGGACTTCATCGCCAAGCGCCCGGACGTGGCGAAGCGTTTTGCCGCCGCCTGGGCAAAGGCCATCGCCTTCATCAATGCCAACCCGGAAGAAGCGCGAAAATATCTCGCCAAGAATACGTTCACCCCAGACAACGTGGTCGATATGGTCTCGATGCTCGGCTACGTCATGACGGGCGACATGAACAAGGAGCAGCTCGGCGATCTGCAGGCGTTCGCGGATTTCGGCAACTCGATCGGCGTCGTTCCGGAAAAGGTCGACGTGAGCAAATTCCTCCAGAAGTTTTGAGGGCTGCATGACGAGGCCTGCGCCGAGGACAGCGGCCAAGCCCGCCGATGGCTTCGACTATTCGCATCGGACGGCGCCGCACGTTACGATCCGCGGGCTTTGCAAGCGCTACACGGATGCGACGATCTACGATCATTTCGACTTCGACATTCCGCGCGGCAAGCTGATTTCGGTGTTCGGCCCCAACGGATGCGGCAAGAGCACCCTGATCAACATGATCGCCGGCCTCGTCCCGCCGGATGCCGGCGAGGTGCTGTTCGACGGCCGCCCCTTGAGCCGCGTCAAGTTCGGTTACGTGTTCCAGAATTATCGCGAGGCCTTGTTTCCCTGGCTGCCGGCGTTCGACAACATCGCCTATCCGCTGAAGCTGATGGGCGTGAGCAAGCCGCAGCGCAAGGCGCGCGTCGAACGGCTGATCGAGCGTCTCGGCGTCAAGATCGACCTCGCGCTTTACCCCTACTATCTGTCCGGAGGCCAGCAACAGCTGGTCTCGATCATGCGGGCGCTGATCGTCGAGCCGGAGATGCTGTTCCTCGACGAGCCGTTCTCCGCGCTTGACTACGAGATGACGCTGTTCATGCGCGACCAATTGCAGCGCGTCTTCATCGAGACCTCAACAACGATGGTGTTGGTGTCGCACGACCTTGAGGAAGCGGTGTACCTGTCGGACTATGTGCTGCTGCTGTCGCGCCACCCGGCGCGCGTGGTCGAATTCGTATCCTACGACGCGCCACGGCCGCGCACCGACAAGACCCTGTCGGAGCCGGGCTTTATCGCCACCAAGGCCCATTGCCTGAAGCTGTTTCAGCGCGAGGTGAAGCGCGCATGATGAAATCCAGAGCGCTGCTGCCGCTGGTCGGGGTCGCCATCCTGCTTGGGATATGGGCGATCGTGAACGGGCTGAAATTGGTCGATCCGGTGTTGCTGCCCTCGCCGCTGTCGACGTTCCACACACTTTGGCAGGGCATGATCGGCGGCAAGCTTGGCGCCGATTTCCTCAAGACGGTGGCGCGAACGGTGTCCTCGACGGCGATTGCCGCTGTCATCGCGATCCCGCTCGGAATCCTGCTGGGCTCCTCGGAAAAGGTCTACCGCTCGGTGGAATTTCTGATCGACTTTTTCCGTTCGACGCCGGCGTCCGCGATGTTTCCACTGTTTCTCGTGCTGTTCGGTGTCGGCGATCGGACCAAGATTTCGGTTGCGGCTTTCGGGGCCGCCTTGGTGATCCTGTTCAATGTCGCCTACGGCGTGATGAACGCGCGAAAAACCCGCCTGCTCGCCGCCAAGGTGATGGGCGCCTCGCGCTCCCGCGTCCTGTTCGACGTCATGCTAAAGGAGTCGCTGCCGCAGACCTTCGTCGGCCTGCGCAACGGCGTCTCATTGGCGCTTGTCATTATCGTCGTCGCCGAGATGTTCATCGGCTCGACGGATGGGCTAGGCCAGCGCGTGTTCGAGGCCCAGCAGCTGTTCGACATGCCGGGCATGTATGCGGCGATCTTTGCAGCCGGCGCGCTCGGCTACACGCTCAACCTCTTGTTCCTTGTCATCGAGCGCCGCTTCGTGCATTGGGCCGGGCGATAGTCGATCACGCGCGCACTTCCAGGACTCACTTCCCGGCGCCGGACGATGCGAGAGCCGCGCTCCACTTTTCGATATCGGCGCGGATGAAGTCGGCAAATTCCTTTGGCGTGCCGCCAACCGGATCGGTGCCCTGCAGCTTCAGCGCGGTACGAACCGCCTCGGTATTCAACGCGTCGTTCGCGGCCGCCGAGAGCTTCTCGATGATCGCAGGTGGCGTTCCCGCGGGCGCGAGCAGCCCGATCCAGATTCCGGCGTCATAGCCGCTCATTCCTGCCTCAGCGAGCGTCGGAACATCCGGCATGATCGATGCGCGCTTTGCCTGGGCCACGGCGAACGCTTTCAGCTTGCCGGCCTCGACATGCGGAGCCAGCGTCGCCGCCACGTTGAACATCAGCGTGATGCGGCCTGAGAGCAGGTCAGAGACGGCCTGATTGCTGCCGCCCTGATAAGGGACCGTGACAATCTTGGTGCCTGCTTTGGCGTTGAACAGCTCGGCCGCCATGTAACTCGCCGTCGCATAGCCGGAGGAGCCGAACGTCAATGTTTCGGGCTTGCTCTTTGCGAGCGCGACCAACTCCTGCAGATTGCTGGCCGGCACCGAGGGATGCGCCACCAGCACGTTCGGGACGGTGCCAAGCAGGGTGATCGGCGCCATCTCCTTTCCTAAATTGAAATTGGATTTCGTCTCCGCCGGATTGAGCGTGTTGGCGATGGTCGCCATGAACAGCGTGTATCCGTCGGCGGGCGCGCGCGCGACGGTTTCCGCCGCGATCATGCTGCTGTTGCCGGGGCGGTTTTCGACCACGATCGGTTGGCCGAGACTGACCTCCATTTGCTTGCCGACAAGCCGAGCCAGGATGTCCGCGGCTGAGCCGGGGCCAAATCCAATCAGAACCTTGATCGGTTGCGTGGGGTAGGCTTGCGCCGTGGCGGCGGCTGCGCCGGCAATCGACATCACTGCGACGCCTGCGCAAAGCGCAAATATCCTGAAGCGGTGGCCCAACATATTTCCTCCGATGCGCCATGTTTTGCCAAACCTTGCTCGGTTGACGCTTCGCAAAGTCGGCCCTACAGCATGAAGGAGTTCTCGCCTGAGGCCAAACCGGCTGCAAGCCCACTTTAGCGCGGCCGGAGAGAGAAGGAAGCCACGATGCAGTCAGACCTGGAGCGCCGCCAGCGCGGCGCACAAAAGCTCGGCGAGATCCTTGGCCAAACGCCGGACCAGGTTGATCGATCGCTGGGCGATGTGGCGCCCCAGCTCGCGACCTATGTGCTCGAGACCATCTATGGAGAAATCTACCAGAGTCCCGCGCTTGACTCGCGCACGCGCCAGATCGTCACGGTGGCGGCGCTGGCGACGCTCGGGACCGCGGCGCCGCAGCTCAAAACCCACATTGGCGGCGCGCTCCGCTGCGGCGTGACGCGGGAGGAGCTCGTCGAGATCATGATGCAGCTCGTGCCCTATGTCGGAGTTGCTGCAGCGATCAATGGAGTGGCGGCCTGCCGGGAAGTTTTTGCGGCGGCCGACAAGAAATAGAGCATGGTCCGGAAAAGTGGGCACCGGTTTTCCCTGCGACAAACGCGAAACGCGTTTGCGCGGAGGTGATGCTCAAACAAACCATAGAGCACACGTCAGCGACGACAGGGGAGAAACATGGTTTGGCATAAAGCAATCGGCAACGGCCCGACAAAGGTCGTGGTCATACATGGCTGGTTCTGGGATCACCGTGTGTTCACGCCGATCTTCGATTGCCTCGATACCACGCGCTACACCTACGCCTTCATCGATATCCGCGGTTACGGCAACTCCCGCGATGTTTCCGGCGCCTACACCATCGGCGAAGTAGCCGCCGATGCGATTGCGCTCGCCGACGCGCTCGGATGGCACGAGTTTCATGTCGCAGGCCACTCCATGGGAGGCAAGGCTGCGCAGAAGGTGGCGATGGACGCGCCCGCGCGCGTTCGCTCGGTCGTAGCAGTCACCCCGGTGCCAGCTTCGGCCTTGCCGTTCGATGACGCGGTGTTCGGATTTTTTTGCGGCAGCCTGCGAGCAGGACGCAACCGCGATGGCGCTGATGGGCGACTCCGTGGGCAACCGCGTTTCCAAGGCATGGCTGGAATTGATGCTGCGGCGGGCGCGCGACACGGCGAAGCTGGAAGCCTTCAAGAGCTATATGCGCTCCTTCATCAGGGATGACTTTGCGGCCGATGCCCATAAGGTCAAGGCGGCGATGCTCGTGCTGTACGGCGAGTTCGACAATGGCATCAGCGAAGACTTGGTGCGCGCTGTCTATCCCGGACTCTATCCGCATGCCCTGATCGAGAAGATCGGCAACTCGGGCCACTATCCGATGCAGGAGACCCCGATCTATTTTGCAACCCGGCTCGAGGCCTTTATTTCGCAGTTGGCATAGACACAACAGAGCATCTTCGGGTGTCTGGTGTTGCTTCGGCCAGATCCCGTTCAGTGACGTAGCAGCATCATTCAGCCGCCGAAGGCTTCATCGCGCAAATGCGCGTCCGCAATCTGCGCCTCGTGATAGTGCGTGATGGTCATGAACCAAACGAGGCTGAAGAACAGCGACCATGCTGTGTCCCAATAGATCCAGTTCATGTGATTTCCTCGCCGAAAAGGCCGTCGAGAACCGCAAGCTTACCAGAAATTCGCGTTCTCTTGGTGAAGAAGGAGGCATCGATAACGACGCTTGGACCACAAAGTTCATTTTGCGCTGCGGTATCGGCAAAAACGTGCGCAGGGAATCTCAGACGGCGGCCCGGCTGCCAGCGCTCCGCCGTGCGCATTTGCCTACCGCGATTGCGCCGCGGATCTCCTCGCGGCAGCCGGAAAATGGGCGTCGAGCGGCCACGATCTCGCCAATAAGCGGAACTCACAATCGCCAGCATGAGTATCCGTGTTGTGTTCATGCTTTCGGCGCTGCCCCTGTTTGCAGCCAGCCAGGGTGCCTCCGCGGCGGGTACATTCGAGGACCTCTGGCTCACGCGCATCAAGCCGCCGCCCTATGGCGGGCTCGCCTCGGAGTTCGACGACACCGTCGCGTCCGACGGCAAGCGGCTGCATCCCTATCGCGACCTGGTCTGCGCCCACATGCTTGAACCGCTTGGCCAGCGACTTCGCGTCACCAATGTTGCCAACGGCAAATCCGTGATCTGTACCGTGGCAGACAAGGGACCGAACCGCCGATTTTGGCCGCGACGCGAGATTGATCTGACCCCGCCTGCATCAAAAGCGATCGGCTGCGACGGCATGTGCAACGTAAGCCTTGAGCGGGTGGCACCGTGAAATTCGGTTGCGCTCACGCCGTCATCGGCGGCTGATCCGGCTTGATCGCCTGCGGGCGGCCCCGATCGTCGATCGAGACATAGGTGAAATTGCCGTCGGTCACCAGGATCGACCGCATCTCCTTGCGCCGCAGCACCCAGGCCTCGAGGTGGACCGTGATCGAAGTCTTCCCGATCCGCACCAGGTTGGCGTGCACGGAAACCAGATCGCCGACGAACACGGGCTTCCTGAAATTCATCGCCTCGATCGCCACCGTCACCGTGCGCGATTTCGCGATCTTGGAGGCGAACACGCCGCCGCCGATATCCATCTGACTCAAGAGCCAGCCGCCGAAAATGTCGCCGTTGGCGTTGGTGTCGGCCGGCATCGCCAGGGTGCGGATGCAGAGATCGCCGCACGGCTCGGTCTCGGTATTCAGCGGGGCGTGCACATGCGCATCGGTCGTGTCTGTCACTTGAAATTCTCCCAGCCGGCATCGGGCGTGAACCGGCCGCCGAATTTTTCCGCCAGCGCCCGCAACGCTGACACCACATTGTCAGCCCCGCGGGTGCGCGCGTAATTCAGCGGGCCGCCGCGAAACGGCGCGTAACCGGTGCCGAAGATCATGGCGCCGTCGACCAAATCGGCGTTGTCGACGATGCCTTCGCGCAAGCACGCGACACAGACATTCGACATCGGCAGGATCAGCCGGTCAGTCATTTCCGGCGATGGCGGCGTCGAAGCCGGGCCCGGCGTCTTGTCAGGCTTGCCGTCGCGCCAAACGTAAAACCCCTTTCCGGTCTTGCGGCCGAGCTCGCCGTTCGCAACCTTTTCGCGCAACCAGGCGGGCGTTGGCGGGAGAGCATCGCCGAATTTCGAGCGCAGCATGTCACCGACGTCGAGGCAGATATCGAGGCCGACCTGGTCGGCGAGCTCAATGGGGCCCATCGGCATGCCGAAATTTTCCGCCGCCGCATCGATGACGCGTTTGTCGATCTTCTCGTCGAGCAGCACCATTGCTTCGAGCATGTAAGGCGTCAGCGCGCGGTTGACGAGAAAGCCCGGCGAACTCTTGACCGGCAACGGCAATCGGTCGATGGCGCCGACAAAGGCGAGCGCCTCCTTCAACAGTTGCGGATCGTTGCTGTCATGACTGACCACCTCGACCAGCTGCAGCCGCGACACCGGATTGAAGAAATGCAAGCCCAACAGCCGCTCCGGCTTTTGCACGCCGGTGCGCAAATCCTGCAACGGAATGCTCGAAGTGTTGGTGGCGAGGATCGCGCCGGATTTCATCTTCGGCTCGAGCAAGGCATAGACCTTCTGCTTCAGTTCCAGCTTTTCCGGCACCGCCTCGATGATCAGATCGGCGTTGCGCACGCCCTCGCCTTCCATGTCCGGGATCAGCCGGTCCAGCGCATCGCGGACATCGGTCGGTTTGCGGATGATCTTGCCGAACAACTCAGCGGCGCGCTTCATCGCGCCCGCGATCGGCTCCGCCTTCATGTCGGCAAGCGTGACGCGCATGCCCTGATTGGCGCACCAGGCGGCGATGTCGCCTCCCATGGCGCCGGCGCCGATGACGTGCACATGCCCGATCCTGTTGCCGCCGCCAGCGAGCTTCTTCATCTGCTCGCGCAGGAAGAACACGCGGATCAGGTTCTGCGCCGTCGGCGTCACCACTAGTTTTCCGAACGAGATTTTTTCGGCCCTCAGCATCGCAGGCTTGTCGCCGCCGTGCTTTTCCCAGAGGTCGATCAGCGCGTAAGGCGCGGGGTAATGTTCATGCGGCGCGGCTTTGTCCGCCTCGCGGCGCATCCGCGACGCCAGAAATCCCCGCACCGGGCCGGCATTGAGGATGTTGTTCACGAGCCCGGGGCGTGCGCGGGCGAGCCGGCCGAAGATCGCGTCCTTTGCGGCGTTGAGGACATGGCGCTCCTGGGTCACGGCATCGACCAGCCCGAGCGCCTTGGCGCGCCGCGCGTCGATGGTCCGCCCCGTGAGCATCAACGTCATCGCCTGCACCGGATTGATCAGTTGCGTGAAGCGCGCGGGGCCGCCGAGGCCCGGATGCAGGCCGAGCATCACTTCCGGGAAGCCGAAGCGTGCACCGTCGATCGCGATGCGCGACTGGCAGGCGAGCGCGACTTCAAGGCCGCCGCCGAGGCAGAAGCCGTGAATCACCGCGACGCTCGGAACGCGCATCGCCTCGAGCCGATCGATCACCGCATGCGCGCGGCCGATCGCCGTCTCGGCCGGGCCAGAATCGCTGGCGCCGCGGAATTCGTTGACGTCGGCGCCGGCGATGAATCCGGATTTTTTCGCGGAACGGATCACCAGGCCTGCCGGCCGCTCGGTTTCGAGCGCGGCCAGAACCTTGTCGAGTTCCTCGATGACTTCGGCGGACAGCGTGTTGGCGCTGGCGCCGTCGCGATCGAACAACAGCCAGGCGACGCCGTCGCCATCACGCGTGAGCTTGAAATGGCGATAGGGTCCACCCGGCTCAGGCTTCGGGCCAAGCGCGAGCACGCGGTCGGCGAGAACGTCCATGATCCTCGAATCCATGATCACACCGTCTCTATCAACATCGCGCCGCCCAGCCCGCCGCCGATACATTCGGTGGCGACGCCACGCCTGGCGCCGAGCCGCTTCATCGCATTGACAAGATGCAGCACGATCCGATTGCCAGAGGTGCCGACGGGATGGCCGAGGCTGATCGCGCCGCCGTCGATGTTGAGTTTCGCGTGGTCGATCTGCCCGGCGGCGCGGTCGAGGCCCAAAATCTCGCGGCAGAATTTTTCGTCATTCCAGGCGGCGAGACAACCGAGCACCTGCGTCGCAAAGGCCTCGTTCAATTCCCAGGTTTCGACGTCCTGCAAGGTGAGACTATTGCGCTTGAGAAGCGCGGTCGCCGACAATACCGGACCGAGCCCCATGATGGAGGGATCGAGCGCCGACCATTGGCTGTCGAGGATGACGGCCTTTGGCTTCAATCCATGTTTCGCCACCGCATCTTCCGACGCAAGGATCACCCAGGAGGCGCCGTCGGTAATCTGCGAGGAATTGCCGGCCGTGACCTGTCCCCAGGGACGCTCGAACACCGGCTTCAGTTTTGCCAGCGTCTCCGGCGTCGAGTCCGGCCGCACGCCGTCGTCGTGGTCAAAGAAACTACCATCGCGCGAAAACGCGGTCTCGACCTCGCCCTTGAGGAAACCTTGCGACTGCGCGTTGGCGAGCCGCTTGTGGCTTTCGGCCGCATAGGCGTCCGATTGCGCACGCGTGATGCCGAACAGGTGCCCGACTACTTCGGCGGTCTGACCCATGTTCAATTCAGTGATCGGATCAGTCAGCCCGCGCTCAAGCCCGATGATCGGCTTGAAGTAGGCCGGGCGCGCTTTCAGCGCGGCCATGATCTTGGCGCCGATACCCTTGGCGCCGGCGAGCCCCGCAAACCAGCGCACGCCCCGCGCCGGCCAGACCAGCGGCGCGTAGCTTAAGGCTTCCGCTCCGCCTGCGAGGATCAGGTCGGAGACGCCCTCGCGGATATAGCGATAGCCGGTATCGATCGATTGCATGCCCGAGCCGCAATTGATCTGCATCGTGAAGGCGACCATCGCCTCGCCCATGCCGAGCCGCAGCGCCGCTACGCGCGCCGGATTCATCTCGTCGGCGATGACGTTGACGCAGCCGAGGATCACCTGGTCGAACGCGGTGGGCGCGAAGGGCTGCCGTGCCAGGAGCGGCCGGCCACATTGCACGGCCAGGTCGACCGGGGTGAACGGGCCGGGACCCGAGCGCGCCTTCAGGAACGGCGTCCGGCTGCCGTCGACAATGAAAACCGGTCGCGCCATCAGCTCGCAGCCCTCTGCTCACCAATCTCCTGGAAGAACTGATGCACGGTGTCCGGCTTCTTGTAAATCGGCGACAGCGCCTCCGGCGCGAAATCATCGACCTCGATCACCTTGGCGACGGCAGCGTGCGCCGCCGCGAGCTGATCGCCCTCGGCCGAAGTTATGACGCCTTTCTTCACGGCCTCCTGCGCATCGTGGATATGGGCGGCGCGCATTCTCTTTGCGGTATCTTCACTGCCGGCCACCAGCAAAAATGCCTTTTCCAGCCGCGCGAGGCCGCGATCGTCGTCGACATGCGACAGATCCGGCGTCAGGCGGTCGCGTGCCGCCCCCGGCTCCAGCAGGAGCTGAGCGCATTGGTGCACGATAAGATCGGACGGACCGAGGCGTCGCGCACCGAACGGCTGGATCAGGAATTTCAGCACCACCGCGACAACCCGGTTCGGCAGGTTCGCCAATATTTCCGCAAAGCGGGTCTCGATGGTCTTGAAGCCCTGCGCCATGCACCATTCGAGCGCGGCCAAGTCGGCCTGCTGCCGGCCCTCGTCCTGCCAGCGTTTCAGCGCCGCGGAAAGCAGATAGAGTTCGGAGAGGATGTCGCCGAACCGCGCCGACAGCATCTCCTTGCGCTTCAGCGCGCCGCCCAGTGTGAGCAGCGCCATGTCGGCGCACAGCGCGAAGGCAGAAGAGTAACGGGAGAGCTGGCGATAGAATTTGGTCGCGTCTCCCGCGTCGGGCGCGGGCGCAAACATCCCGCCGCTCCAGCTCCGCCCCCAGGCGTGGAACAGCGTGGTGATGCTATGGACGACATGTTTCCAGAATGCCGTGTCGAAGGCATCGAGGCCGCGCGCACGGTCGTCATCGCCGAGCGCGTTCATCTCTTCGAGCAGATAAGGATGCGCGCGGATCGCGCCCTGCCCGAACACGATCAGATTGCGGGTCAGGATGTTGGCGCCTTCCACCGTGATGCAGACCGGCACCGAGCGATACAGACTGCCCATATAATTCTGCGGGCCGTCGATCACGGCCTTACCGCCGTGGATATCCATTGCATCGTCGATCGCGGTCCGCATCCGCTCGGTCGCCTGCAATTTCATGATGCCGGAGATGACGGCCGGATGATGGCCCTGATTGAGCGCGGCGCAGGTCAATCGCCGCGCGGCGTCGAGGAGATAGGCTGTCGCCGCGATGCGCGCGAGCGGCTCCTCGATGCCCTCGAATTTGCTGATGGAGATGCCGAATTGTTCGCGGATGCGGGCATAGGCGCCGGTGGTGCGTGCGGCGAAGGCGGCGCCCGCGGCCGACAGCGAGGGCAACGAAATGCCGCGGCCGGCGGCGAGCGCCGTCATCAGCATTTTCCAGCCCTCACCCAGCCGCGCTTGCCCGCCGATGATGTAGTCGAGCGGAATGAACACGTCGTGGCCCCAGTTCGGGCCGTTCTGGAACACCTGCATCGCCGGTAGATGGCGGTGGCCGATCTGGACGCCGGGAAGATGGGTTGGAAGCAGCGCGACCGTGATGCCGAGGTCTTCCTGTTGACCGACCAGATGATCCGGATCGTAGGCCTTGAAGGCCAGGCCCAACAGCGTCGCGACCGGTCCGAGCGTGATGTAGCGCTTGTGCCAGTTCAGCTTGAGCCCGAGCACCTCGCGTCCTTCAAAATTGCCTTTGCAGATGACGCCAGTATCGATCATCGAGGCGGCATCGGAGCCGGCTTCGGGGCTGGTGAGGCCGAAGCAGGGGATGTCTTGGCCGGAAGCCAAGCGCGGTAGCCAGCGCTGTTGCTGCTCGCTGGTGCCGAACCGCATCAACAACTCGCCGGGCCCGAGCGAATTCGGCACCATGACCGTGACGGCGGCCGTGAGCGAGCGCGTGGAAAGCTTGCGCACCACTTCGGAATGCGCATACGGCGAGAAGCCGAGCCCGCCATATTCCTTGGGGATGATCATGCCGAAGAATTTTTGGCGCTTGATGAAGTCCCAAGCCTCGGGGGGCAGGTCGCGCCATTCCCAATTGATCTTCCAGTCGTCGAGCATCGCGCAGAGCTCGTCGACCGGGCCGTTGAGGAAGGCTTGTTCATCTGCCGTCAGCGTCGCCGGCGCATACGCAAGCAATTTCGACCAGTCGGGATTGCCGGTAAAGAGATCGGCATCCCACCAGATGTCACCGGCCTCCAGTGCCTCGCGCTCGGTATCCGACATCGACGGCAATACGCCGCGTGCCCAGGAAAAGATCGGCTTGGTGATGAAGTCGCGGCGGAAGGAGCTCATGGCGATGTCCTCATGATGGGCTGGCGGCGCTATATGGCGGCCACTACTCTCGTCATTGCCGGGCTTGCCTGACTTCGCTAAAGCCTCGGCGCGCCAATACTGTACAGCCCGGCGAAGCCTTGGCGTAGTCGGGACGCGGCGATCCATCTACTTCGCGGGATTCTATTTGAAGTCCGATGGATACGCGGGTCAAGCCCGCTATGACGGCCGAACGTGTTGAAGCGTAACGCTTTTGTTAACCTCCCCGCAAGACCGGGGCGAGGGAGAGCGGCGCGAGGGAAGAGAGAATCAATCCGGCCGCACCATCTCGAACATGTTTTCGGGTCTAATTTCGAAATAATCGCCCTTGCGCCCCGCTCGCACGATCGGGTGCGCGAGCCCGGTCTGGTACACGCCATCCCTGATCATGGCCTTGTCGATATGGACGGCGACCACCTCGCCCAGCGTGAGCCAGGCCTGCGCCTTTGCACCATCGGCGCCCTGCAACTGAATGATCTGCGTCAGCCTGCATTCAAAGGACACCGGGCTTTCCGCGACCCTGGGCACATTGACGAGCCTGCCCGGCACCGGGGTCAGTCCCGCGAGCTGGAATTCGCTGACGTCGCGCGCAACGTGCGCCGCGGTCGCGTTCATCTGCCGGGCGAGATCCATGGTCGCGAGATTCCAGATGAACTCTTTCGTCTCCTGGATGTTGGCGACGCTGTCTTTCCAGGAAGTCGAGGAGAAGCCGATGATCGGCGGCACGTAGCAGAAGCCGTTGAAGAAGCTATAGGGCGCGAGATTGACATTGCCGTTGGCGCCGCGTGACGAAATCCAGCCGATCGGGCGCGGCGCGACGATGGCGTTGAACGGATCGTGCCTGGGGCCGTGGCCGTTCTTCGGTTCGTAATAATGCAGGTCTTTTGCAGTTGATGGGCTCACGCGGTTATCTTCCTCGCTGCTCCCCCGTCATTGCGAGGAGCCAACGGGTCGCGCAAACGCGCGCCCGATGACAGGCTCCGCGACGAAGCAATCCATAATTCCAGCGTGGGATTATATGGATTGCTTCGCTGCGCTCGCACTGACGGAAGGCCTATTTGCGGACTGCTGAGCCAGCACGCGGCGCAAGCCCCGCGAGCACAAAATCGATCATCTGATCGAGCGAGGGTCCCGGCTTGTTGGCGCATTGCGCGATCATCTGCGGATGAAAGAACCGCATCATCCCGGTGCAGACGCACATCGCCGCCAGCGGCACGTCGTCGGCCTCGAATTCGCCCGTCGCGACGCCCTGCGCGATGACGCCCCCAATCGTCTCGGTGATGGTCTGCATATGGGCGACGCAGACTTCCCAGCTTTCCTCCATGGCGATCTCGACCATCTCATGAAGCTTGGAATCGCCGATATAGCGCTCCGAGTTCATACGGTTGATCGTGGTCATGAGTTCGCGCAGGCGGGCGGCCGCAGGGCCGGGCCGAGTGGCGATTTCTTGCGCCACCTCCTCGACCCCGCCCATCAGGGTGCGCGCGACACCCTCGTGGATCGCCTTCTTCGAATCGAAAAAGCGATACACGTTGGCTGGGCTCATGCGCAGCTCTTTGGCGATGTCGGCGACCGTGGTCTTCTGGTAGCCGATCTGGCGGAACAGACGCTCCGCCACCACCAGGATCCGCTCCCGCGTGTCCGTTTCGACATGTTCCGAAATCAGCGTCATGACCTACTCAATGTTCAATTATTCCGCAGCTTCAGCAAGCGGAAATGCGGGCTCTTGATGCTGCGGCGCCGCAACGACCTGTTGGCTCGCGCCGCTTTCCTCGAGGCTCTTGCGGAACCAGAGGGCGTAGAGCCCCGGCAGGTACAGCAAGGTCAGGAAGGTTGCAACAAACAAACCACCCATGATGGTGATCGCCATCGGCCCCCAGAACGCCGAGCGCGACAGCGGGATCATCGCAAGGATAGCCGCAAGCGCGGTCAGCACCACCGGGCGGGCACGCCGAACGGTGGCCTCCACGATCGCCTCCTTGCGGGTCAAGCCATGGGAGACGTCGCTCTCGATCTGGTCCACCAAAATCACCGCGTTGCGCATGATCATGCCGGCCAGCGCGATCAGTCCTAACAGCGCCACGAAGCCGAACGGCTGGCTCGCGACGTTGAGGCCAAGCGAGGCCCCGACAATGCCGAGCGGCGCCGTCAGGAACACCAGGAACAGCCGCGAGAAGCTCTGCAACTGGATCATCAACAGCGTCAGCATCACGATGACCATCAGCGGAAACAGCACGAAGATCGAAGCATTGCCCTTGGCGGATTCCTCGAACGCGCCGCCCGCCTCGATCCGGTAGGCCGGCTCGAGGTGATTGCGGATCTCCTGCAGCTTGGGCGAGATCTGGTTGGTGACATCGGGCGCCTGCACGCCGTCGACGACGTCGCCGCGCACCGTGATCGCCATGTCGCGATTGCGCCGCCAGATGATCGGCTCCTCGTGGGAGTATTCGATCTTGGCGATCTGCTGCAGCGGCACCGCGACGCCGTTACGCGAGGTGATGGTGAGATCGCCGACCCGGGCGAGATCGAGCCGCTCGGACGGCACCGCGCGGGCGACCACGCCGACTTTCTCGACACCGTCGCGGATCGTCGTCACCGGCGCACCCGAGATCAGCATCGCGAGCGCCTGCGAGACGTCCTGCGGGGTCAAGCCGAGCGCCCGGGCGCGATCCTGATCGACCACGAGCTTGAGATAGGGCGACTGCTCGTTCCAGTCGAGCTGCGGATCCTTGACGTTCGGGTTCTCTTTGACCACGTCGCGCACCTTGTAGGCGATCTCGCGGACTGTTTTGGGATCGGGGCCGATGACGCGGAACTGCACGGGGAAGCCGACCGGCGGGCCGAAGTTGAAGCGGTCGACGCGCACGCGGGCTTCGCTCAGCGTGCCGCCAGCGGCCGCATTCTCGATTTTAGACTTGATCCGCTCGCGCGCCTCGACGTCCTTGGCGACGATCACGATCTCGGCGAAAGCCTCATTCGGCAGCTGCGGGTTGAGCCCGAGCCAGAACCGCGGCGAGCCTTGGCCAACGTAAGACGTGTAGGTCGCAATATCCTTGTCGCCCTTCAAGAGCTCTTCCGCCTTCTTCACGGATTTCTCGGTGACGTTGAAGGCGGTGCCTTCGGGCAGCCGCAGTTGCAGGAACAATTCGGGACGCTCCGACAGCGGGAAGAACTGCTGCTGCACGTGACCAAAGGCCACGATCGAGGCAATGAAAACACCAACCGTCGCCAGCACCACCTTGACCCGGTGGTCGACGCACCACCGGATCATCGCCCGCAGCGTGCGATACATGCGCGTCTCATAGACCGCGTGGGGATCGTGGTTGTGGCTGACCTTGATGTTCGGCAACAGCTTGACGCCGATATAGGGCGTGAAGATCACCGCCACGAACCAGGATGCGACCAGCGCGATCGCCACGATCCAGAAAATGCCGCCGGCATATTCGCCGACCGCGGAATTGGCAAAGCCGATCGGCAAGAAGCCGGCCGCCGTGACCAGCGTTCCCGTCAGCATCGGAAACGCGGTGGATTCCCAAGCAAAGGACGCCGCACGGACGCGGTCCCAGCCCTGCTCCATCTTCACCACCATCATCTCGACCGCGATGATGGCGTCATCGACCAACAGACCCAGCGCTATGATCAGCGCGCCCAGCGTGATGCGGTGCAGGTCGAGCGACATCGTGTTCATGACGATGAAGACGATCGCGAGCACCAACGGCACCGAGGCCGCCACCACGATGCCGGTGCGCCAGCCCAGCGCCACGAACGAGACGAACAGCACGATTGCGAGCGCCTCGATAAAGGAATGCACGAACTCGCCGACGGCGTGCTCGACCACCTTCGGCTGATCGGCGATCAGATCGACATTGACGCCCTGCGGCACCGCCTTCATGAATTCGGCGGTCGCGTTCGCGACGTCCTTGCCGAGTTCGAGGATATTGGCGCCCTTGGCGGTGACGACGCCGATGCCGAGCGCGGGCTTGCCTTCCTGACGCACTACAAAACTGGGCGGATCGACGAAGCCGTGGGTGATGCTCGCGATATCGCCGAGCCGGAACACCCGGCCGTTGCTTTCAACCGGAGTCTCGGCCACCGCCTTGACGCCGTCGAGCGCGCCGGTGACGCGCAGCGGCACGCGCTGCGAGGAGGTCTCGACCGTGCCGGCCGGCACGACGTTGTTCTGCTTGGCGAGCGAATCGAACAGCGCCTGCGGCGTGATGCCCAGCGTCGCGAGCTTGGCATGCGAGAATTCGACGAAGATGCGTTCGTCCTGGGTGCCGTAGAGATCGACCTTGGTGACGCCGGGCACCTTCAACAGCCGCTGGCGCAGACCTTCGGCGGCCTTCTTCAATTGCGCATAGTCGGCGCCGTCGCCGGTCATCATGTAAAGGATTGAATCGACGTCGGAGAATTCATCGTTGACGACCGGGCCGAGCAGCCCCGCCGGCAGTTCGCCCTGGACGTCGACCAGCTTCTTGCGCAACAGGTAAAACAGATACGGCACCTCCTTTGGCGGCGTCGAGTCGCGGAACGTGACCTGCATCGCCGTGAATCCCGGCTTGGAATAGGTCTGCACCTTCTCGAAATAAGGCAGCTCCTGCAGCTTCTTCTCGATGGGGTCGGCGACCTGCATCTGCATTTCGCCCGCGGTCGCGCCCGGCCACATCGCCGAGACGTTCACCACCTTGACCGTGAAGAAGGGATCTTCGGCACGGCCAAGCTTCTGATAGGAGAAGAAGCCTGCGACGCCGAGCGCGATCATCAGGAACAGAATGAGCGTGGGATGGCTGACCGCCCAGCCCGAGAGATTGAAGCGCTTCATCGAACCCTCCAAAAATGATCCCAGACCGTCATTGCGAGCAAAGCGAAGAAATCCAGTTTTTACCTAACCAGTTGCTGGATTGCTTCGTCGCTTTGCTCCTCGCAATGACGGGGAATTCGTTAGAACGACAATGACGAGACCACCCGGACCTTCTGGGTCGGGTCGAGCTTCTGCACGCCGAGTGCGACAACCTTGTCGCCTTCGTCGACGCCGCCTGTGATCACGACGTCGTTGCTCTCGTAGGCCTTGATCGTAACCGGCTTCAGCGTCACATCGCCCTTGTCATCGACGATGTAGAACGACGGAGCACCGCCTTCGTTGAACAACGCCGACAACGGCAGCCGCGCAACGCGCTGGGTGGCGGGATCGGCAAGCGTTAGCGTCGCGGTCATGCCGAGCGATACACGATCGTCGGCGCCGGGCAGCGTGAATTTTGCGAGATAGGTGCGGGTTGCGGGATCGGCTGCTGGCGCGATCTCGCGCAGCTTCGCTGCATATTTCTTGTTGGGCTCCGACCACAGCGTCACGCTTGCGGTGCCCTCCTTGGCGCGTCCAAGCAGCGTTTCCGGGATCGCGACCACGGCTTCCTTTTCGCCAAAGCGCGCGACGCGGATCGCGGTCTGCCCGGCGGCCACCACCTGGCCTGGCTCAATCAGGGTGGCGGTGACGACGCCACGGCTGTCGGCAACGAGCGTCGCGTAAGACAGCGAGTTCTTGGTGAGATCGACCGAACGCTCGGCGCGATTGAGCCGGGCTCGTGCCTCGTCGGCTGCGGCCTTGGCCTGATCCAGTTGCGCGTCCGTGGTCCAGCCCTTGACCCGCAGATCCTTGGCGCGGGTTTCAGCGGCGGCAGCCTGGGCCAGCACGCCGGTTGCGGCATGGAGTTCCGCATCGGCCTGCTCGGCCTGCAGCTTCAGGTCGACTTCGTCGAGCGTCGCGAGCGGCTGGCCAACATCGACGCTCTCGCCGACCTCGACCAAGCGTTTTGCTACCTTGCCGGGTACTCGAAAGCCCATGTCGGCCTCGATCCGCGGGCGGATGGTTCCGACGAAACTGCGCTCTGGCGACTCCGCCTCATAATGGGCCGTCGCCACCAGGACCGGGCGCGTCGGCTCGGCTTTCTGGGCCACAGAGTCGTTGCATCCGGCCAAGGCAATCGCCAAAAACGCCAGCGATATACCGACTAATGGCTTGGAATAGCTAGATAAAATGGACCGCACCAACATCAGACACTCCCTCGGCTGAACGTGAGACGAGTGTCGACTGTTCACTGATGAATGTCAATAATCATCATCAATCATGATTTCGTGAACGTTACGAATCTGGCCGCGCGGCCGGATCCCGCCGTGCGGAACACGATTGCCGCAAACAACGCCATGCCGAGCAGCACCGTGAGCGCGCCGGCCACCACCATGGACCCGAAGCGTTGGTGTCCGCCGAGAATCACGCAGGCGATGCCGATCGGAAATGCAATCGCGCCGACGACGCTGACGATGGCTTGGTACGGCGCGAGCCGGCTCGCGGCGGCTTCGGGAAAGGCGCGGTAGTACAGCGCCGACAAAAACATGACGACGAAGCCGAGCAAGTTCAGATGCGCGTGCGCGGGCATCAACGTGAAATCCTGCCGGATGCCCATGAAAATGCCGAGCCCCATGCCGGCCAGCGCTGATGCGAAAAAGCGATTTGACCATGATTTCTCTCCGAGAAATAATTTCTGAGAACGAAAGCGGCCAACACTCAGTTGCCCGCGAAGTAGCGCGGCACGCGCTCCCTGTAGCGACGATAGGCATCGCCGAATTTTTGCTCGAGGTAGAGCTCCTCGCGCCGGACGACCGCGAAATGCAGGATCACGCAAGCCGGAACGATCAGGATCAGCATCCAGTCCAGCGCAAATATCAATGCGATCCCGCACAACGCGACCGACACGCCGACATAGAGCGGATTACGGGTGCGCCGAAATACGCCGTCGGTGACCAGCGCGGTCGTCGGCCGCAACGGATTGACGTTGGTGCCATGCCGCACCAGCGCGCGATGACCGGCAGCCGCGACCGCCAGGCCCGCGACAACGATCGTCGCGCAGAGCCCGATCCGCCAGTCGAGATCGATATTTTCTACCACGCCAAGGGGCGCCAGCCATTGCAATAGGCAGGCGATCGCAAGCGCCGAATACGGGATCACCGGCGGGAAGATAATGAACTTGGCGCGATCGAGAGCAGCGTTCGTCATGATTGCTCCTGTGTTTTCAGAAAGAGAGCCATTGAGCGCCGCCAAAGACCGCTTGGCCCGGCAGCGAGAGGCAATACGTCCTATTGTCTCCGCTGGAGACATATGGGACGCTTCGCTTTGCCGTCAAGGGGTGATAAATTTTCCTGAGAAATCAGTGGGGACTGAGGAAATGACAGCAAGGCCGCCGCGCCAACGCGACACGTTCCGGCATGGTAATTTGCCGGAAGCGCTGCTCGATGCGGCGCTAGTGCGGCTGGAAGCCGATGGTGTGGAGTCGATCAGCCTGCGCGAGCTTGCGAGCGATGCCGGCGTCAATCACCGCGCGGTCTATCGGCATTTTCCGGACAAGCTGTCACTGCTGGCGCGCGTTGCCGAGCGAGGCTGGCAGCAGCTTGCGCAGCGGCTGAAGAAATCAGCCGCCCGCAAGGCGCCCGGCGAGCCGGCACTGGTCGCCGCTAGCGTCGAGTTTTTCCTGTTCGCGCGCGATCACGCGAATCTGTTTCATCTGATGGGCGGCGCGCGTATCAATACCGAAGGCGGATTTCCCGATCTTGAAGCCGCCATCATCGACGCGCTGCAGGTCTTCGCGGTGGGCTTTGCAGGCACCGGGATGGCGCCCGATATTGTGATCGAGCGCACCGCGATATTTGTCGCCGCCCTTCAGGGCGTCGTCACGCAAATCCTGCACCGGCGGCTGCATGTGGCGCCGGCCAAGGCAAAATCGTTCGTCACCGACATCTGCCGGATGCTGATCAAGGGGATCAGATAGTCTGGTCTCCACTGGAGACCCCTACCCGGCTGGGTCTATCGGCGCGCGCGCCGGCGCGATTTCTGCGTCTCTTTAATGCCCTTCCGCGCGGCCGCCTTTGCACCCGTTCTCGTGAGACTCCTTGCGATTTTGCCGCTTGTTTTTTTCGCCGCTGTTTTTGCTCTGCCTGCGGGAGCTTTGGCCGCCTTCTTCCTGCTCGCCCTGTTCGCGGCGCGTTTTGGCGCTCGCTTCTTTTTCGCGGGCGTATCGGTAACCGGTCGCACCATCATGGGATCGGAAACCAGGCCATCGGCGGCGAGCGGCATATAGGCTGCCGTTCGTTCCTCCACCTTCCCCGGCTGTTCCGGCCTCAATGCGTCCACGGCGGCTTTGGAAGTCGCGCCGGCGATGTTCCGTATCGTGTCGGAGATTTTCTCCAAAACCGATTTGTCCTTGTCCATACGGCCTTCCCGGGAAATGTTGGTCCAGACCAATCCGTGCGGAAGCCGAGGGTTCCCCGATCGCTTAAGATGAAAGCTGCCTCAATCCGCGAGCTGAAAGCGCTCGAAGCGATCGAGCTCCTCCTCGATACGGCGCTTCAGGTCCTTGCGTCCACCACGCGCGGCACCCCTGCCGACCCAATTCCATTTCTGCATCAGCAATTTTCGGTTTTGGCGATCAGTCTTCAGATCGATCGCCGCGACAATCTCGTCCCCAACCAACACCGGTAGCGCGAAATAGCCGAACAGGCGCTTGTCCTTCGGCACATAGGCCTCAAAACGGTGCTCGTAATCGAAGAA
>Ga0066671_10000040_pt1 | contig 31273 bp, 35 predicted proteins | sample GraSoiAngelo_120_FD_62294 | JGI IMG/M metagenome (GOLD analysis project Ga0066671, IMG submission 62294) | Grasslands soil microbial communities from the Angelo Coastal Reserve, California, USA - 14_0919_09_20cm | ecosystem: Environmental > Terrestrial > Soil > Grasslands | place: USA...
AAAAAGGATGTAAGAATAATGTAAGGGGTGGAGGTGGCAATCAGGTGAACCCAGTAATTTGAGCACATTTCTGTCCAGCCATTCCGACTGCGGTACGACTGACCTTAGCTCGAAGTCAGAAATGGAGGCATCCAAGACTGTGTACACGATGGTATTTCGCGTATTTTCAAGTGGTTACACTGTGAAAATCCGACTTCGACGAACCTTGTTCCGGTCACGGGCCCGCATCTGTCATTTCAACCCTCAGGCTGACGGGTGGCCCGACCGACCAGGAGACGGAAGGGTACCAGGCTTGGTTTCTTAAACCAGGGTCCCTAAGGTCTCTCCTCCCGTTCCAAAGCCTCCAACGTTCCTGGCCCTACTCGGTGATGTCGAAATCGACCATGCGGTTGGGGGCGTTGTTCTTCGCGGAATCCACCGCTTGCAGCACCAAGCGGTAGGAGCCGGGCTTCAGGTCGTCGACTTTTACCTTCATGCCAATGGGAACGACAGGGTTTCCCTTTTGGATGAATTCTTCCGCGCGCACCGCGCCAGTCGAAAAGAGCTTCTGGTTGCTGGCGCGACTGAAAATGGTGTAGCCCATGGCAACCACGGGCGGGTTTTCCGAGGTCAGCAGGGGCTCATAGATTTCGCTGTATACGATCACGTTGTCGGTGTGTTTGAAGCGGTTGGTGGGGGAAGGAACGATCTGCATGCCTTTGACCACTAGGGGGGCGCGATCCTCAAGCAACACCGAATCGAGGCTTTCGGGAATATCGTTCACCCGTTGCGGCGAGTTGGTGAGCGCGATGCCGCCAAGACTGAAATGTTTGCCGTCGTACGGGTCAATCGTAAGCGGCGACTCGAATTTTCCAAAAGCATCGCCGCCGGCGCTCAGGACCACGGTGAGTTTGTAGTCTCCCGGCGTAGCGTCGAATTGATTCTCGTACTGATAGGGCGACTTAGTGAACTCCTTCCATTCGTCTTTTTCCAGGTCGAGGTTCACAATGTCGCTGAACTTCGCGCCGATGGTTCCGTCGCTGCGATAAGCGATACCAAGAACGTTCAAGCTGGCGTGATACTTCCGTTTTTCCTTGTTGAATTGAAACGAATCGGAAGGAATTTCCATGGCCAGATTCACACGCGCGGTGTTCGGCCCGGTGTAGAAGTACGGATCCTCGAGCACGCCGTGAATCGAGCCGGCTTGAGAGCCCGTCGCGTGTGCTTCGAGTTGCTTTTCGACCGGCTTGCCTTCGAGCACATGGGAAGTCTTGACATTGCAGTAGCCGCTGCGCGAGCGCACGTGGAGGCCGCCTTCATTCATTTTCACTTTCAGGGTGTGGCAACTGCCTTCGGGAGTGTCCGGCGGCGCGTATCCCAGGATGTAGAATTCATTTTGCTCGCGTGCGATTTTTTCCAATCCGCCAAGCAAATCGTTGGTGTTAAAAATCGTGAAGCCGCCGGTGCCTTCGGCCAGAGCGGCAAGAATTTGCTGGTTCGTGGCTACGGAAGTTGGAAAAGTAGGAACGATGGTGCGCGGCTGGCTGTAAGTGGAATTGTACAGGTTCGAATTCGGGGTTCCACCGCCGCGTGTCCCTCCGCCCGTCCCACCACCTCGCGTTCCACCTCCCGAACCTCCGCCGGTGCCACCTTTACCCCCTCCTGAGCCACCCGATCCACCACTACCTCCACGACCGCCTGTGCCACCTCGGCCAGTCGGTGGCCCTCCTCCTCCCCCTCCCGGCCGGCCGCCGCCTCCTCCCGTACCACCTCCGCCGCCTCCCGTACCACCTCCGCCGGGGCGCTGCGGGTCAGGAATGGCCGCCGCCGGATAAGCCGCGAGCACCAGCCGGACATGCGACGAGGAACGCTGACTGCGGTTTCGCGAAGACGCAGCAAGCAATTTCGCCTTACTCGGAGCCGTTCGGTTCAGAGAACTTCCGGGCGCGGTGGCCTGAAGACCTCGCGCGTCCACTGCGTAGATGGCTACGTTGGATTTGTTGCAGGCATCAATCGTGGCCGTCAGTTCCGATTCGTTTTCTGGTGTCAGCGGGAAGCCGCCGGAAAAGAGAATCATCATTTTGCGGCCCGGAATACTGCGCAGATTTTTTGCCACGCTACGCACCGCGAGCAGCATGGTGCGCGCGCCAAAATCGGCTTGCGCATTAAGGAGCGAGGACATCCCGAGGGGGGGCATGGCGGTTGAGGCCACCGTGACATCCGGAGGAGGCGCGTTAGGATCCACTGCGGAAGTTTTCACGCCAGAAACGGCCGCGCTCAGCAGGCTGGCGTTGGCGGTAAAGTTCTGGACGATGCGGAGGGATCCGCCGAAATCCACAACGGCCATCAAACTTTCCGGGCTCGCGTTCGCTTCGATGAATTTCTGCGCTGCGCCGCGCGCCTGAATCTGATCCGGGGCAGCCATGGTCGAATTGTCGAAGAACAAAATCAGGTAATGCCGCTGGCCGTTGGGTTGCGTTACAGCTTCTGCGCCGGAGGAAAAGCTGGAAATGGCCTGCTCCTTGTTGTCTTCATAGACCTTGAATACATTCTGCGTGAGGTCGTGAACGTAGTTGCCCTTCTTGTCGGTCACTACCGCGTCGACCAGCACGAGTTTGGTTTCCTTCTGGATGACTACGCCGGATGGTTCCGCAGGAGCGGCGGCTTGGGAGGCTTGGGGCGGAGGCGGAGCGGGCTGCTGTTGCGCCCCCACCGACAAGACATTTCCAAATAACAAGGCGGCCGTTATCGCTGCCGAGAACGATATCGCTCTCAAGAAACTTCGATGTCTGATCATGTAAACCTCCAGCCGAACCAAACTGAACTCTCCGGGCTGATGCAACCCTAAAAAGGGATCACCACCGCGCCGTTTCGCGCAGCCATCTGTGCGCCTTCGGCATCGCGTACCACCAGCCTGACCATGTAGGTGCCGGGCTTCACATCAAAACTGGATTTCACGATAAGCCCGGAGCGGGTGAGGCGTTCGTAGGTGGTGTCTCGCAGTTTCATGTCAACAACTTTTTGGACGCCGGTAACAAATTGTCCGTTCTCATCAAAAATTCCGGTGACGATGGTCAATTGGTCATTGTTGCGCCCGGCATCCTTCCGGAAGTGCACGCCTTTCACGTCCAGATGTGTCAGCACGGCCAGGCGAGCCTCCGCAGCATCTTTCTTGAAATATTGGGTTTGTAAATCCACAGGAATGTCGTGAATCTCTTCCTGTGAGAACAAGGCTTCCTGAATTTCTTCCTTGGTGACTTGGGCGGGATCGGCGGCAGACCGCGGCGCAAAGTAACCATGCCGCGCCCGAATATTGAATTTTTCTTTGGTGGTCAAGGCGACTTTCAAAGAGTGGAAGCGTCCGTCGAACTTCAGATTCTGTGGAGAAAAACCAAGCACATAAGAAACGTCCGGCGCCGCGCCGGCTTCGCGCATGGCTTCGTCGACGTCATTGCGGTTGTGATAGAAAGTGCCGCCGGTGCCGTCCGCCAACTCCGCTAAGACATCTTCCTGGGCGCTCTGAGCGGCGACGCGATAGCTAGCCTTGTAGCCCGACGTGCGAACCGTATCCCGGGGCGGATTGGCGAGGTCGCCGAGCATGTCCGGAGCGTAGAGTCCGCGCGCATCAATGGTGTTGATGATGATATTGGCGCGGGTGGCGCGGTCCACCAAGTCCGATGCCTCATATTGAAGCGTGCTCAGGATGAAGCCTGGGGAAACCAAAACGAGGATGCGTTGGCCGGGCAAGCTGGTCATGCGGCGAACGATTTCATCGAGATGCCGGTAGCCGTACTGCGTCTCGTTGTCGCCTTCAGACACGGCTCTCTGCGCAGCAGCTTGCGCTTGTGCCTGGGCCGCGGCTTGCATTCGCGTGTCGCCGTTGAAGGCACACTGCAGGGTTTCCTCCGCGGCCACGGCCAGAGCCTGCAAATCGTTCTTATTGGCGATTAGATCGGCCTCGTAATAGGTCATGTCCGGGCAATCGGAAGACGTATGCTGCGTGAGAGAACGCGGGACGATTCCGAGAAGAGCTTTCGCAAGCAAGGAATGATCGTCAGTAAATTCCTGATTGAGCTGACCGGAGGTCGTGTACATGGCTACGCGATCGCTGGGCGCCAATGCGCCAAAAAAACGCGTGGCCGAATCGCGGACGAACACGGCATCCTCCATGGACATATGCACGTCGTCAAAAACCATGGAAACAAAGCGCTGCGCAAGCGCGGCGGCTTTCACGGCGGGAGCGGCTTCGGAAGAGGGACCACCGCCAGGTTCCCGGGCCGTTGTGAGTGGAAGGGTGTGCGTCCGCGGCGTCTCCATGGCAAACGAAGTGATGGCCTGCAGTTTCCGGCCGTCGTAGAGCTGAAAATCCTCCTTCTTCAAGTTCTGGACCACTTTGCCGTGCGAATCGCGCACCACGACGCGTACCAACACGTTGTTGACGCGCACTTTAAAGGTTGCGGGAGTGTCCTGGCTGGAAACTTCCTTGACGTCTTGCTCGGAACTGGCAACGGTCGGTTTGGCAGTGGTATCGGGACTAGCGGCCGGCGCGGCAGTTTGCGGTGGCGGAGTGGAAGGCGGTGGGTTTTGGGCGAAGACTCGGGGGATAAAGACGAGCCAGCAGCAGGCCAGAATGGCGAGGGTCGATCCCGGTGATAACAATGAGCGAAACATCCCACGCCCTTCTGAAATCCACGTCCTCAAGTCTGGGCTTTGTCGCAGGGCAAACGGCGCTTGGAAGGACCACCAGCAAGCCGTGGAACGACTATACGCTCCGCGTAATTTTTGTGTCAATCGAGTCGCGCCCAGGTCGGCCCAGGTCGAGCCCGGTAGGCGGTCAAAGTCCAGACATCTTGGGCTTCGGCGTGACGAAGAACGTAGCGGTCGCCGTCGTCGGTCAACACGCGGAAGTAAGTTTCGCCGGGGGAATACCAGCGGTCCTCGACGGCCACAACCTCCAGGGTGCGCTCGCCCAAGTGTAATCGTAGGGGGCGCTCGTCGGCTTTGAAACCTGAATAAGTTTCCACGCGAAGGGATTGCTCAGGCATGGCTTTGTTCGATTGAACCTCGCTCAAGCTCGAATATAGAACAAGTATGTCGCCAAGAAAAACGGCAGCACATTCGCTGCCGTCTAAGCAGAGCCTGCCTGTAGCAGGCTGACTAGAGACCACGCTTAGCGGTGAACCACACCCCGCTCCGCTTCCCTGGCTCAAGGCGTGATGCAAGGGATCACTCGCAGGCGATGACGACGATAAACTCGAAAATCCTTATTGGTCGTCAGGACCAGGGGATCCGCAAAGGTCTCCGTCATCCGCACGAGGCAAGCGTCGGCGAGGCTCGTGGGAACATCGGAATACTTCTCCATCAACTTCTTGACCGGACCCAGGTTTTCGCCAAGCTCGAAGGCAATGCTCAAGGCGGAGCGCCGAAGCAGAGCGCCGAGACTTGGAGCGCCAGGTTGTCCAAGAAGGTGGTACGCCTCGGACAGCACCGCTTCGCAGGTGGACCAAGGTGGAGGCGAGCCGCCCACTTGGGTCATGGCCCATTGGTGATGAGTATCGCGGTTATTGAGCAGCGCCACCAGGAAGCCGGCATCAACGAGAACGTTTCTTGCCATAGCCTGAGGATCGCAAATACAAGCCGGCAGGCAGTCCGTCAACCGACCCGATGAGGTCGGCTATTGCATTGAGCGAGGCAGCACGGGGGCGCCGTTTGCGCCAAGCAAGCTCGAGCCGTTCGCGAACGACATCCGACTCGGAAATCTTCCGCCTGCGCGATTCCTCCGCGATGCCCGCCACCAATGGCTCAGGCAATCGCACAGTGAGAGTTTTCATGAGGCGATTGTATTACATCGCTAGCAGAAGCGCAGGACAAACGGACGACCAGCTCACTCATGAAGGCAGTTTGCGGCTCTCGGCGAGTTCGGCGTTCCAAGCTGCGCCCACGAAAATAATGACCGCGGAGAGCTCCATCCAGATGATCAAGCCGATGACCGCAGCCAGCCCGCCGTAGACGATGCTGTAGGGCACGCGCCGGACGTAGGCGCCAAAGATGACGTCAGAAATCCACCAGAGCAGCGTGGCCACGGCAGCGCCAGGCAGCACGTTGCGCAGGCTCTCGCCCTTGGGACGCGCCACGCGGTAGATCACCGTCAAAGCCATCATCGCCAGAAGCATAGCGGCAAGGGAGAAAAGGAAAATCCACCAACCTTGGCTAATGGAATGTTTGCCGGCTTCGCGCGCAATCCAGAGCCGCAGCGGCTTGCCCAGAACCCCCAGAACCGCGGCGCCCAGCAAAGGAACCATGGTAATCAGCAACAGCAGCAGACCGCGAAGCTGCCGGTGCAGGAAGCCGGGCTTTTCTTCGTCGCCATAGATAATGTGAATTCCTTCCATCACCAGCTTCATGACCTGGGAGCCCGCCAGCAGTGTGCCCGACCATCCCAACACGGCAACTTTCCACGCCTGTGGCCCACGATTTACGAGAAACTCGGAAACGATGCCCTGACTGCTGGGCGGAAGGAATTCGGTGAAGTCCTGGATCATTTCGAGCAAGCTGGCTTTGCCGCCGAAACGGGTGTTGGCTGCGGCGACCGCAAACAGCAAGGTCGGAAAGAACGCGAGGAAAAGATTGAAGGCAATGGCCTGCGAAATCATGCTGCATCGCGGGTAAACCCGTCGGAACAGACGGTAGCCGCGTCTTACGATGGACGCGATGGAAACCATACGTGGGCATTATACCTGCCGCACCTTTTCCGCCCTGACAGGTGTTCCCTTGAGTGGAGACGGCTTCGCTTAGGGTACGGAGTGGCGAGAAGAGAGATTCGGCACCGCTGCGAATGGCGAGCCGTTGGGAAACCAGAAACCGGAAAGGGCACAAACGTGCCCCTTCGCTTGCGGCCAACTCAAGCCAGGTCCCTGCCCAGAGTGAAATTTTAGTTCGCTGCTTTTCCCGCGGCGAAGGCTTTCTAGATGAATTCCCAGACCTTCTTGAATCTGCTCCAGCCGCGCGAGGTCGCCAAGGTGATAAAGGCGGTAGCCAGCCTCGGTGCGGTTGGGCTTCAGCAACCCCAGGCGGTCGTAATGGTGCAAAGCACGCACCGTACGCCCGCCAGCTTGGAAAATTCCTGGGACGCGGTGAACCTTGGTCACCGTAAATCCCTCTTCGCGAAGCAGCTTCAAACCTGACCTTATGCCAAGAGTCCTGAGGAATCTTACGGATCATCTTTCGAGTTAAGCAAGCCTATTTATTTCATGAAGTTAAGGGCCGAGCGCCAGACCCAAGTGCTATGGGATGAGTCGCGACATGGCCAGGAACCGAATCTTCTGTTCGGCTTCGGTCACCGCCATGGGGGAATAGAAATAATAGAGATTGGCCTCCACGGTTGCTCGGCGCCCCGCGGGTAGATCAAACGTGAACGTCTCCGTGCGCGTCTCTTTCGGTGCGATTCGTGTATCCTCCACGACCTTGGCGCCTTTTAAGAAGGCCACGTGCTCGCGCTGCAGCGGTTTTCCCTTTTGGTCTTGAATCGTGCGCGCATAAACGCGCTCGACGCGCTGCCGTCACCAAACGGATCCAGGCGAACCTCCAGAATCAGCTTGCGCATAGGTGAACCCGTGGGAACGTAATGCCCGGCCCCGGCGTTCGTCAGTTTGACGACAACTTTCACCTTATCGCCCTGACGCTTGGTGGAGATTTGCGACTGAATGGCGCGGTTGAGTTGCTCGACCGAGCGGCTGCCCGGCATGCGGTGCACGTTGAGGTTATCGCTGGAGTCGGTAGTGACGCGAACATCCACGATTTTGCCTTGCACGGCGTACATATGACAGGACTGGCATTGCTGCCCGCTTTTCGCGTAGGGGCTCTTTTCCCACTCCGAGTATGTGGTAAGCACCTGGAAGCCCAGCGCGTTGCGATATTCGTGACAGGCGCTACAAAGGAGCGAGGTGGTGTGCACCTTGGAGAAACGCATGGCGTGCACGGGGGAAACCGCGTCCGTGGATGGGCCGCTTTTGACGCCGTTGAACTCCACACGCGCTACTGCGTTGACTCGCGTCGGGGCGACCTCCTGTGCGGAGTGGCAATAATCGCAGGTGATTCCTTCCCAACTCACTTTGCGAGTCAAGGCCAAGTCACCGCTCGAGGCCGCCAAAGGGGAATGGCAGCGCAAACATACCTTACGGGCATCGCCATTAAAATCCGACTCCGCCATCTTCAGCGCATCTTGAAAGAGTCGGCTTTCCATGGCGGTGGCGTGGACAGACTTCTTCCAGCCCTCGTAAATGGCGCGGTGGCAGTCGCCGCAGTATTCTGCGGTTTGAGGAGCGTGGTTTTGGTCGGCAAAAAGGCCCGCGGGAAGGAGGAGGAGCAGGCCAGTGAACAGTATGCGCATCGGTCCTCCGGTGAAGGGCGCTTCGTTAACGGTAAAGAAGAGACCAATCGCGCCAGACACCTTAAGCGACTATCGGCAGTAGCTTTGGGGAGGCCAAGCAGCCGGCGCGATGACCTTATCTAGCAGTTAGTAAGCACGGGAAAATAGGACGCCCGTCACGAAGGTTCGTGACAAGGGTCACGATCTCGCTCGGCGCGTTTCTCCATGTGAATCACCGGGAGCGTTTCGCCATTGCGCAAAGGAATGGAGATTGGTTCGACCGCAACGTAGCCCCTCACGCTAAAGAGTTTGGCTCCCGTGAGTGTGGCGCCCATTTCATAGCGGGTAAAGCCAGCCGCATGCGCGGCCTTTTCACAAGCCTGGAGGAGCATGGTCCCCACGCCTTGGCGGGCCCAGGCGGGATGAATAAAGAAGGCGCGAATTTTGGCCGCGTCATGTCGCGGATCGAGCAAGGAGTCTTCGCGCCCGGTCCAATGGTCGCTGCCAAAGAGCGTTTTGCGTTTGCTCCAGCCGCCACAGCCGACAATCGCCCACGTCGACGTCGTGCCGGTGCGCTGTGCGGTTTCCTCCTGCCTCGCTGGCGTTTCTGCAACGATGTACGTGCCATCGGCAATGAGTTGGCTGTCAACACCAAAAACGGTTTTTAGCGCGCCCTCGATCTGCGCTGGGGTGTAGTCTTCGGTCTGCAACGCGCGTACGGAAGCTTCGATCAATCGGCGCAGAACCGGTACATCTTCCGGCGCGGCGAGGCGCAGGCGAATTTCTTTTGTCGATTTCATCTAAGCCGCACGGGAATGAGCTGCGAATTTGAGACTCTCGTGGAATTCGAGTTTGCGCTTCCAAGGAAGCGGCGGGGCTTTTCGCGCCGGAATTCTGAATCACCCGCCGCCCAAGAAGTGCATCCGGCGAAGCCGGTTGATCAAAGCAGCAAGTTTGGGCCGGTCCTGCTCAGCAAGCGCGGTGAATTTCAATCCCAATCCGGCCCCGGCCCGTGCGTGCCGAACGACGGCATCCGCGCGGATCTGGCCTTCGGCCACAAGAAAGTCGAGCCGGGTAATCGTGCCGGAAGGACGGGGTTGCGGCGTTTTAATAAATAATCCGCCCATGCTTATGTTGCGGACTTGCGAAACGTCATCGCGCCCCTCGCACTTCCAATACACCCACACATCTCCCGGTGCTTGCACTCGCGAAGAAAATCTCCGGGAAGGAGCGCTGCTGGGCCGCATTGTAGGTCTCCGATGGTCTGGAGCTAACTTGACCAGTACGGTCGAGACGAGTGTACACCTATTTATAAGCGCAGTGTCGAAATTCGTTTAATCGTTTCACCGCCTTCGAAGTCGCGCCAAAGAAAATAAACAGTTACCCGTAGGAACCCATGCCCCAGCTTCCATAAATTGATTGTGAGTAACGCTCTCGACATCAGCGCGCGAGTTAAGGTAAACATAATTGTCCTCCTCAAGCCCTCGAAAGGCAGACATGAGAGGCCATCTAAACTATCTAGGTGCTGCTGTATTCGTTTTTGTTTTCACCGCCGCTGCTGTCGCCCAGGATACGCCGGAAAAACCCGCACCAGAGCAAAATAGGCAAGAGAAAGACAACCACGAGAAATCCAACGGCAATTCCACGCCCTGGTACAACCCGGCCAGATACAACCCGCTCAAGATCTTCAAACATTACAAATCAGCGAACGATCAACTCGCTTCGAACGGTCCATTGGAGGACAAGCTATCGAAACAGTTGCGAATTCAGGGAATCCTGCCGCAGGACGAAGAATTGCAGGCCGTCTGTTCGGACTTCAGGGATCTTTCCAGCTGCATTGCCGTGCTTCGCCTGAGCGTTAGCGTGCCGGTCGAATTCACATGTCTGAAATGGAACGTGACCGGCGTAAAGCCAAAAGCAGCGGCCGATTCCTGCGCCGGTCCCCCTGCAGGTAAAGCCATGTCCCTGGACCGCGCTCTCGACTTGTTGAAGCCGAAATTGAATGGCCGGGCCGAAGCGCAAACTGCCCTGAAAAGAGCTCACGACGATATTAAGGACGCGAGCTCGTAGAGCTTTGTTCCCAAACCGGCTGCAAATCCTCCGCGGTTGAAAGGGCCGGCTTTTGTTTCAGCTTCGCACAGGAGCTTGCAGCCAGCGCACGACTTTGCGCAAGGGAGACACGCCCTTTTTCTTGCTGGACATGCTCTTGCTGGACATGGGCGTTTGCAGCCACTGAACGACGCCGCGTCCCGCAGCAGCAATATCCACGTCATTGCGCTCGTCTTCGGGCAAGGTCAACGGAGCGGCAACGTAGGGAGTTGGCTCATAGGTTGGTTCGATCGTAGCTGTTTGTGCAGGCGCCATTGCCGCGCTGGTTTGCGCTCGCCCGCTCAGTTCTTCCGTTAGCGACGGCGCTTCACCGCGTGACGGCTTCTCAAAGGCGGCGTAGGACGAGGAACTGCGCGCCGGGGCCATTTTGGGCGGCATTCGCGCGGGCGCAGGCCGATCCGCGACCGGGTTCAACATGGAAGCGGTGACCACGCTAGGGGTTGGGCTCGGCGCCGCCCCAGTCTCTTCCGGGCGCTCCAGCCCGTCGGTTATCGAGAGCCTTAGCAGCGCGGCGACTTGCTGCTGCGAAGCCCGCATGGTCTTCAAGATTTTCTGCGCGAACCACAGGCCTGCAAAAAGAAACGTAAATTGGGCCAGAAGGCTACCCAATTCGTACCAATTGTTCTGCATCCAGTCGATGATCTGATTCATGGCTGCACCTTGGCTTGGAGCGGTTTGGACAATGCTTGGACAATGCAAAGATATCTCCCCGTGAAGCGCAGGAAAACTGGCACAAAGTCCAAGAAACGGCCAGCCTCTCGCCTGCTCGCGCGTTCCATGGAAATTTTTCAGGGCGAGAATGTCTTGACAACATCGATAAAGTGCCTTAAGAAGTACACTCCGGCTTGGAGCGGCGTTCCTTCTGCTCCCAGCTCCAGAAAGCCTCGTTCGCCCCGCCCATTTCATCCAGGAGGCCTATATGAGAAGTCTCATTCCACGCGATACTTTCTTCCAGGATCTGTTCGACTTCCGCAGGGATTTCGACCAGATTTTCAACCGCTTCTTGAGCTGGCCCTCGGGCCAGGAAGAGTCCACGATGACGGCTGGCTTCAGCCCCGCAATCGAATCATTCATTGACAAAGACGGACGGAAATTCCATTGCCAAGTCATGCTCCCCGGAATCGACCCGAAAGATGTCAATCTCCAGGTCCTGGGAAATACGCTGACCATCAGCGGCGAGCGTTCTAACTCTCGCGAAACCAAAGAAGCGGATTATCTCCACAGAGAGATTACCTACGGTTCGTTCCAGCGCAGCGTCTCGCTTCCGGAAGGCGTGGAGAAAGACAAACTAAACGCCGAATACCGCAACGGGATGCTCGAAATTACCGCGCCCATCGCTGCCGCGGCGCTGCCGCGCAAGGTGGAGATCAAGGCGCTTCCACAAGCCGCCAGACACGCCAACGCTTGACAAGTTAGAAACGTAGACAGCGTGAATACCTGGATCTGGTAAGCCACCGCTCAGGAGGCACAACCGATGATCGTTTCAAACGGCCGGGCCGCTTCTGCGCGGCCCGGTTTCCTATTTTTAAGTTGAAGGTCTCATTCCCGGCGCGTCGAGCCATCGTCAGCCCTGCGGCCTTTTTTGAGGCTAATCCTATTTGTCCTCGGAAGAAGTTAACTGCTTTTCGCCGCCGCGTTCACGGACAGGCGCCGAAACGGCATTGCTTCTTTTCCACGTCAGACGTATAGTTCTGCTTCCCTTCAGCAGGAAGGAATCATGACGAGTTTCAGTTTATCCGCGATGGCTCTCATCAAAGCATCCTAGGGTCTGCAAAAAGGGAGGTCCACCTGGCTATGAAAAAACCTATCTCCATGACTCGACGCGACTTTGTCCGGCTGGGTGCAGGAACCATGGCCGCAGGCCTCGCGGGAAAGAACGTCACGATCCTGGAACCGAGTATTCTTCGAGCCTCGCCCCCGCCTGCGGAGGTCGTGCGCTTCGGCATCATCGGCACAGGTACGGAAGGCTGCGATTTGCTGCGAGCGAGCCGCAGGGTGCTCGGTATTGAGTGCGTGGCCGCCGCCGACGTTTATGACACGCGTCACGAGACGCCAAAAGAAATTCTGAAGAAGGATATAGACACCACCCGCGAATACCGCCGCCTCCTCGACCGCAAAGACATCGACGCGGTGATTGTCGCGACGCCGGACCATTGGCACCGGCGGCTGGTGGTCGAAGCAGCGCAGGCCGGCAAAGACGCCTACTGCGAGAAGCCCATGTCGCACACGCTCGAGGATGGCTTTGCCATGGTTGACGCGGTTCAGACGAACAAGCGCATCTTGCAGATCGGCAGCCAGCGCGTCAGCTCCATTCTTTACGCCAAGGCCAAGGAAATCTGGGATTCTGGCAGGCTCGGTGAGGTGGACACGATCGAAGCCGTCTGGGATCGCAACACGGACAGCGGCGCTTGGGTCTACCCCATCCCTCCCGATGCCAGCGAGCACACTATTGACTGGAACACCTGGCTTGGCGACGCGCCCAAGCGCCCCTTCGACGGGCGCCGCTACGTCTCCTGGCGTTGCTACAAGGACTACGGCGCGGGCCTCCCCGGCGACCTCTTCGTGCACCTTATCTCCGGCATTCACTACATCACTGGCACCAACGCGCCGGCCATCCGCGCCTATTCCACGGGAGGGATTTACCACTACAAGGATGGCCGCGAATTTGGCGACCTCCAGTGGACGATCTTTGACTACCCGAAGTTCCAGGTGGTCCTACGCTGCAACCAGAACAACAAATACGAGGATCAGCTTTTCACCTTTTACGGGAAAAAAGGCACCATGTTCATTCGCGGTGAAGGCGCTCCCGCGGCCTTGGGCGCCGGCGCATCCCTCGCTTTTCGTGCTGAGCCGGAGTTTCATACCCGCGAGGACTATTCGATCGGCTCCTGGCCAGAAAAGCAGCGCGAGGAATACATCGCGGAGTGGAATCGTGAGCACCCCCGACCTGCTCCGGGCAATTACAACGTGGAGTCAGGAGAAGAAATCTATACGGTTTCTGCGGGTTATAGCGACATGGTGGACCACCTGACCAATTTCTTCCAGGCTGTGCGAACGCGCAAGCCCGTCGTAGAAAACGAAGTCTTCGGCAACAACGCCGCAATCACGGGCTGCCACATGTCGAACTATTCCTATTTCAACAAGAACGTGGCTGTTTGGGACGCCGCTTCTAAAGCTATCAAGAGCGCCTAGCTCTATCTGTGCGCGCATACGGCCATCCCGGGGAGCCGAGCGTAGCATCCACGGCGCAATCTGCTTGAGGTGTCAGAGCTTTCTTGGCTGGCACCTCCTATAATAATGCCTGGGATTGTATGACTAACTTTCGTGCGCCACAGGCGTCACAACTATTTTGGGGTTTGCGGCGCTTCCTTCGCCTTCGGCATGAATTTTGATTCATCGATTTCTTTTGCGCCCGGTGGCGGCGCGAACTGAAACACGTCCGGCGAGACCGGGTCATTCACCGTGAAACTCTCCACTTTGCTCGACTGCTTCATGTTCGTGGGCGTGTTCGTATTCGGCATGCTCATTTTCGTAATAGAATCCTCGCGATAGACGAGGTAGCGGTTCTTGTCCACCCAGAGGGTTTTGCTGTGCGCGAAATCGCTAAGCGAAAATCCTGCTGCTTGCGCCTCAGCAGTCACCTCGCTTCCTGAACTCTCGTATTCCAAAGAGACGACCCAGCAGTCCGCATCGGCGCCGTTCACGTGAACTTTTTCACTCCGGAGAATCTTGGCTTCCTTCACACCGTTATAATAGAGACATTTTTGTATTCTTCCATCGCGTTGGCGCCCCTAGACATTCCATTTGCCCATGCCGGCTCGGGCGGATGTCGAGGCGCCGTTTAGGGGAAGTTTCGAGTACATATTCGCAGTCGGCATGTACATCCACATCGCGTTGCCGTCGTAGACCATCGTCATGTGCATCATGCCTTTGCTTTCCACCCGGAACTTTCCGGTAGAATCGGCAATCACGCTTATGGGCTCCTCGAAATTCCCTTGAGAGCCGGAATCGCTCATCTCGACAGTACGGGTCACCTTGGCGGAATAGCTGTTCATTGCGCGGCGGATGGCCAAACTACAACCTCAGAAATCGGCTTTGAGCGTCACCCAGGGTGAACCGAAACCGCAATCCGGTAAATTTCTGCGTCGAATTCAGGGGAATCCCTCATTGGAGGTGATGCGAGACACGCCCTTCAGTCACTTGTTCAGCGTCCGCAGCCTATCTTCCAGCTCAGGAATGTTCCTAATGAATGGTGAGGTGCTACGGCTTGCATTTCGTGTCCACGTCAATCGTCGGGTCGAGCCAATGCAAGTAGGTGTACATGGAGTGCCAGCAGACGGAGTTCCACCACTTCACCGTGCCCACAGAGGAAAACGAGGACGCCTTGGCCACATGCTGGTAGCCAAAAAACACGGGGATAGGCAGCGGCAACCTCGGAACGATGTCCCGCGTGTTGACGATGCGCCACGAAGTCAGCGGCAATTGATTGAATTGCTCTGCAAACTGCGCTTCCCCTACACGCGGCGACGCAAAGGTGCAGATGGTTGTAATGTCGAATCTGCTTTTCTCTTTGTTCTTCATCACAAATAGCGTCGCGAGCGCGGCCCCCAGACTGTGACCCGTTACCACGAACGACCGACACGGCGGCCGTCCTTTAGCCGTCCGAATCTGTTCCTGCACGGCAGGCTCTTCCAGACTGTTCGCTAGATCCTCCAACTGCTCGCCGAAAGTTTTCTGGACTTGCTGGGGCGCCGGTAGAGGTGCGACCGGGGCTTGGCGACGGCCTCCCGGCCGGCAGGCCCGTAGCGGTTGACCACTTTCAGTGTGCCGTAAATCTTTTCGAAACCGTTCTCCACTCGCCCCGCGTTCGGCACCTGGCGGAACGGCACCAAACGCGCCATGAAGTCGTCCAGCCACTCGACCCAGCCCTTTGTCCCGCGAATGGCCAGCACAAAATTGCGCTTCTGCTCGCGATGGCGGGCAATGAAACCGTAGAACTTGGGCTTTTCGCGCCACCAGAAGAAGAAATCGGACATGTGGAGCCATGCCACCAGTTCGTAGGGGGCGGGAATATCGCACGATTGAGGTTCGGGAAAAGGCATTTTGGGGTTTCTTTCGAACATCTTGTATGCCGCGTTGACAAACTGCCCATAGAGAACCGCCTCCTTCTTATCCAGTGGTCTGCCCATCGGGGACACCTCTTGACCGATATCGGCTGGAATATTTAACGAAGAGTAACACGAGTACCCGATTTTAAGTCACTCCAAGTCGAGTCCGTGGAGTCCGTGGAACACTTGAAGCGGTTATAAATCGCCGCGCGCCTGCGTATGCCAAGAAGGGAGGCAAGCCAAGGGGAGGCACGCGGACCATGTCACGGGCAGATTTGCCGAAAACGAGTCCGAACCGCACGCTGGCACGATTCCTCTGGATCGCGGTCATTTTTCTCGCGTTTGTCGGGCTGGCGGTCGCTGCTCGGCGAACCATCGTTTTGCTAGAACCCGGCGCTTTAAGTTCGCCGCGGAATCCCGCTCGAGAACTGGACGGGCATTTCGCGAGCGAGCGTGCGCTGGTGTTGACGCACGTCTTGCCCGCCATGCTCTTCATGCTCCTCGGGCCGCTGCAATTCGTGCGCGGCCTGCGCGCACGCCATCCGCAAGTGCATCGCTGGTCAGGACGAATCTTTCTCGCTGCCAGCGCCTTCGTAGGCGCCACTGGGTTAAGATTGGCTTACGGAAAAACCGTAGGCGGCATAGATGAAAAAGCCGCGATCGCGCTGTTCGGAACACTCTTTCTGATTTCGCTAGGCAAAGCACTCTGGCACGCGCTGCGCCGCGAATTTGCGCAGCATCGCGAGTGGATGATTCGCGGCTACGCGATCGGACTTGCCGTCGCCACTATCCGCCCGATTATCGGAGCCTTCTTCGCCGCAGCAGTGATTCGTGGGCGGAGTCCGGATCCGCACGAATTCTTCGGTGCCGCTTTCTGGATCGGCTTCACTTTACAAGCCATCGCCGCCGAAATCTGGATCAACTACACCCGCCCTACCGCTGCGGCTCGGACCCGCACCGCCAAAGAGGCAACCGGCACGTAGTCGAAACGCGCGCGCTTACTGGCGATGCCAGGTCATTTCCACATGAATTGGGATTTCATTCTTCACCGGAAGCGTCAAGAGCGTCGGAGCCTCGATCTTGAAATCGGATAGCGTAGCTGGAATGGTTCCCGTCACTTTGATTTCGCTTCCCTGAGGGATCAATTGGAACGGAACCTGTTTGTAATGCGCCGTCTGGCCTGCAAACTGGATTTCCAGGTCGGCGTAGATCGTTGCAGCCTTCGCGTCGCTCTCCGGCAATCGCGTGCGCACGGTGACTATGGGAAATTCCGCGCCCTTCGTGACTTGCAGCATGTGCAGGTCGCGGTTGCTGTCGCCTGAATCGAACGACTTCACCGGCGCCGCGATCAGGAAATCGCATTGCCCTTCGTGGCAAACGCCTTTACCCCGCCCCGCGTGGCTCACGCCGTCGACTTGATGAAGCGGGTGAGAAACGTGGTAGCTCAGCGTGCATTGGTCCAGCACCCATTGCTCTTCCGCAGCGGGCAGACCCTGCGGAAGCAAGAGAAATAGCAAAAGCAGGGAGCCCGTTACGAGTCTCGCAATCTGTTTTACATTCCTAGATTCGCAGTTCATGGGAACGCTCAAAACCTCAGCGACACCGACAGCAGCGCGGCTCCGAACGCCCCTGCTGTCACAATGGCCACCGGCCCGTGCGCTTTGGCCATGCCCTGGACTCGCTGCCCATTATTCTTCTGCGAATACGCTATCGCTCCCAGGATGGGCGTGAGAATCATGCCGGGCCCATGAATCCAAGCCATGGCTTTGTGAAAACGAATCGGTCCTCGGGATTTTGTTCCCTCGACGCGCGGCGCGCGAATCGCAAAGTAGGCAGTCATGAAGTACAAATCCGCCGTAGCCGAACCCAAAACCATGTGCACGGTGCGGTCGGTGTTGCTGGTGTGCCTACCCCCGGCATTAATCGACGTGGCCACCGAAGCGATCATCGGGATCGTGGTGATCAAGCCCAACCGCTGATGGATTCTCAGCATGTGCGTCCGCTTATCCAGCAGCGCTTGTTCCTTGAGATGGCTTTTGGTTTCGGCGGAAGCAAAGCCCAGGTCCGCGAGCGAGGGCTCCTTAATGCTGGATGGAGCGTTCGGCGGGTTATTCGCAGGAGCTTGCGGCTGCGGTGGAGGAGCCGAGGGCAGCCCTGACAGCGTGGCATTGAAAGTCAGCGAAGCCCCGGCCGCCAGAGTTACCTTCTCTATCTTAGCCGCGAAGCCTTCAGCCGACGCCGTCACTTCATATTCGCCCGGAGCAAGTTTGGTCAAGTTGTACGTTCCCGTTGCATCGGTTTGAACATCCATAGTTTGTCCCGTGGTCGGGTTCTTGACAGAAACCTTCGCGTTGGCCACTATCGCTCCCGAAGCGTCTGTGACCTTGCCCGACAACGTGGCCTCGCTCTCCTGTGCCCGCAAACAGGGAGCGAGCAAAAGAACGATCATTACAACTAAGGCGCTCGCTAGGTTGGCCGTTCTGTCTCTCATGAAACTCTCCTCGGGCCCTCATCCAACCTAATCTGATGAAGCTGTCATCGAGCTGAACCCACTAGGTTGCCACTCGATTCGCGAACTTGCCACTTCCGTAAGTCTAGCTCTACGGATGCTGCGATTTGCACCGGGGATGTACGTACGCAGGACCTTGCAGGGATGGGAAAAGGCAGCTAGCCTAACCAACAGAGGCAGGAGATGATTTCACCATTTGCGGGTTTCCCGACCGAGGCTCTTCAATTTTTTCGCGGCCTCTCGCGCAACAACAATCGCAAATGGTTTCTGCCTCGCAAGCCGCTCTTCGAAGAGAAAGTCAAAGAGCCGATGCGCCAATTAGTCGACGCATTGAACGTCGCCCTCCACGATTTCGCTCCCGAATACGAAACCGACCCCGACAAGGCCATCTTTCGCATCTATCGCGACGTCCGTTTCAGCAAAGACAAGAAGCCCTACAAAGAGCAAATCGCCGCCACCTTCCGCCGGCGCGGCACTCCGCATCACCAAGGCGGCTATTACTTCGCCATCTCGCACAAGTCCGTGGCCGTCGGCGGAGGCGTGTACATGCCCGAATCGGCGTGCTTGCTCGCCATCCGCCAGCGCATCGCCGAACGCCACGAAGAGTTTCGCCGCATTCTCACGGCGCCTTCCGTGCGCAAGCTCCTCGGCGATCTCGAAGGCGAGCAACTCTCCCGCGTTCCTCGCGGCTTCCCGCCCGACGATCCCGCCGCCGATCTGCTGCGCTTCAAATACTACATTTTGTACAAGGAACTTCCGCCGAGCCTCGTCACTTCCCCGAAACTCTACAAAGCCATCGTCGACCGCTTCCGCGTCATGACGCCCTTGCTGCAATTTTTGACTGCGTCCTTCGCCACTGAAACCCAAAAGCCCAACGCCCGCGCCATATTCGCGTAATGCCGTTTGGTTTTGCGCGTGACTATAAATCGAAATTTGCGGCGCACGCTTTTTATTTCGGTCCCCCTTGCAGCGCCCTGCGTAGCATGGCTTTATTTATGTCGCCGAGCAAAGCCTTCCCGCCAAAATCGCTCAGGGGCTCCCAGTCCGCGGGCAAGCAACTCGCTGATTGCCCGCTGCGAAGCCGCTCGGCAAACAGCTCAGCGCGAATTTCATTGCTATCGCGGCATATAGCGTGACCGAGTTCGTGGGTAATGGCTAACAACAGCAGCCTCTGCCACGGAACGTGGTACTCGTGTTCCAATTCGCTTACGCGCTCCGCGTCTCCCGAGAATAGGCTCTCATCGACCAGCGTCTCGCGGTCCCGGAAAGAGGTCAACGCAGGGGAAGTGGTGTGAAAGCCCAACTCCAGCAAATCAGGCTTCCACCGCGTTTTGGAGACCAGCACCCATCGCCACTCCCCGAGATTTTGGGCATGGTATTGATTCAAGAGCTGCTGCAACAGACCGAGATGCCGGACACAGTCCGTAGGATCGTAGTCCACCGTGCAGTAGAAGCGCTGGTGCAGCGTATGATAGTACTCGACCACTCTCAAACTCTTTGCCCCGCACGATTCCGCGCTGAAGAGCGAAAAGAAAAGTCCGACGAGAACGAAAACGGCCGTTCGGCCAAGCACATTATTTGCGCAAATGAATTTATTTTTGAAACGTTCGTAGCTCATGACGACTCCCTCCCTTGCCAAAGTGGGCTGTCGCCTGATGTTTGTTCCCAACTCGCCAAGCGCACAATCAACAGTTGACGAATAGGCTGTTTGTCCTGACAAAGACGAGGGAATCTCGTGTCGAGCGGCAAGGCCGATAAAAAGGTTCTTCTTGGCAAGCGCGGCGGAAAGAAACGTCCGAAAAATGGCGTTCACCCCTGAAAAGGAGCGCTTTGCCTCCCGCTAAGTGGCATTGGCCCGAAAAGTATTTGCCGGCGGCTTTTCTAATGCCAAAATTCATAGTGCAAGAACAACGAGCGCGCAGAAACCGAGCAAACGATGACTCAGTTTCCCGTCAACAAGCGCAAGCTGCGCTATCCCGGAATCCCGGCGCTTCTGCTTTTTTGGAGCCTCGTCGGAAGCGTGGCCTACTCGCGCAATTACCTGCAAAACCCGGGCGTGGGGTTCGCAAGAATAGCTTCGGACCTATCGGTCGCGCTTTTTTGTTTTTGGCCCTGGGCTTTCCTCGGCCCGCTTGTCTTCCAATTGGAAAAGCGCTTTCCTTTGGGCCCCCTCGGCCCGATGGGAAAAAACCGCTGGCTGCGCAATGCCGGGATCCTTCTACTTGCGGGCTTGGGCATTTGCTACCTGGCTTACCTGATGACCGCTTTGTTGTATCTGGTGCATGCGCTTCTTTTTTCGTTGCCTAAGGGCGATCCGTGGCGCATCTGGCAGGCCGCGGCGCCCGAGATGTTTTTCCAGGTTTTCCTGTACGTCATAACCGTGCAAGCCGCCGTTGTCTTTCGCAATTGGATGCGGCTCGAAGATCAAGAGCGCGAACGGGCGGCGTTGCTGCTGGAAAAGTCCCGCCTCGAAGCCAGCTTGAAAGCTGCCGAACTGAATGTCCTGCGCATGCGCCTCAATCCCCACTTCCTCTTCAACACCTTGCAAAACGTTTCCGTGCTCGCGCAGGAAGACCCGAAGGTCGCTAGCCAAATGCTGACGCGTTTGGGCGATCTCCTGCGCGCGGCGCTCCGCAGCGAAACGGAGCCGGAAGTGCCGCTCAGCGCGGAAATCGCGCTCACGGAATCCTATTTGCACGTGGAGAAGATGCGTTTTGCCGACCGCCTGAACGTCTCCATCGATCTTGCCCCGGGCACCGTGCAAGCGATGGTCCCGACACTCTTGCTCCAGCCGCTGGTCGAGAATGCCATTCGCCACGGCTTGAACGGCTGCGCGAGCCGCGGCCTGATTTCGATTCGCAGCGAACTCGCGAGCCGACAGTTGGTACTCACTGTTCGCGACAACGGACAAGGCGTGGCGGGCGCGTGCCTCGACGATTTGGTGCTTGGCGTGGGACTCGCTTCCACACGCGAACGTCTTGCGCGCATGTATAAGGAAGACGCTGAACTCGCACTGCGCGGGCTTCCCGAAGGCGGCACCGAAGTGCGCGTGCGTTTGCCCTTCCGCAGTGCCCCCTGTGTCCGGCAGCAGACCTCCTGCTATAAACCAACGCAAGACAACCAAAACTTGTTATCCCGCCTCTCAGGCGGTCTTCCGCAGCCTGAGGCCGAGGGATCTGCTTCTCCACTTCGGAATTCAAGATGAATGCGCTTCGGCTGCTCATCGTGGATGACGAGCCGCTGATCCGCCGCGGCATCCGCAAGGGCCTCGCGAACCTCGAAGGCGTCGAAATCGTGGGCGATTGCGCGAACGGGGCGGAAGCGATCCAGACAATTTTGTCCGCGGAGCTGGATCTCGTGCTCCTTGACGTTCAGATGCCGGATTGCGACGGCCTCGAAGTGATTCGCCAGGTCGGCGCGGAGCGCATGCCGTTGGTCATTTTTGCCACCGCTCATGACGAATACGCGGTGTCCGCGTTTGAGATGAACGCGGTGGACTACCTATTAAAGCCTTTCGATGAAGCGCGGTTGAGGGCCGCCATCGCCCGGGCGCGCGAAAGGCACGCCGCAAAAAATCGCGAAGCCGTTACGCAGCAGCTGGAGAGCTTGCTGCGAAGCGCTACGAAAGCAGCACCCGAACGCTTCGTGATTCGCAACGGGCAACGCTACGAGTTCGTCCCCGCGGATACCGTGGACTGGGTCGAATCGGCCAACAATTACGTGCAACTGCACTGCGGCCCCAAAACGCATCTGATGAGCGAAACGCTCACTAGGCTGGAGAAACGTCTCGATCCCGCCAAATTCCTCCGCGTCCACCGCGGCCGCATCGTCAACGTCTCGCGCATCCTGGCGGTGCACAGCCTGATGAACGGCGTCTTCGAACTGGAACTGCGCAACGGCCTCCGCATCACCACCGGCCGCCAATTCCGCGACGCCGTCCAGTCCCTCCTCCGCAAGTAGCCCTCAGTTTCGCATCCACAAATTGTCATTCCGAGCGGAGCAAGGAATCTGCTTCTCAGACTTCTTGCAGCTGTTCAAAGGGCCTGCAAAATCCTTTAGGGGATCGCCGCTTTAGCTCCAGTTTGGCGCCCGGAGCCTTTCCCATTATTGTCATTCCGAACGCAGCAGGCCGACGCCTTTTCTTACGCGTTCGCTCCTGCGTACTGTTTGCGTCCCTGATGGTTTTGCAAGACACAACGCGTCGGCCTGCGTTAGAGAGGAATCTCTCTTCAAAACACGGCTTCGGGCTCAAATGAACAGAGGGTGCCGGTTTTCACGCTCTGTAGCCGGGCTTCAGCCCGGCATTTTGGAAGGCGGCGGCTTGCCGCCGCTTTCACCTCGTTCGACAAGTGCAGCCGTGAGTCTGATGGGGGTACCTCTGCCCATTTTCCATTTTTGCTTTTCCAGTTGCCCGTTACCTCGCCACTCGCCACTTCCCCCGGGGCTTACCCACCACTCACTGCCCACTACGCAATGTTTCATGTCCTGTCGTACACTCGACATATCCAATTTACGCAAGGACTCTTCCATGACCACTCCCGCTCATTCCGTTCCCGCATCCAAACTCGCCCGCAGCGCGCGCAGCGACGAAGTCGTCGCTAAGCACAAGAAATACCTCTGGCCTTCGGTAACCAACTACTTCGAGCAGCCACTGGTCGCCGACCGCGGCGAGATGCAGTACCTCTGGGACCTCGACGGCAACAAGTATCTCGACTTCTTCGGGGGCATCCTCACCGTCTCGGTCGGTCACTGCAATCCCAAAGTTTCGAGCAAAGTGGCCGCGCAGGTGAACCGCCTCCAGCACACCTCCACGCTCTATCCCAACGAGCACATCGTCGCGCTGGCGGAAAAAGTTGCGCAGATCACTCCCGGCAACCTGAAGCAAAGCTTCTTCACCAACTCCGGCACGGAAGCCAACGAAGCCGCCATCCTTCTCGCGCGCATGTCCACGGGAAGTTTTGACGTGGTCGCGCTGCGCCACGCCTATTCCGGCGGCTCGGCGCTCGCCAAAGGCGTCACCGCCCACTCGAATTACCGCAAAGGCGGCGTCATTGGCGTGGGCATCGCCCATGCCGTGAATGCCTACTGCTACCGATGCCCGCTGCACTTGAAGTATCCCGAGTGCGAAGTCGCTTGCGCCGACGACGTTGAAAATCTCATTCAGACCGGCACCAGCGGCAACATCGCCGCATTCATCGCCGAGCCGATTCAGGGTGTCGGCGGCTTCATCACTCCGCCGAAGGAATATTTCAAAATTGTCTTCAAAATCGTGAAGCAATACGGTGCGCTGTTTATCTCCGACGAAGTGCAAACCGGCTGGGGGCGCACCGGCAAGAAATGGTTCGGCATCGAGCAATGGGAAGTTGTGCCGGACATGATCACCAGCGCCAAAGGCATGGCCAATGGCGTGCCCATCGGCCTCACCGTCACCACGCCGGAAATCGCCGGCAGCTTCCGGGGCGCGAACATTGCCACTTTCGGCGGGAATCCCGTCACGAGCGTCGCCGCCAAGGCCACCATCGAATTGATCGAAGAAGAAAATCTGCTCGAAAACGCGCACGTCGTGGGAAGCTATTTCCGCGGCAAACTTGAAGAGTTGCAACAGAAGCATGCGCGCATTGGCGACGTGCGCGGCATGGGCCTGATGCAGGCGCTCGAACTCGTGAAAGACCGCAAAACCAAAGAGCCCGCTCCGGAAGCCACTACGCAAGTGATGGAGCGCGGCCGCCAGAACGGCTTGCTTATCGGCAAGGGCGGCCTCTATGGCAACGTCCTCCGCCTCGCCCCCATGCTTAATACCTCCAAAGCCGACGTCGACGAAGCCATCCGCCTCCTCGACAAATCCTTCTCCGAGGTAAAGCTATGATCCTGGCATGGTGCCTCGTCGCTGTAGCGCCGCTCATAATCCTGATTGGGACGATTCGACGTTGGCGGCGGACAACTCCGAGGATCATTGCGCCAGCGTGGGGGAGCTATCTCGCTATTGTGTCCATTGCTCTCGTGGGCCTGTCGGAACTGCGGTGGTTTGTCTTCGGCATCAAAGTCGCCGTGAGCGGACAACTCACTAGCTTGGCACTCATGCAGCTATATTGGGCGGGTTTCTTTGCCGCTCCAACTGCCCTAGTCGCCAGCCTCCTTGGCAAAGGAACACGGAGACGGCCCGCCTGTGGGCTTTCGTCGCTCCTGATATTGCTTCGGATTTTTTCAATGTGGGATCTCTGATGATCCGGCGATGCCTTAGCTCTGGATTGGTTCTGCTTGTTAGTTGTCTTGTGGTTTACCCGCAGGCCTCCCTGAACAAGAGCGTTTGGAAATCGGTGGAATTTGCGATTGTGAAATTCAATGACGAGGCACCAAAATCCTGGAGCATGTATCACACGGAGAAAAAGGGATTATTGCTGGTGCGCCTCTGGAAGCGCTATTTGCTGGTGGATGTGAAAGAGCAGGAAGTCTACGAAGTCGATCCGCAAACGGTGAAGCCCGCGGGCCATAACGTGGAATGGTCGCTCGCCGACAAACCCAGCGAGCCGCTCGAAACTCCGGAGTGGAAGACGCGCGATGTAGGCCCCATGGAGCAGTTTTCGTTCCGCCTCGGCAAGAACGGCTATGTTTTGCAATTGCAAATTCCGCTGAAGCCCAACGGCCAGCCGATGTACTGAATTCTGTTGTAGGGGCGCAGCTTTACCCTGAGCGTGGACGATGCTGCGCTCCTTTCGAGAAGGATGAAATTCATTGAGCCGAACGAAGAAGTCCACCAGAGTGCAGCGCAAACTGACTGAGTCGCAGGCAACTGAGGAGAGTCCTGTTGGCACATGGAAACTCGTTTCATGCATTTTCGAGGATGTGCAGACCAAGGAGCGGACGCTTCCCTACGGTGAGCATCCCAAGGGGTATGTGATTCTTACTCCGGAAGGACGCTTGATGGCGGTCATTACGGCGGCAGGCCGCAAACCGCCGCGCACCGTAGAGGATCGCGATGTCGCGTTTCGCTCCGCGGTGGCCTATTCCGGGAGGTATCGCGTTGACGGCAACCAGTTCGTCACCACCGTCGACATCGCATGGAACGAGGCCTGGGTCGGAACCGATCAGGTGCGATTCTTCCGGCGGGAAGGCCATCGGCTATGCATCGAGAGCGCACCAGCGCCCCACACCGACACCGGCCGGATGATACGGGGCATCCCTCGTTTGGGAGCGAGAAAAGAAGTGGGGGTAAGCCTTTGCGTTCCAAGAAGGAGTAGGGTCTTGCTCCCGCAGTCTATGCTTATGACTGAAAACTGTTTTCACCGGCGGTAGATGCCGTAATACCACGGAATCCATAGCGCGCCCGGCTCGACGCCGACATTGACCTGGTCGCCGGGCTTGAAGCGGTCGAAGTCATCGGCATCCACGGCGAGCCGCTCGTATTTTTGCCCCTCGCGCCAGGAGGTCACGATGAGCCGCCGTGAGCCGCGCACGATGCCCGGCATGTTGTAACGTCCGGTGACCGTCTCAGCGTGATACACAACATTTTTGGGAGAATCGAGTCTGCCGTTCACAAAGAGCATGCCCGCGAAAATCCAGGGCAACAAAATAAACCCTGCGTAGACGTGCTTCAGCGTTTCGAGTTCCAGGTGCTTGCGCGCGCGCCGGTCGAGAATCACGGCAATGGCCAGGGCCAGAAAGAAAATTACGCCGAAAACGACCAACATGAGGTCTACATCGAGCGGAGGATAAATCTGGCTGACATAAGGAAAAACCAACGACCCGGCAAGAAATACGCCCGTGCGCTTCAAGAATCTGCGCCGAAACATTACCTCGGCCGCCGCGGAAGTGAGCCCGCAGGCGGGACACTGATCCGCGGTTCTTGGCGATCCGCAGTCCAAGCAGCGAGTCATTCCTCCCCACACATGGCCCGGTTGGAAACAGGGTCTACTCTAGTATAAGCCGCCGTTAATCGCCGGGGGGAGCAAGCGAAGACAAAAGCTCGCGGTAGGCCTTGTGACTTTCGCTTTCGGAGAGAGCTACCGAGACACCCATGCCGCTGCCAGGTTCGACACGCTTCACCAGGCAATCGAGCTTGACCGGCCGAGGAAGATGCAGGCGGGCAGTGAAGCCCGCGCCGACCCACAAAGTGTCGGGCACTTCGATAAACATTCCATTGGAACTGATGTCGCGCGTGTTGCCGCGCAGGAGTGCGGAGCCCCATTCGATGTCGAGGCTGGCGCGGAACGAGTAGCGCGGCGCCCAGCGGCGTTCCAGTCGCCGGGACGGCTGATCCCGCAAACTCATCTCTTGGAAGTGACCCCCTGCCTCGGTAAACGTGCTGCGGAGCCCAAAAAGAATCGCCGTATGGACGTCTCAAGCATACGCTAGTTCCCACCACAAGAAATACGACACCGGAAAACGATGTTTTGTTCCCGTCAATCGTACCTAGAGAGATAAGCCATGCAAACCCAGTGGCAAAGTCTGCCTCTTCTTGTGCATCTGTGAAAAGCAGACCCTCGCTGTGCCTGTCTGCAGCAGGCAGGCTCGGGATGATTCGCAATATCACTTCAAAAGAAGACCTGCGACTTTATTGCTCTTTGGAGGCCGGAGGACCTTTGGGGGACGCGCCGGCACCGAGGCGGCGCTGAACTTCGGCTTGGATGTAGCGGCGCAAAGTTTCAGGAACGATCCCCGGGGCAGCAAGTTCGCGAAGGTCGGAGACGGTGAGTTGTGGCAGGTAAGAAAGAATGGTGGCCAAAGGTGCGTTGGGCTGGCGAAGCAAAGCGATTCGAATGTTGTAGGAGATGGACCATTTGCGGTGTTGAATGATTGCTGGAACTACTGCGGATGGCAGCTTTTCGCGGGAAAGAGCTTTCAGGACTTGCGCTTCGGTGAGATAGGGATTGTCGAGAACCACGGAGAGCACCTGCGCATGACCTTCTGCGAGTAGCGCGCCTGCGACGCGCGCCGGACCGCGGCGGGCCAGCGTGATTTTCTGGCCCAGAGGGATTTGCGGAAGGCGCATAAGCAGTTGTTCTTCGGTGTTGCGCTTGAGTTCCGCGGGAACGCCAGGCGAAAGCGCGAGCTGGACGAGGTCCATGAGATAAAGATCGCGGATAAGGCGCAAGGTGACGAGGCGCGGTCCGCGCGGGTGGAAACAGAGCGCCTTCTTGACGCGATAGCTTTTGAGCAGCGGCTTGCGCCTGCCTACTTCTTCAAGAATTTCGCCGGGAAGGTCGTTGCGCCCCAGGAGCAAACAGAGTTGCGGTTCATCGAGCGCGGGATTGTCGAGCAGCGCCAAGAGCACATCCGAGGAGGGATGATGCAGCAGCGCGGAAAGCTCGTCGCCGGTGGCGACGGGCGCGCGCTCGCGAGCCCCGGCAACCGTCTCGCGAGCAGCGGCTTCGGGAGGGATGGATTCCGGCATGAATTAACTTTCGGGGATTTCGAGCGGGCTCGTCAAGGCATCGCGCGCGAGCAGCGCGGCGGATTCGGCAACTGGCCGAGGGAGCGGGCCAGGCCGCGCATTTGGAACCATCTTCCCTAGAAGAAGATCGAATTGGCCGTTGAGAAAAGCGCTGCCGTCAAAGACTCCGCCCGTTTTTGCAAGCAAGAATTTTGTACTTCGCAATTGGAGTTGGTCGACGACTTCACGGACCTGGTCTATCAAATCCATGGCGGCGCTGGTCAGGATGGCTCGTGCGGACAGATCGCCTGATTCCGCTGCTTTCGCGACGATGGGAAACACTTTGGGGAAGATCACGGTGGGCTGCTCGCGGGCAAGATCGACAAACTGGGGCCAAGGGCAATCGAAGGTGCGGCAGATTTCGTCAGCCAGCAGAGATTTTTCCTTATTGAGGACCTTCTGGAAGCAGCGCGCCACGGTTATCCGGCCGATATCGTTAGCGCTGCCGGGATCGCCAATAATGGGGCCGAATCCGCCGGCGCGAGCGAGTTTGAGAGGCGAAGTTCTGCCTACAACAAACGAGCCAGTGCCGGCGTTGACCACGAGGCTGGGAATTTCTCCCGTCGCGACAAGGGAAAGAATCAAGTCGCTGGTGATGACGATAGTAGCCTGCGTGAAGGCCGGCTTGAGATTCTTGTGAATTTCCGCACGGACTGATGGCTCGCCTGCTCCGGAAATACCCGCAAGAATAAATGCGACATCAGAAGGAGATTTGGCTGCGGAGCGAAGTGCTTCTGTGCCCGCGGCAGCGAGAGCAGCAGCGGAAGCTTTTGCGCCTGCGTTAACCGCGTTCGACGCGCCGGAACGAGAGCGCGCGAGAATCGTGCCCGTTTCGTCCATCAAGACGCATTCGGTTTTTGTGCCGCCGCCATCAAATCCGAGAGCGCATTTCATGCAAAGAGGATACGCGAAAAGAGTTGCAGGGGAATCGATCCGATCACGAAGCGAGGCGTGTTGGACAAGAGTTTTAGCCCGGTGGCAAAAGCCGATTCCTCGCTGCGCTCAAAATGACGGGCAAAAATAACCGTGCACTGTGTGTCTTCTTTCTCCTTGACAGCCTAGGAGAAGCGCGGTAGATTCCTAGATCATCTAGGAGAGATGCTTTCATGGACAAACAGATGGAATTGCTGCAGGGCACGCTGGACATGCTGATTCTCAAAGCGGTGTCGCTGGGCCCGTTGCATGGCTACGGCGTTTTGCTACGCATCCAGCAGATTTCGAAGGACCGGCTGGAGATTCAGCAAGGTTCGCTGTATCCCGCGCTGTATCGCCTGGAGCATCAAGGCTGGATCACCAGCGAGTGGGGCGAATCGGAAAACAAGCGCAAAGCGAAATACTACCGGCTCACCGCAGCAGGCAAACGCAAATTGCAAACGGAAGCGGAAAAGTGGAACCGCATGGCCGACGTCATTGCAGGAATTTTGCGCAGCACGCCGGAGGAAGTATGAAGTTGTGGAGTCGCGTTCGGTCGTGGTTGCGGGGGGTGACGCGGCGGGGGCGGATGGAGAGCGAGATGGACGCGGAGCTGCGCTTTCACATCGAGGCGTTCGCAGAGGATTTGGTGGGCAGCGGCGTGCCGCGCGAAGAGGCGCGGCGGCGAGCGAGGATTGAGTTTGGCGGCGTCGAACGAGCGAAAGAAGAATGCCGCGAAGCGCGCGGTGTGAACTTTGTTCAAAGCATCTTTCAGGATTTGCGATTCGGCTTGCGCACGCTGCGCAAGAGCCCCGGCTTTACGGCAGTTGCGGTGCTCACGCTGGCTCTCGGCATCGGAGCGAACGCGGCCATTTTCACGGTGATCAATGCGGTCATGCTGAGAGCGCTTCCCGTGAAGCACCCGGAGGAGCTTGTAACCGTGGGCAATCCAGCCAAGGTTCATTCTTGGGGCACGGGAACGCCAAGGACAGATGTATTTTCTTATCCCCTCTATCGCGAAGTTCGGGACAACAACCAAGTGTTTTCCTCCGTGCTGGCCAGCTCGAATCTTGGCGACGTACGGATCGCTGTGGATGGAGGCTCGGAGACGGCTCGGGGAAGACTGGTCACAGAGAATTACTTCGAGACGCTCGGGATCGAAGCGCTTCTGGGACGGACATTCACGACCGGCGATGGCCGCACACCGGGAAGCGATCCTGTGCTGGTGATCAGCTATGGATATTGGCAGCGGCGGTTTTCCGGCGACGCATCGGTCATCGGCCGAAAAGTGCGGCTGAACAATTACCCGTTCACGATCATCGGAGTCGCTCCGCCCCGCTTCCTTGGCGAGGTTGTGGGAGACCGGCCCGATTTGTGGGTGCCGATGATGATGCAGCCTCAGCTTATGCCCGGCCGGAATTTTCTAGAAAGCGTAAACGACGCGGCCCTGCTAATAATCGGGCGGCTGAAGCCGAGCGTGACCGTCGACCAGGCGCGGACCAATGTGAACGCCGTGGTGAAAGAAGCGCTCACGGTTACGCTCAATGGCAGGATGTCTTCTGATGATCGCGGCGCCATTGGCGGAATGAAAATCGCCGTCGAGGTATCGCCGGGGAGCCGCGGGCTGTCGAGGCTGCGGCAGCAATTCTCTGCACCCTTGCTGCTGCTCCAAGGCATGGTGGCGTTGGTGTTGCTGGTTGCGTGCGTCAACGTGGCCAACCTGCTGCTGGCCCGCTCGGAGGCGCGCCGGCAGGAAATCGCACTTCGCCTGACGATGGGCGCAGGGCCAGGACGCATTGTTCGGCAATTACTGACGGAATCGGTGTCGGTGGCGTTCTTGGGCGGCGCGCTTGGCCTGCTGCTGGCCCATTGGGGTTTGGCGGTACTTGTGAGCTTGGCGAACACCGGCGACCGCACGAGTAGTTCTCTGTCGCTGGGGCTCGACTGGCGTGTGCTCGGGTTTTCCGCCGGCATCTGTTTGTCCGCCGCGGTGGTCTTCGGACTCGCGCCTGCGCTGCGATTCCTGCACTTGAAGCCAGGCGTGGTGCTGAAGGAGGGCGGGCGTGGCACTGAGTCAGGCGTGAAGGGCAAATTCGGACGCGTTCTGATGAGCGCACAAATCGCGCTTGGCGTGCTGGTGCTGATGACTGCGGGCTTGCTGGTGCGCAGCTTGCACAATCTGCAGGAAGCAGACCTTGGCTACAGCCGAGAGCAGCTCTTGTTGGCTCGAGTGGACCTGCTCGAGAGCGGTTACCGAGGCGCTGCCATTCAAAACATGACGCGAGAGTTGCTGGGCCGGCTGGCGGCCGTGCCCGGCGTTCGGAGCGTCACTTGTTCCAGCAATGGACTATTCAGCGGTGACGAATCCTCCGACCTCATTCGCATCGATGGTGCGGCTTCCACAAATCAGCAGGACGACGTGACCGCCGACGACGAAGTGGGGCCCAATTATTTCAGCACGATTGGAGTTCCGATCGTATTGGGGCGCGAAATTACTTCGGAGGATTTTGCCCGGGCGGCTCAAGTTGCTGTCGTCAATGAAACCTTTGCGAGGTTTTACTTTGGAGCACGGAATCCCATCGGACATAAGATCACGATACAAGACTCCGAACATCCGGAGACCTTCGAGATTGTCGGCGTTGCGCACGACGTCCACGACCACAGTGTCCGGGACGCTGTAAGGCGGCGCATGTACGCGCCACTAACGAGCGCAAGCTTTGACGATCTTGGAGCTTACAATTTTGAAATTCACGCCGTCGGTAATCCAGAGGCGCTGCTTAACTCCGTTCGTGCCGCAATTCGCAACGTGAATCCCGATCTAGCCGTCGACAATATCAAGGCCGCCGCCGATTTGGTGG
>Ga0066671_10000042_pt1 | contig 30494 bp, 28 predicted proteins | sample GraSoiAngelo_120_FD_62294 | JGI IMG/M metagenome (GOLD analysis project Ga0066671, IMG submission 62294) | Grasslands soil microbial communities from the Angelo Coastal Reserve, California, USA - 14_0919_09_20cm | ecosystem: Environmental > Terrestrial > Soil > Grasslands | place: USA...
AGGGCCTGGAGCTCTCCTATAACAACCTCCTCGACGCCCAGGCTGCCTGGTCGGTGGTGGGGGATTTCTCGGATCCCGCGGTCGCCATCATCAAGCACGCGAATCCGTGCGGCGTTGCTGTCGGCAGCGAGGTGGCGGAAGTCTTTGCGCGCGCGCTCGACTGCGATCGTCGGTCGGCCTTCGGCGGAATCGTGGCGCTCAACCGCGCCCTCGACGGCGCGACCGCGCGCGCCGTGGTCGAGCCATTCCTGGAAGTCGTGCTAGCACCCTCCTTCGATGAGGAGGCGCTCGAGGCCTTCAAGAAGCGGCCGAAGCTGCGGGTGCTCCAACCCGGCGGCGGCAGCGGGGAGCCGCCTCTCGAGGTGCGAGCGATCACCGGTGGCTTCCTGATCCAGACGCCGGATGTCGACGGCAAGGCGGTCGACGAGGCTCGAGTGGTGACGGCCGCTGTCCCGGATGCGTCGGCATGGTCGGACTTGACCTTTGCCTGGACCGTGGTCAAGCATGTCCGATCGAATGCGATCGTGCTCGCCAACCGTCAGGCCGCGATCGGCATCGGGGCCGGACAGATGAGCCGAGTAGAGGCGGTGGAGCTGGCGATCCATCGCGCCGGCCCGCGGGTGGTCGGATCCGTGCTCGCGAGCGATGGATTCTTCCCCTATCCCGACAGCATCGAGGTGGCGGCCCGCGCCGGCGTCCGCGCCATCATCCAGCCGGGCGGCTCGCTCAAGGACAGCGAGGCGATCGCCGCCGCCGATGCCGCCGGAATCGCCATGGTCTTCACGGGCGAACGCCATTTCAGGCATTGAGCATGGGATCGAAGCAGCAGCGCTGGCCCTTTCCGGTTGGTCCTGATGCCAGAGCGGCGACGACCAAGCGAATCGTCCATGAGGGCCATCCGATTCTTGCGGTCGTTCATGACATCGATGGCGACTGGGAGTTCATCGACAACGGGCCGCTCGAACTCGACGATCTCATGCTCGTCCACCTCGCGCATATCGTGGAGCACTATCCCGAGGTCATCGAGTTCGCGGACCTGCCACCCGGCTGGGAAGCCCGCCGAGTCGACGCAACCAGCGACTGGCGGCGCTCGCCGTTGACAGTCGAACCTAACTAAGCTCCATACGCTGCGGTCGCCGCTGTTCATCGGCAACCATCGCGAGCAGTTCATTTCTGAGCTCGCGGTCCACTATCTGATACGTTAGTGGACGGTCTTCGGGGCAGGGGTGTGATTCCCTGATCGGCGGTAAAGCCCGCGAGCGCCTTACGGCGCATGACCCGGTGACGGCGCAAGCCCACTCCGGGGCCGACCGTAAAGTCGGGATGAAAGAAGGCCCTCGGCGCGCACGATCGCGCGTCCGGCAACTGCCCCGCCGGCCAAAGGAGTAGCAACGATGGCCGTCCCGACAACGAAGCCGCAAACCGATGCCAAGCCGGCATCGCGGAACCTGGTCGATAGGTTCTCGGTCGTTCTGGTTGCGGTGGCGGCGACGATGTGGGCGTCGGACACCTATTTCCGTGCCCAGCTGATCGGTCACCTGACAGCGTCGGAGATCGTCTTCGTCGAGGACGGGCTCATCACGCTGTTCCTTCTCGTGTTCCTGATCCGAGGCATCCCCGAAATGCGCCGCTTGCAATGGCGCCAATGGCTGGCGGTCGGTCTGATCGGCCTGGGCCCGCAGGCGATTGCCACGATCCTGTTTACGACCTCCTTTAGCTACCGGCACTTTGCCGAAACCTTCGTCCTCCAGCAGACGCAGCCGTTGATCGCGATTCTCCTCGCCTGGGTCATCCTGGGAGAGCGCCGTCGCCGCTGGTTCTGGCCGGTCGCGATGCTGGCGATCCTCGGCGTGTACATGGTGGTTTTCGCGCAGAATCTGACGGCGCCCTTTTCCGACCTGCAGCATGGCCGGCTGGAAGCCGGATTGTTCGCGCTCGGTGCGGCGGCGCTCTGGGCCAGTGGAACAGTTCTCGGTCGATTCGTGCTCGGAACCTTGAGCTTTCCGACGACCACGGCGCTCCGGTTCACAGTCGCGCTCCCCATCCTGCTCCTGGTCCTTCTCGTCCAGAGCGGGACCGGCGGGTTTAGCCACTACCGATTGGCAGATGCCTGGCCGTTCCTTGGCATCGCGTTGATTCCGGGCCTGCTGGCGCTTCTGCTGTATTACCGGGCGCTGTCCAGCACGCCGGCGACGCTGGCCACGATCGCGGAGCTGGCGTATCCGGTAACGGCGACCTTCGTGGCGTCGGCTCCGCCGCCATATGGTTTCAACCAGCCCCTGTACCTGCCGCAGTTCATCGGCACCCTTCTGCTGGTCGCCGTCATCGTGATCCTCAACTACACCAAGGAACGCACGCCGCCGGTTGTCGTCCAGGAAGAAGCGGTCGCCTGATCGTCGCCGACGACGCATGATCTGATGCCAACTGGATTCGCGCTCGATCCTGACCAGGGCTTCGGCCCGACGGATGAGCTCCGCCTCGTGAAGCTCGGTGCCGAGCTCGGCTATGCGTCGGCCTGGACCCCGTCCGGAGCCGATGCGGCGGCCTTCGATCGTTGCATGCGCTGGCACGAAGCGAGCGGACTGCCAACCGGCATTTCCGCCGTGCCTGCGTCAGGCCAGCCGGCGGCGTTTTACGCCGAGCAGGCGCGCAGGGCCTGGGAAGCTTCTGGAGGAACCTTCACCCTGGTCGTGGGGAGCGGCCAGTGGACGAAGGCGGCCGAACGCATGCGGCGCTACCTGCACGAGGTTCGGCAAGCACTGGCGGCCGACATGCCGCTCTATGTCGCGGCGCTTGGTCCCTTGATGCTCGACGTTGGCGGCCAGCTTGCGGACGGGATCGCGCTCAACTGGTGCACCACCGAGCAGGTTGCCCGGTCGAGACAACGGATCGAGGCTGCGGCACGAGGCGCAGGGCGGTCGACTCCGCGAATCATCCAGTACATTCGAACCGCCGTCGATCCCGATCCGGGCCTCGCGCAGCGGACGCTGGCCACGGCGGCGGCGCGCTACCTCGGATTCCCGGTCTACCGGCGACATTTCGAACGTATGGGCGTCGCAGCCGACCTCCAGCAAACGAGCGCGTCTGACACCGTCCCGTTATCAGAGATAGTCGGCAAAATCGGTGCCTCAGGCAAACCTGGCGAAACGCGCGCGCAGTTCGAGCGTCTCGCCGAGGGACTCGACATGCCCATCGTTCGCATCCTGGTGACCCGACGTGGGGATTTCGACTCCGCCCGACGCGCGCTCGTGGAGTGCAAACCAGGCCCGTTGGTTTCAGAGAGGTAAGAATGCGAAGGCTCGTTGCCGGACTGTTGATGTCGCTGGACGGGGTGGTGGGATCGCCCAACATCTGGGGCTGGCCCCGCTACATGGACGACGAAATGAGCCAGGCGATCGCCGCCGGCGTCGCGGAGGCAGACACCGTGCTGCTAGGGCGGCGGACCTATCTCGAGTTCGCCCGGATCTGGCCAGGCCAGGGCAGCGACGTTCCCATGGCCGACTTCCTCAACCACTCACCCAAGTACGTGGTCTCGACGACGCTGCGAACCCCGCTCGCATGGGAGAACTCACATCTGCTGACGGGCCATCTCGCGCAGCAGGTCAAGAACCTCAAGCTGCAGGCGGGTAAGAACATCCTGGTTCCCGGGAGTCCGAGACTCGTCGCGTCCTTGCTTGCGGAAGGACTTCTCGATCAGATGAGCCTCAACATTTGCCCCATCGTGGTGGGCAGCGGCTAGCGCCTGTTCGATGGGTTGAGCAAGCAGGTGAGCCTCAGGCTCGTCGACTCGACCAGCTTGCGCACGGGTAACGTACCAGGCCGTTGACGGCCAACAGGGCGCGTCGATGTAGCGACGATTTTCCACAGCGATGTGGATGATTCTCCGTGGATAACTCCGACACGCAGCTGTCGCAAATCCATGCGATGATGCGGCCGGTTTTGAAGAAAGAGCGCCGGAACTGGATCCTTCCCGAACCGCTTCGGGCCCAACCAGGACTGGACGCCTTCTCTCCCGTTTTCCGCCAGATCCTGCACGGGCGCGGCGTAACACGGCAGAGCCAGCTGGCGCCCTGGCTCGAAACGGATCTCGAGCGCGCCCCGGATCCGTTTCTGCTCAAGGACATGGCGCTGGCGGTCGACTTGATTGCCGAGGCGGTTCATCAAGGCCAACGGATCGCCATCTATGGCGACTACGACGCCGACGGGGTCACCGCCACTGTGACGCTGGCCCGCGGGCTGCGAGCGGTTGGTGCCGATGTCATCACCTACATCCCGAATCGTTTTACCGAGGGTTATGGGCTTAACCTCGAAGCCCTAACCGATCTCTATGCGCGCGGCGCGAGGCTCGTCATCACCTGCGATTGCGGCACTAATGCGGTCGACGTCGCCAACGCTCGGCCTGCCGGGATGCGGTTGGTCATCAGCGATCATCACGAGGCCGGCCCAGTGCGACCCGCGGTCGATGCCTTGATCAACCCCAAGCAGCCGGACTGCGCCTATCCATTCGATGGGCTGGCGGCCTGCGGCGTCGCCTACAAACTGCTGGTCGCGTTGGAGCAACGCGCCTTTCCGGGCAAGTTGGATCCGACCGAATCGCTCGATGCGGTGGCGCTCGGCACGGTTGCCGATGTCGTGCCGTTGCGTGCCGAGAATCGTGCCATCGTCCGTGCCGGTCTGCGACGCCTGAGCCTGTCACCGAGTCCTGGCTGTGCCGCCTTGCTGCGTGTGGCGAACATCACGCCGCCCGTGACGGCGGAACATCTCGCATTTCAACTGGGCCCCCGGATCAACGCCGCTGGTCGGATGGAAGACGCGATGCTCGCCCTCGATCTCCTGTCCGCTGATGATGGCGATCAGGCGTTGATCCGGGCGCAGCAGCTGCAGGCCCAGAACGCGCAACGGCAGCAGTTGACCGCGGAAATCGTCAAGGAGGCGAAGGGCAACGTGGCTGAGCTCGATGATGGCGCGGCTGCGATCGTCATGGGCGCCAGCCATTGGCCGCTTGGCGTGCTCGGGCTGGCCGCCAGCAAATTAGTCGAAGAGTTCTACCGGCCGGCTTTCATCTTCAACACCGATGGCCCGGAATGGCGAGGCTCCGCACGCAGCATCGAGGGCTTTCACCTCGTCGACTGCCTCGAGCAGTGTGCGCCGTTGCTGCATCGCTTTGGCGGCCACGCGATGGCAGCAGGCGTGACCGTGCTTCCGGCGCGTTATGCCGAGATGAAGGCCTGCCTCGAAACCTATGCGGCGGCGCGCCTGAAGGCTGAGGCCTTCTCCCGTCCGATTCGGATCGAGGCCACCGCGGCCTTTGCCGATCTCAAGCCAAGCCTGCATCAGGAGATCCAGCTCCTGGCTCCCTTCGGGGTCGGTAACCGTGAGCCGTTGCTCTTGAGCCGTGATGTCGACGTCGTCAGGACCGAAACCTTTGGCTCGGATCGACGTCACTTGCGGGTGCAGTTCCGGGATCGCACCGCAACGGCCGAGGCGATCGCGTTCGACCGGGCCCCGACCGCCGCGCATCTCCCCGCGGGTCGTCGTGTCGACCTGGTCTACGCCCTCGAGTGCGACCGTTGGGATGGGCTGGAACGAATCCGCCTCCATCTGCGCGATCTTCGCCCTGCGGTTCGGCCGGCGCTCGTGCTGAGCACGGTTTAACGTCTTTACGACGGCTTGACCGCTGTGCTACGGTAGCCGTTGGCAGGTGCTTTGGGGAAGAGGCGCTTTGCTTAGCAACTAAGAGCGAGGCAAGGATGCTGGACGAAGTCCGCACTCCAAGGCTGGTTATCGCCGGGACGGCGAGCAACGTAGGTAAGACCGTCCTGACAGCCGGTCTGATTGCGGCATTCAAGGCCCGCGGGCTGACGGTCCAATCGTTCAAGGTGGGCCCCGACTATATCGATCCCGCCTACCTCGCCCATGTGAGCGGCCGGCCGTGCCGCAATCTCGACTCCTGGATGCTGGGCGAAGGCGCGCTGCGGCAGGTGTTGGCGCAGGGCGCACTTGGCGCGGACCTGGCGCTGATTGAAGGGATGATGGGCCTCTTTGACGGCCGTGGCGATAGCAAAGGCGGAAGTTCGGCCGAGGTCGCTCGGATCATCAAGGCGCCGGTGGTGCTCGTCATGGATGTCGCCAACATGGCCGAGACCGCGGCTGCCGTCGCCCTGGGGTTCAAGTCGTACAGCGAGTCGCCGAGAATCGCCGGCGTCCTCCTCAACAACGTCGGGTCGGACGGTCATCGGCGGAGTGTCGAGGATGCGATCTGGGAAACCGCCAAGCTGCCAGTCCTGGGAGCGCTGCGCAAAATGCCCGAGCTCGACATTCCGCAGCGCCAGCTCGGGTTGCTGCCGGTGACGGAAAACAAGGAATGGGATCGCACCATCGCGGTGCTGGCGAAAACGATGGAACGCGACGTCGACCTGGACCTGCTGTTGCGGATTGCCCGGAAGGCGGAGCTTCTGCCCCTGGTCCCCAAGAAGATCTTCCAGGGCAAGCGAGCGGAGGAGCGGCCGATCAAGTTGGCCGTGGCGTACGACGAGGCCTTCAACTTCTATTACCCGGAGAATCTCGAGTTGCTTCAGGAGCACGGGGCCGATGTCGTGCCCTTCAGCCCGCTCGAGGACCAGCATCTGCCCGCCCAGGCTGCCGGTCTCTACCTCGGCGGCGGATTCCCGGAGGTTTTTGTCGAGCCGCTCGCAAACAATCGGTCCATGGCCGAGTCGATCGAGCGGGCCTACCGCAGCGGGATGCCAATCTATGCCGAATGCGGCGGGCTCATGTACCTGGGGCGCTCGCTTCGCACCGAGAGCGGGAAAACCTACGAGATGGCCGGCGTGATTCCCGTCGACGTCGAGATGGACGGACAGATCCATCGCTTCGGCTACCGCCAGCTGCTCACGCTCGAGGAGAGCATCCTGTCCCCCAAGGGGCAGTTCTACCGTGGTCACGAATTCCACTGGAGCCGCATCGTCGGGCAGAACGGCGGGCTCAAGCCCGCCTATCAAATGCAGAATGCCGAGGGGGATGCGATCGGCTACGAGGGCTTCATCGGTCCCAATCTGCTGGCGAGCTACGTCCATCTCCATTTCGGACAGAACCCGCTGCTGGTCGACAAGTTCGTCCAGCATTGCCGCGACTACGTTCTAGCGCACGTTCAACGCTAGCCATTCCTTCCGTCTGGGGGAGGGCAGCGTGGGCCATTCCCTCCCCCTCTGGGGGAGGGCAGGGTGGGGGTGTGTTCGTTTCGCCCCCGCTCGTTTCGGGCATCCTTCCCTTAAGCGATGGCAACCCCCCAATACAAGGACTACTACCAGACCCTGGGTGTCGCCCGATCGGCGAGCGAGAAGGAGATCAAGTCTGCCTACCGCAAGCTGGCGCGGCAATATCACCCGGACGTCAACAAGGATTCGAAAGCGACCGAGCGCTTCAAGCTGATCAATGAGGCCTACGAGGTGCTCAGCGATCCGAAGAAGCGATCGAAGTACGACCAGCTGGGCGCCGACTGGGAGCGGATCGAGCGTGAGCAGGAGTTTGCCCGCCAGTATCAGTCGCAGGCCGGGAGTCAGGCTGGCGCCGCCGGCTATGGCGACTTCAGCGATTTCTTCAACACCTTTTTCTCGGGGGAGCGCGGCGGCGGTGTTTCCGGTTTCGATTTCGACCTCGGCGGTGCTCGACGCGGCCGAACGGCGACCCGCGAACGCGGCGAGGACATCGAGCATCCAATCGAGGTCACGCTCGAAGAGGCGGCTCGCGGCGGGCAGCGAACGATCCAGACCGAGGTGCCGGAGACCTGTCCGACCTGCGGTGGTTCCGGGTTTGTCGGCGAGCGTCGCAAGGTGGGCAACCGGACGGTGATGGAGAGCGTCACCTGTTCAACCTGCGGCGGCCAGGGGGTTCGGGCGACCCGTCGCCAGATCGAAGTCAAGATTCCAGCCGGCGTGATCGACGGCTCCCGCATTCGCGTGAAAGGCGAGGGCCAGAAGGGTGCGCAGGCCGGCGACCTTTATCTGCGGGTCCATCTCCAGCCGCACCCACGATTTGCGGCGAAGGGCCGCGACCTCTATACGCCGCTGACCGTGCTCGATGACCAGGCGGCGCTCGGCGATGAGGTCACGATCCCGTCGCTGACCGGTGGGCAACTCCAACTACGGGTGCCGGCCGGCAGTCAGGCAGGGAAAGTGTTCCGCTTGAAGGGCAAGGGCTTGCCGGCATTGAAGGATGGCGTCGCGGGCGATCTGTACGCGACGCTCGAGATCCGCCTGCCAGAGCCGATTACGCCGGCGCTGCGCGAGCTCTACGACGGCATCCGCAAAGCGCGGATCGGCTGACGATCAGCGACGAAAGAAGAGATTGAGAATGAGCGTGAGCAGCGCGCTCAGGATCAGGCTGGTCACGATCGGAAAGTAGAAGTGGACGTTGCCCCGGTTGACCGCGATGTCTCCGGGCAGTCGCCCGAGGAACGGGATCCGTGGCCCAACGCTGAGCGCCAGCCCGACAACGACGATGACCGCGCCGACCATGATCAGCGCCTTGCCGAGATCAGGCATGCACTGATGCTAGCCGAGAATCCTAACGATCCCCCGTGGTTCCCTCCGCCTCCGTGGAGGGGTCAGGGTGGGAGGCTTAGAACCCGATCCAGCCGATGGCTTGCTCGATCTGCGCCCGCTGCAGGCCCGTGATCGGCACGCCGTCGATCACCGTGACGGGCACGTCGCGGACGTCGATGTCGAGGTCGGGCATGGGCTTGCCATCGAGCTTGCCGTCGGCGCAGACGTACTCCTGAAAGGCCACGCCGCGGTCAGCCAGGATCTCCTTGATTCGCCGGCTGTTCTCACAGTCGGGCCGAGTGTAAACGATGACTTCCATTCGCCCTTAGCCTCCGATCTGTCCTCCGGTCTCGCCTTCGGCTGACAGATAACTTGATACCGCGCCTGCAAAAAGGCTATATCGAGGCTATCAGCGGACCTGCCATTTGTCCAATTCTTTTCTCCGATACGTTTGATAGAAGCGATCGATAAGAAGAGTTCGATTTTTTGTTTGACACGGCACGAGCCGCGCCCCTACACTTACCCGGACTTCGTCCTTTAACCCGGTCCAGCGAGACCGAAAGGAGCCTCGAATGCCCGAAACGCTGGCTGCGGCCGCTCGCGCCGCCGCCACCCTTCGACACCTCACCACCCCAGTCGAGCTCCCGCGCCACCTGATCGAAGAACTCCTCGACCGGGCGCTCGGATTCGAACTCGGTGAGGCCGATCTGCAGCGGCGAGACGGCCGCCTGCTGGCGACCCTCTTCTACGAACCCAGCACCCGCACCCGGTTCTCGTTCGAGGCGGCCATGCATCGCCTTGGTGGCCAGGTGCTTTCCGCCGAAAACGCCGTCAAGGCCTCCTCGGCCGCAAAGGGGGAATCGCTCGAGGATGCAATCCGGGTCATCAGCGGTTATGTCGATGCCATCGTCATTCGCCACCCCGAGATCGGTGCCGCGGCTCGGGCCGCGCAAGCGGCGACCGTGCCGGTGGTCAATGCGGGCGACGGCGCCGGGCACCACCCGACCCAGGCGCTGCTGGACCTCTACACGATTCGAAAGGAGCTTGGCCGCCTGGATCGGCTGCGGGTCGGACTGGTCGGTGATCTGCGCAACGGCCGAACCGTGCGTTCGCTGGCGCTGCTCCTGTCCCGTTTTCCCCAAAACGAGCTAGTGCTCGTGTCGCCACCCGGCCTGCGGATGGGCGATGACATTCTCGAGGCGCTGGGTGAGACCGCCGTCGATCAGACGGGCGAGCTCGACCCCGTCGTCTGCACCCTGGATGTCCTGTATCAAACGCGGATTCAGGCGGAGCGATTCGAATCCGCCGAAGCGTACGAGCGCTATCGAGGGGTCTATGTCGTAACCCCCGACATCATGCGTTGCTTGCCGGAGCACGCCCTCCTGATGCATCCATTGCCGCGAGTGGGGGAGATCGATCCGCAGGTGGACAGTGATCCGCGAGCGGCGTACTTCCGCCAGACCCGCAACGGCCTGTGGGCCCGAATGGCCGTGCTGGACTGGGTGCTGGGTAGCTGAATGCTGCAAAGTCCTCCGGTCAAGGCGGTGATCCTCGATGCCGAAGGCGTGCGGCGTGCCTGGCGCCGTATCGCCCATGAGGTCATCGAACGCCAGCCGAATCTCAAACAGCTGAGCTTGCTGGGCATCGTCCGGCGCGGCGTCCCGCTCGCCCAACGACTCGCCGCCACCCTCGAGCAGCTCGAAGGGGTTCGCGTGCCCGTGCTGGCCCTTGACGTGCGTGCCTATCGCGATGACCTGCCGCGAGCGGCCGCCGCCCCGCTGCCAGTCGTGCCTGCTGAGATCGTGGACGGACGGCCGGTCTTGCTGGTCGATGACGTGCTCTTCAACGGGCGCACGGTGCGTGCGGCGATCGATGCCATCATCGCGGCCGGCCGCCCAACCCAGATTCAGCTGGCGGTCCTGGTTGACCGGGGCCACCGTGAGCTGCCGATCCGGCCCGACTATATCGGGAAGAACGTTCCAACCTCCCGCCAGGAGTGGGTCGAGGTACGCCTTACGGAGGTCGATGGTGAGGATGCGGTTCGGATTCTCGAGCGGCCGGAGCGCTGATGCGGCTCTTTAACGTTCGGGTGCTACGGGCCCAAGGCCTGTCGACTCCGACCACGGTGCAGCTCGACGTCGCCGATGGCGATGATCGTGATGCCAGCGGGCTCATCCTTTCCCCGGGTTGGATGGACCTGCACGCCCACCTACGCGATCCCGGGTTCTTGCAGAAGGAGACGCTGGCCACCGGCTGCGCCAGCGCCGCCTTTGGCGGCTTCACCCATGTAGTCGCGATGGCGAACACCAGCCCGGTGACGGATCGCGCCGAGCTCGTCCGCAACCTGGTGGCGCGCGCCGAGGGCCTGCCGGTACGGCTGAGCTTCGTCGGTGCGCTAACCATCGGGCTCGAGGGCAAGGAGCTCACCGATGCGACCGCCCTGCGGGCGGCTGGGGCGGTGGCTCTCTCAGACGACGGGCGCCATGCGATGGAAAAGGCGACCCTGCGGCGTGCCCTGGAAGGTGCGGCGATTGCCGGCCTGCCGGTACTCATTCACCCCCAGAAAGAAGAGCTTGGGGTCACCCCGGAGGCCGAAGTGCGAGCGGTTCACGAAGCGCTCGACGTCTTGCGTGACGTCGGACGTTCGCGGCTGCACGTCCAGCACGTCAGCACCAGCGCGGCCGCCGACCTCATTCGGCAAGCCAAGGGTGACCGGCTCTGGGTGACGGCCGAGGCCACGCCGCACCACCTGAGCTTGACCACGGAGGATGCGGCGCGGATGGGCTCGGCCGGAAACGTGAATCCGCCGCTGCGGTCCGCGGCCGACCGCGAGGCGCTCCTCGATGCGGTCGAGCAGGGCGTCATCGACGTCATTGCGACCGACCATGCTCCCCACGAGGCTGCGGCCAAGCAAGCTGGCGCCAACGGTTTCCACGGGTTTGAAACCGCGGTCGGCGTCGTGCTCGGACTGGGCCTTGATGCGCGGGTGCTCTATCGCGCCTGCGTGCAGCGGCCCCGGCAGATCGTCGGTCAGCCGATCGATGATGAGTGGACCTTGATCGACCCCGAAGTCGACTGGACGGTTGACGCGTCTTCCTTTCGCAGCCGGGGGAAGAACACGCCCTATGCCGGGCGCCGTCTTCGAGGTCGGGTCGTGATGACCGTCTGCTCGGGCCACGTGCTCTTCGAACGCATGGTGCAGCGTGTCTGAGCCGATGGTCCTCGTTCTCGAAGACGGGTTCACGCTCATCGGAGAGCGCGGTGGCCAGGCGTCGTCGGCTAGCGGCGAAGTGGTGATCAACACCTGCATGAGCGGATACCAGGAGGTGCTCTCCGATCCGTCCTACGCCGGCCAGATGGTCGTCATGACGTACCCGTTGATCGGCAACTACGGGGCGAGCAGCGAATTCATGGAATCCGCTCGGCCCTGGGCCCGGGCGCTCATCACTCGCCAGCTCAGCCCGTTCGCCGAACACTGGCGTGGGCATCAATCGCTGGTGGAGTGGCTCGACGGATTCGGCGTTCCCATCCTGACCGGTTGCGATAGCCGGCGCCTGGCCCGTCACCTGCGAATGACTGGGGCGCAGCGTGCGGTGATCGGCCCGCGCCACGAACTGCCGCTGCTGCGCGAACGGGTCCAGCGCGTTACGCCACTCGAAGAGCAGGATCTGGTGCGCCAGGTCTCGGACGGCTTTATGGACGTCATCGAACCGCTCGACCCCGCGCTTCTCTCTCCCTCCCCCGCGTCGGGGGAGGGTCGGGGTGGGGGCGTTCGCCAGTACCCCGGCCTCCGGATCGTCGTCGTCGATTACGGCGTCAAACGAAACACGCTGCGGTCGCTCCGCAGCCGAGGTGTGCAGGTGGAGGTCATGCCCTGGGATAGCGACCTCGAGGCCGTGCTTGCTCGCGATCCCCAGGCGGTCGTTCTCTCCAATGGTCCGGGCGACCCGGCGCAGCTACAGGGCGCCGTCCGGATGACGCGAGCCCTGTTCGATCGTCTTCCTGTCCTGGGCATCTGCATGGGTCACCAGCTGATCGGCCGTGCCGCCGGGGCGGAAACCTCTCGGCTTCCGTTCGGGCACCACGGCGGCAATCATCCCGTGCTCGACCTGCGAAGCGGCCGGGTCAGCATGACCTCACAGAACCACGAGTTCCAGGTCGATGCCGAGACCCTGCCCCGATCCAGTGGCTTCAGCATCAGCCACCGCAACCTGCACGATGGGTCGGTCGAGGGCCTGGTCCATGAGCGCCTACCGGTGCGCAGTGTGCAGTTCCACCCCGAGGGTGGACCCGGTCCACAGGACAATCAACCGATTTTCGACGAGTTCCTCGACCTGGTCGCCGGCCGTCCGACGCTGCCCCTGCGGCTGAGCTCGCGGCCGCCGCGTCCGCGCACGGTGCTCGTGATCGGCTCGGGACCGATCGTCATCGGACAGGCAGCCGAGTTCGACTATGCCGGCACGCAGGCATGTAAAGCGCTGCGCGAGGAAGGTGTTCGCACCGTGCTGGTGAACTCCAACCCGGCGACGATCATGACCGATGAAGGCATTGCCGACCGCGTGTATATCGAGCCCCTGACGGTTGACTCGGTCACCGCCATCATCGAACGGGAGCGGCCCGATGGCCTGCTGGCCACCCTCGGCGGACAGACCGGATTGAACCTGGCGATCGACCTCGCCAATGCCGGCGTCCTCGAGAAGTTCGACGTCCACGTTCTGGGCACCCCGCTGTCCGCGATCCGCGAAGCCGAGGATCGAGAGGCCTTCAAGCGTGTGCTGCTGAATCTTGGGGAGCCGGTCCCCGCCAGCCGCACCGTCACCACCGTGGACGCCGCCCAGGAGTTTGCCGCGAGCATCGGCTTTCCGCTCGTGGTTCGTCCGGCTTACACGTTGGGCGGCACCGGCGGCGGGATGGCGGGTAGCCCGCTCGAGCTGGAGGCGGTGGTTCGGGAAGGCCTGGCTGCCAGCCCGATTCGCCAGGTGCTGATCGAACGGTCGCTGAGCGGGTGGAAGGAAATCGAGTACGAAGTCATGCGCGACGCGAACGACACCTGTATTGCGGTTTGCAATATGGAGAACGTCGACCCCATGGGGGTGCATACCGGGGACAGCATCGTGGTCGCGCCCAGTCAGACCCTCTCCGACCGCCAGGTGCAGATGCTGCGCTCGGCTGCCCTTCGGATTATTCGGGCGCTCCGCATCGAGGGCGGCTGCAATGTCCAGTTTGCCCTTGATCCTGGTTCGGATGCCTACTACGTGATCGAAGTCAATCCGCGCGTGAGCCGGTCTTCGGCACTCGCTTCGAAGGCGACCGGCTATCCGATCGCGCGGGTGGCGGCAAAGATCGCCGCCGGAAAGATGCTGCACGAAATTCCCAACGCCGTCACCGGCAAGACGAGCGCCGCCTTCGAACCGGCGCTCGACTATTGCGTTGTGAAGATCCCGCGCTGGCCGTTCGACAAGTTTCCCGCCGCAGACCGGGTGCTCGGCACCCAGATGAAGTCGACTGGTGAAGTGATGGCGATCGAACGAACTTTCGAGGCCGCGCTCACCAAGGCGCTTCGTGCTCTCGAACAGCGAATGCCGGACGCCTCCGAGCTGCGCGGCCGCCCCGATCTGCTGCATCAGCCGAACGATCGCCGCCTGCCGGCCGCGATGCAGGCAATGCGGGACGGCGCCTCGGCGAAAGAAATCTCCGCCGCCACCGGGTATGCGCCCTGGTTCGCCGACCGGCTCGAGTACCTGGTTTGGCTGGAGGGCGAGCTGGCCGGCGGCTCGACAGACCCCGAGCTCGCGATGCGGGCGAAGCGGGCCGGCATGGAGGACGGTCGGATCGTGGAGTTGAGTCAGGGGCGGCTCCCTGCATCGGTGATCGAGCCGAGCTTTCGCCAGGTCGACACCTGCGCCGCTGAGTTTGAAGCCGTCACCCCCTACTACTACTCGACCTACGAGGACGAGGACGAAGTGATTCAAGGCGACCGGCCCGCCGTAGCCGTGATCGGTTCGGGCCCGATCCGGATCGGCCAGGGCATCGAGTTCGACTACTGCAGTGTCCACGCCTCGGTCGCGCTGCAGGAGAGTGGCCTTGACAGCGTGCTCATCAATAGCAACCCCGAGACAGTGAGCACCGATTTCGACGTCTCGACACGGCTCTATTTCGAGCCGCTCGACATCGAGGGAGTCCGAAACGTCCTGCGCCGGGACCCAGTCAAGGGCGTCATGGTCCAGTTCGGCGGGCAAACCGGGCTGAACCTCGCCGACGCGCTCGCGGCAGGCGGGGTCCGAATCCTCGGATCGTCGGTCGATACCATCGATCTCGCCGAGGATCGGCGCCGCTGTGAGGCGCTGCTGCGTGACAGCGGCATCCCCCAATCACCTGGCGGTTCGGCGACCAACGTCGACGCCGCGCTGGCCATCGCCCGCCGTGTCGGCTATCCCGTCCTGGTCCGCCCGTCGTATGTCCTGGGCGGTCGAGGCATGGAGATCGTGCATGCCCCTGATGATCTGCGCCGCTATGTGGAGGCTGCGCTAGGCTTTGGCGTTCGTGGCCCGATCCTGATCGACAAGTATCTGCTCGGCCGTGAGCTCGATGTCGATGCGATCTGCGACGGTGAGAACGTCCTGATCCCGGGCATTCTCGAACACGTCGAGCGGGCCGGCATCCACTCAGGCGATTCGTATGCCGTCTACCCGCCGATCACGCTGACGCCGGCCGAGACCGACCGTGTCGTCGAAGCCACCATCTTGATTGCCCGCCTGGTCAAAGCGGTCGGCCTGATCAATATCCAGTTCGTGATCCAGGAAGGCGTGCCGCACGTGCTGGAGGTGAATCCACGCGCAAGCCGGACCGTGCCATTCCTCAGCAAAGTGACTGGCGTGCCGATGGTGCGATTGGCAACGCTGGCCGCGCTCGGCCGGTCGATTGTCGAGCAGGGCTTTGCCGCCGGCCTGCAACCGAACCGCCCGCTCTTTGCCGTCAAGGCGCCGGTGTTCTCAATGGCCAAGCTTCCGGCGGTGGATGCCGTGCTCGGCCCTGAAATGAAATCAACCGGCGAAGCGATGGGGATCGCCGAAGATCTCCCGACAGCGCAGTACAAGGCCTTCCTCTCGACCATGCAGGAGCTGCCACCGGAGGGGGCGGCGCTCTGCTCCATCGCGGATGCCGATAAGGACGAGGCGCTGCCAATCCTGACCGCGCTCCATGGGCTGGGCCTGAAACTGTATGCGACGGGTGGGACGGCAAGCCTGCTCCAGCGCTCGGGCATTCCAGCGACGACCGTGCAGAAGCTACGCGACGGTCATCCGAACGTCGTCGACGTCATCCATTCGGGTCAGGTCCAGCTCGTCGTGAACACGGTGTCCGCGTCCACGCCGGTGGTGGCCAACGGGTCCGGCGTCCCTCTCCGCGATGGTTACGAGATCCGACGGGCATCGGTCGAGCGCCGCATACCTTGCCTGACGTCGCTTGACACCGCCCGGGCGCTGGTCCAGGCGCTTCGCGCCTGGCGTCGTGAACCGCGCACCGGCGTCGCCGTGCTCGGTGAATATGTTCGGGCGCACGTCCCGGAGGCGACCCGGGCGTGACGGTCGCCTTGCAGTCGGGTCGGGTGCTCGAGCGTACGGTCCCGATGCGGGATGCGGTGGAACTTCGCGTCCACGATCCGCAAGCGGCCCGCGAGGTCCGACCCGGTCAGTTCTTCCAGATCGGCGTTGACGCCCCACATACGCTCCTGCGGCGGCCGTACAGCGCTGCCTGGGCAGACCCTGAACGCGGCGACCTGGGATTCATCTTCAACGTTGTCGGTGCCGGTAGTGACTGGCTTGCGCGGCTCGACGACGGCGACGAGATTGATCTGCTTGGTCCGTTGGGTCGTGGCTTCGACTTAGACGGTGATCGTCCGGCGATTTGCGTGGCCGGTGGCCTCGGGGTGGCGGTTTTTCCCGGCGTCGTGGCCGCGCTGCTCGCCCGGCGCCGGCCGATCACCATGTTCATTGGCGCGAGAACGGCGGCGCAATTGCTACCGGCCCGGCGTTTCGCTGGCGCCGACGTGCGAGCTGCAACCGACGACGGCAGCGCAGGCTACCGAGGCCCCGTCACCGACCTTCTTTTAAGGGGTGGGGGATATGAGCTTTTCGCTTGCGGCCCGACGCCGATGCTGCAGGCGCTCGTCCAACGCGCGCCGGTCCTCGGAATTTCACTGGGCTCGATTCAGATCGCCCTCGAAACGCCGATGGGATGTGGCCTCGGCACCTGCCTGGGTTGTGCCGTGCCAGGTCGAGGCGGCGGCTATTTGCTCAGCTGCCAGCACGGCCCGTGCGTGCGCGCGGATCGGCTCGATTGGAGCCGCATGACGGACGCCTTTCATGACTGACGCCGTCAGCCTCGCCGTCGACCTCGGCCGCGGCTTGCGTCTTCGAACGCCGGTGCTGGTTGCGTCGGGAACCTTCGGCTACGGTTTCGATGCGCCCGCGGCCGATCGCGCGTCGTTGGGCGCGATCATTACCAAAGGCACGACTCCGCAAGCCCGGCCGGGCAATGACCCGGTCCGGATCGCCGAGGTGCCGTCCGGGATGCTGAACGCGATTGGCTTACAGAACCCCGGGGCTGATCATGTGGTGCGCGAGTACGCGCCCCTGTGGAAAACCTGGGACGTCCCGGTGATCGTCAACGTCGCCGGCGATTCGATCGACGATTACGCGACGGTGGCGCGCCGCCTCGATGGCGTACCAGGGATCGCCGGCCTGGAGCTCAACATTTCATGTCCGAACGTTGCCAACGGCCTCCAGTTCGGAGTGGACGCGCAGCTCGCAGCGCAGGTCACTGATGCCGTTCGGCAGGCATCCTCTCTTCCCCTGATTGTCAAGCTGACGCCGAACGTCACTGATATCGTTGCCATCGGCCGCGCGGTCCAAAGTGCCGGCGCCGACGCTGTCTCGGCCGTCAACACCTTCGTCGGGATGGCGATCGACGTTCGTCGCCGGCGGCCGATCCTTTCCCGCGGTAGTGGCGGGCTCAGCGGTCCGGCGATCAAGCCGCTCGCCTTGTACGCAGTCTGGCAGCTCGCCGAGCAGCTGAGCATCCCGGTTATTGCCATCGGCGGCATCATGACGGCCGATGATGCGCTCGAGTTTCTCCTCGCCGGGGCGGCGGCAGTTCAACTCGGGACCGTCAACTACCTCCGGCCGCAGGCTGCCAGAGAGGTGGTTGAGGGAATCGCCGGCTACATCGAACAGCGAGGCTACACGCGACTGAGCCAGCTATCGCTCAGGCCCGCGAAGGTGATGGCGGGTGTCTGACCAGCAAGCGGCCGCGCTGGCAGCCTTCGAGTCGGCCGGCGCCTTCCTGCGCGGCCATTTCGCCTACACCAGTGGCCGCCATGGCGCCGATTATCTCGAGAAGTTCCGCATCCTGGAAGATCCGCGAGCCTCCGGCGCACTGGCCCGGATGATTGCTGATCGGTTCCGTCCTTCACGCCCGCAGATGGTGGCGGGTCCCAGCACCGGGGGCATTATCCTGGCATTTGAAGTGGCGCGCCAGCTCGGCGTGAATGCCGTCTACGTCGAACGAGGTGAAGCAGGTGGCCGCGCGCTGCGGCGCGGTTTTCAGATTCCCACCGGTACCCGCGTCCTGATCGTCGACGACGTCGTGACCACCGGCGGTTCGCTCGCTGAGACCTCGACCTGCGTAGGTCATGCCGGCGGCGAGGTTGTTGGAATCGGCGTCCTCGCAGATCGAACATCCGGTCGCACGCCAACGGATGTTCCCTTCTTTGCCTGCCTCACGGTCGACTTTCCGTCCTACGCGCCCGAGGAATGTCCTCTCTGCGCAGAACGGATCCCCGTCGCCGAGCCCCGGGGTACCAGCAAGAGGGTCGCCGTCTAGTTACTGCAACCAGGAGGGGGCGGGGGCAGGAGTTCGATGCAGCTGCTCACGCATCTCCCGGCGATGGTTGCGCCGGCTCGGTGTCGGCTCGGCCGGCCGGACGCCAGGCGCCGCCGATACGGGTCGGCTGGGCGTGTCGTCCTTGCGCGCGTCATCCGCGGCTGACTGGGCCGCCCGCAGCACCTGCCGCAGCCGCACTGCCCAGGCGATTTTGCCGAAATCCCACTTGGCGAGCGTCGCCTGCGATTCAGCCGGTCGTTCGATGCGCGCGATCAGGCTCTGTTCGTGATCGAGGTCGGCGAGTTGGAGCGCCGCCATCGATGCGCTGGCCGGCGCGACCAGTGCTGCGGCCGATGCCTCCGTGTCGCGCAGAATGCGCATGATCGTCTGCGTTGGCACAAGATTGTCGAGCGCGATTTCTGGATGGAGTACGAGTTGCACCGCCGTCGATGATGAGTGCGCGAGGGGAAGGCGATCGAGATTCCATGTCGATTCCTTGCCGACTTGATCGATGACGAAAAGCGTGGGGGTCAGGAGCTCGGTTGGCTGCAGGTCTCGGACGTATTCGCGAGCCGTACCCTCGGCCAGCTCACGAAGGCGATCGAGTTGTGAGTGCTGCGTTAGGCAGCCGTGTTCCGCAATGGGTTGTTGCAAGTTATGCCTGCCCTTTCGAACATGGGTGCTGCCAGCAAGCAGCACAAGCAAAATTCTATCAGCGTTGGGACCCAATGCAACAGCATTTTTTTCGCGACGCGCCCGACCCAACCAATTGTTAACGGCCGCTAAGGCGAATCGGTTACGAGTGAACGCCGGCTCAGCAGATTCGTACCGATTTCTCATGCTGCGCCGTTGTGCGGTCGACCATGTGGTTGAGGAAGTTCGCGGTGGTAGTTGGAAGCCTGGCAGTCGGCGGCGCGGCGGGCGCGGTGCTGCAGTTCAACGCCGTGAGCGCCGCTTCGCCCTCCGAAGGCCGGCCCGCGCTTGCATCGGCGCATCCGGCGGCGACGCCATCAGCGGCTTCCTGCCCAGCGATGCCCCTCGACATCGCCTTCACCAGCAAGACCACCGCCACCTCCAGCCTGCACCTCCACCTTCCGTGGGGCCGACCCGGAGATCCCGAGGGGCAGATGATCGAAGACTATGGCGCCTTCAATGGCACCAGCGTTCGCGAGCAGCTCCCGGTCCATGACGTCACGACCGGATCGCTGGTCGAGATGTCGGGGCACAACGCGATCGACATCATTCTCGATAGCGGGACGCCGCTGTATGCCGTGACCTCTGGCACCGCCTACCGGCTCACGAACTGGACCATTCCCGGCGGGCCGCAAGGCTGGGCCGTGGTGATCGTGTCGGATGTCTTCACCGATGACAGCGGAGAACCGATCGCGTTTCTCTACGGCCATGTTCGGGAATTCGACGTGGAAAACGCCGCTCATGTGGCGGCCGGAGCCTTGATCGCGAGAAGCGGGGGCGATCCGGATGATCCGGGCGCCGGCTTCAGCGACATGGCAAACGTGCACTTCGAGGTCATCGAGTCGACGCAACCGCTGACGGCCCACGCCGGCACCGTCAATCCGCACCAATTCCTGGAGAACCTGTACCGTTACGCGGCGGCCGCACCGGCCTGCGTAACCGGCTGATCGATCGCCTTCGTCGACGCCCATGGCGTCAGCAAACTGATAAGCCAGAGGCTTAACGCCGTGACGGTCAACACCGGCCAGACCGGCGCAAGGTAAACGGCGACATAAACCCCGAAGAGCATCAGCCACCCCCACCGCCGTGGCCTGGTCTGCAGCACAAGCCAGCCGGCCAGCACGACGGCGGACAGGTCGTAGAAGTTGATATAGGGGCTGACGAGAATCCCGGCGATAAGGGCGGCCGCCATGGGAATCGAGGGATCGCGGCCGCGAGCGCGAAGCACGACGGCCCCGGCCGCCAGCAGCACGATCGCGATGCCAATCACGGCGATTGGTAGTGGGAATTGGCGCTCGAGCGACAGCTGGACGGGTCCCGGGACGCCCTGAATCAGCGCGAGCGACCTGGCCACGTGGGAGAAGACGGACGGCCCCACCATCAGCAGCGCGGCCGCGCCGAGCACCGCTGTTCCGAGTAACCAGCTCACAAACACGCGACCAAACCCGGCGAGCAAGAGCGCCGGAGGCACGAGAAACGCCAGTTGCGGCTTCAGGATGAGCAGGGAGAGCGTCAAGCCGGCGACCCATGGTTGGTCGCGCCGGATCAGCCACCAGGATCCTGCCACCACCGCGACGATGAGAACGCTGACCTGCCCGAAAAAGAAGCTGATGAAGACGGGCAGCAAAACCACGGCGGTGACGCCGTAAAGCATTTTTGCGGATCGCCGGCCCGGTGCCGCCAGGGACCAGGCGACGATGAAGGCTGCCGCCAGGATCGCCTTCCAGATCCAGGCGGCGATCGCGTACGGCAGCCAGCTCAGCGGGAGAACCAGCCAGGCGAGCTCCGGCGGATTGAGATAAGGCAGCGGGCGACCGACAACCGCGCGCTCGGCGGGCAGGAAGATCGAGGGGTCGTAGATCACGGTCCACCCGTGCGCGCTACCAAGCTGCGCGGCAAGGTAGTAGACGAAGAAGTCCGGCGAAGCGACCGCGTAGCGATAGGTGTCAAGCCAGAGGACATCGCAAAGCGCAAGGACGAGACTCGCCGCGATCACGCCGACGGTCAGATGGCGGCTGGTGAAGCGCATCAGGCAGCCTGCTGTTCTTCTGTGAGTGCTTGGCGGCGGGATCGCACCAGCACCAGTCCGAATAGAGCCAGTCCAAGGTTGACCGTGGTGTCGACAATAAAACCGCCAAGCGTGGGCGCCACTGGGAAGGCGTGACCGAATGCGAGGATCAGCATCAGGTCGTAGGCGGCGTGGATGGCGATCAGCGGCCAGATCGTGTTCATGCGCAGACGCGCGGCGGTCAAGAGCACGCCGACGAGTGTCGCCTCGAAGATCTGGTACAGCACGCCGATTTCATCAGTGCCTGGGAGAAAGAGGTTGTCGATGTGGCTCAGGCCGAAAAGTGTTGCCGTGATCAGGACCCGCACGGTTGCTGGATAGTGGTGCAGCGCTTCGAGGATGATGCCGCGATAGGTTGCCTCCTCCATGAAGACGTCGATGAGCATGAACGCGATCTGAAGCGTCAGGATGAACCCGAGCATCGGCAGCACCCCGTGGGCGGCGAGGCCGACAGCAGGGAGGGCGAGCGTCGCCAGCAGCGGAATGATGAGGTGAAGCGCTCGCCATGCCCCCGGCTGGTTGAAGCCGGCGGCTCGCCATCGGCGAAGCCGGGTGAGGATGAAGGTCACGTAAAGCGCAGGGACCAGGACCAGGGCAAAGGGCATGATGTACTGCCAGCGGCTCGAGGTTCCCGCGGCGATCAGCGCACGGATGGTGACCAGGGTGCCCGTCTCGGCGGTGAATAGCGCCAACGCAAACGCCAGCCCACCGCTTCGGGCCTGCCGGAAGAGCAGCATGCCGGCTGCGGCGATGATCAGGCCGATCGCCAGCGTGACGAGCCAGTCGAGGCTCGGGAGGAAGTGTCCGGCAAGGACCATCGTTCCTATGACGCCCGCGACCGCCCCGGCCTGCGCCGAGCCTTAGGGGCGCAATCCTACCCTTACGGCGATGGGGTTCATCGACTTGGAGTTAGCGAAGGCGATGACCAAGCCGGATCCAGCGTGCTGATCGTCAACGGTCGCGTCTTTGGCGCTCCGGCTGGTGTCACGGCGATCGCCATTGAGGGGGAGCGAATCCTGGCGGTCGGTTCCGACCGGGAGATTCATCAGCGCCGCCGGAGTGAGCCACAGGTAATCGATGCACGAGGCGGCCTGGTCGCGCCCGGGTTCAACGATGCGCACGTTCACCTGCATAACGGGTCACGTCAGCTCGTTAATCTCGATCTCGGCGGCGAGAGCTCGGTGCAGGCGATTGTGCGGCGGATCGCCGGATTCGCCCAGGCCAACCCCGATCGTGAATGGATCTGCGGGCGGGGATGGATCTACGCAACATTCCCCGGGGGGTATCCCAACCGGAGCCTACTCGACAGGGTCGTTCCTGATCGGCCGGCTGCCTTTGAATCATTCGATGTGCACACGACCTGGATCAACTCGGCGGCGCTGGCCCGCCTCGGCATCACCCGACAGACACCCGATCCGCCGGGCGGCCACATCATGCGAGACGAGCATGGCGAACCCACCGGCATCCTCAAAGAGACAGCGATGGAGCTCGTCGATAACGCGCTTCCAGCGCTATCAGTAAGCGATGAGCTCGACCTGCTGAAGCGGTCGATGGAATTGGCGGCGAGCTATGGGCTGACCAGTGTTCAGGATGCCTCGGCGCCGGCCCTGCCGTTCTCGATTGTCGAACGGCTCCGAGGACAGGGCTATCCCACGTTGCGCGTGCGGCTGTCGAGAAGCATGAAGCCGGGGCGTTCGATCGCGGAATGGGAAAAGCAGCTTCGGGAATATGAGGAAGAGGCGTCCGCTCATCGGGGCAATCGGTGGATCGCTGCCGGGATCTTGAAGACCTTTATGGACGGCGTCATTGAGACTCGAACCGCTTCCATGTTCGCGCCGTATGAGGGAGCACCCCTTGATCAGCCGGGCGCCGGGCAGTTGCAATGGGACCCGGGCGAATTTGAGGCCGCCCTCCAGGTGGCCGATCGCCGCGGCTGGCAGGTGCAGGTTCACGCGATCGGTGATCGCGCCATTCGCTGCGCTCTGGATGCCTTCGAGGCGGTCGCCCGGAACAATGGGCCCCGTGGCCGCCGCCATCGCATCGAGCACATCGAGGCGATTAGTCCTGCTGATCTCCCGCGCTTCGGCCAACTCGGCGTTGTTGCGAGCATGCAGCCGTATCATGCGGATCCATCGGAAAGTCAATTTGAGAGTTGGGCCAAACAGATTGGCGCTGCACGCGCCGCCGCAGGCTGGCCCTGGGGCTCGATCCACCGGATGGGCGGCCGCCTGGCGTTCGGTTCCGACTGGCCCGTCGTCTCGATCGATCCACGACTTGGCTTGAATATGGCGGTTAACCGAACCACGGTGAAGGGCCAGCCGGCAGGAGGCTGGATTCCCAGCGAGCGACTATCGATGGCAGAGGCGATCGATGCCTACACGAGCGGCGCTGCGTACGCTGAGTTCGCCGAAAACGAAAAAGGGCAACTACGTCCGGGAATGCTCGCCGATATCACGATCTTCGAACGTGATGTGCTGTCGATACCCGGGAACCAGATTATGAACGCCCAGGTTCAGACCACGATCGTCGGCGGCAACATCGTCTTTCGCCGTGGAGCTTAACGACGCATGACGCTTTTCCAGAGGTCGTTGCCTACTTGCGGAGCAAGTATTACCAGTAGGATGCCGCCCCCGATGAGCACAATGATGCTCGCCAACAGCACAAGAAACGACCCACCAAAATGAACAGTTGTCATCGCCGTACGCCCGCGAAGACCAGCGTAATCACCCGCAGGACCATCACAATCAGTATGAATTTATTCGTAGCGGCGGAGTGGATCAAACCCTCGCTTAGAAGCGCCAGCGGGTCGCACCGTATGGCTTTTCACTCGCGACCCCGAACGCGACAAGCGGCGTCACAACGTAAAGGTGCCATGGTGGAGGTCCGGCGCTTGGCGCGCTGTATTCGGCCGTGAGTGCACCGTCAGACGCGCGGGCGGGCCAGCCCTGCGCCGCGTAGCGTTCAGCCAGTCGCTCAAGCGTTGCCTGGTCGGTCACCTTCGCTGCGCGGCCCTCGACGACGAGGTCGAGGCCGGGAAGCGCCATGGAGAGCGCGCAGCTCGGATTCGCAGCGAGGTTCCGGCTCTTTTGGGTGTGCGGGCCGCTTGTGAGGTAGAACTTGCCGTCAACCCAAAGGGCGCCCACACCCGCCAGATGCGGGCGGCCATCCGGCCGGACAGTGCCCAGCCATGTCGTCCGCGGCGGTTGCGCCGATGGGTCTGCCTCGAGTAGTTCCAGGGCGCGCGACCAGGGGATCGGCGGGTCGCCATAGATGTCGAGATTCTTGGTTTCCATATCGATAAGGTAGACGGAGTCGCCGCGCGAAAGTTATCGACTCGGGACGTTCTGGAGATAGAGCGAATGGATGTCGTCGAATGGTTGTTGAACTCGGACCCCGCGATCCGCTGGCAGGTGATGCGTGACCTTAATGATGCGCCCGAGGAGGAGGTCGCGGTCGAGCGTGCCCGCGTCGCCAGCGAGGGCTGGGGCGCACGGTTGCTTGCCCTCCAGCGCGAGGATGGCCAATGGGATGGAGGCATTCCCACGTTTAGCTCCGCTGGCGCGACAAACTGGTGGCAATCGCTGCCACGGGAGAGGCAAGGCACCCTCTTCCCCGAATGGACCTCCACGGCCTGGAGCTTGATGCTCTTGCGGGCGTTCGGTCTTGAGCCTGCCAGTGCTGGAGCGCGTCGCGCCGTCCGCCTGGTCCGCGAGCACTGCCGATGGGAGCACGACGGCGAGCCCTTCTTCGCGGGCGAGGTGGAGCCGTGCATCAACGGCAGGACTGTGGCGATCGGGGCCTACTTCGGCGAAGACGTCGAGCCCATCGTCGCCCGGCTCCTCGGCGAGCAGATGGGTGATGGCGGATGGAACTGCGAGCAGGAGAACGGATCAACGCGGGGATCGTTCCACACCACGATCGACGTGCTGGAGGGTCTGCTGGAGTACGAGCGAGCGGTGGGGAGCGTGCTGGACGTGACCGCTGCCCGCCTCCGCGGCCAGGCGTATCTCCTCGAGCGGCGAATGCTTCGCAGGCTGTCGACCGGTGAGGTGATCGTCCGGGACCGCGTGACGAATCACCACGCAGCCTGGACGGAGTTCTCCTACCCGACCTATTGGCACTACGACGTGCTCCGGGGTCTCGACTACCTGCGTGCCGGCGGCGCCCTTCCGGACAAGCGGGTTGCCGAGGCGATTGCGCTGGTCGAGTCCAAGCGTGGTGCGGACGGCCGCTGGCCCCTCGAAAATCCGCATCCCGGCCGGCTGCACTTCGCGATGGACGAGGGTGAGGGGAAACCGAGCCGGTGGAACACGCTCCGGGCCATGCGCGTGCTCAGGTCTTACCAGCTGGCTGGCGATGCAGCAGCTAACGTCGCTTTGAATCCGCGATCAATGCTGCGCCGCCGAGGGCCCATCAATACAGCAAAGGCATAGGGGCGGAGAGGATCGAACTCTCGACACCCTGCTTAAAAGGCAGGTGCTCTACCACTGAGCTACACCCCCGCGCTCGATTATAAGTAGGGGTGTCTGATCAGCCCCCGCACGTCGCCTAGAACTTATTAAGGATGTTGAAGACCGGGGTGTACGCCTGGGTCATTGCTTGCCACGTGAACCAGGCGACCGCGAGCAGGATCCCGATGATCAGCACCGCTTCCACCAGGTCGAGCCAATGGTGGAGATGGCGGACCATAAAAACCAAACCTCCTGTGCTTGAGCCTATGTCCTCCTGAACAAGCCGTCAATAGCCAATCGGCCCCAACCCTGCCCTCCTCCCAGGGGGAGGCCCGCAGAGGCCCTGTTACACTCGACCACCGTGCCCAGCACCCGGGAGGACGCCTGGGCGATCCTCAATGAGTTCACCAAGAATCCCCAGCTGATCAAGCACGGCCTGGGCGTCGAGTCGGCGATGCGCGCCTACGCCCGCCGCTACGACGGCGACTCGGAGGTCTGGGGGATCACCGGGCTCCTCCATGACTACGACTACGAGCGGTTCCCCGAGGTCGGCGAGCACGCCGTCAGGGGTGCCGCGATCCTGAAGGAGCGCGGCTGGCACGAAGAAATCTGGTACGGGGTCCTTTCCCATGCCGACTACGCCAACGCCCCTAGGACGACCCCCATGCAGAAGGTCCTTTACGCCGTCGACGAGTTGGTCGGCTTCGTCGCCGCCGTGGCGCTGGTCCGGCCGAGCAAGGCGGTGGCGGACGTGGAGGTACCGGCGGTCAAAAAAAAGTTCAAGGACAAGGCCTTCGCCCGGGGTGTCCACCGGGAGCAGATCTTTACCGGCGCCGAGCAGCTCGGTGTTGACCTGGACGAGCACATCCAGGTCGTGATCGACGCCATGAAGGGGAACGCGGCCGCACTCGGGTTGGCAGGGAGCCCCCACCCTGACCCGCCCCCACAACCGGGGCAGGGAACTGGCGCCTAGTTCAGCCGGCCGTCGCGCATCTGGAGTACCCGATCGGCGCCGGTCAGCATCGCCGGGTCGTGGGTCACGACGACGACACTCCCTCCCCCTGCCTGCCGGTACTCGGCCAGCAGGCTGACCACCTCGTGGCCGGTCGCCTGGTCGAGGGAGGCCGTCGGCTCATCGGCGAAGACCACCGCCGGGCGGTGAACGAGGGCCCTCGCGACCGCGACCCGCTGCCGTTCACCGATCGACAGTTGGTAAGGCCGTTTTTGAAGCTTGTCGCCGAGTCCCACTCGCCGCAGCAATTCCTGGGCGTAGGCGGCCGTGTCGTGATTGCGTCTCAGGGCGCCCACGGTGACATTTTCAATGGCGCTCAGGTAGTTGACCAGGAAGTGCTGCTGAAAGACAAAGCCAAAGTGCTGCCGGCGTAGCCGGATCAAGCGGGCGGCCGAGAGCTCACGGTAGTCGTGACCGTCGAAGGTCACGGCGCCGCCGGTCGGTCGTTTGAGGCCTGAAAGCAGGTACATCAGCGAGCTCTTCCCAGAGCCGGACGGTCCGATCAATCCGATGAAGCTGCCCCGTTCGACGCGGAGGCTGACGGTATCGACCGCATGGGCAATGGCAGTGCCACTGCGGTAGTCGAGCACGAGATCCTGGGCGGCCAGCATCAGTCCCTCCGCTCGATGATCGAGATGGGATCCAGCCGCAGCAGCTGCCAGCCAACCGTGCTCATCCCGAAGAGAAACACCATCAACGGAATCGGCAACGTGTGAAGCAGAAGAACATTCCAGTCGAAGACGTTCATGACCAGGCCGTGCGGAACCATGAAGCTGGTGTTGAACCAGCTGAGGACGGCGATGGCAGCGCCGATGCCAACGCCCCAGGCGGCGACCGTGACGCCCAGTGATTCCCAGGCGACCCGGCGGATCAGTGCCCATCGGCCATAGCCGACGGCGGCTAGTAACCCGAATTCATTCATCCGCTGACGGAAGAAGAGATTGTTGAGCAGCCCGACCACCAGCGATAGCACGATCGTGACGAGGATCACCAGAAAGCGGTTGATGGCGTCCAGGTTCTGGATCAGGCTGTCGATCTTGGCCTTGATGTATGGCCAGTCGAACAAGCGAAACGCCGTGCTGCCGATCATCTTCTGGAGCTGGTCGTGGACGACCTGCTCGTGGCCGGATTGCGGCACCACGACCAGGCCTTGATAGCGGCGCTCGAACAGATAATGCTGCGTCATGTAGTCGAGTGGGATGACGCCGATCCTCGTTGGCCCTCTGATTATGCCGACGACACTGAACGCATCAGGGAGGCGGTCGAGCTCGTCGAGGTTGTTGCCGAGCTGGCCGCCGATCCATACGTGGCGCGATCGCGCAATCTCCTCGGAGACGGCGATCTCATTCGCGTTCGGCCTGGGCAGGCGACCAGCGGCCACCCGATCGCCATAGAGCGCGAGGAGCTGCGCCATCCCGGGCTGATCGACGCCATACAGATCGAACTGGGCGTTGCCCGCGAGCAGGTTGATATCGAGGTTGGAGTAGGCGTCCCGCTTGACGAACGCGGTGCCTGGAATTCGGGCGCTGTCGGCGAGCAGCTTGTCGAGTCCCGGCTGCGGTTCCTCGATCGAGCCGAGGCTGGCCGTTAATCGATCGAGCGCGCTCTTGAACTGGTCGATGGTTCCACTTGGCGACGGTGGGACCGGAAGGTTCGCGAGGCTTTGCCCCGACGTGTTGAGGTTGGCGGAGTCGCGGCTCAAGGCCTGCAGCGACGCTTGCAGGCCATTGGCATCGGCCGAGGCGCTGATCACAGCGGATTGGAGCCGGCCGAGTTGGGCCGAGTCGGGAACCACGGACTGCAACCACGTCTGGTGCTGCTGCAGGTAGGTGATTAACGGACGCGGATCGTTCGGACGTTCAGTCAGTTGTTGCACGAGCTGGGTAAAGCTCTTCTCTTCCGACTGGAGCCGCTGGACGCGCACGATCAGATCGCCGAGGGGAACCAGGTCACCTCGAAGGCGCGCCGCGTAATAGCGGGCGTTGGCCGCATCGACCTCAACCTGCTGCACCGACGGGAGCTGGCCCCGCAGGCGCGCCGGCAGCGCGACCACGGCGTCGTAGTAGGACGAGATTCCGCCCGGACCGTCCAGCGAGTCGACCTGTAGCTGGACGTCGCGCAGCCGGCTCAGCGACTCTTGCAGCGGGTTGGCCAGATCCTGGTCCCGGGTGGCCCGCGGCGCGACCAGGATCAGCTTCTGATAACTGCCGAAGGTGGCATAGGCGGTCTCACGCGCGGAGGCGAGCAGCGAGTCCGTGACGACCACCCCCAGGATGGCAAGCGCGAGGATCCCGACGACCGGCAGGACTTTGCGCTTGTTGCGGAAGTAGAAGTTCCACAAGGACAGAGGATTCGTCATGCACGCGCCATCAATCATAGGAAGCGTTGCCAGATCGTCCGTAGAATGAGTTCGCCTTGCCGGAAGCAGTCGACTTCTTACGCGTCGACGACCTCCTCAGCGAAGACGAGCGGCTGGTTCGGTCGACGGTAAGTCGCTTTGTCGATGAACGCTTTCTTCCGAGCGTGGCCGAGCACTATGAGCGAGCCACCTTTCCCATGGAGATCGTTCCTGAGCTCGCCCGGTTGGGCCTCTTTGGCATGCACCTGCGCGGCTACGGCGCCGCCGGCATGAGCAACGTCATGTATGGCCTGGCGTGCCAGGAACTCGAGCGCGGTGACAGCGGGCTGCGCAGCTTTGTCTCCGTCCAGGGGTCGCTTTGTATGTTTCCGATCCATCGATACGGCTCGGAAGAACAAAAGCAGACGTGGCTGCCCAAGATGGCCGCGGGCGAAGTCATTGGCTGCTTTGGGCTCACCGAGCCGGAGTTTGGGTCTAACCCCGCTGGGATGGCGACGCGGGCCCGGCGAGATGGAGACGACTGGATCATCAACGGCAGCAAGCGGTGGATCACCAACGGGAACGTCGCCCAGCTGGCGATCGTCTGGGCCAGAACCGATCAAGGCATCCGCGGGTTTCTGGTCGAGAAGGGCATGAAGGGATTCGAGGCAAGGGAGATCCATCACAAACTCTCGATGCGCGCCTCGGTCACCTCGGAACTGCTCCTCGACGACGTCAGGGTGCCAGCATGCAACCAGTTACCTGAGGCGCAAGGCTTGAAAGCGCCGCTGTCGTGCTTGAACGAAGCGCGCTACGGGATCGTCTGGGGTGTGCTGGGCGCGGCGATCGCTTGCTATCGCAGCGCGCTCGAGTACGCGAAAGCACGGGTCCAGTTCGACAAACCGATCGCGGCGTATCAGCTGACCCAGGAGAAGCTGGTCAACATGCTGACCGAGATCACCAAAGGTCAGTTACTTGCGCTGCAGCTCGGGAGGTTGAAAGACGAGGGCAAGGCCACGGCGACCCAGATCTCGATGGGCAAGCTCAATAACGTGCGCGAAGCGCTGAAGATCGCGCGGGAGGCGCGGAGCATCCTGGGAGCGAACGGAATCAGCCTCGAGTATCCCGTGATGCGCCACATGAACAACCTCGAGACGGTCTTTACCTACGAGGGCACCAACGAGATTCACATGCTCGCCATCGGCGAGGAGATCACCGGGCAAGCGGCGTTCAAGTAACCCCGAACATCGGACGGCACGGCTCGAGTCCGAGGATCTGGATATCGGCTCGTCGCCGCTCCTCCCAGGATTTTCGGTCGAGGACAAACCGGATTGAGCGGGCTGGTTTACCTCGCCGGATCTTGATCTCGTCGCCGTTCTCACGGTAGCCGAGGGCACGCGACACGGCGATCGACGCCGGGTTGTCCTCGAAGGCCGCGCTGGTCGCGCGGCCCGTCCCCAGTCCGGCGAACGCCAGATGCAGGATCGCGGCCCGCATTTCCTTGCCG
>Ga0066671_10000044_pt1 | contig 30269 bp, 22 predicted proteins | sample GraSoiAngelo_120_FD_62294 | JGI IMG/M metagenome (GOLD analysis project Ga0066671, IMG submission 62294) | Grasslands soil microbial communities from the Angelo Coastal Reserve, California, USA - 14_0919_09_20cm | ecosystem: Environmental > Terrestrial > Soil > Grasslands | place: USA...
GGACTGACGGACCCCGGCTGCACGGGCTCGCCCCTTGGCAACGTTTCCCGCAACAAATGGTACGGCCCGGCTTACGGAGACCTAGACCTATCGTTCATCAAGAATGTCCCAATTACCGAGCGCGTCAAAATCCAGCTCCGCGCGGACTTCTTTAACCTCTTCAACCGCATCAACTTGGCCTCCGGGGTAGGATCCGTGCTTGCCTTTGGAAGCGCCTCGCCCAATGGGGACATTTGCTCCCAGGATTTCACCACTCACAGGTGCTCTGCGAATTTCGCCTCAACCGGATTCGGCATGGTGACTGATACCATTGGCGACTTCAACGGCGCTCCCGCCATTGGCCCTGGCGAAGCTCGCAACATTCAGCTCGTGGCCAAGATCATCTTTTAACCGCCGCACAAACACTTCCCCCGGGAGGCGCTGCAAAAGCGTCTCCCGGTTTCTTTTTTGGCCTGCCTTTCGGTGCCGCCCAAGCTAAAATCGCCTTGAGCACTCCGCAAAAAGCCGCCCCATGGATTAACGTTAATCCATGAAAGCCGCTCGCCTAGCAACCCGCTATGAAAACGGTCGTACACCGTATCCCGATCACCATCAAGCCTTTTGGGAAGGGTACAGAGGCGGACCGCTCAGGCGCTAACGATGGAGAAATGCTTCCAGTAGGAGCTGCGAGAGCCGCTGGGCATTGTGGCGAAGGACGCCATGCTCTTCGACAAGATCATCGAGAAGGACCCGGCAGCCGAGGTTGCGGAGCGCGTGCAAGTCCACGGTGACGGGAGCGGCGCCTTCGGCTCGATAGCGCCGCGCTACCTCCGGCGACACCGCTTGGCGGTTCGCTACGACACAGTCGATTACCCCCCGCGGCACATGCTTTTGAATTGCGCACACATGATCCGCCAGCCGGTAACCGGTGGTCTCTCCAGGCTGTGTCATCAGGTTCGCAACGTAGACCCGCGGAGCTTTGGAGCGCGCAATCGCCGCAGCAATCTCTGGGATCAGGAGATTTGGCAGCACGCTAGTGTACAGCGACCCCGGGCCCATCAGAATCAAGTCGGCCTGGTCGATCGCTTGGATAGCGGCGGGAAGAGGACGCACACGGCTCGGTGAGAGGCGGAGCCTTTTGATCCCTGCGCGGCTGGCGCTGATTCGTGTTTCGCCGTGCACCACGCGGCCGTTTTCCAGAACGGCCACGAGATGCACGTTCGAGAGCGTCGACGGAAAGATGCGCCCGCGAATTGCGAGCACTTTGCTGCTCACGCGAATCGCTTCGATGAAATCGCCGGTGACGTGCGTCAGCGCGGCAAGAAAAAGGTTGCCAAAATTGTGGCCCGCCAGCCCGCGGCCCGCGTGAAAGCGGTACTGAAACAGGCGCCCCATCAGCGCTTCGTCTTTGGAAAGCGCCACCATGCAGTTGCGAATGTCGCCTGGAGGAAGGATGCGGTTCTCGCGCCGCAAGCGCCCTGAGCTGCCACCGTCGTCGGTCACGGTCACAATCGCGGCGAGATCGGTGATGGGGCGCGCGGCGGTGGCGAGTTCGTCAGGTCGGCGCACCACATGCTCTTTCAAGCCGCGCAGCAAAGTGGAAAGTCCCGTGCCGCCACCCAGCGCAACGATGCGGAAGCCCCGCGTCCTAACTTTTGTAAGGGAGGCGCGTTTTTTCATTTGGCTGAGAGACAAACAGCTGATTTATTCTACAGGAAAGGGTTCAACACCAAGGACACTGGTGAACGAAGGACGAATGAACCCCTCTTTGCCTTTCAAACTTGCCACTGGTTACTCGCCCCTGTCTTTAGCCGGCGAGGCCGTCCTTCTCCGGGTAGAGGAGTTCCGTGAAGCGCGGATCTTCCTGAAGGAACGCGAAATCTTCGTCGTTGCGCGCGTGATAGCGGTTTTCGGCACGCAACTGAATGGCCATCTTCAGATTCTCGAGCGCCGAATCGGCTTCGCCCGTGAGGCAATCGAGCGCCGCCAGCGCGTAATGGACATGATCCGCCTTGGGCGCGGCCTTGCGCGCTTTATCGAGGCTCTCGCGCGCTTCATCCCATCGCCCGATGTTCATCATCGCCACGCCGCGCTGGTAATGCTCTTCGGCGCTGCGCGGATTCTGTTCCTGCGTAGGCTTCATGCGCTGGTCGACAATTTTCAAGTGCACACGCGCGCGGTCGGCAAGTTCCTTGCTGGGCCCCTTCAGCACGTCTTCGAGTACCTGCTTGGCGCGAGAGAATTTTTGCTGATGGAACAGTCCCAGAGCTTCATCGTAAGTTTTGAGCTGCTCCTGCACCCGCGGATCGACCAGTTCCACGCCGCCGCGCTGGGGCGGGGGTGGCGGTCCTAAGTTCTTCTTTTTCTGTAGTTTAGAGGAAGCGTGTCCAACACCGGTGGCGTGCCGAGCGGACCCCCCGGGCGCTTTTCGCACTTTTGCCATATAGCGCATGCTAACAGAGCCGCCTGCGCCCGTCAAACGGAGACTTAGTACTTGTGAGTGAATACTTCTTGAATAAACTCCCAGGCTAGCGGAGCTGGGCCGCGGTTACCGAACGGCAGCATGGCGAAAAATAGGCTGTCGAGATGGCGCAGGAATCGCGCAAACTAGGAGTAAGGCGGTGCGTGGTGGAGACGCGGGGTGGGATTGCTGGCCCGCCTGCACCGCGTATGCTAAATTTGTGGCCGGACACTGGTCGACAACAAAGTGCCTTTCATCAATTTTCCTGCACGCGAAATTAACTGCAAGCTGGTGTACTACGGTCCGGGTCTCGGCGGAAAAACCGCCAACCTGCAGTGGGTCTACGATCATACCGGGCAAAACCAGAAGGGCAAGATGATATCACTGGCCACGGAGACGGACCGCACGTTGTTCTTCGACTTTCTTCCGCTGGACCTGGGGACGGTGCGCGGGTTCAAGACGCGCTTTCATTTATATACCGTGCCCGGCCAGGTGTTTTATGAAGCCAGCCGCAAGCTGATCCTGAAAGGCGCGGATGGCGTGGTATTCGTGGCGGATTCGCAGGAAGAGCGCCTGGACGCGAATTTTGAAACCATGGAGAACCTTCAGGAACACTTGAAAGAGCACAACCTGAATTTCGCCACCATTCCTTACGTGCTGCAGCTAAACAAGCGCGACTTGCCAAATGCCATGCCCGTGCCGGAGCTGACCAAGCAGCTTCGCAAAAAAGGCGAGCCGGTTCTGGAAGCCATCGCGATTCAAGGCGTCGGCGTCTTCGAAACTCTGAAAGAAATCGCCAAGCTCGTCCTCGCCGAGCTCAAAAAAGGCGGCTAGGCTCGAGAGCGCTGATGCCACTCTAAGGTAAGCTTCTCCACGGGAAATAGAAATGATTCCGCTTGAAATTCCAATTCCACGGCGCGAGCAAGTGGCTCATGCGAAGTTGGCGAGGGCGGCGGATTCGGTGTCGAAGGTGGGGATGGCTTCGACCAGGCGCGTGACGGTGAGGGCGTCGCGGACGCGGCCGGGTCCGCAAACCAGGCGCAGGACGCCGCCGTCGCGCGCGAGCTGAATGGAAATACGCACGAGGGTCGAGAGGCCGGAGCTGTCAATTTGCGGCGTGCTATTCAGCGCTATGATGACTTTGCGCGTGCCCTTCTTCACGACCGACTGCAACGCGCTGTAGAGCTGTTCGCTGGGTTCGCCAATGGTGAGGCGTCCATGCACTTCGAGAATGGCGACCTCGCCGGATTCGCGAACCTTAATCTCCATGGGCAAGCGTTCAATCATGAGCGTGGAGCCTGCAGCTAACTATTTTCAGTTGAACGAAGGCACGGGTCTTGCCAGCAAGGAGTACGGGGTAAGCGCCAACCCGCGAAAGACCCGCCGATACATCCACGGGTCTAAAGACCCGCCACTACATCCTTCGCCGCGACGCGGAAAGGCCGCACGGCATTATACGCTGGCGGCGCGAAGAAGTGGTAAGTCCGAACGTCAGGTTCTATCGCTTCGAGGTTGCCAGGAACTTGCCATTTTCAGTTGAAGCCCTCCTGGCGGGGCCTTGAATGCGGCGCATGGCAGCAAGAGCCCTTTATGCGCATTTTGATTGCCAACACGGGTGAAACATTTGGCGGCGCTAGCCGTTTAGGTCTATAGGAAGAAGCACACCTTCGTTCTTGGGTGGAAGGACCCCGCCGGCGGTCTGTTGCGCAGTCGCTGAAGAAACCTCCGCGCGGCGTCGAAGCCAGAGTCTGCAAGGGAGGCGCAATGACAGTCTGCGCCGTTGAGACCTCACCGCAGCTTTACGCAAGAATCGGCGGCGCGCTCTATCTGGTCATCATTGTCTTGGGGCTCTTCGGCGAGGTATTCGTCCGGGACAGGGTTATGGTGTCGGGGGATGCCACGGCCACAGCAACAAATATCAGGTTGCTAGAGGCGCTGTGGCGCTTCCATATTGCCGCTGAATTGTTGTTGCTGATTTGCGCCGTGGTCCTGCTGCTGATCTTATTTGTTTTGCTCAGACCGGTCAGCAGAGAGCTCGCCTTGCTGGCGGCCTTTTTCAATCTGGTTTCTATCGCCCTCGAAGCAGGCTATGCGCTCCATCTTCTTGCGGCGCTGTTTCCGTTAGGGAGTGCGGGATACCTCAGTGCATTTGCCCCGGAGCAGCTTTACGCGTTGACGAGCCTGTCCCTGAAATCGCACGCCAATGGCTTTGGCGTGAGCTTAGTGTTTTTCGGTTGTTTCTGCGTCGTTATCGGCTACCTAATCTTCAAGTCGGACTTTCTTCCAAAAGCCGTTGGGGTTCTGGTGCAGATCGCGGGTTTGAGCTATTTGACGAACAGCTTCGCGCTGATTCTCAATCCTCACTTCGCCGATCGGATCTTCCCCGCCATTTTAGTTCCCGCCTTTGTTGGGGAGGCGTCGCTTTGCTTGTGGCTCCTGGTGATGGGAGTTAACGCGGCGCGATGGAAAGAGAAGGCCAGCGCGGCGGTGTAGTGGCGCTCGCCGGGCGGCGTCCGAAGCGTGTCAAGGTGAGCGAAGGAGAAGAGCATGACGTATTCGCCCGTATTGGTCTTTCATGCTTCCTGCGGCGTTTTGGGGTTGCTTTCCGGCGCTGCCGCGTTGTCTTTCCACAAGGGCTCGCGGTGGCATGTCTTGACGGGAAAGGTCTTCGTCGCGTCCATGCTGGTCATGGCGGCAGGCGCGGTGTACCTGGGGGCGACCAAGCACCAGCCAGGCAATATTAGCGGCGGCATTTTTACGTTCTACCTGATATTGACGGCCTGGCTCACCGCGCGCCGCGCGGACGGAGACACGGGAAAGCTCGATTGGGCTGCGCTTCTGATTCCTTTGGTGCTCGGTACTCTCACTTGGTTCTCCGGCGTGGAAAAGATGCGCACGCCAGGGCCGCCTAAGGATGGAGTTCCCGCAGGAATGAACTTTTTCATGGGTTGCGTGATGGTGCTGGCTGCGGCGGGAGATATTCGCATGCTCGTAGGTGGCGGCATCTTGGGCGCGAAGCGTATCCCTCGGCATCTTTGGCGCATGTGCTTTGGGCTGTTCATCGCTACAGGATCCTTTTTCCTGGGACCCGCGAACCGCCCAGTGAGACTGTTTGCGGCAGTAGGACTTCGCCAACAGATATTTCGGACTTTGTTCCGCCAAGAAGTACTTCTGTTCTTGGCGGTCCTTCCTTTGTTATTGCTGATTTTCTGGTTAGTCCGAGTGCGTTTTGTAAATGCCTACCAGCGAGACCCGGCGTCGAGCAGCGGCGACGTCCGGTCGTTGTCGAGTTAAGTGGCGGCCCCTATTCGACGATTCGCAATCTCCACAATATTGGCGGCTCCCGTTCGTCTTCATAAGTAGATGGACCAGGCGCTCAGAAAACCGTGGCCGATGGCAGAGCAAGATCAGCGGATCTCCGAAGTGGTCAGGCGGGAGCAGTCGCGGCTGCGCAATTTCATTCGTCGTCGCGTGCCCGACCCGAGGGATGCCGAGGACATTCTGCAGGAGGTCTTCTACAAACTGGTGGAAGCGAACCGCTTGCTTATGCCCATCGACCACATAGCCGGGTGGCTGTTCCGCGTGGCGCGGAATCGCATCACCGACCTTTTTCGCAAAAAGAAGCCGGAGATCTTCAGCGACGAAGCGTTCGAAGACGAAGAAGGTGAAGTGCTGTTACTCGAGGACTTGCTGCCTTCGCCCGATGCCGGGCCCGAGGCGCTTTATGCGCGCAACATGATTCTCGATGAGCTCGAGCTGGCTGTTGAGGAGTTGCCTCGAGAGCAGCGCGAGGTGTTTGTCGCGCACGAACTGGAAGGCCGCAGCTTCAAGGAGATGGCTGCCCAGACCGGCGTGAGCGTGAATACGCTGCTGTCGCGCAAGCGTTATGCGCTATTGCATCTGCGCGAGCGGCTGCGAGGCATCTACGACGAGTTTATGAGTGGGAGGGACCGAACATGAGAAGGAAATGGATGTGGATGGCTCCGCTGGCGATCGTGGGATTCATCTTCGTCGGCGGCGAAGTTGTGCGGCTGCTGTGGAATTGGCTGCTGCCGCCGCTGTTCGGGTGGCGCGAGATCACCTTCTGGCAAGCGCTGGCGATGCTGGTGCTGTGCCGGATCCTCTTTGGGGGACTGGGCATGCGCGGGCATTCCGGCCGCTCCGGTCTCCGCCGCCGTATGGAAGAACGCATGGCGGATCGCGTGGCCGAACGCTGGCAGCATATGACGCCCGAGGAGCGGGAACGGTTCCGGCAGCGCATGCGCGAACGCTGCGGCTTTGACCCCGCGGCCGGCGAGAGCAAAGCGCAGTAAAGCGGGCCATGCAAGGTCTTGGCAGGGCAGCGGAGGAGCACCCATGAAAGCCGCCATCTATCAGAGGTTCGGGCCGCCGGATGTTATTCAAATCATGGAGACAGAGAAGCCCATTCCAAAGGACGATGAAGTTTTGATCAACGTGCGCGCAGCTTCCGTCAATCCTTATGACTGGCATTTCCTGCGCGGCACGCCATACTTTCTTCGAATTGTGGCGGGGTTGCGCAGGCCAAGGGACACCCGGTTTGGCGTGGATGTGGCTGGCCTAGTCGAAGCAGTGGGCACCAACGTAACGCAATCCAAACCGGGCGACGCAGTTTTCGGATGTGCCCGCGGGGCTTTTGCCGAGTATGCGTGCGCTTCGGAATCAAAACTGGCCCTGAAACCGGCGAATGTGTCGTTTGCGCAGGCGGCTGCTGTGCCGATCGCGGGATTGACGGCGTTGCAAGGTCTTCGGCGGGGCCGCTTAGGTGAGAAAGGGCAGACGCAATCGGGAATGAAAGTTTTGGTTAACGGTGCGGCGGGAGGCGTGGGGACGTTCGCGGTGCAAATTGCCAAAGCGTTCGGCGCCGAGGTGATCGGCGTATGCGGTCCGCGAAATGTTGAGATGGTCCGATCCATCGGGGCGAATCGCGTCATGGACTATACCCGAGAGGATTTCACAAAGAGCGGGAAACAGTACGATCTGATTTTCGACTGCATTGCGAACCATTCGTTGTCCGCTTTCAGAGGTGTCCTGAATCCGGACGGAAAATACATCATGGTTGGAACTGCGGATGGGGGTGGGCGGTGGATGTTCGGCGCTCTGGCTCGTGTGCTTGGAGCGCTGGTACTGTCATGGTTCGGGAGGCAGAAGCTGATTATGGTCGGGGCGAAAGTTGTCAAAGAGGATCTGACCATCCTTGGCGACCTCATGAAGACCGGGAAGGTCACGCCGGTCATCGACAAGCGTTATAGCTTGAGGGAGGTGCCTGAGGCCATTCGATATCTGGAAACGGGCCACGCGAGGGGAAAAGTCGTCATCATCTTCTAACCTTAGACGCAAGTGGCGAAGCGCTCCTTGGGAAAAGCGCGCTGCGGGATTAGCGTCGACATCAGAAAAATCAATCGGGACCATGAAAATTTCAAACTGCGCTGCGCGGGCGGGATGCGTATAATCCTCTGCGAAAGAAGAGCGGGCCCCCGGCAGTGAATCCTGACCAGCGGAGCGGACAACTTTATGAAGTGCGCAGGGTGGAAGTGTAGTCTCAGTCTCGGCTTCGTCCTCGGGACCATCCTGCTCGGCGCGGCGCCGCTTGCCGGAGAAGCAACCCCGTCCCCTGCCGTAACCCCCTCCCTTCTTTCCCCGAAAATCTCAATGACGGCAGCGCTTCTTTCGGAGCCTCCGGAGCCAGCGCAAACGATCGGTGAAAAGCTAAAGGAACTTGAACAGGGAGTGGAAGAGGCGAAGTCCAAAGGCGATAACGCCTGGATGCTGGTGAGCGCGGCGCTGGTGTTGATGATGACCGGGCCGGGGCTGGCGCTTTTCTACGGCGGGTTGGTGCGGCAGAAAAACACGCTGGCAATCATGATGCAGAGTTTTGCCCTCATGGCGCTGATCACCGTGATGTGGGCGCTGGTGGGGTACAGCCTGTGCTTCGGGGGCAGCGGGCCAGTGATCGGAGGATTCGAACACGCATTCCTGCGGGGCGTCGGCGCGGAGCCAAACCCGGATTACGCGGCAACGATTCCGCAGATGACCTTCATGGTTTACCAGTTGATGTTCGCGGTGATTACCCCAGCCCTAATCGCGGGAGCGACTGCCGAGCGCATGAAATTCAGCGGAACCGTGCTGTTCATGGCGCTGTGGTTTCTGGTGGTCTATGCGCCGCTGGCACACATGGTGTGGGGCAAGGGAGGCTTGCTGAACGCTTCGCTCGGGGGCAAATTCCCGACGCTCGATTTTGCCGGCGGCACTGTCGTGCACATTTCCTCGGGAGTTTCCGCGCTGGTGTGCGCGCTCTACATGGGGAAGCGCGTCGGCTATCCGAAGCAGCCCATGCCGCCGCATAGCTTGGTGCTGAGTTTCATCGGCGCGTGCTTGTTGTGGGTGGGCTGGTTCGGTTTCAACGCGGGAAGCGCGCTCGCGGCGGGCTCGCTGGCCTCGAGCGCGTTTGTGGCGACGCACTTCGGAGCGGCCGCAGCAGCATTTAGCTGGAGCACGGTGGAATGGATCAAAAATGGCCGCGCGAGTGCCCTCGGAGCAATCTCCGGCGCGGTGGCCGGGCTGGTGGCCATCACTCCCGCGGCCGGTTTTGTAAGGCCGATGCCGGCGCTCGGGATTGGCGCTGTGGCTGGGGTTGTCTGCTTCGGGATGGTGACTAAAGTGAAGACGGCGTTCGGTTATGATGACGCGCTGGATGCCTTCGGCGTGCATGGTGCGGGCGGAACGATTGGTGCGCTGCTGACGGGCGTGTTTGCGCAGCAGGTGGTGAATCCCATCTTTGGCGTGGGAAAAGCCGTGGGCGGGCTGGACGGGCACTGGGGCCAGGTGGGCAACCAGTTGGTGGGCGTGCTGATCGCCTGGGCGTTCGCGTTGGTCGGAACGATCATCTTGCTCAAGATTGTGGATTTGCTGATCGGCATACGCGTGCCGGAAGAGCAGGAACTCGAAGGACTAGACATCACGCAACACGGCGAAGAGGCTTATAACCTTGAAACCTGAGGAAGACGGGCACAAGAACATCATGCCAGGGGCCGAGGCGGAAAACATCCATGATGAAACTTGAGGCAATCATTCAGCCTTCGCGGTTCGAATCCGTGAAAGACGCGCTGCGCGAAATCGGCGTAGAAGGAATGACGGTGACCGAAGTGCGCGGCCACGGACGCCAGAAGGGCCACACGGAAGTCTACCGCGGGCGCGAATACACCGTGGACCTGTTGCCGAAAATCAAATTAGAGATGGTGTTGCCGGATGCGCTGGTGAACCGGGTGGTGGACACGATTTTGAAGTCCGCCAAGACAGGAAAGATCGGTGACGGTAAAATATTCCTATCGAGGGTGGAGGAAGCCATCCGGATTCGCAATGAGGAGCGCGGTGAGAATGCGCTCTAGGTATCCTACGTTCCTAGCCTCCGTCGAGACAGGAACCTGACCGAGAGGCGACCGAACGTGACAACCGCGGCCCGCCCTCTAAGAACATGCAAGAATCTCCGACGCCCTTGTCTGTGCTCGGCCCGCAGGCCGACGCGGAACGGCAGAAAATCCGGAACCAGTTTGAAGCCGGCACCAGTGCGCGAGAAACGCTGCACGCCATCTGCGAGCTGGCGGACAATCACGTCCGGCAAATTTTCGGCGACGTGTTGCGTGTGCAAAGCCGCGAACCAGACGGGCTGTGCCTGCTGGCGCTCGGCGGCTACGGGCGCCGCATGCTTTTTCCTTATTCCGACCTCGACATTCTTTTCTTATTCGGCAGCGAACGCACGGAGCAGGAATTCCGTCCGCTGATCTCCGAATTTTCGCGCACGCTGTGGGACCTGGGATTCCGGGTCAGCTCTGCGGGCCGGACGCTCGAAGAGTGCAAACGCATTGAAGAAGACAACGCGGAATTTCACTTGGCGTTGCTCGACCGCCGGTTCCTGGCGGGCGACTCCTCCCTTTTTGAAAAATTAGACGAGAAGATTCTTCCCGGTTCGCAAAAGCAGGCGCGTCCCTTCTTGCTGGGGCAGTTGCACCGGCTGACGCGCGACCGGTTGAACCGGTACGGAAACACCATTTTTCATCTTGAGCCCAATGTGAAGGATTCGCCGGGCGGAATGCGCGATTACCAGGCGACGATCTGGCTGCGGCAACTGGCGGAAGACAAGAAAGGAATTCGCAACATTACTGCGGCTGAAGAGGAGCTTTGCTCTTCCGCGGTGGATTTTCTCAGCGCGACACGATGCTTTCTCCATTACAGCAACGGGCGCAACGACAATACACTGACTTACGAACTACAGGAGGCTGCCGCGGAGCGCGCCCTGGGAATCGGCGATGGCGTTGCCAGGACCCCGTCGGAATGGATGCGGCAATACTTTCGTCATGCGCGAACCCTCAACCGGCATCTCTTGCGTTACCTGGAGCAAAAGGCGCCGGTCCCGCTGACGCTACGGCAACGGCTCATCAATGCCGCTCGGGCCGCGAAGCACGATGTGAGCCAAAGCAAATATTTTCAAGTGCGCGATGGACTATTGGAAGTGGTTGATCTTTCCGCTCTCTCCGATCGTGCGATTACCTATTCCCTCTTCGCCGAAGGCGCGCGCACGGGCACGCCGCTAAGCCGCGAAGCCGAGCGCAGCATCGGTTACGTCTTGACGCACCCGGAGCTTCCGCCCAAAAACACGGAGATGTGTTGGGAAAAGCTGCGGGAAATCCTGGGCTCGGATTACCCGGGATTGGCGTTGCGCCCGATGCAGCGGCTGGGCTTGCTCATGGAGGTCCTCCCGGAGTTTGCGCTGATTGATTCGCTGGTCGTGCGCGACTTTTATCACCGTTACACGGTGGACGAGCACACCTTGCGCACCGTCGAGCACTTGCAGGAATTGGCCGACCCACCGGACGAACGCGGGGCCCATTTCATACAACTTTGGAAAACGGTAGAGCGCCGCGACCTGCTGGTTCTCGCCCTGCTGCTGCACGACATCGGCAAAGGCATGCCAGTAGAAAACCACGTTACCGGGAGCCTGGCGGCGCTCGACAGCGCCGCCCAGCGCTTCCTGCTTTCACCGGAAGAGAAGGCGGAAATTCAAGCGCTTATCGAACATCATTTGGACATGTCCGCCACGGTACAGCGGCGCGATATTTTCGATCCGGCCACGGTTGCGGGTTTCGCTGAGTCCGTCACCAATCAGGAACGGCTCCAGCGGCTATGCCTGCTTACTTATGCTGACATTCATGCCGTAAACCCGGAAGCCTTGACGCCGTGGAAAGCGGAGATGTTGTGGCAGTTGTTTGTGGCCACGTCCAACTATTTCAGCCGGACGCTCGATCGCGACCGGTTGCGCGCCCATGACGAAATCTCGCTGCTCGGCCGGATCAAGGCGTGCGCTGGGAACGGCGCTTCGCCGCAGGAAATCGAGCGGTTCCTCGAAGGATTCCCGCGGCGCTATCTCGCGGTGCACTCGCCGGAGGAAATTGCCGCGCATTTCGGGTTGTACCGCAAGCTCAGCGCCGAACCGGTGCAGACTCAAGTGGCCGCGACGCGTCACGGTTTCGCCCTGACTGTGCTCACGCCCGACCGGCCCGCGCTCTTCGCCACGATTTCCGGAGTCCTCGCGGGCTGGGGAATGAACATTCACAAGGCCGATGCGTTTGCCAATGCCGCCGGCATCGTTCTGGATACCTTTTATTTCACGGATTTGCACCGCACGCTGGAACTGAATCCCAGCGAAGTGGTGCGCTTCCGAAAGAGCCTCGAGGACGTGCTCAACGGAAAAGCAGCGCTTGAGCCGCTGCTGAAGGGCCGTGAGCGAGCCACCCGGGTACGCATGCCCAAGATGACGGTTCCCACGCAAATCAACTTCGATGATTCCTCGTCGGCGCACTGCACGCTGCTGGAAATCATCACGCAGGACCATCCCGGGCTGCTCTACGACATGGGCTCAGCGCTGGCGCGGCTGAGCTGCAACATCGAAGTTGCGCTGATCGATACCGAAGGCCACAAGGCCATCGACGTCTTCTATCTCACGGCGCAAGGCAAGAAGCTCACGGGGCAAAAGCAGGAACTGCTCCGTGAAGTGCTGCAGGGAACGCTGTCCTAGCTTAATTTCCCAGGATTCAGGATTCTAAAAAGACAAGCGGGCGCTCAACTGGATTTGCCGGCCCGGCGTGGCCGCTTCGGTGATCGTGCCGAATTGCGGTGTGTTCACGAAGCGGTCCGGCGTGCCTAAATTTACTTGGTTCAGAGCATTGAAGAATTCGGCGCGGAACTGGAATTTCATGCGCTCGACTAAGCTGAACTCGCGCGCGAGCGCGACGTCCAAAGTTTGCATGCCGGGGCCGATGACCGTGTTGCGGCCGACATCGCCGAAGGTGAACGCCGGAGGGGTGGCAAAGGCCAGCGGATTGAACCATTCCGCGGCCGTGTGCGTGCCGGGTCCAAAAATGGGCTGTCCCGTGAGGTTTGCACGGATCGGATTTTCGCCAAGTACCGTGCCGGCATTCGCGGTGTCGCCGAAGACGGAAATTGTCAGCGGGAAGCCGGTCTGAACCTGGTAGACCGAAGAGAACTCCCAGTTGTGAGAAAGCGCGCGTACCAGGCCGGAGTCTCCGTGGCCGGGAATGCTGTAGACCGCGCTGAGCGCGACACGATGGCGGAGGTCGCAGGCCAGTCCTTTTTCTGCGGCGAGGTTGCTGTCGTTCTGGGGAATCGCGGCCTCGAACATCGGTGAACGAAAGTCCGGCGCATTGCTCAGGCTCTTGGCAAAGGTGTAGTTCGCGAGCAGGCTGAGCCCGTGCGCATAGCGGCGGCGCACATTGACATAGCCGGCGTCGTACCAGGTTTGCGCGGAGTTGGCGAGCAGGTTGATGGTGCTCACAGGCGTGCAAATCGCCCCCGTGGGGCAGCCGGCCGGAGGCGTCGAAGAAACGGTCACGCCCGGAGGCAAGGTGGAATTGGCGACGAACTCGAGAATTTTGAGTGGCCGCCTGGGACCGAGAGGTCCGGTGCCTGGAGGGGCATTGTTGACGAGGTCGGCGCGCTGCAGGTGCATGCCGCGAGCGCCGAGATAGCCGACTTCGAGAGTAGTCTCGCGGCCCAGGCTCTTCTCGACCGACGCGCTCCATTGCTGGACATACTGCGCGGGAGCGTGCGGATCAAAGGCGGTAAAGCTCACCGTGGTGGTGCCGAGAACCGCGGGGTTGAAGTTGAGCGATTTCTGAGCCTGTGCCGCGCTCAGCAAAGACGCCGGAGGATTGAAATTGTCAAACTGCTGGGTCTCCGGAAAAACATAAGGAACGTTGTGACGCTGGTTACACCAGGTATTCAGGTCCACCGGGGTAAAGAAAATGCCGTACGCCCCGTGAAGAACAATTCCAAGATTAGCGAAATTGTGCGAAATGCCAAAACGGGGTGCAAAGGTGTGTTTGTTCGAATACAGCAGGCCGTCGGGATAACCATTCTGCCCGCCAATGAAAATTTGCGGCGTGCCGCTCTGAAATGTGAGGTTCGTGTTGGTGTAGGTGATGTCGTGCAAGGGCCGGGCGTATTCGTAGCGCACGCCCATTTCAATCGTTGTGCTTCGCAAAAGTTGAAAGCTGTCTTGCAGGAATCCGTCTGTGGACCACGCGCGAAGCTGCATTTGCGGAATGCCCGCCTGCCGTTGCTTGACTGCGGGAAGACCCATCAGAAAACTGGCAAGCGCGGAGCCCGTGCCGTCGTTTGTGCCGGTTCGCGTGGTGTAGCCGCTAGTGAATTGGTAGTAGCCGCGATTCTGGAAGAAGCCCCACATGGGCCAGATATAGTCGCGGAGACTTCCGCCAAACTTGAAGCTGTGGCGACCGCGCTGCCAGTTGAGCGAATCGCGGCCCTCGATCGTAGTGTCCCAGGCGCGCATGGGCGTGGCGGCGTAGGTGTCGCCCATACCGGAATATCCCTGCACATTGAACCAGGGCGCCCCCCAGGCGCCGGGCCCGCCGAAGCCGATACCGAGAATCCCGAGTTGTGAAACGATATCGTTGGTATAGGCGCTTTGCGTGAAGTGGCTCATGGACAAGCGCGAAAGCGTCACCGAGGCGATATTCACCAGGTTTGACGAGATGATTCGGTTCCAGGCTACGCTGCCTTGCTCGGCGAAATCGTCGTGGCTCGTGCCAAAGCCCGGCAGGTTAATGGGCATGAATCCACGTTCGGAGCTGAGCGAGTAGCGCGCCGAAAGCGTGCTGTTGGTCGAAAAAATCTGATCCACGCGCGCGGTACCTTGATCGTTGACATGATGCTCGTCGCGCACGTCGAGATAGTTGTTGCAATCGACGCCTGCGCCGAACACGCCCGGCGTGCCCATCATCGCGCCGCCGCAAGGCATCGAACCATGCGACACGTTCGGCTGAGGGACGTATTTCTGAAGAAAAAGCTGCGCCGCCGTACTGATGTCCTGTGTGGGAATGGTGTCATTCGCAAACGACAACCGCGGATTTGTGGGGCTGGCGGGTTGGCCTGGGGTCGTCACGTTATAAGGATCGTAGATCGTGACGCCGCTGTTTTGAAAATTGCCGGCGATTTCCTCTGGCGTGGGAACCGTCTCGGTCATGGAATCGGCTTGCGAATGGCGATAGCCCTCATAATTGAAAAAGAAGAAAGTCTTGTTGTGAACAAAGGGTCCGCCTAGTGACCCGCCAAAATTGTTTTGCACGAGAAACTTCGAAGAGCCCATCGCACCAAAGGTGTACGCGTCCATCGCTCCGTTGCGCAGGAAATCATACGCCGTGCCGTGAAACGTGTTGCTGCCCGAGCGCGTGACGATGTTGATTTGCCCGCCTCCCGCTCCTCCCATTTCCGCGGAATAGCTGCCGGTTTCCACCTTGAATTCCTGCACCGCGTCCGGCGATGGGCTCAGGCTCATGGTGTTGAACGTAGGATCGGTGTTGGTGCTGCCGTCGAGCAAGAAATAGTTGGCGTTGGGCCGGTTGCCGCCGATGCTGACTGCCGATCGCTGGCCGGGGCGCCAGTAGAGCGGATTCATGTCGCCGGCTTGTGCGCCGTGGCTCATGTGCGCGCCGGGAACGGTGAGCACAAGATCGATGAGCATGCGGCCGTTCAACGGAAGATTGCTGACCGCTGCTGGCTCGATCACTTCACCAGTGCTGGCATCGACCGTTCGCAACACGTCGGCCGCCGTAGCGTCCACTTGAATCCTTTCGGAAGCAGAAGCCAGTTTGAGCGAGAGGTTGAGTTCCAGTTGCTGGCCGACTTCGAGGCGAAGAGGATGCGTTAGTTGCGCGAATCCGGAGGCCCCGACCGAGAGGTCAAACTCACCAGGCAAAATCCCCGTGAGCTGAAAAATGCCCTGCGAATTCGTGCTGACGCGCCGCGCCGCATGCGTCTCCTTGGAAGTGAGCACGACGCTGGCGCCCGCCACGGGACTCTGCTGCGGGTCAAGCACGGTGCCGCTCACCACTGCGTAATTACTCTGGCCCAATGCCGCCGGCGCCACCCAAAGCAAAAAGAGAAGGATAGCTCTTCGCATGATTTCTCCCGTTAGGTAAGAGGCTTCCGATCTTTTCGAAGCCTGCTCCGTACACCCCGACACGCTGCACCGATGAACGCAAATTCCCCGCAGGAATCGCGGGTAAAGAAATTGGCGTGATTAGACAGAAAGCCGAGTACCAGTGGCAATACTGCAAAAGCGTTAGGGACGACGTGAGGGAGGTCACATCAGGTTTAGGGCGAGCTCTCAAGTGACACGAAGGCGCGTTTGGCGCGGCAAGCCATTCCCACTCAACGCGTTACAGCCCTGCTTAAAGTAAGCCTTTAACTTTGCACCGCATAGCTAGCTTGCGGCTGGGGCGTGACCGTTGCCTATTTCTTCGATTTGCCTTCCACGCCGGTCCAGCGCTTAACCAGACCAGTGTCGATTCCGAACAGGTCCAACACGCGACCGATGGTTGTGTTCACCATGTCATCGATCGTGCGCGGGCGGCCATAGAACGTGGGCATCGGCGGAAACACAATGACGCCCAGCCGTGAGGCTTCGTAAAGAAGCTTGCAGTGCCCGGTGTGCAGGGGCGCTTCACGCGGCATGACCACGAGCCGCCTCCGTTCTTTGAGCGTTACATCGGCGGCGCGCACCAGCAAGTTGTCGGCAAGAGAATGAGTGATGGCCGAGAGCGTCCGAATCGAGCAAGGCGCAACGATCATGCCTTCGGTGCGAAAGGAGCCGCTGGCAATGCTCGCGGAGATGTTCATCACATTGTGGACCACGTCGCCCAGGGCCTGGACGTCCTTCACCTGCCAATCCGTTTCCACGGAAATATTCAGCTTCGCTGCGTCGGTCAAAATCAGATGAACCTCATGCGTGCCCAGCTTGCGCAAGATTCCGAGCAGGCCGATTCCATAAGGTAGCCCGCTCGAGCCGGAAAGGCCCACAATGAGGCGCGGTTTTTTGCTGGCGCTCATGCGCACTGTTCCTTAGAAGATTGCCCCAACAGAAGGATCAATTCGAAATCGCGAAGATTACTTAAAACAGGCTGCCATCCTACCACTGATTTGAAGGGGGATTTGCCGAAACCACGTCGATTGCCGGTCGAAGGGGAACTGGGTCTATCGGCGGCGGTAGACCAGCACATCGTCGCCGTACGCTCCGCTCGGAGTAAAGGGGGTAGTGCGGCGGCCAAGATACTCAAGGCCGCCAGTGTGTTGCGAGGGTAGAACATTGTTCGCCAGGAAGATGCCCCCGCGGTCCAGCATGCGGGCAATGTTGGCCATAGCCAGTGCCTGCTGAAACCGGTCGTAGTACACCAGCACGTTAGTTGCGACCACGAGGTCGAAGCCTTGTCCCGGCGGAAGGTCCACCGTCTGAGCCACGATGTTGGCGTTGTACATCTCTACGTGCGCGGTGAATTGCGGACCGATGGCCACGGCGCGGACTACGACTCCACCCAACGTAGCGGGAACCGGCAAAGGTTTCACAGGCGATCCCAGAATGTCGCCAAAGTTTTTCCAATAAGAAATTGCTTCGGGGCTCCATTGTGCTCGAGGGTCGCGCGGAAGTTGCACGGTGTAAGGCCGGCCTGCACGTCCTCGCTCTGCCAGTTTCTGAACGTGGGCAACGACCGCCGAATTCAGATCCATGCAAACTACCCGCACCTCTTCTGCTTTTCCAAGACCGAGCCGCGCGACCATCTCGAGCACGGCGAAGGGCTGCAGCGTTTGCAACGGATAAAAGTCGTAGCCATCCCGCTTGTCCGTGAAATCAAGTCCGGGCCCGACGACGGCAATTCGGTGCGTCGTGCCTGTCTTGAGAGCGCCCTTGCGAATCATCGCGCGCAGAGTTTCTTCAAGCGCAAAGTTGGGGAGCAGGGACGTATCGACGGAGAGTCCGCGCGCTTCAAAAAGTGTTCCGCGTGCCAGGTAAACCGCGGAGGGCTCTGCGTCCTTTGCGGCGTCCTGGAGTTTCTTTTGATAGGCGGCTTGCTCGGCGACGAACCGGCGTAGGTTCTCTGCAAAGTACTGCTCCACAGAATCTCTCGCGATTCTCTTGCGCTCCAGAAAATCACGGACAAACCGCACCCGCTCATTCTTCGCACCCGAAGGAAGTGCCGTTGCTAAGGCATGAATTCGAGCGACCGTCGCCGGCGCGAGGTCACCCGACTCGCTGGCTGCACTTTCTACACTTTCGACGCGGGGAAGCGACGTGAACGACGTGCCGTAAAGAATCAAATTGCTGATGGAATCTTCGATGCCGCGGTCGACGCGGCCGCGCACCTCGGCGTCCTGCGCGCGGATCCAGGCGTCCCAAGCTTCGCTTTGTTGAATCTCGCTTCCGGGAAGTCCGGAATCGGCATTCAAGCGAAGGGTTTCTTGCACCTCGTCGAAACGAAGGTAGCGGACCGGGTTCTCTCCGGCGACGGCTGCAAGAGAGAAAAAGACAAGCGATGCAATCAAGGTTGCACGGCAAACGCAGGAAAGAGACAGCCTGCGGAGCATAATCATGGTCAAACGCATGGTTTTCACGAAGGACCACGCGAAAAGCGTGCGCTTCGTCAGCGCCGCGCGGAAAGCCGCTCTTGAACGCGCCGAAGCTCCGGCAAATCCTTGTCGGCCTTGCTCCAGAATTTCTCGGCGTTTGCAAATTGTTCGCGCGCCTGCGCGGAATGCCCCGCGTGTTCGGCAGCAAGCGCGAGGGCAAAGTAACCGCCCGCATACCTCGGGTCATGCTGGATCATGTCTTGCGCCATGGATTCCGACAATTTCCAATCACCGGCTTCGCGGGCGCTCTTGGCGATGCCTTCCAATTCAAAGCGCGCTGCGCTCCAGGCATCCGGGCCGGGTCGCGCCAGAATCATTTTCACAATGTCCTGCAATAAAGCTTCGCCTTGTTCGGTTTTCTTATCGCGGAGCAGCAGCCCCGCGCGCAGGATGCTCGGGAACGGCGAGGTCGCCACGAGATTCACGGGAAGTTGCTCCGTTTCCTGCTCGGCGAGGCTCAGCTCGTCCTGGGCCTCGTTCGAACGATCCGATGCCAGAAGAGCCTCGCCCGCGAGCGTGTGGCCGGCCAGCCGCGGCAGGGGCCACTCACTCTTTGTCAATTCTTGTGCAGCGTGTAGAGCTTCTTCGTAACGGCCCCGCGCCAGCAAAAACTCCGGCCAAGCCTTGCGGTTGAATTCAAGAAAGTCAGTGTAGGCAGGAACGGCAAACGCTTCGCGAAACGCCGCTTCCGCGGCCTTCATTTGTCCCAGGGATTGATAGCTCATCGCCAGCAATTGCAAGTTGTGGGCATGGTGCCAATCGTAGCGGGCAGGGATGTTCTCGGTCCGGTAGTATTCCTCTTCCAGTGCCTTTGTCTTGAGGAATTCCGCGATAGCTTCTTCCGTGCGTCCCAGTCGCATCAACTCGTGGCCGTGCATATGATGCGCGTGAGGAATTGCCGGAGCCATGCGCTCGTAGATCGCGGTCTCCTCCAGTGCTTCCTTGGTCCGGCCAAGATTTTCCAAAGTATGGGCATAGTAGTGATGGGCGGCAAAATTATTCGGGTCCAGCGCCAAAGCGGTTCGATAGAACGCGATCGTATCCACGCCGCCAACTTGTCCATGCGTTACAGGAGAGCCTTCATCCGCCAGGCCGCGCTGAATCCACAACCACGGGTCATTGGGATTGGCCTTCAGCGCATCGCTGATGGATCGTCGGTAAGCCACATATTTGTCCGGATCTTCGTTGCTTTCGAGATAATCCAGTTCGCGGTCGCGAATCGTAATCCACATTTGCTCGCTCCTGCTCACCTTGGGCGCCAACGCCTGCGCCCTTTGAAATGCCGCGCGCGCGGTGACCGGGTCATGCAGACCGATATAGGCGTCCGTCAGTCCCAGAAATGCCATGGCCATGTTGGGATCGAGACGCAAGGCTTGGTGAAAAGAGCGAATCGCCTCAATCCATACATACGAATGAACGTAGGCTAGTCCTTGATTGTAAAAGGCCTGGGCTTCCTGCGAAGAAGTGGTCACTTTTTCGTGCAACGTGCCGATTCCCGTTCGTAGCGTCACAGGGCGTTCGAGAATTTCTCGCGGTACGGGGCCGCCCGCTTGATGTCCCTGATGGCCTGTTTGCGGTGCGGACGATCCGGGAATCGCAACTCCCGCTAACAAAAACATGGCAAACGCAAACTTCGTCAAACGATGCACGCTTTCTCCTGGCACGCTGTTCCGATTTAGCCGAACACGAGGCAAATCGCTCTCAGACTTCCGTAATCTCGACGCTGCGAACATAGTATCCCGAATCCAGCCGGAGGGCTTGAACTGCCGGCTCCTTCACGGACAAGCGAATCGAGTAAGTTCCGGGCGCCTGGGGCGACCAGTTATGGGTCCAGAAAGTCCACGGATCATTCGTAACCTGGTGGAAGTTGTCTACCGCCACGTAATCTTCTTCCGGATTGAAGCGGATTTGCAGGATCTTCACAGGCTGGAAGCCTCCCCAGGCGATTCCCACAACGCGATACCGGATCTTGCCGGCCACACTCCACTTCTCGACACGAATGGGTGTGGCCGCCTGTTCGATTGCCGCCGGTTGGTAATCCTTTGCCAGTTGCGGCACGCCTTTTTGCTGTGTTCTCCCAGCGTACTCCCGCATTTGCGAAGTGGCCTCGACTTCTTCTCCAACCAAGCTGATTTCGTTCACCCACTTGATGCAGGTGCAGCCGTACCAGCCGGGCACCACAAGTCGCACTGGCGCGCCGTGATCTTTCGGCAACGGTTGCCCGTTCAACTCAGTCGCTAGGAAAGCCCCTGCTTTTTCCAGTTGTTCGCGCGAGAATATCCAACTGGCGCCCGGGATGGAGGTTCGGGACTCTTCCGCATACTGATCGAAGCCGGAGACAAGGACGCGCGCTGCAGCGGTCTTTGCTTTGACCCGGTCCAAGACTTCGGAAACCGGGATTCCGGCCCACTCTCCAACGCTGAGCAACCCGAAGTGCGCCAGAGGGACGTTGCCCGCACACTCCATTAAGTGCGCGCCTGTAGGCTTAGCAGTCTTGTTCAAATCTTCGATGCCGAGATTCATCTCTTTGTCGACTAGCCCGCCGAGTTTCACCTGCCAATTCGAATGATCGGGGAGCAACTGAGAAGCCCTCGTGCGAATATAGAATTTTTCTGTAGGCGTGATAGGACTGTCGGGCTCGAGTGTCGAGAGGTCCGAATACAGCCGCCCATCGAGTTCCGAATCTTGAGGAGTATTCAGAGGCACTGGGCTCTCGTTGATGAAATCCACGGTGCCCAGCAGTTTGCCGCCTGCAAACGGCTCTTTCCGGTGTAGCGGCGGGTTTATCCCGCCGTTTTGGATTTCCTTTGGCGCAACCGTAGCGGCGACCGCCCGAGCATCGATAAGTAACGCTCCGCTCGAAAGGAGCGTCCCCTTTAGCAGCTCCCGGCGCGTGAACAAGGCTTTTGTTCGAGGCATATTCAGCCGGTCCATTTCTTGTCGTTGGTTTCTGTGTTGATTCTGTGTGCGAATTGCTATTGTACATACGATACGTGGAGACTCGAAACTTTCCAGCTTCTGTGAACTCCCTCAGCAGCGCGTCACAATGGAACACGGAGAACGTCACATCCAAAGATTTAGTAGATTAGGCCCATAAATTCAGAATGGAGTTATAGAAGTTTTAGAACTAATTCTGCGACCATTGCGTCATTTATGTCAATTTCTTCTCACTACCAACTCAAGTTTGCTCTTGACTTTGCCGCTGATTAGTAATTGAATTTCCTCCAACAACGGTGTTTGCCCGGCATTTAATGCGGGTTCTGGGTGGTGCATCATTTTGGGGTTTTTTGTAAAAACTGAATTCTAAATTCGTCTCTGAGGCTTTGGCCGAGAAGGCTTTGGACAGGGAGAGGGTATGAGAGTGCGCACTTTTGCATTGTTGGCTGCTGCTCTGCTGGTTCTCGCGGGTGGCGCAGCAGTTTGGTCACAGACCGTGCAGGGCGTCATCACCGGTACGGTGACGGATCCCACAGGCGCCGTGGTGCCCAACGCCACAATCACGATCACGAACACGGGCACGAATATTTCTCAGAGCGCGACCACCGGAAGTGATGGTTCCTATCGTTTCCCGTTGGTGCCGCCTGGAACGTATACCGTCGAAGTGAAGGCGGCGAACTTTGCCACCGTGCGAGCCAGCGGGCTCGTGGTCGAAGCCAGCCAGACCGTTCCTTACAACGTAAAGCTGGAATTGGCCAGAGCCCAGCAAGTCATTGAAGTCACCGAGCAGGCTCCGCTAGTTCAGACAGCCACTTCTGATCTCGGATTCCAGGTGGATAGCTCGACGATTCAGCACGCCGCCCTGGTGGACCGCGACGTTTTCGACGTGCTTCCCTTTATGGCACCGCAGGTGAGCATGGGGTTGGATATGGTACCAACTTCCGGAGGGGCCAGAGAGGCCGGCACCTCGTACATGCTCAACGGCGCAGAAGATAACAACAACTTTAGTGCGGGTGCTCTGAATATTAATCCTCCGCTTGAGTCCGTTGAAGACTTCTCCATCATCACCAACAGCATGGGTGCCCAATACGGCCGCGGTATGGGAGCTGTGGTCAGCGCGAATCAGAAGTCTGGCACAAATAAGTTTCACGGCGTGGCGTATGAGCAAAACCGCAATGCCACGTTGAACGCCAACGATTTCTTTTATAACCGCGATTACGGTGCTTCGGTCATCGCTCACCAGCAGGATCCCACAAATCCCGTCCTTCCCAAGAGGCCGAAATATATTAAGAACCAGTTTGGCGGTGCCCTTGGCGGGCCAATCAAGAAAGACAAAACCTTCTTTTTCTTTGCCTACGACCGGCTCAAGTTGCTTCAGGGGTTTACCGCCGCCAACAACTTCGAACCCACTAGTGCAGCGCTGGCGTTCGTAAAGGCAAATGGCGGGCCGCTCGCCCAGCAGATGCTGGCCGCGTATCCACCCATCACTTCGGATTCGCCCTGCCCAGGTATTTCGGGAACGGGCGCGGGCGGGACCACGGGGGTAGGGTGCCTTTCCTTTTCTGACCCAGTAACCACCACCACAGACAGCTACTATGGCCGCGTGGATCACAATTTTAGTAATTCCGACAGGTTAAGTTTTACCGCCAATGTTTCGCGATTTTTACAGCTTGACAAATTTGGTAATTTCACAGGCTCGGGCGGCAGCGTTCTTGCGAATTTCGGCAACATCCCAGGGAAAGTGACTCTCAATAACCACAATCTAGCGCTCAGTGAAACACACACCTTCAGCCCCCGCGTTGCGAACGAGCTGACCCTCTCTCACAACCGTTTCTTCAATCCTTCGATTGAAGGCAACCCAGCAAAGCAAACGGCTCCCAATATCTTCATTGACAACCAGAGCGAGGGGGGCTTGAGCTATCAGTTTGGCCCCTTTGAAGGCGGCCAAGTAGTTGCTTTTACGCAGGATCGTTGGGCATTGCAGGACAACTTGACGTGGATGGTAGGCCGCCATGCCTTTAAGTTTGGCGGAAGCGCCAACTACGGTATCCTCTATCGCAACTGGGACTTGGGACTTCCTGGCCAGTATGAGTTCGGGGAGTTGACCGCGATCAGCAACGGCACGAACTCCGCTTGCCCAGCGGGTACGGTGATTATGGCCTCTTGCGATGGTACGCACCAAACCGATGGCACCATCACCGGTCTGTCTTCGAAAAGGGAAAACGTTACGAATTTTACGGGCGATTACCCCTACTTTGAAGAAACGTCCGTTAACCCGCGCATTCCCGCTCCCAACAAGGCTGACGCCTACCGGCACTACACGAGTCACGATTACTCCGCGTTCGTACAGGATGACTGGAAGGCTAGTAGTCGACTGACCCTCAATCTAGGGCTTCGCTGGGAACGCTTTGGTGCTCCAAGCGAGGATCACGGAAATATCGCGCAGCTCATTAATTTCGCTGGCTGCGATTGGGCGCATGACGCCGCCTGTATTAAAGCAGCCGTCACGGGCCCGGTCAGCCGGATGTGGAAAACGCAAAACCATGACTTCGGTCCCCGTATCGGCTTCGCTTGGGACCCCCAGGGAAAGGGCAAGATGGCCGTCCGCGGAGGATACGGCATCTTTTATGACCGCATCTTCGACAACATCTGGTCCAACGGTGCATGGAACCCGCCTTTCTATGCGCTGCTCGACTTCAGCGCCGATGGTGGCGATGCCATCTTCTATTCGAATCCCGCGTCCATCGGTCCGGGGTACAACCCTGCTGGCCCGTGCGGCCCCATACCATACGCACCAGGTGAGCCTGCAGGCTGCACTTCTAGGAAGCGCGTTTCCGTCCGCACCATGGACGTCAACATGCACGATTCCTCTGGCCAGAACTTTTATTTGGGTGTAGAACGCCAGTTCTTCGGCGGCTTGCTCCTGAGCGTGAAGTACCAGGGGTCCTTGGGCCGTCATTTACCCATGCTTGAGTACGTGAATCGTGTTGACGGTGACGGTTACAATGGTTCTCTTACGCCGATCCGTCCAAACGGCATCTTTACTGCTTTTAACTACCGCTCGAACAGCGTCAGCTCCAACTACAATGCGCTTATCGTTGAAGCCAAAAAAAACATGGGCCACGGCTTGCAGTTTGACACCAGCTACACCTTCTCGAAAGCGCTGGACGTTAACTCTGAACTATTTGCGGGGTGCTCCACCATTGGCGGTCAAAGTGCGCCTTACTATTACATCTCGAATGCGCTGCCGAGGCTTTCGTATGGTCGCGGCGCGGAAGACCACCGTCACGCGTATAAGTTCAATGTGACTTACGAACTGCCCTTCCTGAAGGCGGAAAAGGGGATCGTCGGTCATGCTTTGGGCGGATGGTCGATTGGCAGCTTCTTCCAGTTCTATTCGGGCCATCCCATTGACGTTTACGATGGCCGCACGACGTATCCCGCGACTGACGCCGCCGGTAACCTAATACTGGATGCGAACGGCATCCCGTTCAACCTTGGTGGCGACTATAACTTGGATCGCGTGAATAACGATCACCCGATCTTCATCGGAGGTAACATTAACTCCGTCTACAGTACTGGCAGTCCCGCTAACGGTATCTTCAGGGACAACAACATCATTGGGTGCGGTGCCTCGTGGGTTCCTGCGAACGCGGACATCGCCTCGTGCAATGCCAATTTCGGGGTTGCTGGTGCATGTGCGGTCGGGGATACTTCGTGCAACCTGGCTGGCACGGGCTCCATCGGCACGCCGAACTCATTGTTCGTTATGCCGGGATATCCGGCATCGGGACCCCTGTATAAACGGTACGGAACACTGGGCCGTGATGTCTTCCACGGGCCGAGGTTTGTAGATCTCGACTTTGGTGCGCACAAGACCTTCAAGTTAACGGAATACATGAATCTGCGCTTCAGCGCGGAGGCCCAAAACTTAGCAAACCATCCCAACTTTGACGCTATCGATTCTAATCTAGGCAGTAGCACCTTCGGCCAAGCACAGATTGTCGACGGCGGGGCTGGCCTTCCCACGCAGAAGTCCCGCGTGATGTCGCTCAGCTTGCGTTTGTCCTTCTAACTTTCCCGCGCCCGGCGGCTTGTCCCGGTTCCGCCGGGATTCCGGGCTCACAATTTTGCGGTTGTGCCAGGGGCGGAGAGCAATGTCCGCCCCTTTCTTGTTGTATGCCGAGCGCGTTCGTCAGCCAGGAGGTGCAAGTCCTGTGCGCCGGGATAAACCGGCATGAAGTAGAGAATGTGAGAGTCTCACGAGAAAGGATTAGCGACCTGCTCGGCCCCGAGTTTGGCACTAAGCGCTGCAAGGCGCGTAGCGAAGCATAAACAGGGGATAGGTGGGCTGGGTATTGAGCTTCGAAAACACCCAATCAGGACGCCGACGTCATAGGACTGGCGGAAGGGAATATGACCGTGAGCGATAGCGCGAGCCCACGATCAGTCCTGCGTAGTCGTAGACCCCAGACACGCCTAGAAACTTCATGCACGAGAACCGGGAGACCTCGGAGATGCCTGCGGCGCGGAAGTGCTGCAGGACGGCGGGAGAAGGCCATGGCCGTACGGCCCGCGTGTACGTCACCGAGGAGTCGGACAGCGGAATACTACCTATGAATCATTCGAATAAAGACGGGAAGCCGTTGGCGGAGAGTGAGGAGGGAAGGCCGCTGATCAAGGAGAACGCTTGTCAACCTAACACGTACCCGACACAGAGCGAGAAAGGCGTGTCACAGGGGCTGGCAGGCGTGCGGAAAGCAGCAAGGGAGAACAAGGAACAAGGAGAGGAAGTTCACCGCCTTGCTCCACCATCTGACAGTCGATCTGCTACGGGAGCGCTTTTACTCATTGCCAACGTCTGGTTGGCGCTTCTCTGGAGCCGCCACGTCCACTCGGAGAGGGCTGGAGCATGGTTTGAACGTTCCAGCGAAGAAAAGTTCTTCTTCTGTCGAATCACGCAGATCACGGTTCTTCGACCTTTGACAACCCCAATGGTTATGGGGAGTGATGTAAAGACAATGTCCGAGGCGTGGTCCCTTTGGGATAAAGTCTGCGCCGACGACTGGATAGCGCTGCTCGCTGAGCCCGAGGCCATCGAGCCTGAGTTTCGTCGGTTCTCGGCGCGGCGCAGTTCGTCTCCGAAGGTATGGGCTGATGCATACCTTGTCGCCTTTGGCGGTAGCTGGCCTTAAGCTCGTTACGTTTGATCGGGGACTTCGCTCGCCGGGCGTAGACGTGCACGTTTTATAAGAACCCTCCAGCAACGCATGGTCTGACCCAACAAACTGGGGAATCTGCTTCTCGTTCGCAGCTAACTTCAAGGGCCTCAATCTCATTCTTAAATGTACGGTTCGTGCGCGGTAGCGCACCTGCTTTTGTTTAGGCTGTGTGTCAGGGCGCTAGCGAACCCTATGGGTGATCAAGGGCGCTGTGTGGATTGATGGCATTTTTCTGAGGAGTTTTCTATGGGCAGGGTCGTCCAGAATTCGGCTATCGTTCGAGCAAATCAGCACGCCGGACTCATTTATGCCGCAGGTCCTACTAATGTGGGTTCGAAAATGCAAAACCGTCGTGCGGATCAAGTCGTTTTAAGAACTCCTCGATTGGCACGATCCAGATGCCATCGCGGAGTTCGCGGCGGGCTCCTCGATAGAGTAATCCTCGTTCCGCTTTCGGATAATCCTCGCCGAATGCCTTGAGGCCGGACAAATCTTCCGGGCGGACGCGAGTCGTATTCTTCACCTCCAGCGCCCAAAATCCCGCCGGTCCGTAGAGAACAAAATCCACCTCCACACCGGAATGAGTGCGCCAAAAGAACAGTTCGGCATCCGCATTGCGGTATGCGATCCAGGCTCGCAGATGCTGGGCTACTAGGCCTTCGAGCGCGGCGCCTTCGATCTCCTCCGGCCGGTCCAGCGGGCCTGCGGGACGCAAGGAGCGATACACGCCGGCATCAAAAAAATAAAATTTTGGATGCTGAATCGTCCCTCGCTTTGCACGGCGCCTAAAAACAGGTAGACGAAAAGACAGAAGCAGATCTTCGAGAATTTCAATATAGCCGGCGACAGTCTTGCGCTCGATCTGGCATTCACGCGCGACGTTCGCCACGTTGAGAACAGAAGCCTGGGAAAAGCTAATCGTCTCGAGGAACCGAGCGAAAGCGCCGATATTTCGCGTCCAGCCTTCGAAGCGCACCTCCTGGTCTAGGTACAGGGAAGCATATGCGCGAAGCACGTCTTTGGGGTCCGCGGCGGTAACGACCAGGGGGAGAAGTCCATGCGCCAGCGCCGCGACGAGACGGAATTCGCGCAGTTCCGCTGCCATGAACGGATGCATGGTGCGCACCACGGCGCGGCCAGCCAGAAGATTCACACCGCCGCGGCGCAGCTTGCGGGCGCTCGATCCGGTAAGGATGAAACGCCGCCTCTTGTTCTCCATCAACGCATGCACCAAATGGAGCAGTTCGGGAATTCGCTGCACTTCATCAATGATCACGGGCAAATCGGTCCGCGCAGCCTCGATAACGTCGCGCAGCCGTTCCGGACGGGCCGCCAGTTCACGAGCAAGGTCGGGCTCGAGCAGATCAAGCAACAAGCCTTGGGGAAACGCTTGGCGCAGCCACGTGGTCTTCCCCGTACCACGGGGGCCAAAGAGAAAAAAGCTGCCAGCCGGCGCTTCGAAAAAACGATTCTCTAATTCCATATTTGGTCCAAAAATGGAAATACCATTTCCTTTATTCTAGCAAAGCTGCGAGTCCGCCAGAAGCAATACTATGGTTTCGCGGAATGCACTCGCGGTTGTCAACCTAATCTTACCTGTTAGTTATTGCCTAAGCCGGATAGCCGCACCAATAGCTCGGAAGATCCGTCAGAACGCAATGAGTCGCGCAAATAGCGCCTCCATCTGGGGTCGCTAACAGTCCATAACCTTATTTTCGATTATGATGAATATCGAAAATAACAGTCTTGCTTCTTTTCGCGACGCAAGAAGGTGAAATGCCCAAAACCGCGAACGTACCTGGCAAACTGGTGCCACAAGGCGGGTATTCCACCTTCGTACCGGACCACTTCCGCCGGCACTCGATTGGACGCCGCGACTCATCCGAGTGCTTTCCGACGCAGACCGGCTCATTGGCAGGCTGGCTGGCGAGGGCGGGAGACTCCCCAACCCTCGTGTGCTCATGCGCCCTTTTGTCCGGCGCGAGGCTGGGTTGTCCAGCAAGATTGAAGGCACGGAGGCTACCTTGGGTGAGCTTCTCGCGGCTGAAGCCGGAGCGACGGTGGCCCACAGTCCAGAAGACCCGTTTCGGGCTCGTGACTTTTAATTTCCTCAGCGAGGCCGCCGTATTTGGCACCCAAACACCTGGTGCTCCTTCCCGGCCTTGATGGGACTGGAGAATTATTTGTCGATTTCATCGCGGCTCTACCTGAATCAGTGGTCGGGAACAATGAAGGCACTTGCGAAACCTTGGCTTTTTAAACTGAAGCCGCCTCGCATCGCCTCTTGCTTGGTCCCGGGCCAAGGCAGCAGACGTTTACCGCACGGTCAGATGGAGCGGCGTGGGCAGGTCACGGCCTGGTCCGCAATATGTCTATCTCACACTACTCCTTTTCCTGGTGATGTTGTTGGCTTGGTGGGCTGGCAGCGTTACTGTGAATCCGTATTTCGGGCGCGTACTGTTCTATGCTGCGACCGCTTTCTGCTGGGGGGTTGAGTACGCATTCGTCTGGCCGATTGAGAGATGGAGGAATGCCAGCGCTCGGTGGAGCGTTCGCGCCTTCGCTGTCGCGGCAGGCGTTGCTCTCTGCACAGGCACGCCGCCACGCCCCTGGCGGATTCCTCTGGTGGCCGTTTTTGTCGCTGGCTGGGGACTTCTTGAACTCTCCTTGGCTCGTCGAGCGGCTGCCGCAGCCCGGGCGGAGTAATCGTCGGGGTCATGTCTCCCGTGCTCACGGTCCTGCTTGCGGTTTTAGTGTTACTGGACGGGATCAGCGTGTCGAAATATCTCGCTAGCTCCTGGTAAACGTCACTGATCCGAGAGGCATTACTTGCGGGTTGCCCGCTGACCGACCGGAATGCTCAAGTCAATCAAGGCGACGGACCAACGACAAATCCTAGGCGACCAGGAAGGACCGACGGGACCACACGGTGCTCAAGTCTCTTGCTAGACTGTCCTCGATATGCATTCTACGCGCGCCGCATACGACGAGGTGTACGCCTACACGATGGGCCGCCCTGGGTTTATCCTGCAGCACGTGGTGGACGCGTTCGCCGTGCAAACCGCCAACGACGAGAGCACGCCGATCAGCGTTGTGTTCGGGTTGGTTGGCCTTTATCTCCACGTTGAAAAACAGTTTTCAGGCCGCCGGGTCCAGAGAATACACATGGAGCTTGGACGTAGGAAACGAGAATGGCCGCGCGTCTATCTGCCCGCGGATCGGGGCAGCATGACGGTTGCCGATGTGCTGGCGGCATCTGCCGGGCCTGAGCGTGACATGGCGATCGACAATTGGTGCCGATCCGTGTGGACCGCTTTCGGCGCCAATCGCCAGACTATCATCGTCCTCTTGCGGGAATACCAGATCACGTAGTCAGAACCGCTTGGGGGATTACTGAGATCCGTGACGCCTGGATCCTCGGCAACCCTTACCTTGGGATTACTTCCTGCTTGCCGTCATCCAGTATCAGTCCAAGCGTGGCTGGAGCTGCACCTTCACACAGAGGGACTTCTGGTGCGCACAGTGGAATTCACATCTACTGGTGCCGGATATATGGACATTCATTTTGTGTGAAGCCGATCTCTCAGGAGTCGGAGCCTCAATGCTGCACGCATATTCTCGGTGTTACTACCAATTGACGCTACGGCCTCGTTCGA
>Ga0066671_10000045_pt1 | contig 30236 bp, 33 predicted proteins | sample GraSoiAngelo_120_FD_62294 | JGI IMG/M metagenome (GOLD analysis project Ga0066671, IMG submission 62294) | Grasslands soil microbial communities from the Angelo Coastal Reserve, California, USA - 14_0919_09_20cm | ecosystem: Environmental > Terrestrial > Soil > Grasslands | place: USA...
AGCGAGTTGCCCATCGCCATCTTCAGCGGCAGCGTGCCGTGGAAGCGGTGGTCGTAGTTCTGCGGGATGTACTTACCGAAGCCGAGCGGATCGCCGCCGATGGGAAACACCATGGCGTCATCGAGGATCGGGCTGACCATGTTGACTTTCTTGCTTTCGATCGCCGCTGTGTAGGTGAAGATCTTGAAGCTTGATCCCGGCGGGCGAGCGACATCATAGGCAAAGTTGTACTGGCCGCCCGGCTTGTTGTAGTCATCCCCGCCCACCATGGCCAGCACCTCACCGTTCGTCGGGTCCATGCTCACCAGCGCGCCATCGTGGAAGTTGTAGAAGTTGCCCTTCTGCGCGATCTGCTCGTGGACGATTTGCTCCGCCATGTGTTGCAGGTTCAGGTCCAGGCTGGTGTAGACGCGATAGCCATTGCGATCGCCGGCCTTGATGTTGTAGCTGCCGGCCAGCGTCTCGAGGACATAGTCGACGAAGTAGGGAGCCTGGAACTTGGTCGTGGGGGGGAAGACCTGGAGCTTTTCGGCGTAGGCGACCTGGGCCTGCGCCGGGCTGATGGCCTTTTCGCTCACCATCCCGGCCAGGACCTGCGCCTGTCGCTGCTTGGCCGAGATGAAGTTCGTCAGCGGGTTGTACTTGCTGGGCGCCTGCGGCAGGCCGGCCAGCATGGCGGCCTGCCCGAGCGTCAGGTCGTGGGCATTGGTCTGGAAATAACTGCGAGCCGCCGCCTCGATCCCGTACGTCTGGCTGCCGTAATAGATGGTGTCGAGGTACATCTCGAGAATCTGATTCTTGGTGAACTCACGGTTGAGCTCGATGGCGAGGATGGCTTCCTTGAGCTTGCGTTGCAAGGTAGGCGCGGGATTCGCCCCGATATAGAGCTGCTTCACCAGTTGCTGACTGATCGTGCTGCCACCCTGCGTCACGTGTTGATGGTTGAGGTCGGCGACGGCGGCGCGGAAGATGCCGCCCACGTCGATGCCGCTGTTCTTATAGAAGGTGCGGTCCTCGGTTGCCAGTGTGGCCTTCATGACCCAGGGCGAGACGTAGCTGAGCGGGACGACGATTCGATGGTCGCCCTGCTTGCCGATATCGGCGAGCAGCGTCCCATGGCGATCGTAAATCAGGGTGTCTTGCTGGAGATTTCCGTAGACGATGTTGCTGACCGAGGGCAACGGTCCAACGGCCTGAGCCGTGACCGCCGGCACGGCCAGGACCGGGATCACCAGGAGGACCATCAGACCGAGGATCAGGGCGCGCCGGACATCGGCGCGCGCGCGCTTGCGCCAGCGATGAACCTGGCGATGCGTCCGGCGCCTGGCGGCTAGGCGGTCAGAAACCCGAAGATCCCGGAAAGCAGAAGCCACAGCGTGAGCAGAATAACCGCTCCCCAGCCCGCTCCGCTGGCTAGGGCTCGCAACGGCGAGCGACGCTGACGCCGGAAGTGGCGCCGGCGATCGGCCAGGGACGAGAGGCCGTTGGCGGTGATGGGCTGCGACGCGTGTCCAAAACTGATCATGACTTAGCCTCTAAACCGAACGTCCCGCTTTCAGGAAAGCTGACGTCAGCATTATAACCTAAGCGGAGCTCGTTCATGGTATTGCCGTTCAAATTGCCCCTGGCTTGCCTGTCGAACGGTGTGGAGGTGCGTTTGGTTACGACCCTGGCGGGCTACCGGTCCGTAAGATTCGCCACCCTATAATTGGGCCGCTTTGGCAAGCCAGGGGCCGTCGGAGTCGGGCGGCATCACCTTCTGCCGCCACTGCGGGAAGGCGATCGAAGCCGACGCGCGTTTCTGCCGGTTTTGCGGTAAGCCACAGGGCGAGCGGTCCAGTTCCTCGACGCCTGCTGTGCCGCCGGCTCAGCGTCCTGGGGGCGGACAGGCGCCGTCGGGCCCGGCCCGGTCGACCAGTAGGGCCGATGGTCTGGAGCACCGGCTGCGCCAGCTTTTTCCGCGCGACTCCCAGCAGGACGAGTTCATGCACATCGGAAGCATTGTCGCCTTCTTCCTGGGACTGATCGGATTCGTCCTCGGCTTCTTCCCCGCCTACAGCTGGCTGGCGACGAATTTCCTTCTCACGGGGATTGCGCTTCTGCTCTTCCTGATCTTGCGCGAGTCGACGCTGGCGCAAATTCGCGCCCGGGGTGGAGTGGATCGCCTGACGACCCCGACCGGAGGACGGTCCGCCAGCGCGCGCCAGCCGTCTACTGCTGCTCTTCCCCCGGAGGCCGCCACCACCCAGTCATCGCCGGTGCCGCCGGCACCCCCTGAGCCGGGGTCGTTCAGGCCAACCACCCCGAGGCAATAAAAAGAGCCGGCCACAATGGCCGGCTTTCGTGCCCTCGCGTTTAGACGTTCTTGTCGTTCTCGATCGGCTTGTCGCTGGTCATCGGATCGTTGTCGGTCATCTCGCGGCCCGCGCCTTCGAGGTCGCCCTTCGCCTTCTGCGCCTTGCCTTCCCACTCCGTCTTCTTGTCGCCGGTCACCTTCCCGCCCGTGTCCTTGACGTTGCCTTCGAGCTTGTCGCCTAACTCGCCCACTGTGCACCTCCGTTAAGGTTCGGCGCGATATCGCGCCTGTTACAAAAGATTATAGCAGCAGACTCGCATTCCGTCTACATGGGAAGGGCCTACTTCGAGGTTCAGATGCATTCACATCTATTTACGGTTCCTGCGTTGAGGTAGCTGATCTTCTCGCCATATACTCGCCAGGAATTCGCCGGTCGGGAATGTCACACGGCGCGCGAGTTTGAGGCCGGGAAGCAGGAACTGCAGGAGGGAAACAATGGTAACCGCGGTCAAGCGTGAGACGCGACGCGACACGAACATCTCACTCGATAAGCCGATTTACACCATCAGCGTGGCGTCGGAGATCCTGGAAACGCATCCCCGCACCTTGATGATGTACGAGCACCTTGGGCTGGTGGTGCCCAAGCGGACCTCGACGAACCGGCGCCGCTTTTCGCAACGCGACATCATGAAGTTGCAGACGATTCAAAAGCTGACGCGCCAGCATTCGGTCAACCTGGCCGGCGTCCGCTACATCCTGAAGCTCCTCAAGTTGCTCCAGGAGCACGAGCTGCAACGGCCGGCCGAGCTGCGCGATATCGACGTCACCCTGCTCGAGGTTTAGCCCGGTCGGGTCACGCCCGAAAATTTTGCGTGTCCTGATGCAGTTTTCAGGACAGTCTGCGCGACACCATTTGTGATGACACTCGTGTTGACAAGAGGAGGGCGCGTTCCTATAATCGAAAACAGTTCTCTTGCCCCCCTCTTCGGGCCCTCCCTTCGGAGGGCCTTAACTTTTCCGGAGGGTTTTCTGACAGCCCCGCGTATGGTGGCATCGCGCCAGAGCGTATTCCAATCGATAGACGCGAAACCCAGCAGGTTCATCTATACTGCTTCGCGCCAAAGGGGCTGTTATGGAAAGTAAGACGCGCCGCAGCGCGGGCGTGAGCCGCGCAACCCACTCCGAAGAAGACCTGGTCGACGTTCTGCTGGTCGAGGATGACCCGTCGGTCCTCGAGATGTATCGCTTGAAGCTCGAGCTCGATGGCTATCGCGTCAATACCGCGCTCGACGGCGAAGAGGGCTTGAAGAAGGCGGGCGACCTGGCCCCGGACATCATCTTCCTCGACATCCGGCTGCCCAAGATGGATGGGCTCGAGGTCCTGCGCAAATTGCGGGCGCAGGAGAAGACTCGCAACATTCCGGTTATCATCCTCTCTAACTATGACGAGGAAGACCTGGTCGCTCGAGGGCTGCGCCTGGGGGCGCACGAATATCTCATCAAGGCGCGGACCACGCCGAGCAGCCTTTCAGAGGGGATCGAAGATTGGCTAAAGGAGTAACCCGCCGGGCGCCGACCGATACCAGCCTCTCGCTCGACAAGCCCATCTACACCATCAGCGTTGCCTCGGAAATCCTGCAGACCCATCCGCGCACATTGATGATGTACGAGCATCTCGCGCTCGTCGTTCCAAAGCGGACCTCGACGAACCGCCGCCGATTTTCTCAGCGCGATATCCGAAAACTGCAAGCGATTCAGACGCTGACCCGGCAGCACGGGGTCAACTTGAACGGGGCTCGCTACGTGCTGCGTCTGCTTCGTATGCTGGCGGACAACGGCGTTCAGCCGCCTGCTGAGCTGCGCGAGCTCGACGTCAAAGAACTGGACGTCTAAACCACCCGCGCGCGAATCGCGCGTCGTGTCACGTGGTGCGGGGGTGAAGGCGATCAGGCCAGTGACGCCAGCGCAACAGTCCAGCCGCGAAGCGATCGCCGAAATGTTGTGCTCGATCTGCCTCGATAGCTTATGAGCACCCCATGAGCTTTCGGCCAGACAGCCCGCTGAACCGGCTCGTGATCCTCTGGCCCGGCGTTCCGATCGCCGCCTGTGCGCTTGGCTTCGTGCTCGCGGTGGTTGAGATCTCGGAGACCCACAGTGCCGGCTTCGCCGCCCTGGCGATCGCAATGGGCTGCGGCCTCGCCTTCAGTCTCGGCCTTCTCTTCCACAGCTTGTTCATCGAGTGGACCGAGGTCATCATCAGCCGGGAAGGCATCGCCTTGCGGCCGGTCGGCCATGCCTGGCTGAACCGCCAGCCGCGCATTGTCCCCTGGGATCGGGTCAAGGGCATGAACCAGGTGATCACGCGGGAGGGCGGCCACCTCGAGATCGCTGCCGAGAGCCGCGTGCTCCGCCTGGACCGGGCGCTGTTCCGCGCCGACACGTTCGCCAATCTTTGCGCCGCGCTGGCCCAGCGGACTCGGCAGTCGAGCGTGGCCGGCTACGACGAAGAGCTCGCCGCCGCCGCATAAGCGAGCCAGCCAGCCGCCCGTAATCAGGTCCGGGAATACACCTGCGCTGAGTGCACCGCCCGGTCATAGGGGCCGTAGCGTGCCTGCAAGGTGGTGCGATCGCCGAACCAGGGATCGTTGATGAACAGCATATGGCCGCTGTGCCCGGTGATCACAACAAAATGCATACCTCCGTAGAGCCGCACCTCGGCCACGACGAGGTGGCCCGCATCCAGCTCGCCTTCGACTACCGATTGCGGCGGAAGGTCCTCGATATCCTGGTCATCGGTCTTTAGCTGCGAGACCATGCCCGGCACGTGCAGCCACCGCCAGCGTACGGTGCCCTGCGAACCCGCGGCAGCCTGCCGCCAGAGCAACAGGTCATTCTGGATGTAGCCTCCGTGGGCCGTCAACCACCGGTTCAGCGTCCCCGGATTGGTGGCGAAACCGTAGGCGTTGCTGACCATCGCCACGGCGGTCAGGGCGCAGCCGGAGGACCCGATGGTGTCGACCGGATCACTGCCGAGCGCCTGCCTCGACCATTGCGGTGATCGCTGGCTGAGGGTGGGCACCGACGAACCGGCCATCGCAATGCTGCCGCCCGCGAGCCAGGTGACGCCCGCCAGCAGGCAGGCCGTCAGGGGACGGCGCCAACCCCTCTTCACGTCGCCATCTTACGGACGAGGTTGGGCCAAGTCCAGCGCTGGCGTTATCCGATTCGGATCGTTACCGTCTGGTCACATCCGCCTGGCGGCCGCGCGCTTACCGAAGCAGACTGTTCAGGTCGCCCTGGAAGGTCGTGAGCGCCAGCCGGGCGTCGAGCACCTCGTCAGCCGAGATTGCCGCGCCCAGGTCGTCGGACGGCTGATCCCGGTGATCCACCAGCGGCGTCTGGGGCTCAACCTCGGTCGCGATCGCGACCGCAATCATGCGGGTGTCCTTGCAGTGCGCGCAGGTGACTCGTACCAGCGATTGGTCGTCATGCTGCCCGATCATCTCGAGCTCACAATTGGCCAGGCTTTCCCCGCACTTGGGGCACTGAAACCGGCCGGCCTGGCGTCGAAGAATGTCTAGAACGTCCACAATTTCCTCCTACCCACCGCAAGCAATCGCAAACCGGCCAAACTGATAGCCACGCCGTGGGGTAAGGCACCAACGGTTGAGGTCGAGTTGGTGCCAGGCAAACCGTTTGCCCGGGCTGCCGGGGCTGCGGATACTCGCCCGGCATGCGGCTACCCCTCGTTGTCGGCGTTGGTGCCATGACGAGCGGGATGCTCTTGATGGCTGGCTTTCTCGGCCCCGGGCTCCGACCGATGCCGCTGGTCAACGTCGACGCGATCGAGCTCGACGGCGCCCCACTGCTCTCCGCCCCACTCGCCCAGGTGTCGCCGCGTCCAACGCTCGTGGTCAGGCTGAGTCAACCGTTGGACCCGAGGCAATGGCAGCTGTCCCTGGACGGTCACACGCTGGCCGCCTTGCGCCCCTCGAGCCCGACGCGAGACCTGCGGCTCACGTTGCCGGGACCGATGCCCATGGGCAGCCATCACACGGTCCATGTGCTAGCCGGAGCGATGCAGCTCAATGCCGCCTTTCAGGTCGCGCCTCCGCTGATCGCCGACGTCGGCATGCATCTCTATCACTTGACTACCGATTCGAAGGCGACCGTCGCTGCCACCGTGCATTTCGCCCGCGCGGTCGCCGACCGCTCGCAAGCGAGAGCTCACGTCAGGGTGAATGGCAATCCAACCTTTAGCTGGCACGATTCGCAAACGCTCGACGTCGTCTCGAGCGGCTTCACGCTTTCTGACCGCGCCATCGTCACGGTCAACGCCGGCATTCGCGCGGCGGACGGCACCTGGAGCGTGAAGGATCAGCAATTCACGCTCGTGATCCCGTCGACCCTGACCCAGGTCGTTCGCGGACGGATGGTGCAGATGTATTACGTCAACACGGATGACGGCCACGCCTCCCTGTTTGCCCATCTCAACCAGATCGATGTGCTGAGCCCCGCGTGGTACGACGCCAACGCTGATGGAAGCATCACGGGCTATGCGCGGCGCGATGTGATCGACGCGGCGCACGCCAGCGGAATCGCGATCATTCCGCTGGTCGTCAATAAGGATGTCGATCCGGGCGTTGGGCATGCCATCCTGGCGGATCCGGCCAAACGCGCCGCGCTGGCGCAAAACCTGGTCAATGAAGCAAAGACCTACGGCTATGCCGGCTTCCAGCTTGACTTCGAGCAGATTGCCTGGACCGACCGCGATCTGTTGACCGCGCTCGTCCGGGACTGCGCCAGCGCCTTCCACCCCGCCGGTCTCAACCTCTCGATTGCCGTCATTCCGCGGTTGCCCGGTGATGACTCCGCGGCGGGTGCCTTCCTCGACTACTTCCATCAGTGGTCAGGGGCCTATGACTTTGCCGCCCTGGCGAAGTCCGCCGACTTCCTTTCCTTCATGACCTATGACGAGCACAACGGGGTGACGCCGCCGGGATCGGTTTCGGGAACACCATGGATGCGCCAGGCGCTCGAGTTCTCTCTCCAGGGGGTGCCACCGGAGAAGGCAACCGTGGGCCTGCCGACGTACTACCACGACTGGACGGGCGTCGGGGCGCTGACCTCGAGCTCATACGCCGATGCGATCACCCTGGCCCAGCAGCATGGAGCGACACCGGTGTTCGATCCGACGGAAGAGGAGATGCATTTTGGTTACGACGCCTATGGCGTGCATCACGAGCTGTGGATCGAGAGCACCGATACGCTGCGACGCAAGCTACCGCTGATGTACGAGTATGGCCTCAAGGGGATCAGTGTTTGGCGGCTGGGGTTCGAAGATCCCTCGTTCTGGAGCCTGATCCCGCCGCGGCGATAGGCGTCGCGTGCTCCGGTTCCCCGGCCGAGGGAAACAGCAGGTCGTACAGTCGTTGTTGCCGTTCACGAGCTCGCTCGTAGATCACGTGTGCGACCTTGCTTGGGCGGTGGCGACGGCCGCGCCCTGGTGACATCGACCAGAGTCGCGGCAAACGCCCTTGCGCGTGGAGCGCCAGCAGGGCGGCTCCTCGACTCGAAGCTTCCTGCTCCGGCGACGTCATGACTGGCAGGTTAAGGGCGTCGGCAAGGATCTGGCACCAGGCCGGCGAGTGTACGAGCTGTCCGCCGGTCGCGATCAGCGCCTTGGGCCTTGCCGCGACGCGCTCGACCGACCCGGCGACGGAAGCCAGCTGGTAGGTGATCGCTTCCATCACCGCCCGAAGCAGATGGGCCGGCAGGGTCCCGAGCGACAAGCCGGCAATAACGGCGCGCGCATCGGCACGCCAGTTCGGGCTCCGTTCACCGGCCCAGAACGGCAGGATGGTGAGTCCGTGGCTATCCGGCGGGACCCCCGCCGCCGCTCGTTCGAGCTTCGTTTTGTCTTTGATGCCCATGCCCTCTGTTAGCCAGCGCACCACGTTGCCGCCTTCACTGAGCGCTCCGCCGACGACGAATCGCCGGCGGTCGAGGCGGTAGACAAATGTGCCCCAGGGAATGTCCAGCCGTTCGGCGGCCATGATGATCCGCAGGGCACTCGAGGTTCCGATGGTGGCGCACGCCCAGGCGGGATCGACCGCACTCGCGCCAACGTTGGCGAGGCCGCCATCACCGAGCGGCAGGTACCAGGGAATCCTCGCGAGTTGCGGCCAGCGCCTGGCGAGGGCTGGATGCAGGCCATGACGGGAGTGGTCCCAATCGTCGAGGGTGGCGAGCTGCTGGCTATGGATCCCGGCGAGGCGCAAGGCCGCCGGGTCCCAGTCGCACCGGTTGACATCGAGCAATCCAGTGCCCGATGCAATGGAGACGCTGACAGCGGGCATATCGCCGAAGAAGTCCCGGTAGAGGTATTCGCCGAGCGACACCCAACGAACCGTCTTTCGAAAGGCCGCCGCACGCGTCGATCGGAGCCACCGAAGTTTCGCCGGCCAGTAACTGGCGTGGAAGAAACAGCCCGTGCGCGCGTGGTAGGCGTGTTCGTCTTCAGCCGCACGCAATCGCCTCGTTTCTGAGGCACTGCGGGTATCTGCCCAGGTAAACAATTCCGTCGTCGGTCGTCCTTTCGCGTCGATGCCCATCAGGCTGTGCCAGTAGCAGGAGGTGCCGACGCCAATGATCGACATCTTTTTGGGTGCGCCCTTGAGCGCGCCATCAATGGCTTGGGCGATCAGGCTGACGAGCCGGTCGGGATCTGATGAGACCTCACCCGGTTCCTTCGTCCGGACTTTGTACGGCAGGTCACATAGAGTCGGAATGACGATGCGGCCGGCGGTGTCATAGACGACCGCTCGAACGGACGACGTGCCCACGTCCAACGCGAGGACGCCTTCAGTCGGTTTATTGCTGGGCATGCTGAATTCTCGAGGATCCTTTGATAGACTGTCCCAGCCTAAGCCGAACCGCTGGGGCGTGGCCAAGCTGGTAAGGCGCCTGACTCTGGATCAGGTAATCCTAGGTTCGAATCCTAGCGCCCCAGCCATTGTCCTGTCTCAAGACATCGTGCACGCCTGTTGCAGGACATTGAGGAGAACGTCTATGTCGCGCGTTCGGGTCCACAACTTTTCGGTGTCGCTTGACGGTTTCGGCACCGGTGAAGGTCAAAGCCTCGAGGCGCCCTTCGGACACGCTGGTACCCGTCTCCACGAGTGGTTCTTTCCCACCCGTAGCTTCCGCGGCGTCCAGGAGACGAACGGCGACCCCGGCGGAAGCACCGGCGTCGACGAGGCCTTCGCCAGTGCTTGGGGCACCGGGATCGGTGTGGAGATCATGGGCCGGAACAAGTTCGGGCCTCAGCGCGGACCGTGGACAGATGAAGCGTGGAACGGTTGGTGGGGCGATAACCCGCCCTTTCATACGCCGGTGTACGTGCTCACCCATCACGCAAGGCCCTCAATTGAGATGAAGGGTGGCACGACGTTCCACTTCATCGACGCCAGCCCCACCGACGCCCTCAAGGTTGCCCGCGATGCCGCCAGCGGCCTGGACGTCCGCATTGGCGGAGGCCCGTCCACAATCCGCCAGTTCCTTGCCGCCAACCTGATCGACTACATGCACATCGTCATCGTGCCCATAGTCCTCGGACGGGGGGAACGCCTCTGGGACGGACTGGAGGAACTTGAACAGCACTTCCATGTCGAGTCCGCCAGCTCCCCCACCGGGGTCACCCATCTCACCCTCACCCGCGCATAGAGGGCTGGTGCGTCACGAGAGCTGAGCGGAGCCACCCGACCGTGCCGCTTTTGCGGCCGGTCGCGGCAAGCTGGGTCGGGGCGGTAACCGACGCGAGAGGTGAAGCTCAAACCGTGGCTTCAAGCCCTGTCTACTTGTTTCTTCCGCCGTCGACTTGGGACAGCGACTGGGTCAGCCCGGCAAACTCCCGTATCTAAACGAAGAAGTTGCCCCAGCCATTTCACCGTCTGCGGACTGAGACCAACGCATCAAAGGGGTTTCGCTTTTCCTAACGTGTCAAATAAGCTGTGGGATTGCCCTGAAGGGAGGGCTTCAGTCTGGCATCCTGCTTTCGGAACGCGAGTAGCAGGAACAAGCTCAACAGCGGCAGACTGCTGAAGTAAAACCAACCGATGTCTGTGAGCACTCCCTCGATCAGCGCCAACACGAAAACCCCGACCTGCATTCCGAGCACAAGCCACCAACCCCAGGCGGACCGGCGGAGAAGGAACGCGACGAAACCGACAAGGTTGAGTCCTCCGATTGCGAAGAGCTCAATTGCAAAACGTGCCTGCTCTGTGGATTCAGCTGAGTCGATAGGGACCATCGCTCCTCGCGCCCCCAACTCGATGGAGCCGGCCAGGAAGCACGCTATGCACTCGCCTCCGAGTACTGCGACCGACGCGTAGAACGGCCAGCGGGAGATCACGTCAGCACTATAGAGGGGCGCAGATCGCATGTTGCGACGGTCACAGCGCTGTCACACGACGACGAATGGGTGATCGCATTGGGAACCGTGACAGTGCCGGGTGAACACCTCGCAGCTCCACTTGCACAGCAACATGACGGCGCCACTGGCCGCGCTGTGCAGGCAAAGAAGTGCTTCCAATCTCGACTTGGGCCTGCACTAGTCACTTGGGTCTTCAGTTAGGTGTCGATGCGCCGGAGCAGGGTGAAAACGCCGCGATCGCCCGACTCGTCTCGGACAGCCGAGTTACCAAACCCATCCAGTTGACCCAGCCATTGTCCTGTCTCACGACATCCCGGACGTCTGTCGCAAGACATTATGGACAGACCCGCGTCGCGGCTGGGGTCGATGGTCAGGGCGCGGAGGAATTCGCCCTCCTCTTCCTAGTTGTCGTGCCTTGCGCGATCGCCTTCTTCGGCGATTACCTCTGAGGATTCCTCCGGGCGCGGTCGGCCTGAGGCCGCAACCGCCTGGACCGTATCCGCCGGCGCGTTCTGACGTCGGGATAGCGCCAGCGCCGGCAGTGCGATCGCGGAGATCGCGGCTCCAACGACGTATGACGGCCCATATCCCCATACGTCGGCCACCCGACCCAGTAGCGGCTGTGCCCAGACGCCTCCCGCCGAACCCATCAGCGAGTCGAACGAGAGGATCGTCGCCCGCTGTCGTGACGGGATCATGCCGTTCATGTAGGTCTGGCGGATCGGCATCGAGGCGGCAAAGATGAGGGACCAAATCACGACAAGCCCAATCACCACCCAGAAGTTCTGAAGGATTCCCATCAGCCCAAGGACGACTACGCCAAGTGCCGCCGTGGCGATCAACGCCGACGTGCGCCGGCGGAAGCGCCTTCGGATTCTTGGGGCCGCGAACCCGCCGAGGATCTGCGCGCCGGCGACGATCGCTGCGGCCAGGCCGGCGATCACGTAAGCGCGTCGGTCCCCGTAAAGCTGCAGCAGATAAGGCTGCAGTGCGTAGAAAGCGTAGATCCCAACGCCGCCCGTGAATAGGGACTCGATCATGAGCCACTTGACCGCTGGCACCTGCAAGCCGTACTCGACCGAGGCAGAGCCGATCTTTCGTATCTCGGTTAGAACACCGCCGCCCTTCTCGGGCGAGAACCCAACATCGTGCATGAGCCGCAACGCAATCGCGAACATGGCGATAAGGATGAGGCCGCGGAGCACGAAGGGCACGCCCAGATTGGTCTGCTGGGCGATCAAGCCTCCCACGATAGAGCCGCTGAGCATCGCCACGCCCGTCACAACCTGGCCACGCCCGAACACGGCTTCTAGCTCGCCGGTGAAGTCGGTCGCCTTGAGGGCGTCGACCAGCCAGGCCTCTACCGCACCGGAGAAGAATGTGAACCCGAGCCCGATCAGCACGGAAACGATTGCCCATTGCCAGAACGGGGCGTGGATCCGCCACAGCAAGACGTACAGCAGCGTCGATGCAGCCAGCGTCACCGTACCCAGGAGATACGAGACGCGCCGGCCGGCGGTGTCGGCAACAACTCCGGTCGGCACCTCGAAGAGCACCATGCCGGCGGTAAAGAAGGCATTGGCTGCAAACGCCTCGAGGTTGGAGAGTCCTGCATCGAGCAGGAAGATCGTGTTAATCCCCCAAATAAGGGACGCCGCCAGTGTGTTGCCGAGCAAGAGAACGAGATATGTTCGTTGAATCGAGCCTGGCGTTGGCAATCAAACCTCCGTCTTCGCGATGGAACCGCTCCTGGCGGCGGCCGGGATAGCGTAGAGCAATCCTGGGCCGAGCTGACGCGCTGATCCCTCCGTTGCCATCGTCTGGTCGATGGCTTGAGTCGCTAATAGTTCCTAATGCGCGCCCATTGACCCTAGGCGGGATAATTGACAGCGCTGGTGGGGCGTCATAGACTCGCTTGCGGTGGCTTCCACCGCGGTGGCCCTTAGGCCGGCCCCGCCGTCATAATTTTTTCTAAGAAGGGAGGAGGCGGCATATGCCATTGGGAAGGGCGACACGGGTTCTGGGGTTGGCCACGACAGCGGTCCTGATTCTGGCGGCGTGCGGTACTCAGCAGAGTGCATCATCGGGCAAGATCGGCGGCACGGTTCATATCCTCGGGACATGGTCGGGCGCGGAGAAGGCTTCCTTCGACGCGGTCATGAAGCCGTTTACCGACCAAACCGGTGTCAAGATCTCGTTCGAGGCGACGCGTGACCTCGACGCGATTCTGCAGACCAAGGTCGCTGCCGGCAACCCACCCGACGTGACGGCAGCCCCCGGTATTGGAACCCTTATCAAGATGGCCAAGGCCGGCCAGGTGATTCCCCTGGACGACAAGCTCGACATGAGCCAGTTGAACGCCAACTACGGAGCTGACTGGATCAACTTGGGAAAGGTCAACGGCAAGCTCGTCAACATCTATGCCTGGGCAGCGTTGAAGGGCCTGGTCTGGTACGACCCCAAGGCCTTCCAGGCCAAGGGGTACCAGGTGCCCAAGACCTGGGATGAGCTGATAACGCTCACGAACAAAATCAAGTCGGACGGCGGCAAGCCGTGGTGCGTCGCGCTCGAGAGCCAGGCGGCTTCCGGCTGGCCGGGCAGCGACTGGCACAAGGAAATCGTACTAAGCCAGTCCGGACCGACCGTCTACGACAGCTGGTGGGCGGGCAAGCAAAAGTGGAGCTCTCCGGAGATAAAGCAAGCCTGGACGACCTGGGGCCAGCAGATCCTGGGATCCGGTGGCAGCAACGTCTACGGCGGACCGCAGTACATGAGAGCAACGACCTTCGGCGACGGCGGCCAGGGGCTGTTCACCAACCCGCCGAAGTGCTACATGTTCAACCAGGGCTCCTTCATTACCTCTTTCTTCGATGGCTACACCCCGAAGCCGACGGCGGGCACCGATTACGCCGAGTTCGCCCTGCCTGACGTGAGCAGCAGCAACGCTGGCGCGCACGTGGTCTCCGGCGATGCCTTCGTGATGACTAAAGACACGCCGCAGGCACGCGCGCTGATTAAGTACGTGGCAACGGCTCAGGCGCAGGACATCTGGGTCAAGCGCGGAGGCGGCAAGATCGCAGTCAACAAGCAGGTGAGCCTGGACGATTACCCGGACCCGATCTCGAAAGCGGAGGCTCAGACCGTACAGACCACAAAGATCGCCCGTTATGATGCCGGCGACCTGATGCCGACTGACATGCGTGACGCCTACTGGAAGGGAGTCCTCGACTTCGTTCAGGACCAATCGAAGCTCGACAGCATCCTGGCAAATCTCGACAAGGTGCAGCAAACCGCGTACGTGGGAGCTTCGTAGCCAAACAGAAGTAAGGGAGTAAGGCGATGGGCGGGTTGGCCTCTTTAGTGGCGCGGCTCCAGATCGACTGGGAGACGCTGCTGACGGTCAACCTGCCCGCGCTTATCGTCGTGCTGATCGCGGTCCCCCTGGTCCTCTTTCTCTACATCATGGGCACCGAGCTCATCGTCCGACGATTTCCCAAGCGGGCTCAGCCGACGGTCCGCCCCTGGATCTGGGTGGGCCCGGCGATCCTGCTGGTGAGTGTGATCCTGGTCTATCCCATGATCGGGACGATCATTCGGAGCTTCTTCGACCGGGGCGGCTCGAACTTCATCGGCCTCGGCAATTACATCCACATGCTGAGCGATGGCGGCGTCCTCATCGTGCTTCGAAACAACCTGCTCTGGCTCCTCTTGTACCCGGCCATGGTGCTCATCTTCGGATTGGCCCTCGCGATGCTCGCCGACCGCGTGTCTTACGAAAAGCCCGTGAAGTCGCTGATCTTCATGCCGATGGCCATCTCGTTCGTGGCGATGTCGATCATCTGGCAGTTCGTGTATTACTACCGGCCGCCTGACGTGCCCCAGATCGGCATCCTGAACGCAATCGTCGTCAATCTCTTCCATGCGCAGCCGATCACGTGGATCCAGGACACGCGCTTCAACAACTACGCCCTCATCTTGATCGCCGTCTGGGGCGCCACCGGCTTTGCGATGGTCATCCTGTCCGCGGCGCTCAAAGGCATCCCCGGCGAGCTGCTCGAGGCGGCCCGGGTCGACGGCGCTAATGAGCTCGTCGTCTTCCGTCGCATCATCCTGCCTCTGATGATGCCGACCATCGTCGTGGTCGGCACCACGATGGTGATCTTCGCGCTCAAGGCCTTCGACATCGTTTATGTCATGACCGCCGGTAACTACAACACGGACATCCTGGCCAGGCGAATGTACGCGGAGCTGTACGCGGCGCAGAACCACGCCAACTCCAGCACGCTGGCCGTCATCCTATTGATCGCCGTTATCCCGGTACTGATCTTCAACGTCCAGCAGTTCCGCGCCGTTGAGGCTCGCCGATGAGCACAGCGGTGACGGCGGCGCCGCCCCGGCAGGAAGGCGCCGTGACCGCCAGGGCGCCACGGACGAGCCCGCTTTCGGCGGCGGTCTCCAAGGCCGGCCTCCATGTGGCGGTGATCGCGCTCACCCTGCTGTGGGTCACGCCCACCCTTGGCCTATTGATTAGTTCATTCCGACCGGGCGGGGCGTTCACCACCAGTGGCTGGTGGACCGCCTTTTCGCCACCGTTCAATTTCACCCTGGACAGTTATCGGGCGGTGCTCGGCGAAAGCGACCTTTTGCCCAGCTTTTTTAACAGCTTCATGATCACGATCCCCGGGACGATCATCCCGGCGGCGATCGCAGCCTTCGCGGCTTACGCCTTTGCCTGGATGAAGTTCCCGGGACGAAACTGGATCTTCCTGGCGCTTGTCGGGCTGCTGGCCGTCCCCTTGCAGCTCACCTTTATTCCGTTGCTGACACTCGCCGTCCACCTTGGGCTGACCTCGGGAAATACGCTGCCCTTCGGACTGAACGCCGGCTTCATCGCCATCTGGCTCGCACACACCGGCTACGGTTTGCCGTTCTCCATCTACCTGCTGGCGAACTTCTTCCGCGTTCTCCCGCAGGACCTGTTCGAGTCGGCGGAGATCGACGGGGCAAGTCCCGTTACGGTCTTCTTCCGCCTGGTGCTCCCCTTATCGGTCCCCGCGATCGCCTCCTTGATCATCTTCCAGTTCCTCTGGGTTTGGAATGACCTGCTGGTGGCCTTGATCTTCATCGGGGGGACGCCGGAAGTCGCGCCCCTTACGGTGACCTTGACCAGCATCGTTGGCTCGCTGGGCCAGCACGTCGAGTACCTGACGGCCGCCGCCTTCGTTTCGATGATCGTCCCGCTGATCGTGTTCTTCACGCTGCAGCGCTACTTCGTCCGTGGAATCCTGGCCGGGTCGGTCAAGGGCTAAGCCAAACCGCCGGGACGCTAGTCCGCTTAACGGCGGATCAAGACCGTCGCGATCAGCGTCATGACGATCAGTCCGGGGATGGCCATCATCGCCATCACGAGCAGCCAGACGAGATTCTCCGTATCGGTCGAGCCAGTGGCGGAGACCACATCTGATGCGGCCTGCGGCGTCGGGCTGATCATGAGCGCTTCGGCGGTGCCACCGGGCAATGGCGCTCCCGAATCGGGGAGGCCGCTCAACGACGGATCGACCGCCAACGCCGTGGCCTGTGGCGCCGACGACGCGGCTGACTCGGCTGCCACGGTCGGAACTGGCTTTGAAGACGCGGCTGGCGGTGCGCCGGGTGGCGGCGTCGGAGCCCTGGTTGGCGTCGCGGTGGGTGCCGGCGTCGGGACCAGCGTGGGGAGCGGCGTTGGTCTTGGAGTTGGCGTTGGTGAAGGGCTCGGCGATGGATGGTGCTTCGCTGCCGAGCTGCTCGACGCCCAGGCCGCGGAACCGACCGCCGAGGCGAGCATCCAGCAGGCGAGCGCCATCGTCAGCGCCACCCCGAGCACCAGCCACCGCTCTCGCAGCTTCCTGCCTTCCCGCTGCCTCACGTCCGTCTCCTGCCGACAGGATACCGAGCGTGGCGGCTTTCGAACAGAGGGTGACGTCGAATCCGCCGCCTACCATTGATGAGAATGCCCAGAGAACAGATCGCCGTCGTGACCGGCGCCAGCTCGGGGATCGGTGAGGCGACCGCTCGGGCGCTGGCGGGCGCCGGCTTTCGAGTCGTGTTGGGAGCGCGCCGTGATGACCGGGTCAAGGCGCTCGCCGCCGAGCTTGGCGGCAGCGGCTTCCACCTGGACGTGCGCGACCTGCGAAGCATCGAGGGGTTTGCCAGCCAGATCAAGACCGCCTTCAGCCAGGTCGAGGTGCTCGTCAATAACGCCGGCCTGGCGGCCGGGCTTCATCCGGTGGCCGAGGGTTCCGACGAGGACTGGGTGCAGATGATGGAAACCAACGTGCTCGGCGTCTTGCGGGTCACCAAGGCGCTGCTGCCGCTCCTCCGCGCGGCACCGCGCGCCCACATCGTCAATCTCGGTTCGGTAGCTGGATTCGAGGTCTATCCCGGCGGTGCCGGCTACACCGCCAGCAAGCATGCGGTCAGGGCGATCACGCGCACCTTGCGGCTCGAGCTCATGGGCGAGCCGATCCGGATCACCGAGGTGATGCCGGGGATGGTGGAAACCGAATTCAGCCTCGTCCGGTTCAAAGGCGACCGCGACCGGGCCGCTGCCGTCTACAAGGGAATGGAGCCGTTGACCGGCGCCGACATCGCCGACTGCATCCTTTGGTGCGTGACCCGGCCGCCGAATGTCAACATCGATGAGATGGTGATCAGGCCAATCGCCCAGGCGACGACCCGGGATGTCGCCCGGAAGGCCTGATCGTCAGCCAAGCTTTTGCACAGAGCTTTCCACATATGCACACCACGCTTTGTTTCTCTGAGTGGCGAGCGGCGGGATCTCCTGACAGGAGTCTTGTTATCTCGCCTTCTCCGCCGAATTCCAGGTGACAAGATTGACGCCAGCGGAGGCAACTGATATGATATCGACGGTATCACCTAAGTCATAAACAGGTACCGAGGAGGTTATTTATGGCAGTCGTTCATGAGCATGATGACGGCGACGGCGGCTCCAGCGCGGCGGTCGTAGCGATCTTCCTCATCGCCTTGATCGTGATTCTGGCGATCCTTTTCTACGGCTTCGCGGTCGCGCACTGGTTCGGTTTCGGCACCACTGTGATTCAGCAGTCGGCCGGCAGCGGGGCCAGCACGGCGCCGTCGGCGGCGACCTCGGCCTCCGTCGCAGCCTCGGCGTCGACCTCGGCCTCCCCGTAACACGTTCATCAAGAAGCAAAAGACCGGCCGATGCCGGTCTCTTTTTTATGCCCTCGAGGAGGCAACAGCGCTGTAACGAACAGGGCAACGTTCTCGCTCGAGAATGGATCCGTGCATCCGTTTGCCATTATTCGGCGACTCGTTGATTTATCGCGGCGTAGCCAACGTGGCCAGGGCATGGTCGAGTACGCGCTCATCCTTGTCCTGATCGCCGTCGTCGTGATCGCGATCCTGATCCTCCTGGGCAACCAGGTGCAGAACGTCTTCTGTAACGTCAGCGGCGCGATCGGTCAGTAGACGGCGCTACGCTCGTTGCATGGCGGAGGGCTGCTCCCTGCTGATTCTTGCCGGCGGGAACAGCCGCCGCATGGGCCGCGACAAGGCCATGCTCAGCGCCGGAGGGCTTACGCTGGTCGAGTACCTCGCTCGGCGACTCGGCCCGGCTGTCGACGAGGTCCTCGTCTCGCTCGCGCGGCCAATTCCGGGGTTGTCCGGGCTCCGATTCGTGTTCGACCGTTTCCAGGGTGTGGGTCCGCTGGCGGGCATCCACGCCGGCTTGACGGCGGCCAGCCAGCCGCTGGTCTGGATTGTTGCCTGTGACCTCCCCGGCGTCGAGCCTCCGGTCGGGTCGCTCTTACGGCGGGAGGCGGTTGGGGTCGATGCCGTCGTGCCTCGCGTCGGCGATGAACTCGAGGGCGTATGTGCCGTCTATCGACGGGAGCTGGGGAACCACGTCGACGCATACCTTCGCGAGGGCAAGCGGAGCATCAAAAGCATGCTCGACACGCTCAACGTCCGCTATCTCACGGCTGACGAGCTGCGAACGGTGGATCCCGAGTTGCGATCCTTCCGAAACTTGAACACGCCCGCGGAATATCGGGACTGGATCAGGACGCGCTGAAGCGTTCGAGTTGCCGCTCGAGTTCACCAGGAATCGTGGTTGGAGCCTGACAGACAAATCCCTCGCAGAGATAGGCGGTAGCGTGGCCACCGATCGCGTGACGGTCCGCCAGTAACGGGATCGCGCTCCCGTCCGCATTGGGTGCGAGCGCAAGCAGGCGATTGGGAAGGTATCGCGCACGGGTGACCGCGAGCAATCGCTCGGTGTCTCCGTCGCCGGGCCGGCCGATAATCGCCAGCTCGACGGCCCGTCCTAGCTGGAAGTCAAGCGCGGCCAGCAGGCGTCCAAAGGCTTGCGGCGCCTTGGCGGCGGTGGGCGCCAACCGCTCGAGGACGCGATGGGCGATGGCGATCCACGATTCTTCGCCAAGCAGGCGTCCTGCTCGCAACAACACGTCGACCGCGATCGACGTACCGGAAGGCACCGCGTTGTCGGTCACGTCCTGCGGTCTCACGAGGAGACCATGATCGTCGGCCGGCGTATCGAAAAAGAGGCCGGTTGCTTCATCCCAGAAGGCTCGGATCATCTCGGCGACCAGGGTCCGCAGCTCATCGAGCCAACCTGCGTCGAAGCTGGCCTCATACAGGCTCAGAAGGCCGTCGACGACCGCGGCCTGGTCTTCGAGGAAGCCGGCCGGCTGGACGCGACCGGCTGTGTAGCTGCGCTGCATGCGCCCATCCTTGCGCAGCTGACTCAGCAGAAATGCGGCGTTGGTCTCAGCGACGCGCAGCAAGTCGTGGCGGTCCAGTACCCGAGCGGCTTCGGCAAAGGCACGCAACATCAAGCCATTCCAGCCGGCGATGATTTTCTCGTCGCGATGCGGTCGAACCCGCCGCTCGCGTGCCGTCAGCAATCGATCGCGCGCCTCAGCAAGCAATTGCATGGCGCCGGGCTCGACCGGGTGCAGGATGTTTTGTCCCTCGAAATTGCCCGCCTCGGTTACATCGAGGGCCCGGGCCAGCCGCTCACCCAGCTCATCACCGAGCACCGCCTTCAGCTCCGCCGGTGTCCAGACGTAAAACTTGCCCTCCTCGCCTTCGCTGTCGGCGTCGAGGCTGGAATAAAAGCCGCCCCCTTCCGACAGCATTTCCCGACGAACAAAGTCGAGCGTTGCCTCAACCACGCGCCGGAAATCGCTGTCTTTGGTGAGCTGCCAGCCGTCGAGGTAGGCCCGCGCCAGCAGCGCGTTGTCGTACAGCATCTTCTCGAAATGAGGGACGAGCCAGTGCTGATCGACGCTGTAGCGATGAAAGCCGCCGCCGAGCTGGTCGTACATGCCGCCGGCGGCCATCGCCCGCAAGGTTCCCACGCCCATCTCGAGTGCGGGCTGCGTGCGGGTTCGTGCATGGCTGCGGAACAGCACGTCGATCAGCATCGGTTGGGGAAACTTTGGCGCGCCACCAAAACCGCCGAATTGCCGATCGTAGTCGGTCGCCAACCGCGCGTACGCTTCGTCGAGCAACGCGGGGCTCAGCGCGCCGGTGGCCAGTGGTATCGCCGGACGTTCGAGGAAGGCGCGGACCTGGCCTGCCGTTTCGGCGACGTCCTGCGGTCGAGCCCGAAAAGCATTCTCGACCGCTGCGAGTACGCGACGGAAGGATGGCATACCGGGATGGTCGGCCGGCGGAAAGTAAGTGCCCGCGAAGAACGGCGTGGCGTCGGGCATCAAAAACACTGTCATCGGCCATCCGCCAGACCCGGTCATGGCTTGCACCGCTCGCATGTAGACCTGGTCGACGTCGGGCCGTTCCTCGCGATCGACCTTGATCGGGACGAAGGCCTGGTTGATCAAGGCAGCGACCGCGGCGTCCTCAAACGACTCACGGGCCATTACATGACACCAGTGGCAGGCGCTATAGCCCACGCTGAGCAGGATGGGCTTGTTCTCTTGCCGAGCGCGGTTCAGCGCCTCATCACCCCATGGATACCAATCGACCGGATTGTTCGCGTGCTCGAGCAAGTAGGGGCTCGTTTCTTCGGCCAGGCGATTCGGCATCCACCTATCATGACGCCGATGAGCGGAGCCCTGGATTGGCTCGCCGTCGGGGACATTGCCGAGGAACGGGGGAGTGGGGGCCAGGCAACGATCGGCGGAGGCGCCGGCCGGCTGGTTGCGCATGCCGCGGCGCTCAAGGCATCGATCGCCGTCGTCGGCAAGGTGGGCGACGACGAAGCGGGTCGCCATCTGCGCGATGGGCTCTCCCGCCTCAATGTCGATGTTCGATGGCTACGGAGCGCGCCCGGCGTGCCGACGACGGTCTGGATCGGACGCGATGGCGATCCAACCGCGCGCCGTGTCGCGCGTGGCGCCGACCTTGGATTGCGCCTCGATGAATTGCCGCCGCGATCGGTGACCGCGGCCCTCACGGTGGTATCCGGCTTCAGCCTCTCGGTCGAGCCGGCGCGATCGGCGGCGATGGGGGCGCTTTCAAGTGCCTTCGCCCGAGGCGGCCGCTCCGCCCTGCTGGTCGAGGCGGCGCTGTTATGGTCGACGAACGCCCGGATGACCCGACGGGTCCTCGAGCCGGCGCTGGCGCTGTCGGACAGTGTCGCGCTCAGCTCCGCCGACGCGGAGATCCTGTTCGGGCTGATCCCCGGGCGCCAGGTCCTCCGGCTGGTGGCGGAACTGGGTCCCCGCGTCGTCTACCTGACGCAAGCCGACGGCAGTGTGCTGGTCCGCGAGGCCGGCCGGGTCCACGCGTTCGCGGCGACCGCCCGGGAGCGCGTGATCAGCGATCCCGCTGCCGGTCCGGCGGCGTTCTGGGTCGGCCTCGCGCACCGCCAGGCCGCGGCGAAGGCGGCGGAAGCATCGCTACGCTTCGCGAGCGCTCGGCGCCCGCCGTCCGCCGGACGGCGATAGCGGTTCGCACCGGCACCGGTGCCCGCTGTAACGCCAATGTCCCGCCGCTGGAGCAGGCCCGCGACAGTGGACGGAGCGCGAATCGGCGGGGCGTTGCTCCAGCATGGGCGGATCGTGGCGTGCATGGGTTGTGGGCGCCGTCATCTGTGGGGTCCTCCTGCCGTCGGCCGCCACGATCCCCGTTCGCTCGCACCCAGCGGTCAGCGTCTCGTTCCTGGTCGAGCCTGCTGCCGTTGAGCCTTCGGCTAGCCCTTCGACAGCGCCGACAGATGGGGCTGGATCTTCGCCCACGCGATAGCGTGGGTCGGAATCCCAGCCTGGCTCAAATAGCGATCACGCAACCCGCTGACGTCCGGATAGCCATGGACGTAATAGATGGCGCGGATGCCGGCGCTGATCAACAGCTTCACGCACTCGATGCACGGAAAGTTCGTGCAGAAAATATCGGCGCCTGCGGTTGACGCGCCTCGATAGGCGCTCTGCGCCAGGGCGTTCGCCTCGGCATGGGCGCAGTATTTCAAGGACAGGTCGGCACCGCTGACGCCGCCGACGCAGGGGCAGGCCTTGGGAAATTCTTCTGGATGCCACGTGCCCTTTGGGGTGCCGTTGTAGCCGGTCGCGATGATCTGACCGTCGCGGACGATGACGCAGCCGACCTTACGGCTCAGGCAGGTGGACCGGAGCGCCGCGGCAAACGCGAGGATCATGGCGTAGGCGTCTTTGTCGGGACGCTGCTGATCCCTGGGGACGCGTTCGATGGCATCGATGTTCGGGGCGGCTCGGCGGGCGCGACGGGCCGCCGGCCGGGAGGGCCGCGAGGTCACCGGTCGATGTTAGCTGGCTTGCTTGAGAATCCGGGTGATCGTCGTTCCGCAATGCGCGCAGGTTCCGATCCGCGCCCAGTGACCGGAGCGAAGCGCCGTGGTTGTCGTGCTCAGGTCGACGGCGCAATGGCACTGGTAGCAGAAGGTCAATTGCGCGGGGGTGCGGGTGCCATGGGCGACCGCCGGAGTGGTGAACCGCAGCGAGAGGATATTGCCTGACTCGTGCATCTCTCTAATCCTCGTAACGTGCAGTATTCACCAGCTTGTTCGCTCCTGAGCGCGACGATCCCGTAACGCTTTCTCATCCGGGGTTTCACGATTACGGCGCGCGTTTCGATCCCCTCACTTGACGGCGTCTGGGCGGCACCGGCCTAATAGGGTGGGAGGTCAGGCGCGTCGAAGCGCCTGCGCTGGAAGCATGAATCACACTGGGGTCACACCCGTGGCTCGGGCCGCCGGACTGCGTCGTGGCCACCTCGTGATTGGCGGCATCGTCCTGCTGGTTCTGCTGCTGGTCGGCGTGAGCCTCGCCTACCTCTCACCGGTGCTGGCGCTGCTGGAGAGTCATCCGAGCAGGTTGCCGCGTGGCGTTCCGGCGCCGGCGACCGCACCGCCACCGCTGGATTCATCGAAACGGATCAACGTCCTCTTGCTCGGCAGCGACAACGACCAGAAGTTTCAGGCAAACGCCCTGCTCTCACAAACGATGATCGTCGTCTCCATCGATCCGGCGCACCGAGACGTCACACTCCTCTCGCTGCCGCGCGATCTCTGGGTGGACATTCCGGGGCGAAGCAGCGCCAAGATCGACCTCGCGTACGCCGAAGGTGGTGCGCCGCTGGCGCGAGCCACCGTCGAGAAGACCTTCAAGATTCCGATTCATTACTACGCCTGGATTGGGCTCAACGGCCTGGTGCGCGTCGTCGATCGCCTCGGCGGCATCGATGTTGACGTCCTGCATCCCGTGCTCGATGACAACTACCCGAACGATTTCAGCGCCAGTGGCTATGGCACCGAGCGGGTCTACCTGGCGGCCGGCCCGCAGCATCTTGACGGTCGACACGCGCTGCAGTACGTCCGCTCTCGGCATGGTGATCTCCTCAGCGACTTCGGCCGTTCCATCCGTCAACAGCAAATGCTGCTGGCGATGCAGCAGCGGATGGCGGGCATGGATATGGTCACCGCCTTGCCGAATTTCGCTCGAGACCTCAACGGGCACCTCAAAACCGATCTCGACCTCGTTCGGCTGACACAGCTGGCGGTGTTCATGCGTGGGCTCCATGCCGGAGACGTGCATCAAGCGTTTCTCACACCCTACGTTCACGATGCGGTCTCGGCGGACGGACAGCAGATTCTGCTGGCCGATTGGCCTGCGGTGAACGCCTATCTCCGGACGCTGTTCGGCGGAGATTTGCTGCCGTGAGGCGCGCCGTCGCCACGTTCCTTGGCGTTCTGACGCTGGCCGGTTGCACCTCCACGGCAGCCCCGGCCCGAGATCCGGGCAAGGTGACTCTGCCTGCCAAAAAGGTGTCGGTGCCCGGCCGGCTCTACCTGACCAAGAGTCGCGGGCTCTACGTGTTCGCCGGCACGCGCCTGACCCGGCTGGTGAGCGGCCTAACCGTCGAGGATCCCGCCGTCACTCCCGATGGCGGCCGGCTCGCGTTCGCCCAGGTGCAGGGGCAGAGCTCGGTGATCGTCCTCGCCGACGCGACCGGCCGCAACGGGCAATCGATCACGGCGGCCTCGGGGCCGGAGGGTTCGCTATGGGCATTCAAGCCGAGTTTGTCCAGCGATGGACAGCGCGTTGCCTATCTGACTGATCGTGGGAAGCAGCCGTCCAACCCGCAAGACCTGCAGCCAAACGACCTCGGCATCTGGAGCTACGACTCGGGATCGAAGGAGTCGCATCGACTCGTCCTCCCAGTCCCATACACCGGCGGAGACAGCGACCCCGCGTACCGTCCGGGAACGGTTGACGAACTCGTCTTCACGACCTACCTGTATGGCGGCCGGCCCTTGTTGCCGGTGGCGCGCCTGACCTGGATGTCGACGCAGAACGGATCACGAATCTATCTCTCACCGGATGGCGAGCGGAACTTCGAGCCGGCGATTTCACCCGACGGGCGTTTTGTCGCATTCATCCACGCGACCGGAACGACCGATGGCCTCTACGTCATGCCGCTCGCGAGCAGCTATTCCCGCGAGCCGCGGCCCGCTCCGACTGACAGCGCCGTATTGCTGCAATCAGGAATGGTGGCCCAGCCGGCCTGGTCGCCGGATGGGACCGCGATTGCATTTTTGATGCTGGTCAACGGCAGCTTCGATCTTTTCATCATGCGGGTCAGCAGCGCAGGAAGCATTCACCCGGTCAGCGCCGCGGAGGAAATCACCCACGGAAGCTTCCTCGACGCCGATTCGCGCTTAGCCTGGGCACCATAGACCGACTCTCCCTCCCCCGCAAGCGGGGAAGGGTCAGGGCGGGGGCTTTGTTGGGGGTCAGGCGCGGGTTGGCGCGGCGGTGGCCCGGGCGACGCGAGTCTCCTGTGGGCCGCCGGCCTTTTCCCACAGGTCGCCCACCTGGTTGATAAGGTCGAGCCACTTCTGCGCGTCCGCGGGATCCATCGAGGCCTTGACTTTCGATCCCTGAGACACCGCTTGCTTCAGGACTTCCTTGAGCTGCGGGAACTTTGCGTCGTGCTTCTCAGGCTTGTACCAGTCACTCCAGAGCACGTCCAGGTGGTGCTTGGCAAGCTCCGCGCGCTGCTCTTTGATCAGCACCGCGCGCTCGCGGAAGGTCTGATCCTTCGAGTCGGCATATTTCTGATCGATCTTCAAGCAGGACTCCGCCTCGACGCGCGCCTGGTCGGGGTCGTAGATCCCGCAGGGGAGATCACAGTGGGCTTCTACTGTTCGGGTGGGGCGAATCCACTCCATCAACTTCATGCTGCCAATCCTCCTATTACGATGAACCGCAGATCCTGAAAGCAGTCTACCCGCTACGTATCAACGGTGACAGCATGCAACCGGGATTACGTGCGGGTGCGCTCGTGATCGCCCGACCCGTCGACGCCGCGACCAACCTGCAACCCGGGGACGTCGTGGTTGCCCGAAGGCCGGACCGGCCAGGTCTGGAGGTCATCAAGCGAATTCATTCGATCGACAGCGCCGGAACCATCTTTTTGCTCGGTGACAATTCGGGGGCCAGCTCGGATTCTCGCGAGTTCGGGGCCGTCACCAGAGAGCAGATCGTGGCCCGCGTGCGCTGGCGCTACTGGCCGCTACCGCTCCGGCGCGTTTGACAATGAGGCGGAGGCCCGTTCGAGCCGGGCGATGACCGGAGCCTGGCCCAGGTGTGCCATCGACTCGATCAATGGCGGCGTGACGGTCCGTCCGGTGACCGCCACCCGCAGCGCCATGAAGAGGTCCCGCGACGACCAGCCGAGGTGTTCGGCCAGTGCGCGCAACTCGTGCTCGACCGTGTCGTGGTCCCAGGCCGGCAGCCGCCGCAGTCGCTCAGCCGCCGCCTGGAAGACCGCCGCCGTGCCATTCGCATCGCGGCCCTTCGGGACCAGCTGGTCGGGTCGATAGTCCCGCGGCTCTTCGAAGAAGAAGCGAAGCATCTCGGTCGCTTCATTGAGCGTTCGTAGACGTTCCTGCACGAGTGGCATCAGCGGCCGAAGCGCGTCGGCGGTCACGCCGGAAAACCTCGGTGCGATCCGGCTAGCGAGCTCATCCGCAGAGAGCCGCCGGATGAACTGGCCGTTCAGCCAGTCGAGACGTTCGAGGTTGGCGACGGCTGGGCTTGCCTGAATTTTTTCGATCGAGAACCGGGCGATCAACTCGTCGATGGCCAGCACATCCTCTTCAGTGCCCGGCGACCAACCCAGAAACGCAATGAAATTGTCGACCGCCTCGGGCAGATAGCCGGCATCCCGGTATTCGAGCACGTCTTTGGCGCCATGCCGCTTTGCCAGCGGCTTCTTGTCGGGGCCGAGAACGAGCGGAACGTGGGCGAAGGCGGGAGGCAGCCAGTTGAAAGCCTGAAACAGGAGGAGATGCTTTGGGGCCGATGGTAACCAGCCATCGCCGCGGATCACGTGGCTGATCCTGCTCTCGTGGTCGTCGACCGCAAAGGCGAGGTGGTAGGTCGGAAATCCGTCGGACTTCAACAGCACGTGGTCATCGAGCGTGTCGTTGCGAAAGGTGACGGTCCCCATCACCAGGTCGTGAAATGTGGTTGCGCCTTCCAGCGGCATCGCCTGCCGGATGACAAACCGTTCGCCGGCCTCTGCCCGACGATCCGATTCTTCTCGAGGGATCGAACGGCAGCGCCGGTCGTAGCGCTCCGGTTCATGGCGCGCTCGCTGCTCCGCGCGCATCTGCTCGAGGCGCTCGGGGGTGCAGAAACAGCGGTACGCGGCCCCGGACTCGAGCAGGCCTTGCGCCGCCTTCGCGTAGGCCTCTTTGCGTTCTGACTGGATGATTGGCTGCTCGTCCCACTCCATGCCCAGCCAGCGCAGGCCCTCTTCGATCGAGCTCTGGCTGCCCTGCTTCAGGCGGGCCCGATCGGTGTCCTCGATTCGCAGCAGGAACTTGCCGCCCTGCTGACGCGCGTATAGATAGTTGAAGAGCGCGGTGCGCGCGCCTCCGAGGTGCAACGCTCCGGTCGGGCTTGGGGCGTAGCGGACACGAATCGACCGATCTCCCTGGGCCATCGGACCATCGTACTCAGCCGGAATTGCGACCAGGTTGCGTCACATCGACATGGCCCGCTACGCGCTCGGCTGCCTGAAGGACCCCTACGACCACCGCGACTACGACATGGCCGCGTACCTCAAGGCCGCGCCCGTCGCCGAGGAGGTCGATCATTCGCCGCAGTTCCCGCCGGTCTTCGACCAGGGACCTGCCGGCACCTGCGTCGCATGCGCAACCGCCTATTACGACAAGACCTTTCAGAAAGGCGTCGAGCACCACTGGCCCTTGACCGACTCGCAGCACCAGTTTTCGCCCCTTTTTATCTATAGCCAGCGTCGCAAGCAACCCGAGGATGGCGGCATGACGATCCGGGAGGCAATGAAGATCATCCAGGACCAGGGCGTCTGCAGCCTGGCGTGCATGCCGTACGACGTCCATCGCATCAACGTGCCGCCGACAACGGAGCAACGCAAGGCGGCGCAGCCGTATCGCGCGAGGAGCTACGCGCGCATCAACTCAATCGGTGAGATGCAGGCCTACCTGGTGACCAACTGCTTCATCGCCGGCGTAATGGTCCATGAGCAGTTCATGGACGCCCCCGGCGGCGTGATTCCGATGCCAGAGCCCGGCACCCAGTTCCTCGGGGGCCACGCCATCTGCATCGTTGGCTTCGACCGGCGCAATCGGGTGTTCAAGTTCGCCAACAGCTGGGGGACGCAGTGGGGCGATGAAGGCTTTGGCCACATCGCCTTCGCCACGCTTCAGGCGCTCTTGATGGATGCCTGGGGCATGGTGGACGGCCCAGATTCTCGGCCCTGATGATCACCCTGTACTCCTCGTTGCAACGGATTCCTGCCCGATCTCAGGGATCGTGATAGACAGCGATCAGGCCCCGCTTCTCGAGGCCGACATAGACCATATCGGTGGTTGAGTCGACGGCTAACGTTCCGCCTCCAGCACCGGTTCCGGCGACACCCAGAGGCTTCAGGCTGATGCTGTCCACGATCGAGACGAACGAGCTTCCGCCATCCGCTGTGTAGACGTGGTGTGTGTGACTGTTGAAACCGAGCTGATCGGTTCCCTTGCCGAGGTCGACGGATCCCAGGCACCTATCCAGCAATACGTCCACGATGCTGAGCGTGCCCGGGACGGGGGATGGCGGACTATCGGCCACAAACAATCGCTTGCTTTCGGGGTCGAAGGCGACTCCCTTCGGCAATTTGATGTTGCAGCTCCGGTAGAACTTCGTCACCTGCTGTGTTCCGACGTCGATTACTGCGACTTCGTCCTTGTCGTTGATCGCCACAAAGATCGTGCCGTCCTGTGAATCGACAGCCATCTGTTCCGGTGTGCCAGGAAGTTCGATGCTCGCCGTGATCTTGCGCGTCCGCACGTCGACCAGCTTGAGTTTCTTCTCGGCGGTGACCCCAACGGCCACCACATCGTGCGAGGGGTCGTAAGAGATGGCGTCAGGGTTGCCGCCGATCTTGATTTTCTCCAGGACCTTACGGGCTGGGACATCGATAACGCTCAGGGTTCCATCGTTGCCGTTGGAGCTGAAGATGATATTCGGGTCCGATGTTGGAGTGGTGGCCTTGACGTTGAGCAGCCCAGCCACGGAACCCACCACCTTCATCGTTCGGGTGTCGATCATGTCCAGCGAGTTGCTGCTGCTGTGCGCTACGTATAAGAGGTGGTTTCTGGGGTCTAGGCTCAGCAGGTCAATCGCCGTCGGCGGCTTAGGGTCCCGCGGAAGTCGGACAACGCCCTTCGAGGTCAGCGGCGGTGAAGGCGGCGAACATGCCGCGAAGAGGGCGAGCGCAATAAGGCCCAGGGCGCTGATCAGCTTACGGATAGCCGGATGATAGCCTAGCCAAGGCCCGCCCAACCAACTGCAACCGATCCTTACCATCAGAGCCGATATCAACTTTTGTAAGTGGCTATTGACAGCCAAAGCTGGTGTCGCTATCGTAGGGTTCAACCGGAGTATATTCTCAGTGTGTACTTGTAGTCACGAATAGTTAAACGCCCGGGCGGGGTCGGGTAGGGAGCCGGAGGGAGAAAAGTGGATGCGACGGGTAGAGCCTTTAGTAGTCGAACTGCGCTCTTTGAACAGGATGATCATTCCGACGAACTGATATCCAAATCGACCTGGTCGCTCAAAATATCCGGTCTCGTGTGTGGGGTTCTGCTGGTTCTGGGCCGCTCGGCCTCCTACGGGAACGTCACCTGGACCCCCGTCTACCATGCTCCAAGCTCTCCCCTGGTCGTCCTCATTGTGGAAAAGCCCAGCAAGGCTCCTGCGCCGGCCATCCCGAAGCTGCCATCGATTGACGCGACCTCGCCGAAAATGCGCGCCGCCTCCGAGGAGGTGGTCACCTTCTCGGCCGGAACCGGCTCGAGTGGCACCGAAGGTGAAAACGCCGTCGACCAGGCTAACTCAACCGTTGGGCAGGCAGCTTCGTCTGGCCAGGCGACAAACGTTGGGGTTGAGAACAGCACCGCTAACCAGACTCAGACCTCAGGGGCGGCGACCTCGGGGCAGGCGAACAGCACCGTCGGCCAGACCCAGACCTCGGGCGCAGCCGGGACCAACTCGACGGCGGGCAACACCTCGGGCGCGGCGTCGCACGAGAACAGCACCGCGGGTCAGACCGCGACCTCCGGCGCAGCCGGGACCAACTCGACGGCGGGCAACACCTCGGGCGCGGCGTCGAACGAGAACAGCACCGCGGGTCAAACCGCAACCTCCGGCGCAGCCGGGACCAACTCGACGGCGGGCAACACCTCGGGCGCGGCGTCGAACGAAAACAGCACCGCGGGTCAAACCGCGACCTCCGGCGCAGCTGGGACCAACTCGACGGCGGGGAACACCTCGGGCGCGGCGTCGAACGAAAACAGCACCGCGGGTCAAACCGCGACCTCCGGCGCAGCTGGGACCAACTCGACGGCGGGCAACACCTCGGGCGCGGCGTCGAACGAGAACAGCACCGCGGGTCAAACCGCGACCTCCGGCGCAGCCGGCACCAACTCCA
>Ga0066671_10000049_pt1 | contig 28947 bp, 16 predicted proteins | sample GraSoiAngelo_120_FD_62294 | JGI IMG/M metagenome (GOLD analysis project Ga0066671, IMG submission 62294) | Grasslands soil microbial communities from the Angelo Coastal Reserve, California, USA - 14_0919_09_20cm | ecosystem: Environmental > Terrestrial > Soil > Grasslands | place: USA...
CGCTGATCGCTCTCCTGGCGCTCGAGGTGAGCCTGGCACGCATGGCCTGGATCGGCACGGTCGCCGGCCTCGCCGTCGTGCTTGCCGGCTGGTGGTTCCTGCGGCATCGCGGGATGGGCCCCGTTGAGGGTGGCCCGTTTCGAGTCGCCGCGCTGGCGGGGACGGGACTGCTGCTCAGCATCGCGTTCTGGTCGCTCGCAGGATTTACCCTCGCGCATCAACCAACCGCCAAGCCGAAGATCGAATCGGCGACCGGCCCCAAGATCGGTCGCGTCGACAGCTCGGCGGTCCCCGGAGCCACCCGCGAGCCGATTCCTCTCACCTTCGATCCGAAGGCCAAACAAGAACCCTTCCTGCGGCGCATGCTGAGCCTGACGAATCCGTCGAAGCTGGTCAACGATCCGACCGTGCACCAACGCATCATCCAGGCCGGTCTGGCGCTCACGGACTGGCGCCATTCACCGATTCTCGGCCGCGGATCGGGAAGCTTCGGCCAGCTGTACACCGACACCACGGGCCATTCGGCCTGGCTCTCCAACATCTTCATTCGCGTCCTGCACGACTCCGGCATCGTCGGGCTGGCGCTCTTTGTCATCTTCGTCGTGGCGCTGTTCCTGAGGTTGCTTCGGGCGATTCGTGGAGCGCCGCCCGATGTCGCCAGGCGGGCCGCGATCCTGCTTCCGGCCGTCGTGGTGCTCTGGGCGGCGGCCCAGGCCACGGAACCGTTCCAGGTGATGTGGCCGTGGATCCTGCTCGGGCTCGTCATGGCCGCCGTGGCTCCGCCGCTCGAGGCACCCGCGCGGACCGCATCGTGAGAGTGGCGTTCGATGCCCATACCATCGGTCAGCGGGATACGGGGAACGAGGCCTACACGCTCAACCTGCTGCGAGCGCTGACCGTCACCGCGGACCCTCGGCAGCGCTATGACGTGCTTACGCCTCACCCCCAGGAGCTCGTCCGGCTGGTACCGCTACCATCCGGCTTTGAGGCAATCGCGATCCGACCGGGTACCTCGGCCGTTCGCATCCCGATTGGGATCCCGATGGCCGCGCTACGTCGGGGAGCCGATGTCCTGCATATGAGCTACGTCGGTCCACCGTGGGCGCCCTGTCCGACGGTGATCACGGTCCACGACCTGTCCTACCTCGCGTCGCCAGAGCTCCATTCGCCGCGAACCCGCGTCCTGCTCCGATTGCTCGTGGGAGCGTCGGTGCGACGCGCGGCCGCGGTGATCGCCATCTCTGAGTGGACGCGTCGCGATCTCATCCACTATTACCGGCTCCCACCCGAGCGGGTCACAACCATCCACCTTGCACCTTCGAGCACCTTTCACGCCGTTGAGGGCCTCCGCCCGGATCGCCTGCCGCCGGGGGTCCGCGAGCCGTTCATCCTCGCGGTCGGCACCCTTGAGCCGCGCAAGAACCTGCGTCGGCTCGTCGAGGCGTTCGCCGTGCTGGTCAGGCAGAACGCCTTCGATGGCACGCTCGTCCTTTCCGGCAAGCCCGGTTTTCACGCGGCCGAGCTTCGCTCGGCCGTTGAGGCTTGCGGCCTGTCTGGACGAGTGGCCTTCACCGGCTACGTCACCGACCAGGTTCTCAACGTTCTCTACAACCGGGCGCAGGCCTTGGTCTATCCATCGCTGTATGAGGGCTTCGGCCTCCCCGTGATGGAGGCCATGGCCTGCGGCTGTCCGGTCATCGCCAGCAACGCGACTGCGATTCCGGAGGTCGCCGGCGACGCGGCGTTGCTGGTGGACCCGACATCGGTCGCGAGCATTGCCCAGGCGATGCGCGCGGTGCTGCAGCGGCCCGACCTGGCTCGGGACCTGCGCGTACGCGGAATTCGCCAGGCAGCCGGCTATTCGTGGGAGCGGACCGCCCGCCAGACGCAGGCGATCTACGACCAAGTCGCCCGCGAGGGTCGGCGAGCCGCCGCGTGAAGATCGCGGTGCTCGGCACCCGCGGGGTCCCGGCCGCCTACAGCGGCTTCGAAACCTGCGCCGAGCAAGTCGGCAAGCGGCTGGCCGGCGCGGGCCACACCGTCATCATCTATTGCCGGCGCGGTCGCACCGCGACAGCAGGCCCCACCTACCTCGGCATGCGACGCGTGCTGGCGCCCTGCATCCGCTCCAAGGGACTGGAAACGCTCACCCATACCATCTGCTCCTCCCTCCGCGCACTGGCGATCGACCGTCCCGACGCGGCTCTCGTGTTTGGCGTCGGCAACGCATTCGCCTGCCGCCCGCTGCGGGCGCTCGGCATCCCGGTTGCGCTCAACGTCGACGGCGCGGACTGGGCGCGCCCGAAGTGGGGGATCGCCGGGCGACGCTTTCTCAAATGGTCGGAGCGGCTTGCGGCGCGCGGCGCCGATGTCGTCATCGCCGACTCTGCGGTGGTGGCTCACCACTATCGGGCGGTGCACGGCATCGAGCCGGCGCAGATTCCATACGGGGCCGAAATCGATCCGCAGGCGGGCACCCGCGCGCTCGAGCGGTTCGGCCTTCGGCCGGGGAGCTACCTGCTTGCGGTCGGCCGCCTTGTCCCGGAGAACGGCTTTCATGACCTGATCGCCGGCTACGCCCGGGCCCGGCTGACGACTCCGCTGGTCATCGTGGGGGATGCGCCCTACGCCGCGTCCTATAAGCGCCGGCTCCGTAAGCTGGCCCCGCCTGGTGTCGTCTTCACGGGCTATCAGTTCGGCGCCGCCTACCAGGAACTGAGTGCCCACGCGCTCGCGTTCGTCTTCGGCGCGAGCGTCGGCGGAACGCATCCGGTGCTGGTCGAGCAGCTGGCCCATGGAAACTATGTGATTGCGCGGTGGACGGAAAGTAATCAGGAAGTGGCCGGCGACGCCGCGGCCTATTTCCATCAGCCCGACGAGCTGGCCGGCCGGCTGCGCGAGCTCGGCATCGAACGTCCGGCGCTGCAGGCGGCTCGCGACCGCAGCCGGGCACGAGCGCGTCGCTACTCCTGGCAGACGGTCACGGACCAGTACGAGCAGGTGCTGGCGCAGCTCGTGTCGCCCGCGGCAGCGAGTAAGCACGCCACAGCAACGCGGTCAGGGTCGCCGAGGCAAGGATGATCCCGGCAACGGCAGCCGGCGTGCGGATGATCGGGATCAATACCGTGCAGGCCAGCGCGACCAGGCTGGCATAGAAATAGCCGAGGAAGACCTCCTTCGTCTGCCGCCTGGCGCGCAGACCGGCGGAGAGGACGGCGCCGACAAAATGGAAGAAATAGAAGGCCGCCAAAAATCGGAGCACGTAGTCGTACCGGACATACCGATCCCCGTAGAAGAGGTGCAGCAGCGGGCGGGCGAACACCGCGGCGGCGAGACAGTACGCCGCGACCGGCGGCGCGGTCAGCCGCATGGTCCGCAAGACGAGCCGGTTCATGTGGGAATCCCCCTCGGCGGCCAGGCTGCGCGCCAACCGGATGGGGACCGCGCTCTCGAATGGGGCAAGCAGCAGGTTGAGCGGTCCCATCAGCACCTGGGCTGCCTTGAGCGCGCCGGCCACCGGCAGGCCAAGGACGGCGGCGGCCACGTACAGGTAGAACTGGGTCGACATCCAGTAGATGGGGACGGTCAGCAGCCAGCGGCCGAAGCCCCAGGTTTCCCCCAGCGATCGGAACGAAATGCCCATGCGCAGGCTGGGCCGCAACCACCAGGCAGCCAGCAGGGACGCCAGGCCGCTGGAGACGGCGATCGCCGCCAGGGCCGTGAAGGCGCTCAGCGCCTGGGCGACCGCCAGCGTGACGATCATCGCCGCCTGGCCGCCGTAGCTGATCAGGTCGGTGGCGAGCACCAGGCCAAACCGCTCCTCCGTATACAGCACGCGGCGGAAGTATTCCTGGATCTGCCAGGCAACCGCGGTGGGCGCGGCCAGCAGCAAAAGGACGCCGAGCTGGCCGTGAACGAAGGTCGCCATCCCGGAAGCCAGCAGCCACGCCGCGCCCACACTGCCCGCGAAGAGCAGCTGACCACCCATCGACGCGCCGGTATAGCTGAGATACGACGACCCGTGCCGCGTGGAGGCGAGGATATTGTGGGGCTGGGTGATCAGGGCAAACTGGACCAGCCCGGCGAAGAGCATCGCCGTGTAGATCAAGGCAAACTGCCCGAAGACCGCGGGCGCGACCGTTCGCGCCAGGACGACGAGTGTGACGAAGTTGGAGGCCGAGACCAGTCCCTGATCCGCGATCGGCCATAACCCGCTCCGTAGCCAGCTTGGACGGTTGACCAGCCTGCCGCCGATCAGCCGGTCCGGAATAACCCTCCCGCCATGAGCCCGATCGTGGCGCCGACGATCCGCACATCGAGCCAGAAGGAAAAGTGCTCCAGGTAATAGAGGTCGAATTCGAGGTTGAGATGCATCGGAACCTCGTTTCGATGATGAATTTGCCACCAGCCCGTAATCCCCGGCCGCAGGCTCAGCCGGCGCCGCTGCCAGCTGTCGTACGCGTCGACGATAAATGCCATCTCGGGCCGCGGTCCGATCAGGGACATCTCACCTTTCAGGACGTTGAGGAGCTGGGGCAGTTCGTCGAGGCCCGCCAGGCGCAGCCAGCGACCGACGCGCGTGACGCGCGGATCGGAACAGGGAATTTTGGAGGCGTATGCTGGCGCGCCCACCACCATCGTCCGAAACTTATAGATCGTGAAAGGTTCGCCGCCGCGGCCGATCCGCTGCTGCCTGAAGAGGGCCGGGCCGGGTGTGTCGAGCCGGATGGCCGCGGCAATCAGCATCATTAGCGGAAGCGCCAGCAGTAGCAAAAGAACTCCGACGATCCAGTCCAGCCCCGGCTTGACCGCACTGTATGGCGACCGCCGGCTGATGACGGCGTCGGTCGATGCCCCACCGAGCTGCGCCTCCAACGGCGCAGAAACAATCAACTGTTTAGCCAACCCCTTCCCCTACGCGCGAACTGCGGTGTTCACGGAGTATACCTTGGCGTTAACAAGGCGTAAAGCATGGGGAAGCATCAGGGCCGTCCCGCGGCCTGCCAGAGCGTCAGCAGGCGGCCGCTCCCCACGGCGGTGAGCGAATGCCAGTCCCCGGACTCGACCAGGCGCCCGTCATCGATCACATGGATGAGATCGGCGTGTTGGACCAGCGCGAGCCGGTGGGTGATCACCAGGATCGTTATTCGCCGGTGGAGGGCGTCGATCGCCTCCCAGATCCGCTGCTCGCTCTCGTAATCGAGGTCGCTCGTGGCCTCGTCGAGAATGAGCACCGACGGCTGACGGAGCAGCGCACGGGCAAGAGCCAGTCGCTGGCGCTGCCCGCCGGAAAGGCGCACACCGCGGTCGCCGACGATGGTCTCCAGCCCTTGGGGAAGTCGGCGGACGAACTCGTCCGCGGCAGCCAGCCGCAACGCTTCCCCAAGCTGCTCGGACGACGCCGCGGGGTTGGCCCAGAGCAGGTTGGCCCGCACCGTGTCGTGGAAGAGGAACGTCTCCTGCTCCACATATCCGAGCTGGCCGCGCCAGCTCGCCAACCGGTCCTGTCCGAGCGGAATGCCGTCGACCCGTACGCTCCCCGAGGTTGGGGTCAGCAATCCCATGATCAGGTCCCCGATGGTCGATTTGCCCGCCCCCGATGGGCCGACCAGCGCGGTCGTTTGCGCCGCAGGGATGACCAGGCTCAGGTCCGCGACCGCCGGTGAATCGTCGCTGGCCTGGTAGGAGTAGGACAGATGCTCGAGCCGGATCTCGCCATGCAGCTCTATGGTGGTCGCTCGCCCTGCTAGGAATTCGGCAGCCGCCTCGCACTCGGCCTGGATCCGATCGACCGCCTCGAGCGCGGGAAGTGTGCTGGCGACCAGTTGGTACTGCTGCTGCAGCGACGACAGCCTGGGCACCAATCGAGCACACAAGAATAGAAGGATGAGCAGGGTACCGGCAGGCAGGTTGAGGACCGCGTGACCGGCCAGTAGGATCGCCGCCAAGATCAGCGCCGTGCCGATGTCGAACGAGGCCTTCACCGTCGATTGTTTGCGGATCGTGCCGACGACGAGCTCGCTGAGACGGTTGGCGAGCCAGGCGAATCGTTCGATATCCCGCTCCTGGCTGTGGTAGCCGCGGACCAGCTTCATGCCGCTCAGGTGCTCCGCGGCGGCGGCGTGCAGCTCGGTGCTGGCGTCGGAGAAGGCCCGGCCAAACCGGCGTGACACCCGCACCAACGGCCAGAGCGCCCCGATCAGGACCAGCCCGGACCCGATGACGGCGATGGTCGCCTGCCAGGAGAGCAGCATGGCTAGCGCCAGGTACGCCAGGGCGAGCAGGCTGGTCCCAATCAGCTGCAGCAGGTACTGGATCGCCTGGCCGACCCGGTTGGCTTCGACGCTGAGGGCGTGGGCAAAGTCGGCCGATCGTTTCCGCGAGTAAAAGGCCCAGCTCGTGTAGGTGATCGCGCGGTAAAGGCGTTCGCGCAGGCCGGCGACAAAGTTGGCCTGGATCCTGAAATTGACCACGCTCTGCCAGCGCGACAGCAACGCGAAGCTGCAGAGGGTCGCGACGTAGATCGAGAGCGTCGGCACCAGCGTGGAGGCAAGCCCGATCCCATGCAGCACCGACGTCAGCGCACGGCTCAGACGCCCGGCGCCGCCGGCCTGCATATCGATGCCCAGTGCCTGCAGGAGCAGGATGAGGACCGCCGCCCCGATGCCGTCGGCGGCCGCGAGCACGGCCATCAGGATCAAGGCGAGCAGCAGCCGGCGAGGTTCCTGCTTCGCCAGCCTGGCGACCAGGCGCACCATCCCTTCAGCCTCCTGGCGGTGCTGCCGAGACGCTTCGGGGCGCATCGGGCAGTCGCCTCAAATACTTGATCAGTAGGCGAAACGGCCGGAGAAAGGCGTAGAGAAACGCCACGCCCTGGCCGAGGCTCAGGTGCTCCGCATCTTCGTGCGTCGGCGCCAAAACCAGTCCGCCCCAGATACGCAAGCGGGTCCGTCGGGTGGAAGCGAGCGCGGCATACAGGCTGGTTTCCTCCGTGCGGCTGCGGGGTCGCCCGGGTGCCGCGATCATCCAGGTACTGACCCGGCCCCGCAGGTGTTCGACCGCTTCGTCCCGCTCGAGCGCGCCAACGATCGGAGCCGGAAGCACTATTCCGAGAAGATCCCTGACCAGGGCTAACCCGAGGAGCAGGCAGCGCTCCGCGCCCCACCTTCGCGACCTCCGCAGCACGCGGTCCCAGTCCGCGTCGCCGATCAATCGGCTCGCGCTGGCCACGTCGCAGACCCATTTGAGCTGCACCCAGCCTGATCTGGATCCGTGGAGGCAGACCACGATGAGCTGATCGTCTGGTGGCAGGCTGTTGACCAGCGCGCCGGCCAGCCGCACTTGGACCAGGCGCTGCCAGAGGTCGTCAGGTTCCTGCGCGAGCTGGAAATAGCGAGGGATAAAAGCCCAGTGCAGGTCGAGCGCAACCTGCCGGTTCGTACTCAATAGGTCATAGGTCCGGTTCCGCCGGATGATGATGCGCTCCTGCGCACGGTTCAGTGCGTATCTCGAGACAAAGCCCACCGAGCTGAGGCACTGGCGGGCCCCTCCCATGTCCTGACGATGGACCAGGATGTCGAGGTCAACGAACTCCCGCCGGGCGAGATTCCCGTACGCCAAGACCGCCAGGGCCGGCCCTTTGAACGCAAGCGCCTCGATGCCGGCCGTCTCGAGCGCGGCCAGGACCCGCATGAGCTCGGTGCTCAGGTAGAGGTTTCGCCTGGCGATTGCAGCGCACGAATCGCGCAGTTGCTCCCGGAACGCGGCTGCGACGTCCACATCAGGCAACGCGGTCAGGGCTTGATGCAGAAGCGGCCGCACGCCGTGCTGGGCTGCCAGGTCGCTGACCTCGTTCCATTCGATGCCATCCAAACCCAGGCCCGCCCGCGGGTCCGCGGCGGGTTCGCTCATCGCCGCCCGAATCAGCCCGTAGAGCACGGTCGCGGTGGTTCCCGGCCGAACCGCCTCGCGGATCATCGCCGCATGCCTTCCTCGACTGCGTCGACGGTTTCGGCGATGTCCCGTAACGTCGCGGTTCGAGTCAGCGCGTAGGCGGGCACGACCCGGGCGACCTGAGCACATCGCAGGAAGTAGGCGGAATCGACCCGCGAGCGGAGGAGCAGGCCGCAATAGGAGTGACTCAGCAGCTCGAAGAGCGCCTCTTGTGGGGCGATCCGCTGGAGCGACGGCGCATCGCCAACCCGAAGGCAGAACAGGGCGCCAACCTCCGCCGATCGGTCGGCGAATCCTTGGGCGAGCGGCAGCTGGCGCTTTTCGGCGCCGGCATGCAGTCTGGGGAGCTGCGCCGGATCGTCGCCCATTGCCTGGGTCGAGTCCGGCCACAGCTTCAACTGCGGAAATGTTGGGATCACGGTGACCGGGCCGGCGGCGGTCACCGTCAACGCGGCCACATCGTCCGCGATGACCCGGTGACCGTGGCGGTGTAGAGCAGCCGCCAACGTCGACTTCCCCTTGCCGGATTGTCCCAGGAAGAGCGCCCCGCTTACGCCGACCTCGACGGCGCTTGCGTGCAGGACGACCAGTCCGCGCTGATGCAGGACCGTCCCCAGGGCGGGCCCCAGGAGGTAGAGGCGCAGCAAGCCCGCGTCGACGTTTGGCACGGGGTCGACGATGATCTCCTTGCCCTCGCGAACGAGAAAGCGCCCGGCTCCCGGGAAACTGAGGTAGGCGCTCCCGTCCGGTAGAGCACGGTTGGGGCTGGCCCCGTCAGTCGGGCCTTGGGCGCCGAGCCCATCGAGCGCGGCCCGAGAGATCACGATATCGGGCTCGGTCCGGTCACCCGAGCGTGGCAGGTCCGGGAGGGGAACAGAAGACCGGATCGTCAGGTGATAGGCGGCGTAGTCCGCTTCGAAGGCGCTCATGGTGTCAGGCAGTCGCGACCGCCGCCGCCAGCGGGCGCTCCGGCGCTTTTTGCTGCCCAAAGGCTTCATCGAGCCAGCAGGCCAGGTTGACCACGCGCCAGATGACCATGGCATCCGCGGCCGATCCACTCCGGAGGAATCGCTCCCAAATATCCTCCAACCGTGTGAAGTCGACATAGGCGCCGAGCTCACCCGGCCGGAGCAGCGTCTGTTGCACGAGTTGCCGGTCCGCATGGCGCAATCCGGCAACGAAGCTCGGACCGAGATCGGCTTTGCTGCGCCGCCGCCGGATGGGCTCGGGGAGCACGTCCGCAAGGGCCCTGCGGATGATCAGCCGGGACACGCCTGCGAGGAGTTTTTGATCGCCGGGCAGCGAAAGGCAGAACTCGGCAAGGCGTCGATCGAGCAGCGGGTATCGAACATCGATGCCATGGATCGAGGCGGCGCTTGCAGCGGTGCGCAGCAGCGTTCCCCACGCCATCGGGCTCAGCTGGCGCAGGTAATCACTGCATTCGCTCCGAGCTGGACGCAGGCCCTCGCGGACGGCCGCGTCACGCTCGAAGACGTGGGTGCGACGCGCAAAGTCGGGCTGAAGAGGCACGCCGGAGAGCAACAGACCGCGTCGATGGCGAAGCCCTCTCCTCGCGCCTATTGCCCATCGAGGAGCAAACGGAAGAACTGCGCGCCGCCAGAGGATGCGCGCCAGGGGTTGCCCTGACGCCGTGGAGACCGCTCGCATCTCGCGAATGCCAGTGACCCAGTGACGACCGCTGATGAGCTCGGTGAGATACGCCAGGCCGTGCGACACGATCTCGTCGCCGCCATAGCCTTCAAGCATGACCGTGACACCGGCTTCGCGGGCGGCGTCGTAAACGGCGCGCACCAGCGCGACCTGCGGGTTCCATGACGGCTCATCATTCCGGGGTGACCGCCCTGGCCACCAGGCGAGCGGGCTGAATCGCTCCGGAAGCACCTGGTGCGCTTGAATTCCGCCAGCGCTGACCACGGCATCACTGAACTCTCGCTCGTCACACTCAGGGCTCTCCTCGTAGATCGCGGTGAAGCTGTGGAGGGTCTGCTCACGCTGACCTGCCACATTCCTCGCGACGCAGGTGATCGCGGAGGAATCCATGCCTCCGCTGAGGGTGGTCCCAAGCGGGCCCAACGCGGGCATCCGGCAGCGAATCGCCTCCATAAAGAGCTCGCGGAATCCTTCTGCATAGTCCGAATCGCTGGCCAGGATGGCGGAAGGCTCCAACGCGGGCTCCCAGTACCGCCGGACCTGCACCGTGGACTTTTCGGCTACCAGCAAATGGCCACCGGGGAGCGCAGAGACGCCCGAAAACAGGGTCTGTCCGGTCTCTTCCAGGTCGTCGACGAGATACGCAGCGAGGCGCTCCTCATTCAGTTGCCGGCGCAAGCCGGGCAGACTTAGCAGGGCCGCGAGCTCTGAGGCGAAGGCCAGCCCGCCGCCGACTTGTGCGAAGAGGAGCGGCCTGATGCCAAAGGCGTCTCGAGCGCAGACCAGGCGCCGGCGCTTCGCGTCCCAGATAGCAAACGCATAGTCGCCGGCGAGTCGCGCGATCGCGTCGTCTCCCCAGCGCCAGTAAGATTCCAGGATCAGCCGGGCGTCGCTTAGAAGTCCACCGGTCGCCAACGCTCGGTCGGCAAGGCCCGCGGCGACCTCATCCCGGTTGTCGATTCGCGCGTCGGCGACAACGGTCAGACCACGGTCGGCCGCTGTCGTCAGCTGCGCAGTCTGGTATCCGAGCGCCCCGAACGCTACCAGGCGGTCGCTCCAGACGGCGGCGGTCCTGGAACCGAAGCCCCGCAGCCGCGCCAGCATCCCGTCCACCCCATCGCCGAGCGGAGCCGCGCCGGGAGACCACAGTCCGGCGATCGACTGCATCAGCGAGCTTCGCCCAGGGCCAGCAGCCTTGCGTACCGTTCGGTCGCCGGTCCACCGATCACGGTTCGGCCGGCGACGTCGACCCAGGCGTGGGCTTGAAATTTGCCGTCGAGGCTCTTGATCACGCCGATGCACAGTTGGCACGAGATGCCGCGACGGGATAGAAGATATCGGGCCGCCAGCGCCTGGGTCAGGCAACTTGCGAGTGGGATCCGTCGCCCCATCGCGGATACCGCCCAACTGATTCGCTCAACGGACGGTGCCTCCACCGATCTGATGGCTCGCGTGTCGGACGAGCTCAGTTGCTGGAGGGTGTGAAACGGCAGAAGCCGTAGACCGATCCTGAAGGCGGCCACCGTGAGGGCCGCCTTGATTAAAAGACGGCGGTCACTTGGGGAAAGCTGAAGAAACCGCTTGAAGGGACCGGTTCGATGAGCGACCGGTGCGGTCTCGCCCTCGGACTTCCCCCTTTGCATACCAAAATTGACCCACCGCAGAGTGCCCTGGGCGCTCCCTTACCGGAGCCGAGGCCACGCCCCACTAAGCAAAAACCGCAGTCGACGAGATCCTAAAATCCGCCCGACCCGATTCCAATTCCACCCAGGTTGTCGGCCTCGCCGACGGGCTTGAGCTGGGTGATCTCCTCGAGCGTGCCATAGACAGTCAGGACCGGCGCACTGTAGGACTCGAGCGCCCCACCTTCCGAACGAGTCTCCATGCTTCCCTCCTTCCAAACGTCGCGCTCCGCCCGTCGTCCCCGTGACGGTCGGTGACCCGGATCGTATACCCGGCGATGGCATGTGTCAAGCTCGGGTCGTCAGCGAGGTGGCGCTGTCGCGGATTCCTGATCGACGAGGCAGACGAGCTCCCGGCGCTGAAGCTCATTGAGCAGGGCAGCGAGGTCGGTTTCCAGTCGCGCTGCCGGAGCATCGTAGCGGTGCGCCAGCGCGGCCAGGATCTCTCCAACGCCCCGGGGTTCGCTCAGGAGGTTCCAGATGAACGCCCCGACCGGGTTCAAGCCGAAATAGGTCCCGCTCTTCACGTCGAGGATGGCGATCCCACCATCCAGCTCGCAGGAGACCTGGCCTTGCGCCTGAACGACCGTCGACTCCCTGGCGAGGCCCCGCATGTGCGTACTGTAGCGAACCCGACTCCGGATAGTCCGTCTGGCCCGTGAATCGGTTCGAATCCTTGCCATACACTGGCCGCACATGCAGTCGCGCACGGTCAAAGGCGACACCCTGATCCTCAAGTGGCATGAGGAGCCGCCGCCGAAGCGCCGCCGTCGGCCCGGCGGCCCGCCGGATCGGCGGCTGCGGCGTGCCCTCATTCTGGTACTTGCCCTTGCCATCGTCGCGGTGCTCGCGGCGCTTGGCCTGCGCACCGCCAGCCAGTTGCGCAGCGTCCAGGCCGACCTGGCACGGGCGAGTTCCGAGTTAACCGATGGGGTCAAGACGCTGCAGGCCGGCGGTATGACGATCACCCCGGCGGCCGCCGCCCGGGCGACCCGAGATTTCTCGGACGCCGGCATGCGATTTGCTCGCTCGCGCGACTATCTCCGCGACAGCCGTCCCTTACAGGTTGCAGCGCTGCTCCCGCCGGTTGGCGATCAGGTCCATGCCGCCGAGCAGCTGAGTGACATCGGCGACCGGCTCTCGCGTACGGGCACGCTGGGCCTCGAGGTTGCCAGTGTCGCGCTCAGCCAGCAACACCCCGGGGCGGCGACCAAGACCGCCGTCAGCGAGCGCGCGCTCGCCCTGCTCACCGCGGTCGCCGCCCGGATCAAGAAGGTGCAGGCGGAGCTGGCCGCCGTCCGCCGCGACCGCGCCGCCATCCCTTCATCCGGGCTGCTGCCTCAGCTCCAGTCCGCCGTTCACACGCTCGATGGAAAGCTGGGAGAGGTCAGCCAGACCGTCGATACCCTGGTTCGGCTCGAGCCTGGGATCGCGGAGTTGCTTGGCGCCAATGGACCTCGCACCTATCTCGTCCTCCAGCAAGATCCGGCCGAGCTCCGTGCCACCGGTGGCTTCATTGGCAGCGTCGGATTTCTCGCCTTCGATCACGGTCGAATGGCACCCTACCGCGCCGTGGACATCTATACGATCGACCATGGCACGGTCCGCCTCGGTGATCCCGGCTATGTCGCGCCCCCGGCACCGATCGACAGCCGGATCCATCCATCGAGCTGGGAGCTGCGCGACGCGAACTGGTCGCCGGATTTCCCAGCGACCGCCCGCGAGGCGGCGGCGCTGTACCAGAAGGAGACGGGCGCCCCGGTCAACGGCGTGATCGCGATCGACCCCTACTTGATGTCGCGCTTGCTCCAGCTCGTCGGACCGGTGACCGTGCCCGAGACGGGCGACGTCCTGACCCCGCAGAACTTTTTTGCCCTCACCCTCGCCAACGTCAACAAGGAAAACGGTGCCGGACGTAAGAATTTTCTCGGCTATGCGGCGCGCCCGATCTTCGAGCGTCTCTCGAGTCTGTCATCGTCGCAATGGATGTCGCTCTTGCAGACGCTGCTCAACAGCTGCCAGGAGCGATCGCTCCAGGCAAATTTCATCAGTCCGCAAGCGCAGTCGGTCGTCGACAACTTCGCCTGCAACGGCCAGGCCGCCGCGCCGGGCAGCGACAGGCTGCGCGTCATCGACTCGAACCTGGGCGGCAACAAGGATGACTTCTGGCTCAAGCGTCGCTTCGACCTGACGATCGCGCCGGCGACCAACGGATCGGTCGAGCACCGTTTGACCATCCACTACGACGGCAGCCAATTGGTCCCCAATGCTCGAACCGGGCTCTACATCGACTGGATCCGGGTCTATCTGCCCGCCGGCAGTCGGGTTGAAGAGGTGGGTGGCGCCGCCTTATCGGCCGCCGTGGAGAACGGCCGGCCTCTGGTGGCCGGCTGGATGCAGCTGAACTATGGCCAGTCGATCGACGTCGTCGTCCGCTACCGCACGTCCGGGCCCCATGCGCCCGGCCGGATCACCATCGACTGGCAGAAGCAGGCGGGGCGTTCCGCCGATCCAATTGCCGTTCATCTTCAGCTCCCCGCCGGAACCCGCGTTCTGGATGCGCGTGTCAATGGGCGCGCCGTCGGTCACGGCGGAGAGCTCCAGTCCGATCTCGCGGTAGATCGCGCTCTGCTGTTCGTTTACGGACGGGCAAGCTGACTGAGCGCAAACCTCAGGTCGCCGTCACTCGAGCGGTCCGCGAATTCGTCGGCGGTGACACGCGCATCGGCGGATTGACGCGGAATGTGCCTGGCGCCGGTACGTTGACGCCGTAATAACCAACCATGTCGACGATCACATCCGTTGAGCCGACGTGGTTGTAGAAGTCGATCGTGGCGTTGTTCCCTACCTTGACGACCACCAGGTTGGGAACGATCAGGCCGGCGACCCAGTTGAGGTCGGAGGCCGTGGGCCGTGGCTGGCCGTCCGGCCACACCGTGAGATAGCTTGGGCCGGTCGTGTCGGCAACCGTGACGTTCAGCACGACCGCTGAGACTTGCGAGGCCCCCGGACCGGTCAAGCCCAGGGTCGCCGTCTCATCCTGGCCGAGCGGTCCGAATCCTTGCCGCGTGTCAAGCAGCCTGGTCGGCGTGATCCCGACGAAATGGCTTCCGCCAAGCGTGCTGTTCCCATCGGTGAAGAAGCCACCGACGTCGGCGATGACGTTGACGCTTCCGGCGTGGTTATAGAAGTTCACCTGCCCGTCGGGTCCGACCTTGACGATGACGCGGTTCGGCACGATCTGGCCGCGCACGAAGTTGAGATTGGACGCGGTTGGACGCGTGGCGCTGCCGCTCGGAAAGACCGTGAGGTACGACGCCGCGGTTGGATCGGCGATCGTGACGTTGAGCACGACTGCCGAGACGCCGGCTGGCGCCACCGGGTTGCGTCCCGTCACCTGCAGATGCAGGGTCTGATCCTGGCCGAGCGGCGCACGCACGCCATTAGTGCCGGTCCCGTCTCGGGTGTCAAGTAACCGCGTCGGGACGACCGGGTTGAACATCCCGTCGGCCTGGTTCGAGTTCGTGGTCACGCTGACGTAGCCGGCGACGTCGAAGATGATGTCCACCTTCCCGAAGTGGTTATACGCGGTCACCTGGCCGTTCTGGCCAACCGCAACCTCGACCAGGTTTGGCGCGGTCACGCCCGGCGTCCAGTTGAGGTTCGATGCGGTCGGTCGCGGCACACCGGCCGGAAACACGGTCAGGTAGCTCGAGGCGTTGGTGTTGGTCACGGTCACGTTGAGCACCACCGCCGAGACACCGCTGGTCGGCACCCCGCCTGCGCCGGTGATCTGGACATTCATTGTCTTGTCTTGGCCCAGTGGCGCGATCGGGTAACCCCCGGTGCCGTCACGAGTGTCGAGAATGCGAGACGGCGGCAACGGATGATAGCTACCGCCGGCGAATGGATAAACCTTGTTGGACGGAGTCGAGGGGCTGCCGTCGCCGTTGGCATTGGTGGCGCTGACGATGAAGGTGTACGACTGGCCGTTCACCAGTCCGGGAACTCGAGTCGACGTTTTCCCGAGAGTGCCGGCGATGCCACCGGACGGCGAAGATGTCACCGTGTATTCCGTGATCGGGGAACCACCATCCGATGGCGCGCTCCAGCTGACGACGGCCGCACCATCGCCGCCATTCACGGCGGTGACGTTGGTTGGGATTCCAGGGGTTGTAGCCACGGTGACGGCGTTCGACGGCGATGAGGCGGCGCCTATTCCGGCCGCATTCCTGGCCGCGACGGCAAACGTGTAGTTGTTCGCGTTCAATCCGGGGATCGTCACACTGGTCTGCAGGGCCGCCGTCGACGTGACGGTCGGAGGCCCAACCAGCGTCGGTGGCTGCGCCGCCGTCCCGATGTATGGCGTCACGGTGTATTGCGTGATTCGGGATCCGCCTGTATACGGCGCAACCCAGGTGACGGTGGCCGAACCGGGCCCGGCCGTCGCGGTGACCAGCGGCGATGCCCCGGGAACCACCGGTGCCTGCATCCGATCAACGCGGCTGCCGCCCGCCTCGCTGATGTAGAGGCTTCCCGATGGCCCGACCGCGACGCCGCTGACCTGGTTGAGGGGATCGGCTGTTTGCGGTAGGCTCGACTGCTGAACCAGGGTGCTGTCGCCGGCGGTGAACATCGTCCCATTCGTCAACAGCTCACGGACCTGCCCGTTATCGGCGACGAACAGCGTGCCATCCGGTGCGAGTGCCACATCAGAGATCTGGCCCAGGGGGATGGCGGTCGCCGGGCCCCAGTCTTCGCCGCCCGCAAAACCGATCCCGGCAATTGTGCTGATGATGCCGCCCGGGCTCACCTTTCGAAGGCGGAAGTTGCCGCTGTCGGCGAAGTACAGGGTTCCGTTGCCGTCCAGCCTCAGACCCTTCGGCGAATTGATCTCGGCCGTCGTGGCCGCGGCGCCGTCCCCCGTGAAGCCGCCGGTTCCGTTGCCAACCACCGTCGCGATGGTTCCGTTTGCAACGGAGACTTTTCGGATCCGGTGATTTCCGGTATCGGAGATATAAATATTGCCTGCCGCGTCCAACGCCACTCCCTGAGGCGCGTTGAGCTGGGCTAGGGTGGCCACACCGCCGTCCCCGGTGGACCCGGCAATGCCGGTCCCCGCCAACGTCGACAGCACGCCGGCTGGCGTCAGCTTCAGGACGCGGTGACTGCCAGTATCGGCGATCAAGAGGTTGCCGGCCCCATCGCGGGTAAGCGCGGTTGGATCGTTCAGCGCCCCACTGGAAGATAGCGTGCTGATCGTCCCGTCGCCGGCGATCTTCCGTATCCGGTTGTTCGACGCATCGGCGATGAAGAGATTGCCGTTGGCGTCGACAACCATCCCCGACGGCTGACACAGCTGTGCGGCGAGGGCCTGGCCGCCGTCACCGACGAAGCCACATGGCCGCCCCGTCCCAACGACCGAGGTGATCGTGCCTTGCGCGTTCACGAAGCGCACTCTCAGGTTTAGCGCGTCGGCGATGTAGAGGCCACCGCTGCCGTCGAGGGCAAGCCAGCTCGGACTGTTGAGCATTGCCGACGCGGCCGGTCCAGCATCGCCCGAGAATCCCTGCACGCCGGTCCCGGCAACGGCCACCAGCTTCTGGGTGATCGCATCGATCTTCCAGACGCGGTGGTCGGCGCGGTCCGCAAAGAACAGGTTGCCATTGGCATCCATCGCCACTCCCTGCGGGCCGAGGAGCTGGGCCTGGAGGGCGGGGACGCCCGTGCTTGGCGGAGTCGTGCCGCCACCGGCGAGCACGGTCAGCGTTTGCGTCGACAGCACGAGCCGCTCGATCTTGTGGTTGTCGGTGTCGCCGATCAGCAGATTCCCATTGGGATCAACGGCGAGGCCGCGCGGCACGATCAGGCTTCCGTTGGTGCTCTGATAAATCGTCGTGACGACGTGCGTGGTGCCGTCGATCCGGTCGATGTTCGTCCCGTTATTGGTGACGTCGACGGCGTAGATGGTGCCGTTGCTATCGACAGCGACCGCCGTTGGAAAGGCGAGCGTGGCGACCGTCCCCGCCGTCCCATTCTTGATCTCTCGCACCTTGCCGTTTGCGGCGTCGGCGACGTAGATGGTGCCCGCGCTGTCGACGGCGATGCCGTACGGGCTGGCGAATTGGGCGGCGGATGCCGGACCGCCGTCGCCGACCGCGCCGCCATACGAGGCACGCGATCCGGCGATGATGGTTTCGGTCCCGGTCGCCGGGTCGAAGCTTCGGACCGCGGCCACGCCGTTATACGAGGTGGTGCCGGCCAGGATGTCGGTCAGGTACAGCTTGCCGCTCTTGTAAGCCAGGGCGTACGGTTCCTGGCCAATGCTCAGCGCCGCTCCGTTGCCCAGCGCGCCACCACCGCTGACGCTGGTCCCTCCCGGGACCCCGCCGGCGGGCGCGACGAACGTGTACTTGTCCGCCGCGCCGAAGACCGTGGCGCCCCCGCCTGCCCAGACGCGCACGTCGACTGTGCCGGTTGTCGCCGGCGGTGTCAACAGGACGATTTGCGTGTCGCTGGCGGAGACGAAGCTTGTCGGGTCAACCGCCGCCGCACCGAACTCGACCCTCCACGCGCCGATCAGGCCGGTGCCGCTAATCGTCAACAGCGTCCCGCCGGCGGCGGAGCCGCTCACCGGACTCACGCCGGTGATGACCGGAATCGGCCATACATAATGGAACTGGCTCGCGTCAACCGAACTGCTGGTTCCCGACGGTGTCGTCACGCGAATCATCCCGTCATTCGGGGGATACGCAGCCACCGGCTGCGCCGGCGCCGAAACCGTGATCGAGCTGTCCGAGTTGACGGCGAAGCTTACCGGGACTCTGCCAAAGTTCACCGCGCTGGCATAAGTGAATCCGCTGCCGAAAACCGTGACTGACGTGCCACCGGTATTGGGCCCGGAATTCGGGCTCAGGCCGGTGACCTTTGGCGGCGCGAGGAGCCGGGCGATCGCGGTTCCCCAATTGCATGGATCGGTCGCCGACGGCGCATACTCGCCCGCCACCCACACCTGGGTCGGATCACTCGGATCGACCGCCGCCGCCGAGTAGTCGCCCCACCGGGTGACACCACCGCAACTCGACGTGTCGTAGGCGCCCACGCCGGGCTCGAGCAGCGTTCCCTGTCGGTTGTCGAAGCTCGGATTCTCGATCGACATCAGGCTCGCGTACTGGTGGATCGATGCCGCGCTGAAGACCAGCGAAAGGTCGCCATTGCTATTGGGAGCGATGGCCGGATAAAAAAGGTCGGCCTCGCCGCCACCGATGTCAAAGTTTTGCGTGATCCCGCTGGAGCCGATCGTCGTCGCCATCATGTAGCGCAGGCACGCGTGAATGGCCCCGTTGGCCGCCGGCTGGCAGGCGTCGTTTGCGACGAGCCAGAGACTGCCGTTGCGGTAGGCGGCGTCGGTAAGACGGTCGTCCCCGGTGTTCAGTGGCGTCCCGCCATCAGGCTCCAACGCGTCTGGAGGGATGCCGCTCGGACCGAGGAACACCGCCGAGGAAGCCGCCCATGTGGCGGCGGCGGCCGGCCCGTCGACCAGGACCAGGCCGTAGGTTCCGGCGTGATAGTACGGCAGATAGATCGTGCTGGTGGCCGTGAACTCACGCGCCGGAATCATGCCGAAAAATGCCGACCCGGGCTTGAATGCCGTGTAGGCAGGAGTGTTGGCCGCATTGACGATGTCGGTTTTTCCGATCACGTAGATATCGGGCGTTGCGAAGCCGCAGGAGACCCCGCAGTCGAACTCGAACCAGCTGATCGCGATCTTGTCGGTGCTGACCGCCAGGTGCGGCTGGTCGAAGACGGTTGAGCTGGTGGTTGCCGCGAGCTGATAGACGGACCATACCCCGAGCGGATCGGCGGTCTTCGATATGGCGAGATAGGTGACCACGTCGAAGCCGGCATCGAACGCCATCCCGGAGGCGATGAACCGTCCGATGCCCTGGTCGTAGACGACCTGCGGGTCGCTGAAGGAAGAGTTCGCCGGGACCCCGAACATGGTGTTGAGATCAAACGGCGCGCCCTGCGCGACGCCCGATTTGCTCCACACCGAACCCGAGGCGTTGACCATCTCCAGGATGCTCGTCGGGCCAATGGCGATCTGGGTGTCCGGAGGCTCGACTCGCTGATCGGCCCCAAAGTCCGCGATCTGCTGATTGGCGCTCATCGCCGCAAACGCGATGGCTGCAGGCTGCACCGGAGCCGCATTGGTAGCAGCACCGCTCTTCGCTTGTGTGCTGCTTGAAGCCTGGCGCGCGTTGATCCCGCTCGTTTCCAGGTTGACGACGCCGGTTCGACGTCCGCCGTGTCCTGAAGCCGCGTCCGCCTTGCCCCGGGCAAACGACACGGGGTCGTCGGTCAGGAAGCGGCGGTTCAGCCGGGGATGAGCGCTTTTCGCGAGGTGGGCGGCCACGACGATGCGTGGAGTGCCCAGCCGTCCATGCACGATGTGGACGGTAGAAGGACCAGCCGCGAAGACATCAGGCGTGAACCCAAGCCCCAGGATCGCCACTGCGATCGCCAGCGCTCCGGCGGCGACCAACGATCGGCGGCCTCGACCCACGGTGCCCCTCCTCAGCGTCTATCCTGACCGCTTCAGACGGCTTGTCAAGACGCAACAGTTGTACAGTTCCCTAACGCACTGACGCCGCGTTAGGTCACGGTCGTCCCGCGATCTGCGGAACAACGGGGCGATGGGCGCCGAAGTTATTTGTCTTTTTCTTTGGTCTCCATCGCCGCTTGCGCCGCCGCCAGTCGGGCCACTGGGACCCGGTAGGGCGAGCAGCTGACGTAGTTCAGGCCGAGCTTGTGGCAGAAGTGAATCGAGGCCGGGTCGCCGCCATGCTCCCCGCAGATGCCGATCTCCAGGTCGCGACGCGCCTTACGGCCTTCCTCCACGGCAATCGTCATCAGTCGGCCGACGCCGGTGGTGTCCAGTGACTCGAAGGGATTGACCGGCAGGATCTTTTCCTCGACGTACTTCAGCAGGAACTTGCCTTCGGCGTCATCACGCGAGTACCCGAAGGTCGTCTGCGTCAGGTCGTTGGTGCCAAAGGAGAAGAATTCGGCGTACCTCGCGATTTCTCCGGCGGTGAGCGCCGCCCTCGGGATCTCGATCATGGTGCCGAACTTATAGAAGACCTCGGTCTTCTGCTCGCCAAAGACCTCTTTCACGACGCGCTCAAGCGTTTCCCGCGTACGGATCAGCTCGTTGACGTGGCCGACCAGCGGGATCATGATCTCGGGCTTGACGTCGACAGCTTTCTTCTTGAGTGAGATCGCCGCTTCGATGATCGCCCGCACCTGCATCTCGATGATCTCGGGGAACAGTAGCCCAAGACGGATACCGCGCAATCCAAGCATGGGGTTCTGTTCGCGCATCCCCTCGATCGCCTTCAGCAGACTCTCTTCCGGCTCCAGCTTCTTCTTCGGCGATTTCTTCAGCCGCATCGTCGTGACCTTGACCAGCTGCTCCTCGTAGTTCGGCAGGAACTCGTGCAGGGGCGGGTCGATCAACCGGATGATGACCGGCAGGCCGTGCATCTCCTTGAAGATGCCGACGAAGTCGGAGCGCTGGAAGGGCAGCAGCTCTTTCAGCCACTTGCGACGTTCGGTCTCGTCCTCGGCCAGGATCATCTTCTGCACGATGGGCAGGCGCTCCTGCTCCATGAACATGTGCTCGGTGCGGCAAAGACCGATGCCCTGCGCCCCGTAGTTTCGCGCCACCTTGGCATCGCGCGGATAATCGGCGTTTGCCCAGACGCCCAGCCGGCGTCGAGCATCCGCCCAGGTCAAGAGCTGGTTGAGGTCCTTGTTGATCGCCGGCTCGATCATGGGGACCGATCCGAGGATGACCTCGCCGGTGGTGCCGTTGATCGTGATCAGGTCGCCTTCTTTGACCCTGTTGCCGTTGACCGAGAAGACGCGCTTGTCGAGGTCGATCTTCAGCGCCTCGGCCCCGGCGACGCAGGGCTTGCCCATGCCGCGGGCGACCACCGCCGCATGGCTGGTCTTGCCGCCGCGCGCGGTTAGCACGCCCTTGGCCGCGATCATCCCGTGGACGTCGTCGGGATTGGTCTCGATCCGGACCAGGATCACCGCATCGCCCTTCTTGCCCTGCTCCTCGGCACGGTCGGCATCGAACACCGCCTTGCCGCTCGCCGCGCCAGGTGATGCATCGATGCCTTTGGCGATCACCTTCGGCTTCGCCTTGGGATCGATCCGCGGATGAAGCAGTTGGTCTACCTGTGAGGGCTCCACCCGCTGTACCGCCTCGTCCTCTTTGATCAGGCTTTCGCCGACCATGTCGACCGCGATCTTGACCGCGGCCTGCGCCGTGCGTTTGGCCGAGCGCGTTTGCAGCATCCACAGCTTGCGCTTCTCGACCGTGAACTCCAGGTCCTGGACGTCGCGGTAGTGCTTCTCCAGGCGCTCGGCGTTGGTTTCGAATTCCTTGTAGACGTCGGGCAGCTGCTTCTTGAGCGTGGCGATCGGCTGCGGCGTGCGGATCCCGGCGACCACGTCCTCGCCCTGGGCGTTGGCGAGGTAATCGCCGTAGAGGACTCTTTCGCCGGTATTCGGGTCGCGGGTGAAGGCGACGCCGGTCCCGGAGTCGTTGCCCATGTTGCCGAAGACCATGGTCTGGACGTTGACCGCCGTGCCAAGGTCGTGTGGGATCTTGTTGAAGTTGCGGTAGTCGGTGGCGCGCTTGTTGTTCCAGGATGAGAACACGGCCTCGATCGCGGCGCGCAGCTGCTCGAGCGGCTCATCGGGAAAGGGCTTGCCGCTCTCCTTGAGGATGATGTCCTTGAATTCCTTGACGAGTTTCTCCAGCTGCTCGGGCTTCAGCTCGGGGTCCGTCTTGACCTTCGCCTTTTCTTTCGCCTGCTCCAGCCGCTTCTCGAACTTGCCGGCGTCGATGCCAAGCACGATCTTGCCGAACATCTGAATGAAGCGCCGGTAAGCATCGAGCGCGAAGCGTCGATCATGGGTAAGCTTCGCCAGGCCCTCGAGGGTGTCAGGATTGAGGCCCAGGTTCAGGACCGTGTCCATCATGCCCGGCATGGAGAATTTGGCGCCGGAGCGTACCGAAACCAGGAGTGGCTGGTTTGCCTCGCCGAGCTTCTTACCGGTTTTTTCTTCGACGTGGCCGAGCGCGTCGATCGCCTGGTCCCACATCCCCTCGGGAAAGCGCTTGCCGGATGCGTAGTACGCATTGCAGGCCTCGGTCGTGATCGTGAAGCCGGGCGGGACAGGCAAACCCGCACGCGTCATTTCGGCGACGCCGGCGCCCTTGCCCCCGAGCAAATCCCGCAAATCCTTGTTTCCCTCTTCGAAGAGGTAGACCCACTTCTTCTCGGTGGCAGCGTGAGGCGTTTGCGGGGCCTGGGTGGTGACAGCCATTGTGGAATCCTCCTGAAACGTAGGTCGGCCGGGGACTCAGAATACCAAGCCCTTCGCCCAGGAAGTGCCGGCGTTAGCTGGTCGGCAATTCGTGCTCATCGCGCAGTCGCTTGATCAGACCCATATCGATCCACATGGCGGCAAAGGTGGTCACGGCTCTGTTTGGGGCGGCGCGGTCAAGCGACGGATCGGCGGCAAGGCGGAGAACCGACGCCTTGAGATTCCGGGAGTACGCATCTTCCATGCGGATCGACGTAACCAGCGCGTCAACGTTGTTGATGACGGCCCAACCCAGCAACAATCCGATGAGGCCGACGACGATACGGTCCGCTTTGATCCCGGAGAGCGCGGCGGCGACGAGTGGCAAGAGCAAGACGATGCCGACGTACAGATATCGGGATTCCGCGGCGAAGGTGGCCCCGTTGAGAAAGCGCCCCAAAGCTATCGTGGCGAAGAACCAGACTGCCGCCACCGCACCCGCCCAGGCCAACGGCATGCCCGGCTGGGTCACCGTCATGCGCCGCCTCCTGACGACGATGAGGGCCACCACCCCAAACAGCGCGGCTGGTCCTGGCAGTCCGGCGAGTCCGCCGAGGGAAGCGAGCAGGCCCTGCCAGGCGAACCCCGGCACCGTCGTGAGCTGGGCGATGGACAACGGCGGATAGCCATAGCCGGAGAGATCGCCGGCTCGGCCGACCAGCAGGTACCAGGCGACGAAGACCGTCCCCAGTGGGGCCACCGCGACCGCGGCCGGCAACCATCGGCGCCGCAGCGCAAGGCTGAGGCCGACCAATGGCACCATGGCAAGGGAGACGGCGCTGCACGTCAGGCCGGCGAGGCCGAGCACCAACCCGGCGCCATCCCGACCGCTGATCGGCCCGTCGTGATCGGTCAGGAGGAGCTGCGCGAGACCAAAGAAGACCGCGCCGAGAAAGCCGACCTGCCAGCCAAAGGCGAGATCAGCCCAGCCGGCGCCGCTGAGGAGCACCGGCAGCGTAAGGCCGGTTGCCAGCCATGGCCCTGCTCCAACGCGAATGAGGAGGATGCGCAGCAGCGCGACGATGCCAAGGTGCGCCGCGAGCATCGGAATCAAATACGGCCAGTACAGGCGGAGGCCCACCAGCCGGTACAGCCCTTCCCAGATCAGGTTGGGGATCGTCTGCCAGTGGTTGATGTATGGCGCGAAGAGAAATCGCCCAACGTCGCCGCGTTGAAGCAATGGATGAATGATCGATGGAAAGGCCCATTCGTCCCAGCTGAACCATCGGTCTCGATTGAGCCAGAAAAGGAACCCTCCGGCCGCCACCAGGGAGGCGACATGAGCACCGAGGGCGAGCCGCTCGCTTGATACGCGTCCTCCCTCCCCCACGTGCGGGGGTAGGGTACCCGTTTTTAGCTGAAGTATCCGACCACGTCCACGACCACGTCGGTCGATCCGACATGGTTGTACAGGTCAATGGCTCCACTCGGGCCCAGCTGCACGACGACCAGGTTGGGAATCGTGGTCCCGGGCGCCCAGTTGAGATCCGAGCTCCACGGCCGCGGCGCGCCATCCGGCCAGACCGTCAAGAAGCTCGGTGCGCTGGTATCGGTGACCGTGACGTTGAGCACGACGGCCTTCGGTGGATGCGCATCCGCCATGGAGGGCACGCCGCCGCGGCCTGCGACGGCGAGCGCGATCGTTTGTCCCGGCCCGAGCGGCCCGCCGACGGCGCCTGTCCCGCCCCTCGTATCGAGGATGCGTGCCGGCGTCACCCCGGTGAAGCCAGTGCCGCCGGAGGTCGCGGTCCCATCGCTGAACCAGCCGTTGACGTCGACGACGACGTCGACCGATCCCATGTGGTTAAAGATCTGGATCTGCCCTCCGGTGCCGAGCTTCACCATTACCCGGTTGGGGATCGTCTGGCCGGCGACGAAGTTCAGGTTCGAGGCGAGCGGGAGGCTCTGACCGTTCGGCCAGACCGTTAGATAGCTCGTAGCCGTGGCATCCGTCACGGTGACGTTGACGACGACTCCGGCTGCGCCGTTCTCGGGAACGCCACCTCGCCCACTCACTTGCAGCATGATCGATTGACCCTGGTGGACCGCCCCGCGGTAGCCGCCCGTTCCGTCGCGGGTGTCGAGCAGCCTCGAGGGCTGGACAGGCGTAAAGAGCCCTGAGCCTCCGGTCGCGGTACCGGGCACGGCAACCCAACCCTCGACGTCGGCGACGACGTCGGTGCTCCCTCGAAAGTTGAAGACATCCACCATGCCTCCGCTTCCCAACTTGACTTCGACCAGGTTCGGGATCGTTTCCCCCGCGACCCAGTTGAGATTGGAGGTGAGCGGCCGCGGCACGCCGTGCGGAAACACCGTCAGGTATCCAGCCGCCGTCGTGTCGGTAACTGTTACGTTCATGACGACCGCGGCCGCATTCGAAGGAACCCCCCCATGGCCCGCCACGGCCAACATCAACGTCTGGCCGTCGCGCAACTGGCCGCGATAGCCGCCGGTGCCGTCCCGCGTATCGAGAATTCGGGTCGGCGTTAGCGGGATATAGGCGCCACCAGCCGCCGTTGGCGCCGGCGTTGGGGTCGGCGTCGATGTTGGAGTCCCGGTTGCACTCGGCGTCGGCGTTGCAGTCGGCGTCGGTGTTGGCGCCGGTGTTGGCGTCGGCGTCGGCGCTGTGCTCGGGGCACCGTAGGCGACGAGGACATTGGAGGCCGGCACGAGCAGCGTTCCTTCACCATCACTCATCCCGGTGATCGGACCGCTCCCATAGTTGAAGTTTGGATCGGTCATCGCCGCGCCAAGGTTGCCCGTCCACAGCTGAGCACCGGTCCCCTCGTCCAGCGCATACAACGTGCCGCTGCTCGACCCCTCGTAGACCCGCCCGTTGACGACGACCGGCGCCGTGATCAACTTGCCATCGCCGCTAAAGGTCCAGAGGCCGATGCCGGCGTTCACGTCGCGCGCCTGCAGGCTGCCCGCCGAAAGGAAGAAACCGAGCGTGCCGTCAAATGCAGGCGGCGGTGTGGCACTGAAGGTTCCGACCGCGTTCCCGGTCGCGGTGTCCAGGATGACGTTGCCCAGCACGTTGTCGCGAACATACAGGCGGGTTCCATGGAGGACCGGCGTCTGACCACCACCGCCTTCGCAGCTGGTCTGATGCCACCAGATGACCGCGCCGGTCACGGGATCGAGGTCGTATGTCTCCTGGCAGGCGTACGAGACATAGACCCCGGTATCGGTCACGACCGGTGAGCTGAAGTCGCCATTCATTACGGACTGCGTCCAGAGCAGGGCGCCATTCGCCTCGCTCAGCGCGTACACCGTGCCACCGGTTTCAGAGCCAGCGCTGTACACGATGCCGTTGCGGGCCGTCGGCGCCGAGGAAAAATAAAACTGAGCCGGCAACTTTCGGCTCCAGACGAGGTTCCCTGTCCCGGCATCGAAGGCCGACAGCACGCCGGCGGACTGCTGCGCGAAGACCCTCCCCTGGTCGTAGGTTGCGCCCTCCCAGAGCTCGCTGCTGATGGCGGTGGTAACCGGCCCCCATACCGTCTGCCCGTTGCGCAGATCGAGCGCAAAGAATCGATTGCCGGCTGCGACATAAGCCATTCCCTGCGCGATGATCGGATAGGTCACCATTGCCCCCAGGTTCAGGGACCATCGTTTGGCGAGCGGCGGCGCGAGTGAATCCGACGCTTGGGCACCATCGTGAAGGTTGTCGACCTCGTACGCAGTCGCCGCGGGGCCGGATGGTACGGGCGGCTGCGCCGGCGACGGCGGCGGCGGCGGCGGATCGCCCGAACTCGTGTAGGTAACAACCCGCGAGGATGCCGGGACGACGAGCAGGCCATTGGCGATTCCCATTCCGGTCATTGGGGTCGAGGCGTCCCGCTCATTCGGCTTGAGGACTCCCGCACCAACCTGGTCGGACCAGACGACCCGACCGCTGCTTTCCTCCAGCGCGTAGAGCAGGCCCACATTGGTAGCGGGTTCGTTCGAGCCGACATAGACGTAGCCGTTGACGGCGACGGGTGCCGAATCCAGTGCGCCATCGCCGGCGAAGCTCCAGAGCAGGGCATCATTGTTCGCGAGGTCTCGCGCCTCGAGCGTGCCCTGGGTTTCGAAGAATCCGCGCGACCCGTCGAATGCCGGCGGGACGTCTCCATTGAAGCTTCCCAGTTGTGTCCCCGTCTTGGCGTCGAAAATTGTGTCGCCGTATCCGCCCTCGCCTCTCACATAGAGCCGGCCGTTGTAGAGCACGGGCGTCGTGCCGCCGCCGCCATAACCGGCGCTGTAATGCCAGATCACCGCGCCGGTTGAGGGATTGAAGTCGTAGACCTCTCCGGGATACGAGACGTAGACTCCGCTCGAGGAGACCGCCGGGTCACTATCCTGTCCCTCCTGCACCGGCTGGCTCCAGACGACCTGCCCGCTGGTCTCATTGATCGCGAAGATCGCGCCGCCCACTCCACTCCCAGCCGTGTAGACGAGTCCATTCAGCGCCGTGAGCGGTGATGTGAACTCATAGATGTCATGGCCAGGGACCCTGGTCAGATCGAGGGACCAACCCGGGAGCCCGGTCGAGGCGTTGAAGGAGCGCACCACCCCCGAGCCGTTGATGGTGAAGAGCACTCCGTTTTCGTAGGCAAGCGCCGAGAATGCGTACTGGCCGCCGAGCGCGACCGGACCCCAGACAGTGTTGCCGGTCGCCTGGTCGAGCGCGTACAAGTTGGTGCCTGACGAATTGCCGAGATTGAGCGCGGTGCTTCCGGCCGTGACGAAGACCAGGCCCTGGGCGATCACCGGGTAGGAGACGACACCCGACTGGAGATCGACGCTCCACTTCTTCGTCAGGCTTGGCGTCAGCGGATCCGATGACTGTGAGCCGCTATGCGCCGGGTCGTTTTGAAAAGCGACCGCAACGTCACTGCTCGCTTGCCCGGTGACGCGCGACCCCGTCAAGGCGACGCCCACGATGGCTATCACCGCCGCGACCCCGAAAACCCCGGTCAGGCGCCGCAACAAACTCGCCAGAGGCCCGCTCCCCACGCTGCCTTAGCGAAAGTACCCGACGACGTCCACCACCACGTCGGCGGTTCCGACGTCGTTGTAGAAGTCGATCGCGCCCCCCGGCCCGAGCTTTACGACGACCAGGTTTGGAATCGTAGTCCCGGGCGCCCAGTTGAGATCCGAGCTCCAGGGCCGCGGCGCGCCATCCGGATAGGCGGTGAGAAAGCTCGGCCCGGTCGTGTCGGTCACGGTCACGTTCAAAACCACCGCTGTTGGCGGATGGGAATCGGACAACGGCGGCACGCCGCCGCGGCCGGCTACGGTCAGCGATATCGTCTGTCCGGGGCCGACCGGCCGTGCGAACCCACCCGTTCCGTCGCGTGTGTCGAGGATGCGCGCCGGCGTCACCCCGGTGAAGCCACTACCACCGGCGGCCGCGCTGCCATCACTGAACCAGCCGTTGACGTCGACCACGACATCGACCGAGCCGCTGTGGTTATAGAGGTCGACCTGGCCGCCGGTGCCCAGCTTGATGAATACGCGGTTTGGGATCGTCTGCCCGCGGACGAAGTTCAGGTTCGATGCAAGCGGCAGAGCGCTGCCGGTCGGCCAGGCCGTGAGATAGCTGCTGGCGGTCGCGTCGGTCGCGGTGACGTTGAGGACGACCCCGGCCACGTGGGTCGCGGGCACGTCGCCACGTCCGGTGACCTGCAAGTGCAGCGACTGCCCCTGTCCCAGCGCGGTCGCGTGGCCGCCAGTGCCATTACGGGTGTCGAGCAAGCGCGCCGGCTCGAGCGGCTGATAAAGACCGGTGCTATTCGTGATCGGTTGCGGGGCGCTCACCCAGCCTTCGACGTCGGCGACGACGTCGGCCTGGCCCGCGTGGTTATAGAGATCGACGTTGCCGCGGGCGCCGAGCTTGACCTCGGCGAGGTTTGGAATCGTCTCGCCCGCCGCCCAGTTCAGATTGGAGGCCGTCGGTCGCGGCACGCCGCTTGGATAGAGGGTCAGATATCCCGCGCTCGTCGTGTCGGTAACCGTCACGTTCAGTACCGCCCCCACGGCATCGGCGGGTACGCCGCCCTGACCGGCGACCGGCAGCGACCAGCTTTCGCCACTCGCCAGCGGGCTCATCCGTCCGCCGACTCCGTTGCGCGTGTCCAGAATTCGGCTGGGGCTGAGTGGATGGTAAGCACCGCCGCTGGTCATCGGCGTTGGCGTGGCGCTCGACGTT
>Ga0066671_10000051_pt1 | contig 28587 bp, 31 predicted proteins | sample GraSoiAngelo_120_FD_62294 | JGI IMG/M metagenome (GOLD analysis project Ga0066671, IMG submission 62294) | Grasslands soil microbial communities from the Angelo Coastal Reserve, California, USA - 14_0919_09_20cm | ecosystem: Environmental > Terrestrial > Soil > Grasslands | place: USA...
AGAAGGGATATTTGGAGTTGGACGCCCAGCCGGCGATGATCACGCCGTAGACTCCGATCGACGAGACCGCGAGCATGTAGAGCAGGCCGACATTGATGTTGGCGAGCACCAGGGGCGCTCCGCCGGGGCCATGGCCGAACGGAACCACCGCCCAGCCGACCAAAGCGACGGTGAAGGTCAGGATCGGGGCGATGATGAACAGGCCGCGATTGGCGCCCGAGGGGATGATGGTCTCCTTGAGGAACACCTTCAAACCGTCGGCGAAGCTCTGCAGCAGGCCCCAAGGGCCGACTACGTTCGGCCCGCGGCGGAGCGCCATCGCAGCCCAGATCTTGCGGTCGGCATAGATGATCATCGCCACCGCAAGCATCAGCGGAAGCGCGATGAGCAGGACGAGGATCAGGGTGGAGATGAACCAGCCGGCGCCGAAGCCGGCCCAGCTCTGGAACCATGCGGTCATTCCGCGGCCTCCTGGAAGGTCTGGCCGTGGAGGATTTCGGCCGAGCAGCGCTGCAGCGTCGGCGACGCGCGCGCGATGGGGTTGGTGAGGTAGAAGTCCTCGATCGGATAGACGACCGAACCGCTGACGGGCGCCGCCGGTGCGAAGGTCGGAGCGAGCGGGCCGAATTGGGTCAGGCCCGGCTCGGCAAGGTGCGGATGGTCGGCGCGCATCGCGGCGCGGAGCTGGCCGAGATCGTCGAAGGGCAGCGTCTTGCCGACGAGGTCGGAGAGGGCGCGAAGGATCGTCCAATCGTCGCGCGCCTCGCCGGGGGCGTGGACTGCGAACTCGCTGAGCTGCACCCGGCCCTCGAGGTTCACATAGGTGCCGTGCTTCTCGGAATAAGCTGCGGCGGGGAGAATGACGTCGGCGTGGCGGACGCCCCGGTCGCCATGGGTGCCGATGTACACGGTGAAGGTGTCGGCGAAGGCGCTGGTGTCCATCTCGTCAGCGCCGAGGAGGAAGAGCGCCTTCAAGGCCCCTGCCCTCGCCCGGATCGCTTCGACGCCGCCCTCTGTGCTGAAGCCCATGTCGAGCGCACCGACGCGCGAGGCGGCGGTGTGGAGGACGTTGAACGTCGCACCGAGCACGGCCGCGGCGGCGCGCGCGGCTTCATAGGCCCCGGGCACCACGAGGGCGCCCATGCCGACGATCACCGCCGCATTGGCCTGGCCGTCGAACGCCTCGCGGACCTCCTTCGGCAGGTCGCCGAGCAGCGACAGGTCGCCGCCGAGATCGACGACCGGGTAGGTCAGGTCGACCGGCGGGCCGATCCGGAACACCTTGCCGCCGGCCTTCACCGCCTTGCGGATGCGCGTGTTGACCAGAGGCGCTTCCCAGCGCGGGTTGGTGCCGATGAGGAGGATCGCCGGCGCGGTCTCGATGCCGGCGATGGTCGAGTTGAAGCGGTAGGCGGCGGGGCTCGACACGTCGAACATCGCGCCGTCCTGACGGCATTCGTGGAGGCTCGAGCCGAGCGCTCCGAGCAGCGCCTTCATCGCGTAGACGGATTCGAGGTCCTGAAGGTCCCCGGCGATCGCGGCCACCGCGTCTCCCGAAGCGCCGTTCAGCCGCTCCGCGACCACGCCCAGCGCCTCGGCCCAGCTCGCCGGCTGGAGCTTGCCGTCCTTGCGCACCCAGGGCCGGTCGAGCCGGTTGCGGACCAGCCCGTCCACCGCGTGCCGGGTCTTGTCGTGCGCCCACTCCTCGTTGACGTCCTCATTGAGGCGGGGAAGCGCACGCATGACTTCGCGGAAGCGGTGGTCGAGCCGGATGTTGGTGCCGACCGCGTCCATCACGTCGATGGCAGGGATCTTTCTCAGCTCCCAGGGGCGCGCCTCGAAGCTGTAGGGCTTGGAGACGAGCGCGCCCACCGGGCAGAGATCGACGACGTTGCCGGAGAGCTCCGACGTCACCGCGCCTTCGAGATAGGAGGTGATCTCCATGCTCTCGCCGCGGCCGATCGCCCCGATCTCCTCGACGCCCGCAACCTCTTCGGCGAAGCGGACGCAGCGCGTGCACTGGATGCACCGGGTCATGATCGTCTTGACGACGGGGCCCATATATTTCTCGGTGACCGCGCGCTTATTCTCGTGGAAGCGGCTGTGGCCGCGGCCGTAGGCGACGGCCTGGTCCTGAAGGTCGCACTCGCCGCCCTGGTCGCAGATCGGGCAATCGAGCGGGTGGTTGATGAGCAGGAACTCCATCACGCCTTCGCGCGCCTTCTTCACCATCGGAGTCATGGTGAGGATTTCCTGGCCGTCGGCGGCCGGAAGTGCGCAGCTCGCCTGCGGCTTGGGCGGCCCCGGCTTCACCTCGACCAGGCACATCCGGCAATTGCCGGCGATCGACAGGCGCTCATGATAGCAGAAGCGCGGCACTTCCTTGCCGGCGAGCTCGCACGCCTGGAGCACGGTCGCCCCCTGCGGAACCTCGATTTCGACGCCGTCTACTTTGACCTTAGGCATCGGCCAGCTCCCCTTGCGCGCCGATCGTGCGGCAACTGCGCTGGACCGGCGTGCCATCGCCCACGACTTTGCGCAGATCCTGCGGAAGCTTCACAAGCTTGCCCTCATGTTCGATATAATATTGGCGGAACGACACGGTTTCGCGCTCGCCCTGGCGTCGCACGACCTCGTGCAGGAATATCCCTGGCTGCTCTCCCCCCTGCGTCGACGACTCGCAGAAAGCGACGGTCACACCGGGGGCGGACGCCGGGGCCGCAGCGCCGGACTTTGCGCTTCGCAGCGCTGCGGCAAGCGAGTCCCATTTGGGCGTTCGATTGGGTTTGAGCGGATCGGCGGCCCCGGCCTCGCAGAGCGCAATCAGCTTATGGCCCAGAAGGCTCGCGGGATCCGTAAACGGCGTCTGCGCCGTCGGCATCTTCATCCCCAGCCACGCCTCGGCCGAAGCGGGAGCCGATGTCCAAACGCACTTGGCCCACCCGGCATCGCCGGGCTTGGCGGCCGCGCCGGTCGACCAGAGGCCGATCGCGAGGGCAACCCCTCCCAAAACGAGCACCCTTCTCACTCCGCCGCCTCCAGCGCACCGGCCTGGCGCTCGGCGATCCGGCGCTCGAGCTCGGGGCGGTAGTGGCGGATGAGGCCCTGGATCGGCCAGGCGGCGGCGTCGCCCAGGGCGCAGATGGTGTGGCCTTCGACCTGCTTGGTAACGTCCCACAGCATGTCGATCTCGTGCATCTCGGCATTGCCTTCGCGCAGGCGCTCCATGACGCGCCACATCCAGCCGGTGCCTTCGCGGCACGGGGTGCACTGGCCGCAGCTCTCATGCTTGTAGAAATAGCTGAGGCGCGCGATCGCCCGGACGACGTCGGTCGACTTGTCCATGACGATGATCGCGGCGGTGCCGAGGCCGGATTGGAGATCGCGCAGAGCGTCGAAATCCATCGGGCAGTCCATGATCTGCTCGGCCGGGACGAGAGGAACCGAGGAGCCGCCCGGGATCACCGCGAGGAGATTGTCCCAGCCGCCGCGGATTCCGCCGGCGTGGCGGTCGATCAGCTCGCGGAAGGGGATCGACATGGATTCTTCCACCACACAGGGCTTGTTGACGTGTCCGGAGATCTGGAAAAGCTTGGTGCCCTCGTTCTTCTCCCGGCCGAAGCTCTTAAACCACGGCGCTCCACGGCGAAGGATGGTCGGGACGACGGCGATCGACTCGACGTTGTTCACGGTGGTCGGGCAGCCGTAGAGGCCGGCGCCGGCCGGGAACGGAGGCTTGAGGCGCGGAAGGCCCTTCTTGCCCTCCAGGCTGTTGAGCATCGCCGTCTCTTCGCCGCAGATATAGGCGCCGGCGCCGCGGTGGACGAAGAGGTCGAAATCGTAGCCCGAGCCGGCGGCGTTCTTGCCGAGGAGGCCCGCGTCATAGGCCTGCTGGACCGCGGCGAAGAGCGTCTCCGCCTCGCGGATGAACTCGCCGCGGATGTAGATATAGCCCGCCCGGGCTCTCATCGCGAAGCCGGCGAGGAGAGCGCCCTCGATCAGCTTGTGCGGATCGTGGCGGATGATCTCGCGGTCCTTGCACGATCCGGGCTCGGATTCGTCGGCGTTGATGACGAGGAAATTGGGTTTGCCGGGCTTGGGCTCCTTGGGCATGAAGCTCCACTTCATGCCGGTCGGGAAGCCGGCGCCGCCGCGGCCGCGAAGGCCGGACGCCTTGACGATGTCGATGATCGCGTCCTGGCCGAGCGCCATCAACGCCTTCGTGTCGTCCCAGTCGCCGCGCCCCTTCGCGCCCTTCAGGCCCCAATCCTGGAAGCCGTAGAGGTTGGTGAAGATGCGGTCCTTGTCGTCAAGCATCAGCGCGGACCCTCGATCATCTTGCGCACGCCGAAGAAGACGGCCGCGGCGACCGCCACCGCGATGGCGATGCCGACCAGCTTGAAGGTGAAGAAGACGACCTTCACCATCACCCAGAGCACAACGACCCCGATCAGGATCGCGACGGCGAGCGAACCGAGCGCCTTCATGCCTGCGCCTCACTATTCCAGCGGCTGCGGTAATCGTGATTTTCGGAGACCATCTCGACGAGGCTGGTCGGGCCGCCTTCGGGCTCGCTGGTGCGGCGCGCGACACCCTGCGGGCCGGGCTTCGGAGTCTCGCCGCGGGCGAGCGCCTCCAGAAGAGCGGTGGTGCTCTCGAAGGTCAAATCCTCGTAATTGTCGTCGTTGATCTGGACCATCGGCGCGTTGGCGCAGGCGCCGAGGCATTCGACCTCATTCAAGGTGAACAGGCCGTCCGGCGTGGTGCGGCCTTTAAGGAGCCCCTTCGCCTTGCAGGCGGCGAAGACGTCGTCCGAGCCGGCCAGCATGCAGGGCGTGGTGCCGCAGACCTGGACGTGGAAGCGGCCGACCGGCGCGAGGTTGAACATCGTGTAGAAGGTCGCGACCTCGTAGGCCCGGATATAGGGCATATCGAGATAGGCGGCGACGAACTCGATCACCGGCACCGGCAGCCAGCCCTGGGTGTTCGTCTCGGCACCGACCTGCCGCTGGGCGAGATCGAGCAAGGGAATGATCGCGCTGTGCTGGCGCCCGGGCGGATAGCGGCCGACCACCACCTTGGCCTGCTTCTCATTCTCCTTCGTCCAGGCGAAGGCGCCCCAGCGGGCACGAAGCTCGCCGAGATCGGGGATCGAATTGGGAAGGATGTCGGCCATCAGCGGTCGATCTCCCCGAAGACGATGTCGAGGGAGCCGAGGATGGCGGTGACGTCGGCGAGCATGTGGCCCTTGGTCATGAAGTCCATCGCCTGGAGGTGGGAGAAGCCGGTCGGGCGGATCTTGACCCGGTAGGGCTTGTTGGTGCCGTCGGCGACGATGTAGATTCCGAACTCGCCCTTGGGGCTCTCGGTCGCGACATAGACTTCGCCGGCGGGGACGTGGAAGCCCTCGGTGTAGAGCTTGAAGTGGTGGATCAAGGCTTCCATCGACTGCTTCATCTCGGCGCGCTTGGGCGGTACCACCTTGCGGTCGAGCGAGGCGATCGGGCCTTCGGGCATGTCGCGGATGCACTGCTTGATGATCCGGACCGACTGGCGGACCTCCTCGGCGCGGACCATCATCCGGTCGTAGCAGTCGCCCTTGGTGCCGATGGGGACGTCGAACTCCATGCGGTCATAGACGTCGTAGGGCTGCGCCTTGCGGATGTCCCAGGGAATGCCCGCGGCGCGGATCATCGGGCCGGAGAAGCCCCAGGCGATCGCGTCTTCCTTCGACACGATGCTGATGTCGACGTTGCGCTGCTTGAAGATGCGGTTGTCGACGACGAGGCTCAAGCTGTCCTCGAACATCGGCAGAAGCTTCTCGTCGCACCAGCGGCCGACTTCCTCGAGATAGCCGGCCGGCACGTCCTGGTGGACTCCGCCGGGGCGGAAGTAATTGGCGTGCATCCGGGCCCCGGAGGCGCGCTCGTAGAAGTTCATGATGTCTTCGCGCGGCTCGAACAGCCAGAGGTTCGGGGTCATCGCCCCGACGTCCATGATGTGGCTGCCGATGTTCAGCAGATGGTTCGAGATCCGGGTGAGCTCGGCGAAGAAGACTCGGAGGTATTGGGCGCGGAGCGGAACCTCGAGGTCGAGCAATTTCTCGATGGCGAGGACGTAGCTATGCTCCATCGACATGGGCGAGACGTAGTCCAGCCGATCCATATAGGGGACGGACTGGATGTAGGTCTTATACTCGCACAGTTTTTCGGTGCCGCGGTGGAGCAGGCCGACATGCGGGTCGACCCGCTCGACGATCTCGCCGTCCAATTCGAGGACGAGGCGCAGCACGCCGTGGGCGGCCGGATGCTGCGGGCCGAAGTTGATCGTGTAGTTCGCGATCTTTGCCTCGGTCGCGCCGGAGCGGGCGACCTGTTGCTCGCGGGTCATGTCAGGCGACGCGATGGTCACTTCTTGATCTCCTCCGCCTTGAGCGGGGTCGGAGCGCCGGGGGCCTCGGGCGAGGCCTTCTCGTCGCCCGGAAGGATGTACTGCGCGCCTTCCCAAGGGCTGAGGAAATCGAAGGCGCGGAAGTCCTGCGGGAGCCGGACGGGCTCGTAGACCACGCGCTTCTGCTCCTCGGAGTAACGCAGCTCGACATAGCCCGAGAGCGGGAAGTCCTTGCGGAAAGGATAGCCGCGGAAGCCGTAATCGGTGAGGATCCGGCGCAGGTCGTCGTTTCCGTCGAAGACGACCCCGTAGAGGTCGAACACCTCGCGCTCGAGCCAGCCGGCGACGGGCCAGAGGCCGGTGACGGAGGGGACGGCCTGGTCCTCGTCCGTCGAGACGCGGACCCGGATGCGGTGGTTCCTGGTCAGCGAGAGCAGGTGATAGACCACCTCGAACCGCTCGGCACGCTGGGGATAGTCGACCCCGGCGATCTCCATCAGCTGCTGATATTCGAACTGGTCGCGAAGGGTGCGGCAGACATCGACGATCGCCTCGCGGCGAACGGTCAGCGAGAGCTCGCCGACCGCGTCCTTGGAGTCGGTCAGGGACTCGCCCAGAGCGGAGCGGAGTTCGTCGATCAACCCTTCGCGGGCAGCGATGCGGGGAGCGCTATTGGTCATGGTGTCAGCGCTCGATCGTGCCGCTGCGGCGGATCTTACGCTGCAGCTGCATGACGCCGTAGAGCAGGGCCTCGGCGGTCGGGGGGCAGCCGGGGACGTAGATGTCTACGGGCACGATCCTGTCGCAGCCGCGGACCACCGAATAGCTGTAATGATAATAGCCGCCGCCGTTCGCGCAGCTGCCCATCGAGATGACGTAGCGCGGCTCCGACATCTGGTCGTAGACGCGGCGGAGCGCCGGGGCCATCTTGTTGCAGAGGGTTCCGGCGACGATCATCACGTCCGACTGGCGCGGGGAGGCGCGGGGCGCGACGCCGAACCGCTCGAGGTCGTAACGCGGCATGTTGGCGTGGATCATCTCCACCGCGCAGCAGGCGAGGCCGAAGGTCATCCACCACAGGCTGCCGGTCCGCGCCCATTGGAACAAATCTTCGGTCGAGGTGACGAGGAAGCCCTTGTCCGAGACTTCCGACTGAAGCTCGGTGAAGAATTTCGGGTCCGGCTGCTGCAGGTCCGCGGGACGCAGATTCTCGTGACGAGGGTCGAGGATCACTCCCATTCGAGCGCTCCCTTCTTCCAGGCGTAGGCGTAGCCCAGCGTCAGCTCGATCAGGAAGATCATCATCGCGGCCCAGCCGGCGATGCCGATCTGGCCCAGCGACACCGACCAGGGGAAGAGGAAGGCGGCTTCGAGGTCGAAGACGATGAACAGGATCGCGACCAGGTAGAAGCGGACGTCGAACTGGGCGCGGCTGTCCTCGAAGGCGGGGAAGCCGCATTCATATTCCGCGAGCTTGTCCGGATAGGGATTGGCCGAGCCGGTCAGCTTGGAGACCAGCATCGGAAGCATCACGAAGGACAAGGACAGGGCCAGGGCCACGGCCAGGAACAGCAGGATCGGCAGATATTCGGCGGCGGACGACGCCATCGAGACTCTCCAGGGGTATGAAGTTGCGCGGCTTCTAGGGCAGCGCACCCGCCATCGCAACAGGTTAAGGCGGGAGATAATCCCCCCGGATCGAGCGGTCCCGCAGACGCCGCACGCCCGCCGCAATCACGCGGCGCGGCTCTAGGCGAGCGGCAGCCGCATCACCTCCGTTTCCGCCGGCCCCGCCTCGACGGCCAGCACTGTGACCGCGGGGTCCTGCCTGGGGGCGACGAGCCCGGCATCTTCCAGGCGTTGGCAAATGTCGACCAGGCTCGGTGCCTTGGATTGAATGCCGAATAACGAGACTGCCGACGGGACCGCGAAGTCGATCGGCGTCCTGCCCTTGCAGCTGCCGAAGAGGACGTAGCCGTTGCCATTGGTGAACATCACCTGGCTGACAGGCCGCTGGTCGGGTTTGAACTCCAAGTCGGGTGGGATCAGCGCCATCAGCCGTTCGCTGAGAGGAAAGTCCAGCTTGACGTACGGGTCGGCGGCCACGACGGCCCAGCCGGCCGCTTCCGGCGGGGCGGGAAAGCCGCTCTCGCCCGGTTCGGGGCTTTCGTGGATGCTGTCCCAGCTCGACCATTGGGCCTCCCTCAGCGGGCGGGAGAGCGTCTTCTTTCCGATTTGGAAGGCCTTGGCCATGCCGTCCTCCAGCCCCGGGGTCGTGGCCAGCTTGAACCAGAAGTCGTGAATATAGTTGCACGTCTTCTGGATGAGCGCGCGGGGCTCATCGAGCTGGTTCTCCTGGATCGTTCCCACATAGGTCATTTCGAGCAGCGTAATACCCATGTGCAGCGAAGCGAGGGCCGCTTCAAAGAGCGGCGAGATATCGCTGTCGATGATCGTCGCGTATCGAGACGCCATGTTCTGACACGTGTAGAAGGAATCGTAGCAGGGCTCGCCCTGGATCGTCATCTTCACCGGCTGGTTCAACGCCAGGTCCCGAAGGCCGCTCTCCAGAAGCCCCGGAAGGTAGGAGAGAGCTCCGCGGAACGGTCCCTCGCCGATCAGGAAGGTGCCGATGTTGCGTATCGCTTCGCCGACCTTGTCGCTGCTGTCGTCGCCGAGGGTCTTGCGCAGGAGCTGCGCTCCCTTGCGCCGCGTCTGGTCGTCATCGGATCTCAGCGCCGCCGCCGCCGATCGCCAGTCCGCATAGAATTGCTTCAGCAGGTTGGCGGCCAGGTTGTAATCGGAGAGCGCGTCCTGAAACTTCACGTCCTCGATGGAGAGGAGGATCTTGGTCTCTGTGGCCGCCACCCCGGCGATCGCGTCCTGAACCTGGTCCAGCTCGCCCTTGATAGCGTCGAGACGTGCAATGACATCGTGAAAGAAGCCCTCAAAATCCGCGCCTTGCCCTCCCGAAAATGCCTTCATAACCTCATTAAAGGGATCGACGCCGGTGATTTTCCCAAGAAGAAATCCCGACAGCTTGGCCCCCATCAGCGCCTTGTCCGCTTCCTCTCCCATGATGCCCTCCCCGGTTGCTCGTAAACGACTATGATACACCTTCGGGTAGGCCAGCCGACAGCGATATTTATTATTCGAAAGCGCGGGCTTAAGGCGCCGGCAGTCGGCCCGCAAGGGCGGAGAGCCGCCGCCGCATCCCCCCTCGAATCGATTTGGAGTGTCGAGTCGCGGCCACTCGGCGGCCCAGCGGGGAGTTGACGGGGGGCCGAGGCGGCGGCATCGTTACGACGCCCGAACAAAGGGGGGATCGGATGCGCTTCACACGCTTTGCAGTCGCCGCGGCAATTGCCGCTTTCGCAATGCCCGCGGGCGCCCAGATGGTAAAGGCGCAGGACCCGGACAGCCTGGTGAAGGCGCTCCAGGGGGGCGGCTATGCGGCCAAGCTGGAGGTCGACAAGGTCGGCGATCCGATGATCACCAGCGGCGTCGCCGGGACCACCTTCCAGATCTTCTTCTACAATTGCACCGAGCATAAGGCGTGCGCGACCGTCACCTTCCATTCGGGCTACGATCTCAAAGCATCGCCCGGCCTCGAGCTGATCAATGAATGGAACCGGGGCAAGCGGTTCGGCCGCGCCTATCTCGACAAGGAAGACGACCCGATCCTCGAGATGGACGTCGATCTTGACGATGGCGGCGTGTCGCCGCTGCTGTTCATCGACAATATGGAGTTCTGGGCCAGCATCCTCGCCGACTTCGAAAAGCAGATCGGCTACCGCAAATAGCGCTCAGGCCCTGAGCGCCCCCGCGACCAGCTTGTGGAGGCGCGAGTGGAGGTCGCCGTTCGCGGCGAGCACCTGGCCCTTGGCGATTCCGGCGTCGCCGCCGCGGAAATCGGTGACGAAGCCGCCCGCCTCGCGGACCAGCAGCAGGCCGGCGGCGAGGTCCCAATATTGGAGGTCCTCCTCCCAGAAGCCGTCATAGCGGCCGGCCGCGACCCAGGCGAGATCGAGCGCGGCCGAGCCGAAGCGGCGGATTCCGGCGACTTCGGGTGCCACTGCCCCGAGAATGCGGTGGAAGCGCTCGTGATGGCCGTGGCCCTTGAACGGCACGCCGGTGGCGATCAGCGCGTCGGCGAGGTCGCGGCGGGCGGAGACGCGAAGGCGGCGCTCATTATGCCAGCTTCCCCTGCCCTTTTCGGCCCAATAGCTTTCGTCGGTGATCGGCTGGTAGATGAGGGCCTGGGTGATCTCCGGCTTGCCGCCGGGCCCGCGCGGGTCCTCGACCGCGATCGAGATCGCGAAATGGGGGATTCCGTGGAGGAAGTTGGTGGTCCCGTCCAACGGATCGACGATCCAGCGCGGCTTGTCCGGATCGCCGTCGATCGTGCCGCCTTCCTCCAGCGTCAGCCGCCAGTCGGGGCGGGCGTGGCGGAGCTCCTCGACGATCGTCTTCTCGGCCTGCTCGTCGGCCATCGAGACGAAGTCGGCGGGGCCCTTGCGGCTCACCTGGAGGTGCTCGACCTCGTTGAAGTCGCGCCTCAGCCGCGGCGCCGCCTTGCGCGCGGCCCGCTGCATGACGGTGATCAGGCCGGAATGGGAAACCATGTCTTCTCCTTAACCCCTCTCCCTTCAGGGGAGAGGGAAAGCCGCGAAGGGGTCCCACGAAAGTAGTACTTTCGTGGGGTCCCGAAGCGGCAGGGTGAGGGGATGAGCTTGCCCTCACCCTCCCAAGCTTCGCTTGGGCCCCTCCCTCTCCCCTTCAGGGAGAGGGGTTTTTTAGTCCGCGCGCCTCACATAGGTCTGCTCGTAGACGTCGACAACGATGCGGGTGCCGGCGCCGATGTGCGGCGGCACCATCACCCGGACGCCGTTCTCGAGAAGGGCGGGCTTGTAACTCGACGAGGCGGTCTGGCCCTTCACGACGGCGTCGGCCTCGACGATGGTCGCTTCGATCGTGTCGGGGAGCTGGACGGAGATCGGCCGCTCCTCCCAAAGCTCCATGACCACGTCCATGCCGTCCTGGAGGAAAGCGGCGGCGTCGCCGAGGAGGTCGGTGGGGAGGGAAATCTGCTCGTAGCTTTCCTTGTCCATGAAGGTCAGCATGTCGCCTTCGCGGAACAGGAACTGGAAGTCCTTGGTGTCGAGGCGGACCCGCTCCACCGTCTCGGCCGAGCGGAAGCGGACGTTGTTCTTGCGGCCGTCGATGAGGTTCTTCATCTCGACCTGCATATAGGCGCCGCCCTTGCCGGGCTGGGTGTGCTGGATCTTCACCGCCCGCCAGATGCCGCCTTCATATTCGATGATGTTGCCGGGACGAATGTCCACGCCGCTGATCTTCATGTCCGTCTCACAATTTTGGAAAGAGCCGGGGGGCTCCTAGCGCGCCGGCTCGCTGCGGGCAAGGGAGGGGCCGTCCCCCGCCGGTCAGCGCTTCCCCGCCAGCAGCGGGTACGGATTGATCGCCGTGCCCTGGTACCATTTCTCGCCGGCGGCCATGCGGTGGATGGCGAAGTGGAGGTGGGGGCCTTCGGGATTGGCGTTGCCGGTGGAGCCGACGCGGCCGATCGGGTCGCCCTGCTTCACCACCTCGCCTTCGTGGAGGCCGGGGGCGTAATCCTGGAGGTGGGCGTAATAGAAGGTCCAATTGCCGTCCGGGGAGCGGACATAAGCGGTGATCCCCCCTCCCCCCTGGCTGAAGAAGAGCTTCTCGACCGTGCCGGGCGCCGCTGCGACGACGGGCGTGCCGTGCGGAGCCATGATGTCGATCGCGTCGTGGACCCGGGCGCCGCCCGCCCGCGCCTGGGTGAAGGTGTCGCTGAGTTGCTCCGGCTTGATCCCGAGCACGGGGATGGCGACGCCGGTGGGGCCGAGGACTAGCTCGTGCTGCACGGCGGGGCTCGGCCCCGGCCGGGCAGCGGGCGCGGAACGGGGGCTCACCGGGCCGTGGCTGTAGGCCATCATCCAGAACAGGCTGGTGAGGACCGCGGTCGCGATCGCGGTGAGGACGTTCGTCCCGACGAGCTTGAACCTGCTCAAGCCTGGAACACTACTTCCATTCCGTCCGAGATCATCTGGGTAAGCCTTGCGACGTCCCAGTTGGTCAGGCGGACGCAGCCATGGCTTTCGGCGCGCTTGATGGTCTCGGGCGAGTTGGTGCCGTGGATGCCGATATTCTCGCGGTTGAGATCGACCCAGACGACGCCGACGGGGCCGTTCGGGCCGGGCGGGAGCATCCGCTCCGGCTGGTCGTCGGGGACGTCCCAGAAGAGCTGCGGCTGATATTTGAACGGCGGGTTGAACGCGATCGTGTTGACCTTCCAATTGCCGAGCGGGAGCGGATCCTTGCTGCTTCCGAGCGTCGCCGGGAATTGGGCGATCATCGTCCCGTCCTCGGCATAGACCCGGACGAGCTTGTCCGACTTGTCGACGACCACCTTGTCGGCCTGCTTCTGGTTCGGGTCAACGTTGAGGTCGCTCAGCAGCTGGGCCACCTCGGGCTTGGCATTGCCATAGGCCCGGGCGCTGGGGAGGACGTTGGGGAGGACGAGCACGGTGCCGGCGCGGAGCACGGTCTTGGGGTTGTTCAGGGCGACGATAGTCTCAGGCGTGGTGTGGAATTTCTCGGCCAATTTCTCGAGCAGGTTGCGGTAGCCGAGGCGCTGCATCCCGGCCTGGACGGCGGGATCGTGCGGGATCGGGCCGACGAAGGGGCCCTGGGCGTCGCCCTCGTCCACGCGGAGGCGGATCGTGGCCGGGACCGCGCCTTCGGCCAGCGCCTGGCGGGTTGCGTCGTCGATCTTGCCCGATTCCTCGATGTCGTGGGCCTGCTGGAAGCCGCGCACCGCAGCCTCGAACACCGGCCCGCCCTGGCCGTCGATCACGCCCGGCGAGAAGTCGGCGCGGTCGAGCAGGACCTGCGCCTCGAGCACGCTTTGGTCGAGCGCAGCGCCCTTGGCGGGAGCTGCCGCATTCTGGGCAACCCCGGCGCCTGCAACCGCAAGCAGGGCCGCGCCCGCGAGAACGAGCTTCTTCACATGTCTCTCCACGAAATTCGGTTCGGGTGCAGAACGCAACAGCCGAAACTTATTTCCCGTGCCCGCCGTTCGGGCTCACGCGATGACGGAGCGAGGACGGATCAGGATCGGCTGCTCGGGCTGGATCTACCGCCACTGGCGCGGCCTCTTCTACCCCGAGAAGCTCGCCCAGAAGAACTGGTTCGCTCATTATGCGGCGGAGTTCGAAACGGTCGAGCTCAACACCAGCTTCTACCACCTCCCCAAGCCCGACACCTTCACCAAGTGGCGCGACCAGGCGCCCGATGGCTTTCGCTACGCGGTAAAGGCGCCGCGCTTCATCACCCATATGAAGAAATTGAAGGATTGCGCCGAGCCGGTCGACGAATTCCTCTCCCGCGCCCGCAACCTTGGCGAGACGATCGGGCCGATCCTCTACCAGCTCCCGCCGCGCTGGATCTGCAATGTCGCGCGGCTGGAGGAATTCGCCGCCCATCTGCCCCGCGACCTCACCCATGTCTTCGAATTCCGCGAGAAGAGCTGGCTCAGCGAAGAGGTGCTCGCCTTCCTCGACGCGCGCGGCTTCTCCTTCTGCGTTCACGACATGCCCGGCTCAGCGACCGAGCGCTGGGCGTCGGGTCCGATCGCCTATGTCCGCTTCCACGGCGGCGAGGGCAAATATTGGGGCCGTTACTCCGACGAGGGCCTGCTCTCCTGGACCGACTGGCTGGTCGGCCAGGCGAATTCGGGCCGCGACGTCTGGTGCTATTTCAACAACGACATGTTCGGCCATGCCATCCACGACGCCCTCACCCTGAGGGCGATGGTGGCGCAGGCGCTGCGCTGATCGGCGGCCGCGATCGGCGGGCGCCCCTGCCCTTAACGGGCGCCCTGCGCCACGCTCCGGGTAAGCTCGACGAGCCGCATCTCGAATCCGACGGTCGGGCCGGTCGCTGGATCCTGGGGAGCCGAGACGAGGGAGGCAGCCGTGACGGGAGGTTGCGCACGGGCCCAGGCGGCATATTCGTCCATGATGTCGAAATATCGCGCCTGAGGATCGAGAAGCCGAAGGGCTTGTTCGGCGACGGCGCGCAACTTCGGGTCCGACGTCCCCTTCGACAGCGCCTTCGTCTCGGCCAAAGCGCGGGCGAAATTGGCTCGCCCCCGCGCTGCGAGAGCGGCAGCCTCCTTTGCAGCGCCGGCGATTTCGCGATTGACGGCAGCCGCCGCGGCATCGGCGTCTCCGCCCGTTTTTGCCTCGATCCAGTTTCGCTCACTGACCCCCAGAACCTTGTACATCAGGACCATGAACGCGGCCATTTGATGGGGATGCTCCGAAGGTGCGAAAAGGCCGCGGCGGCCTTCGAACAACACGCGCTGCGAATCCAGAATGGCGAGGCTTCCCTCGATCATGCGCGGCGCCAGGAGCTTCACCTTCCCGACATCGCCGGCGGTCATGGCGTCGGCGAACAGGACCACGTCGGCCATGCTCTCCCGCACCCGGGCGAGCTGGGCACGCGCCTGCGTGACCAGGCTGTCCGGGTCGAATCGCGTGCGGATCAAGTTGGATTTGGAAATCGGGCGAAGTGACGCGAGCGATTCCTCGCTCCGCTGCGAGGCGTCCTGAAACCGCGCGGCCAGCTCCGAAAACGTGGAGCCGCCGCCTGCCAGTCTTCACGGGACTTCGCCGTCGAAGTGACACGCTGCATTTCATCGAAGAGCTGCTTGCCTGCCTGGACCTGACCGCCCACGGCGTCGCTGAGGCTCGCGAGCCAGGCCATCGCCTCCTGAACGTCGCCGGACAATTTGTCCGCGCTCGGGCTTCTCGCCGGCGCCGGCGCGGTCCGCGGGGCCGACATGGCGGCCACCGGTGCCACGGCGATCAGCGCCGCCATCAGCTTGAATATAATGCGCATTATGTCCCCCTCGACCCGAGGGCTGACCTTAAGCGGAGCTCTTCGAGCCTAGCAAGGCGGAAAAGGCGGCAACGCCGGCGCCGGGACCCTGTTCGTGGCTCCACACAGCGCTGCACACGGCGAGGAAGTCCGCCCCGGCTTCGACCAGGACCCGGCCGTTCTCCGGCGTGATCCCGCCGATCGCGACGCAGGGGATTTCGAACACCCTGCTCCACCAGCCGAGGATCGACGGGTCGGGGCGGTGGAAGGTCTCCTTGGTCGAGGTGGGGAAGAAGGCTCCGAAGGCGACATAGTCGGCGCCCGCTTCGCCTGCGTCCATGGCGAGGTGGCGGCTGTCGTGGCAGGTCACGCCGATCTGGGCGGAGGGGCCGAGGATCCGCCGCGCCTCGCGCGGGTCGCCGTCGCCCTGGCCAAGGTGCACTCCGTCGGCCCCGGAGGCGCGGGCGAGGTCGACGCGGTCGTTGACGATGAAGGCGACCTCATGGGCCGCACAGATCGGCATCAGCCGCTCGGCGGCGCGCAATACCTCGTCGTCGCTCGCCGATTTCAGCCGGAGCTGGAAGGCCGCGACCGGGCCGCCGTCGAGCGCCGCCTGCAGCCGGTCGGCGAAATCGCCGCCGATCTCGTTGGGCGACACCAGATAGAGCTGGCACGGCATCCGCTCGTTCGGTTCGAACAGATCGGCGAAGCTCGGGTCGAGCGCGGTCGGGTCTTCCTCATCCATGGTCAGACGTTCGCACTCCCCCGCGTCCCGCTCAAGCAGAGAAAGCGATCCGGCTTGCGCCCGCGTCCCTCGCTGAAACGGAGATGCTCGAACCCAGCGGCGGCGGCGAGCCCCGCCACCTCCTCCGCCTCGAACAGCCGGAAGCCGAAGCGGTGGCCCGGCCATTTGCGAAGCTCGTCGGCCGGCTCGAAACCGACGGCAAGCCGCCCGCCCGGCCGAACCACCCGCGCCAGCTCGGCGAAGGCGGCGGGGACGTCCGGCCAGAAATAGAGGCTGTTGAGGCTGACCGCAGCGTCGAATGCGGAATCGGGAAAGGGCAAAGCCTCGGCGGAGGCGCGGACTAACCGTGCTTCCTTGCCGAACCGCCGCCGCGCTCTCGCCAAAGGCGGCTTGCGACACATCGACGCCGGTGACGTGCGCCGCTCCAGCGTCGAACATCATTGCCATCAGCCCGCCGCCGCCGAAGCCGACCTCCAGCACCCGCTCGCCCCCCGCCAGCTCAAGCTCAGCCAGCGCGAGCCGGTTCATCTCCCGGCTGATCCGGTCCAGCCATGGCGCAATCCAGATTCGGCCAAGAAGGCCGCTCGGGCGGGCGAATTGGCGTGCGAGGAAGCGGCTCAGCACCGCCGGCGCTTATTCCTCGCCCTTGTAGATGCGGACCAGCCTGTCGAGCATGGCGAGAGCGTCCTCGCGTTTCCGCTGGAAGGTGTTGCGGCCGATGATCGAGCCGTTGCCGCCGCCGTCGCGAATGTCGCGCGCGTCCTGGTAGACCGCGTCCTCGCCCTTAGCGGCGCCGCCCGAGAAGACGACGATCCGCCGCCCGGCGAAGCAGGACTGGACGACGTGACGGACGCGGTCGGACTGGGCCGACCAGTCGGTGCCCTCATAGGCCTTTTGCGCGTCCTTCTGCTCGATATGGGCGGAGGGGAGCTTGACCTTGATGATGTGCGCGCCGAGCAGGGCCGCCATGTGCGCGGCATAGGCGCCGACGTCGAGGGCGAGCTCGCCGTCCTTCGACAGCTTGCCGCCGCGCGGGTAGGACCAGATGACGGTGGCGACGCCGACCGCCTTCGCCTCGGCGGACATCTCGCGGATCTGCTCCATCATCGGGAAGATCTCGTCCGATCCCGGGTAGATGGTGAACCCGATGGCCGAGCAGCCGAGGCGGAGCGCGTCCTCGACGGTGCCGGTCACCGCCTGATTGATCGAGGTCGCCCAGCTGTTCGAGCTGTTGACCTTCAAGATGGTCGGGATTTGCCCCGCAAAGGTGCCCGCCCCCGCCTCGAGCGCGCCGAGCGGGGCCGCATAGGCGTTGAGGCCGGCGTCGATCGCCATCTGATAATGGTAATGCGGGTCGTAGGCGGGCGGGTTGACCGCGAAGCTGCGCGCCGGGCCGTGCTCGAAGCCCTGGTCGACGGGGAGGATGATGACCTTGCCGGTGCCGCCCAGGCGCCCCTGCATCAGGATCCGCGCAAGGTTCGACTTCACGCCCGGATTGTCGGACTCATATTTGTCGAGAATGGCTTTGACGGTCGGCGTGATGCTCATGGGAGCTCCCTGATTCGTGGCTGTCCGCCCCCTATCCCAGAGGGCGGCAGGGTTCAAATCGCGCAGGCGGAGCGCCCTTGCGCAACAAATAGGGGCGGCATCGCTGCCGCCCCTCCCGTTCAGTCTCGCGGACGCAGGGTTACCAGCCGGTCGACGATGGCGTTCAGGCCCTCGCCGGAACCGGCATGGACGTCGATGCGGCCGATCTTCTCGGTCACGCGCTCCAGCGCCTCCAGCTCCTTCAGCCTCAGGAGGGTCGGATTGTCCTCCATCAGCTTCGCCGTGTTGAGCAGCGAACGGGTCGCCGCCGTTTCCTCGCGGCGCCGGATCAAATTGGCCTGAGCGAGCTTCTCGGCCTCGACAACCTTGTTGATCAACTCGCGCATCTCGCCCGGCAGGATCACATCCTTGATCCCGAGCTCGGTGACATCGACCCCGATGTCGCCGAGTTCCCGGCGGACATGGGCGGTGATCTGGTCGTCGACCGACTCCCGGTCGTTCAGCAGCTCGTCAAGAGTCCGGCCACCCACCGCCTCGCGAACGGCGAATTGCACGAGCCTGTAGACGTGCTGCTGGTAATCGGGCGTCGCCAGCGCCGCACGCTCGACGTCGGAGACCTTCAGGAACGAAGTCAGGGTCACGCGGAGCGAGATCCGGTCCTTCGTCAGAATCTCCTGAGCGGTCACCTCGAGCGGCAGCGGACGGCTGTCGAGCGTCTTGCTCGTGACCGTGCGCCCGATTTGCCAGTAGCCGTAGCGACCGGGACCCACCGTCTCGACAAGTTCCCCGTCGAAGAAGACGAGGCCCGCCTGGGCGGCCCCGACGTTCACCACGGCGACCGGCGGCTGACCGCCGATCGTGGCGAGTTCCGCCTTCTCGATCGCGATCAGCTCCGGCTTGTCGAGCCGCGGGCGGGCGTTGACGTCATATTCGGTGACGGCAACCTCGCTCAGCACCTTCCAGACATAGGCGGTCTGGCCCGGTCGAACCACGATCGAGGCGCGGCCGTCGATCCAGACCACCGCGGCCACGCCTTCGGGCGGGCGGACGGTAACGATATTCTCGGCCGCCAGCTCCGGATGCCGCTTCGCCATGATCTCGGCCCAGGGCCCCGCGAACAGTCCACGGGCGGGGACGATCTCCACGCCGAGACGGTTGCGGAAGTCCCAGAACGAGTGACGTCCCGGTTCGAGCACGTTGATGAGGCGGCCATCCTTCGTGAGGAGGCCGCGCTGGTTTTCGGCAACAATATAGTCCTTGCGGATCATCGCCGGCCCTCCTCTTTCTCCACTTTGCCGGCACCATTGCCGAACAAAGGGTCGCGGCCACTACTTGGCGGGTCGGGCGCGGTAAAGAGCCGATGCGGCAGTGCAACAAATCGGAAGAGGACTGTTGCTTGCGCGCAACGAGCCCCGAGGTCGGCCGGGGGGTGCTCCCCGCTACCGGGCGGTCCGTCGGTTCAGGCGTCGCGGCCCGGCGTCTGGAGCGACCGCAGCGGCGAGGCCGAAGCCTGCCCTGGGAGCCGCCCCGCGCGCCTTCTTGCGGCGCCGGTATCCCCGACGGCGCGAAGCCGCGGCACCGGTTGCCTCTGGCCGGTTTCGAGGCCGAAGCCCCTTGACCGCCTTCGGCCTGAACACCCCGCCGGCCTTCCCGAGTGAAGTGCCTTATCAGGGCATTTGGAGTGGGACTCGAACCCACGACACGTAGATTAGCAATCTACTGCTCTACCAGTTGAGCTATCCAAGGTGACGGAGTTGAACCGCCGGCTTGCGTTCGAGGCAAGTGCTCACCACGAGCTACGCTATCGCCATGGAACACGGGACGGCAGGGCCGACCGCGCCCGCGGGGTCTCGGGAGCCCCTCACGAAATGGCAATTGCGCCGCGCGCCTCTAATCTCGCCCGAGAGCTTTGTCGAGGGTTGAACCTTGGGCTTGCGCCGTCACCCCTCCAGCGCCTTTACGCCCGGCAACTCCTTGCCCTCCATCCATTCGAGGAAGGCACCGCCGGCGGTGGAGACGAAGGTGAAGTCAGACGCCACGCCGGCGTGGTTCAGCGCAGCGACGGTGTCGCCGCCGCCGGCGACCGAGACGAGCTGGCCGGCCTGGGTCAGCGCCGCAGCGGTCTGGGCGAGCTGGACGGTGGCGCGGTCGAAGGGCGGGGTCTCGAAGGCGCCGAGGGGTCCGTTCCAGACTAAGGTACGACAGGTCTTTATCGCGTCGGCGAGCGCCTCGACCGCCGCCGGGCCGACGTCGAGGATCATCTCGTCCGGAGCGACTTCGTGGACGTTGCAGGTGCGAAGGCTGGGCGGGTTGGGGGCGAACTCCTTCGCTACCACCACGTCATAGGGGAGGTGGACGGTGCAGTTGGCCCGGTCCGCGGCTTCGAGGATTTCGTTGGCGGTGCCGGCGAGTTCGTGCTCGCAGAGGGACTTGCCGACAGAAACGCCTCGGGCAGAGAGGAAGGTGTTGGCCATTCCGCCGCCGATGATGAGGTGATCGACCTTGGCGACCAGGTGGCGGAGGACCTCCAGCTTGGTCGACACCTTGGCGCCGCCGACGACCGCGGCAACCGGCCGCTCGGGATCGCCCAGGGCCTTCTGGAGCGCGTTGAGCTCCGCCTCCATCGCGCGGCCCGCATAGGCCGGGAGCAGGTGCGCGATCGCTTCGGTCGAAGCGTGGGCGCGGTGGGCGGCGGAGAAGGCGTCGTTGACGTAGAAATCGCCCAGCGACGCGAAGCGGCGGGCGACTTCGGGGTCGTTCTTCTCCTCGCCGCCGAAGAAACGGGTATTCTCCAGGATCGCGACGTCGCCGGGCTGGAGCATGGCGACATTCTCTTCGGCCACTTCCCAGTCGACGTAGCGGACCGGGCGGCCGAGCACCTCCTCATAGGCCTTGGTCACGAGCGACAGTGAGAATTCCGGGCTCGGCACCTTGGGCCGGCCGAAATGGGCGAGGAGAAGGACGATCGCGCCCTTGTCGGCAAGCTCGGCTACCGTCGGGATGGTCGCGCGGAGGCGGGTGTCGTCGGTGACCTTCAGGTCGGCCATCGGCACGTTGAGGTCCACGCGGACGAGGGCCCGTTTGCCGCGGACGTCGCCGAGATCGTCGAGGGTCTTGAACCTGGCCATCGATCGTTACAGCAGCCCCGCCATCGCACCCGCCGTGTCGACCATGCGGTTCGAGAAGCCCCATTCATTGTCGTACCAGGAGAGGACGCGGACGAGCTTGCCTTCCAGCACCGCGGTCTCGAGGCTGTCCACCGTCGAGCTGGCCGGATTGCCGTTATAGTCGATCGAGACCAGGGGCTCCTCGGAATAAGCCAGGATGCCCTTCAGAGGGCCGCTCTCGGACGCAGCGCGGAGGGCGCCGTTGATTTCGTCGAGCGAGGTGTCGCGCTTCGGGGTGAAAGTGAGGTCGACGACGCTGACGTTGGGCGTCGGCACGCGGATCGAGGAGCCGTCGAGCTTGCCCTTCAGCTCCGGAAGCACCTCGCCGACGGCGCGGGCGGCGCCGGTGGTGGTGGGGATCATCGACATGGCGGCGGCGCGGGCGCGGCGCATGTCCTTGTGGATCTGGTCGAGGATGCGCTGGTCGTTGGTGTAGGCGTGGATGGTCGTCATCAGCCCGCGCTCGATCCCGACCAGGTCGTTCAGGACCTTGGCGACGGGCGCCAGGCAGTTGGTCGTGCAGGACGCGTTCGAGACGATGGTGTGCTCGGCGGTCAGCTTGTGGTGGTTGACGCCGAAGACGACGGTCAGGTCTGCGCCCTTTGCGGGGGCCGAGATCAGGACGCGCTTGGCGCCTGCGGTCAGATGCGCGGCGGCCTTGTCGCGGTCGGTGAAGAAGCCGGTGCATTCCAGCGCGATGTCGACGCCGTTGTCGCCATGCGGGAGCTTGGCCGGGTCCTTCTCGGCGGTGACCTTGATCCGGCGGCCGTCGATGATGAGGTCGTTGCCGTCGGCGCCGACCTCGCCCGGCCAGGCGCCGTGGACGCTGTCGCGCTTGAACAGGAGGGCGTTGGACTGGGCGTCGGCAAGATCGTTGATCGAGACCAGCTCAAGGCCGCTGTCCTTCTTCTCGAGCAAAGCCCGCGCGACGAGGCGGCCGATCCGCCCGAACCCGTTGATCGCGACCCTGGTTGCCATCTTCATTCTCCCTGAGCGTCGAGCGCCGCGAGGACCCGCGGCACGATCGCCTCGGCGGTGAAGCCGAAGCGCTTGAAAAGATCTTCCGCCGGCGCGGAGGCGCCGAAGCGATCGAGCCCGACCGCGAGGCCGCGCGGGCCGATATAACGCTCCCACCCAAGCGTGGTGCCCGCCTCGATCGACACTTTGAGCGCGTCGGCGGGCAGCAGGTCGGCGCGATAGGCCCCGTCCTGGGCGTCGAACAGCGACCAGCAGGGCATGGAGACGACGTCCGCCCCGATCCCCTGTCCTTCGAGGGCTTCGGCGACGGCGACGGCAACTTCGACCTCGGAGCCGGTGGCGACCAGGACGACCCGGCGGAGGGCGGTTGCGGCGCGGAGGCGATAGGCGCCGCGGCGGGTCAGATTCTCGCTCCGGCCGAGGCGGAGCTGCGGCAGATTCTGACGGGTGAGGGCAAGCAGCGACGGGCCGTCGCGCCGCTCCAGCGCGAGCTGCCAGGCTTCGGCAGTCTCGACGGCGTCCGCGGGGCGGTAGACGGCGAGGTTGGGGATCATCCGGAGGCTCATGACATGCTCGACCGGCTGGTGGGTCGGGCCGTCTTCGCCCAGGCCGATCGAATCGTGGGTCATCACATAGACGACCCGCACCTGCTGGAGCGCGGAGAGGCGGATGGCGGGGCGGCAATAGTCGGCGAAGACGAGGAAGGTGCCGCCATAGGGGATGACGCCGCCGTGGAGCGCCATGCCGTTCATCGCCGCGGCCATGCCGAACTCGCGGATGCCGTAATAGATGTAGCGCCCCGACGCGTCGTCGCGGGTGAAGACGGTCTGCCCCTTGCTCTTGGTGTTGTTCGAGCCGGTGAGGTCGGCCGAGCCGCCGATCGTCTCAGGGAGCGCCGCGTTGATCGCGTCGAGGGCGATTTCGGACGCCTTGCGGGTGGCGATCTTCTGCGGGCTGGCGGCGAGGGCGTCGAGATGGGCGGCGAGGCCATCGTCCGACGGGAGGCGCCCTTCCATTCGGCGGACGAACTCGTCGCGCTCGGGGCTTGCGGCGAGGCGCGTGCGCCATTCGTCATGCGCGCCAGCGCTGCGGCGGCCGGCGCTGCGCCAGGCCTCGTAGATCGGGGCCGGGATGTCGAAGGGTTCGCTGTCCCAGACGAGCTGCTTGCGGGCGGCGGCGACTTCGTCCGCGCCGAGCGCGGCGCCATGGGTGGCGGACGTGCCCTGCTTGTTCGGTGCGCCCCAGCCGATGATGGTCCGGCAGGCGATCAGCGACGGGCGCGGATCGGCGAGCGCCTCGTCGATCGCGGCGCGGATGCTGTCGAAATCATGGCCGTCGCAGCGGACGACGTGCCAGCCATAGGCTGCGTATCGGGCCGGAATATCTTCCGAAGTCGACAGATCGGTAGACCCGTCGATGGTGATTTTGTTGTCATCCCAGAAAGCGATCAGCCGTCCGAGCCCCAGATGGCCGGCGAGCCCCGCCGCCTCGTGGTTGATGCCCTCCATCAGGCAGCCGTCGCCTGCGATGGTCCAGGTGCGGTGGTCGACGAGGTCGTCGCCGAAGACGGCGTTCAGGTGGCGCTCGGCGATCGCCATTCCGACCGCCATCGCGAAGCCCTGGCCGAGCGGGCCGGTGGTCGCTTCCACGCCGTCGAGGAGGAAATTCTCCGGATGGCCGGCGCAGGGCGAGCCGAGCTTCCGGAAATTCCTGATGTCGTCGATCGTCGGCGCCGCATAGCCGCTCAAGTGGAGCAGCGAGTAGATCAGCATCGAGCCGTGGCCGGCGGAGAGGACGAAGCGGTCGCGGTCGTGCCAGGCGGGGTCGGCGGGGTCGTGCTTCAAATATTCCGTCCAGAGCACCGTCGCGACGTCGGCCATGCCCATCGGCATTCCGGGATGGCCGGAATTGGCGGCCTGCACCGCGTCCATCGAGAGCGCGCGAATGGCGTTGGCGAGCAGTCTCGGTTCGACGGCCATAAGGTTCCTTGCTGGACCGGCGGAAAAGACGCGAGAGGCTCCGCCTGCGCGCTCCTTTAAGCGCGGCGGCGCGGGCGTCAACCTCGGGTGGGCACGGTCCCCGGCAAGGGTTGCCCGCTCCGTCCGCACTGGCGTATGGCGAAGTCATGGCAAGCGAGCGGGCGATGGAAGCGATCGGACGGATCGAGCGGGCGCTGGCCCGGCTGGACGCGGTCGCCGACCGCCCTGCCCCGCCGTCACCTCCGCGGGACGATAGCGAGCTGCTCCGGTTGCGCGAGGCCCATGGGACGCTTCGCAGCCAGGTCGAATCGGTGATTGCGCAGATCGACGGGCTGATCGGGAAGGAAAGCTGATGGCGAGCGTCGACGTCAGCATTGCCGGGCGGACCTATTCGGTTGCTTGCCGAGATGGGGAGGAGCCGCATCTGCGTTCCCTCGCCGCCACCGTCGACCGCAAGGCGCAGGAAGCGGCGACGGCGCTCGGCAATTTGAGCGAGTCGCGCCAGCTCCTCTTCGCCTCCCTCCTCCTCGCCGACGAGATCAAGGAGCGGCAACGCGGCAACGCCCCCGAGCCGGAGCCGGAAGAGGACCCGGCGGTGGCCGACGCGCTGGAACGGCTGGCCCAAAGGGTGGAAAGTCTCGCCCAAAGGCTTGAGACCAAGGCCGAGAGCGCCTAGATCGTCAGCGACGGGTACTGCCCGGTGCGCGCTTTATGAACATCCCTGGGCGATAAGCATCCTAGGGGGCTATCCCTGGTCGGGCCCTGGTCCGGCACATATGGTCCCCACCTGACGTTGACGCGTCAGAGGATATTCAAGCAAACGGCCATGGTGGTCCCGTCACCCCCCTCCCCCCGCTCCAAGAGCGACATGCGAAGCGACGCCCTCGCGGCGCGGCGCGCCTTTGCCCGCTCGCTCAGCCCGGAGCTTCGCGCCGAGCTCGAGGCGAAGCTCGCCGGGATCGTGCTGCCGCACCTGATCGGGGCGCGGACCGTAGCCGGTTATCATCCGCTCAAGGACGAGATCAGCCCCTATTGTGTGCTTGAGCGGTTAGGTGCCGGGCAACGTGCAGCACTCCCCTGGTTCCTCGACCGCGATTCGCGCATGCTGTTCCGCGAGGCGCCGGCGGTCGAACCCAGCCCGTGGGGCGTGCTCCAGCCCGCCGCCTCGGCCGAGGCTCTGGCGCCCGACCTGGTCCTCGTCCCACTCGTCGCCGCCGACCGGAGCGGCGCCCGCATCGGCCATGGCAAAGGGCATTACGACCGCGCCCTCGCGCATCTGCGCGAAGGCGGCACCGTCTTCACCATCGGCCTTGCCTGGGAGAGCCAGATCGTCGACGAGCCGATCCCGGCGGACCCGTGGGACATGCCGCTCGACGCAATCGCCACCCCGAAGGAATGGATCCAATGCCGGTAAAGCCGACCTTGAGGAAACCGGCCGGAATCCTGCTCATCCTGCTGCTCATCGCCGGCTGGGCGGTGCTGGTCGCGAACGGGGCCGAGCTGCTCACGGGCCTCCCCTGGCCCGTCCACGCGCTCTATTTCACCGTCGCCGGGATCGTCTGGATCCTGCCCTTGAAGCCGCTGCTGCAGTGGATGGAGACTGGCAGCTTCCGCAGGCCCTGACGGCTCAGGCCGCGGCGCGCAGCTCCAAATGGAAAGTGGCGCCCGAGTGCGCGCCGGTGGAGGCCCAGAGGCGGCCGCCATGTTCCTCGACGATCGCCCGGCACAGCGACAGGCCGAGGCCGGTGCCCATCTCCTTGGTGGTGAAGAAGGCCTCGAAGATGTGGGGAATCTCGTCGGGCGTGATGCCGAGGCCGGTGTCGCTGACCTCGAGCAACACGGCGCGGCGTTCGAGCGGCATCGACCGGATGGCGATGCAGCGGGGCCGACCCTGGGTCGCCCGAAGCGATTCGATCGCGTTGACGACGAGGTTGACGAGCACCCGCTGGATCTGGATCCGGTCGGCGACGATGGCCGGGACCGAGCTGTCGAGCGCGAGCTCGAGAGTCACTCTCTCCCCGGCCAGCTCGCCTTCCAGGAAGCGGGTGGTCTCGCGGACCAGATCGTTGAGGCTGAACCTGGTCGAGGTGGTCGCGCCCTTGTCGAACATCGACCGGATGCTCTTGATCACCTCCATCGTATGGTGGCCGGCATCGATGGTGGCGTAGAGGGAGCCGATCGCCTTATCGACGGCGGGGCGGGAGCGGGTCAGCCAGTTGAGCGCGGCCCGGGCGTTCAAGTTCACGCCGGTCAGGGGCTGGCCGACTTCGTGGGCAATCGCGGCGGTCAGCGCGTCCATCGACATCAGCCGCGAGTCCCGCTCCCGGTCCCGCTCGGCCGTTGCACGCGCCAGCTTCCCGTAGAGCCGGTTCGACTCGGCGATGAGGGCGAGTTGCACCACCAGGTGCGAGACCACCAACATGACGAACAGCGAATAGAAGCCGACCGTAAAGCGCCTGTGGAGCAGCATGATCAGCACCGACTGGATCATCCAGCTGGAAAGAGCGACTAGCAGCCAGACGTCGAGCACCGAGCGTCGGCTCCGAAACAGCATGACGAACGCGGTCGAAAGGAGCACGAACGACACCGTTTGGTAGGCGACGGCGTTGAAATAGCTCAGGTCGGCGCGGTTGACGTAGAATGCCGGGAGCAGATCGTGGCCGCGGGTGGTCAGCAGCGCCACACCTAATGCCAGGGAAGCTGCCACCAAAGCGGACGCGACGATTCTCGGCTCCGAATTGGGATCCGGCGGTGAGGCGGCATCGATCCTCCGCAGGACCACGTAAGAGATGATGACGGCCGGGAACGCCAGCCGCTGCAGCGTGGCGATCCAGGCGGTGGTGTTGATCCCCGCGCCGAGAAGGCCCTTGGGAGCGAAGGCGCCCGGGAAGCTGAGCGCATGGGGAATGAGGAGCAGGGCCGCGAAAACATAACCGGAGGCGAGGACGGTGAGTGCGCGCGAGCGGAAGACCGAAGATTGGGAGTAGAGCAAAGTCGCGGCGATCACGTCGGAGACCAACATGATCGAATCGACCATTGGAACGAACGCGCCGACCTCGGGCAGTGGAATGGCGCGCCACGGCAAGATCAGGAAAAAGGCGGTCAGAAGCACACCGACGATCGCTATGCCGGTTCGCACCTGGCGGCGCTCCAACGGCATATCGAACAGCCCCAGATGGTCCTTCGACACCTTAGATTTCCCCCAACCGGCTGCCTTCCCATTGAAGGATAAGCAGCCGCGGGCAACCTAACCGAAGTTGAGACCGAAACCTAGTTCCGGGCGCGCGAAAGCGACGATCGGCGGCGATTCCGGATGGATTTGGGGAATGGCGCGAGTGACGGGGCTCGAACCCGCGACCTCCGGCGTGACAGGCCGGCGCTCTAACCAACTGAGCTACACCCGCTTGGGAGCCGGCGAACTACGGCCTGCCCCATGGCCTGTCAAGCGAGCTAAGCCCTCGTTTCGCCGCAGCGCAAAACCTTAGGCCTGATCGTCGTAATGATGGCCGGTCAGGGTCCCTTCCTCGAACAGGAATCCGGCGATGTCGGGCTTGCCGGCGGCGTCCAGCACCGTCTTCATGATGATGAGCAGGGGCACTGCGAGCAGCGCCCCGGTCGTCCCCCACACCCAGGCCCAGAAGCTCAAAGCGACGAGGATCAGCAGCGGGTTGATGGTCAGCCGGCGGCCGACGATGGACGGGGTGATGATGTTCGCCTCGGCCAGGTGGATGCAGAGGAAGCCGGCCGCCGGGAGAAGCGCGTACCAGGGATCGGTGAACGTCATCAGCCCGCCCAGCGCGAGGAGCACGGCCGAGGCGATGGGGCCGAGATAGGGGATGTAGTTCAGGACCGCGACGATCCCGCCCCACATCAAGGGGGTCGGCATGTGGAGCAGATAGAGCAGGAGCGAGACCAGCGCGCCCATCGCCACGTTCACCATGGTGATGGTGCCGAGATAGGTGGAGGTCGCGTCGACCATCTGCTGGATCGCCCGGGCGGTCGTCATCGCTCCTTCGAAGCTGCCGCGTGTGGTGATGGTGCGCTTGCGCATCCGGGTCCAGCCGGAGAGGAAGAAGAAGATCACCAGCACCGCGAAGAACATCTGGATGGCGGCGAACGGGGCCGAGCTCGCGACGATCTCGAGCAGCGAGTTGGGCGGCTCGACCGCGACGGTGCGGGGTGCGTGGCGGGCGGTGCCGAACTCGCGCACCACCTGGTCGATGAAGCGTTCGAGGTCCTTGTAGATGTCGAGCAGCGGCGCGAGCGTGTCGCGGATCCGGTGGATCCGCTCGGGAAGCAGGCGGACCCAGTCGGCGGCGGGGAGGACGATCGAAGCGACGGCGATGTTGGCGACGCCGATGAACAGGAGGACGCAGATCAGGGCGGCGAGGCCGGAGGGCACCCGGCGCCGCTCAAGCCATTCGAGCAAGGGCACGAGGGCGATGGCGATGACCAGGGCCGCCGTGACGGGGAGGAAGAATTCGGCCCCTGCCCTCAGCGCAAAGGGAAGCGCGAGCACCAGGCCGCCGCCGACCATCAGGTTCAAAGAGGCCAGCAGCCGGTCGCGGCGATAGGCGATCGCGCCCGGCTCGACCGAATCGGGATCGTGTTCGGGCAGGCGCGGCGCCTGGGCCGAGGCGGACGGCGCGGTTTCGGGTTCGGAATCGGTGGGACGCAGCCTCTTCATATCCGAGTCCCGGCTCCTGCCTTGGTTTCCATTTGCCTGCTTCAAAGGGCTAATGCCGTCTTAACCAATTTTTATCAATCGGCGCGGCATAGAGGCCCCCACACCAGAGCCGTTGGGGGACTCTAATGAACAACCGTACCACGGGGGCCGCCTATTCGGCCCTCCC
>Ga0066671_10000052_pt1 | contig 28524 bp, 24 predicted proteins | sample GraSoiAngelo_120_FD_62294 | JGI IMG/M metagenome (GOLD analysis project Ga0066671, IMG submission 62294) | Grasslands soil microbial communities from the Angelo Coastal Reserve, California, USA - 14_0919_09_20cm | ecosystem: Environmental > Terrestrial > Soil > Grasslands | place: USA...
CACATATTTACAGGAATGCAAGGCAAATCCTAATACATCTTGAAATATTACTTGCTACATTTCTGACGCAAATCCTTGTCTCTGAGAGGTTTCCTCATTTTGAAAGGGAAGTCAGGCTAGCGCTCAGGGCTAGCAGGACTCGCATGTCGTGCCCCTGCGAAGAAAGGGACGAGGTCACTTCTTGCGGGAGGCGGGCGGTTTGTCGTCGTTATCGACGCCGAAGTCCCAGACGAAGAGGTTCATGCCGTCGGGCAGGATTTCGGCCAGGGCGTATTCGCCGGGAGTCAGGGGTTCGCCCAAGGTGAAGCGATACACCGTGGGCGCTACTTCCCAGCGCTGCAGTGAGAGGGTCTTGCGGGTCTCTTCCACTTGCTCGCCGAAGAGGCTTTTGATGGACTCCAACTGGCGCTTGCCGCCCTTGACCGTGGCGCGCACCAGCTCCACTTCGGGTCCGGATTCGCCCGGACGGCTGCTTTTCACAATGGGGCTGACGCGGTCCGGGTCGGGCGGCGCCTCGCGCAGGTAAAACTCGACATTCGAGCTGGTGATGCGAATCTTGGCGCGGCTCCCGGGAATGTCGACGTTACGCTTGCCGGGCACGATGGGAATCGGCGACAACACCTGTTCGAGAAAGCGCTTCTTGTCGGTTCGGATTTCGGCTCCGGCTTGCTCCATTGGCCTGACATGCTTGCCGTCAATCAGGAACATGCCTTCCCCGGGCGGGAGGAACACGCCGGGCGCGACTTGCAGGCTCGCGTCAATGTCCATGGCCGTGTCAATGCGATTGGCCTCTTCCTGGCGATGGACTTTCTCGTCGAGGGCCACCTGCTCGCTCTTTTCGGCGGCTTCGGCCTTGGCGGTGGCGTCCCAATCGACCAGGGCCGCGGGAATCTCTTCCCAGTGGCTGCGCTCGACGCTGTAGTAGCGCACGCGGTCGCCGTTGCGCTCGTAGCTGCGCACGATTTGAAAGGTGCCATCCTTCAACATGAGTTTCTTGCCGCGCGGCAGGGCGTATTGGTTCTCCTGGGAGGAGCGGTCTCTGCTCGGCGAGGCTTGGTTTTGCTTGGAGCTTTCGGCAGCAGGGGCGGACTGCGGCTGGCTTGGGCGGACCGGTTGGGCGTATCCGGCCAGAAAGGATACACCCAGGAACTCGCCCAGAGACACGAAAATCGCCATGGTTGAGACCCTCATAGGGGAGGAAACCTTCATAAGCAATCTCTTCTCATTGCGATGCGTCGGGACCAGCCCGGTTTGCCCTCTAAAGGCGAGGATACGCCCGTGGGTTTCGTCCTGGCAACCGCATGGCTAGGCTGGCTAGGGAGATTTGCCCAAGTCGGTCGATGTGCGAGGGAAAGCGCGCCGAAGCAAGCCTCGGCCCAGAAAAGCGGCAGCAAGGCTGCCGCAGTCCAAAAGGGGGCCCTAAAAATGCGATTGGCTCTCCAGGGTTGCTGGAGAGCCACCAAAAATTAAGTCTTGAGTTACTGCCTTGCCGATTAACTCCGGGCTAGTGGGTGCACTTGGGGAACAAAGTGACCAGAACCATCAAGTCAGAAACGGTAAAAAGCCACTGATCCGCATTGATTCCCGCAGCCTCGGCAGCGCGAGCGATGAATCCCAAGTGACGGGTCTTGGCGAAATTGTGGATATGGTCGACGCAGATCCCGGTCAGGCTGGAGACTTCGGAATCGGTGAAAATTTTCTGGCTCGACTTAACCGTAACCATGGCCTTGCTCCTAGGATCTGGGTCCAATTTGCGTTCTCACTTCCTTAGATGCCACGAGCATCCTACTTGGTTCGGAAAAATACGAGCAATAGTCGTACCGTTCTGAAAGCAAAAAACGAACAGGCTAGTACTTTCCCTCTAAGACCTAGAAAAAATGGCTCTTTTGCACATCTTTTTGGGGAAACACGAATGGTACGAAGAGCAAGCAGAGGATCCAAAAGGGAAACAATGTTCTACTTATGCAAGGTTCTTACAGTTTTCCGTAGAGACGAGGCAGTTTCCCTCATCTGTTTTTGCGTGGCGCACCTGATGCGCAGCGATCAACTGGAACCACTCCTAGACGTTCATCGTGTCAAGAAAGGGATGAGGCATGTGATATTTTCGTAGGTCTTTGCCCCGAGTTTCCTCCTCCAGGAAAGACCGGGTTTGGCGAGCTGGGCGAGCATTTCGTCTTTTGCGCACAGCAACCCGGAGTTTGCGCGGGCGGTTAAGTTGACGCGGCGCTGCGAACAATCGTCGCAGCAACGGCTGTAACTGGAAAGGATCTCAATCCCATCCAGGGCGGCCACGATACGACCTTGCACCCGACCGGGCTCGAAGGCCTTATTGCGCTTCAGCGGCCACCAGCTATCTTCCAGTGGCTCCAGAGCAAAACCAGACACGCTGTACCGCAGCGTGTCGTCACGAAAGGCGCGCGGGGCGTCGATGCGATGCTGGAGCTGGGGCTGGGCCAGATCGACCTCCAGTTCTTTGAAGCTGCACAGGCGGAAGACGAAAGCATAGAAGAGCGCCTGAAAGACGGTGGCCGGAGGGATCTCGGGATCCTGACGGGCATCGTGGGTAGATCTATCCTGCATCAATCTTTCTTCCTAAGGCTGCAAGAAGACCGCCAGCATCCTCGCTTTCCCGGCTCAAGGGCCCTCATTTCCGCATTTTTCTCCGCGCTCGCCGCGGGCCCTTCGCGCGGCGTAGCAGTTCGCGATTGATGTCGGATATTTGTTCCAGGTGCTCACTCACACGGTGATAGCTTGCAATGCCGCGTCGCACCTGCTCGAGTTGATCGGCGGGCAGCGTGGTGCCCGTGCGGTGGGATTGGTCCAAGCTGACACTCAGTTCCCCCCGGGCGCATCGGCAGTCCGGCTTGCCGCAGGTCAGAAAGCGCTCCGTCAAGGAACCTCGAAGGATTTCCCTGATTTCTCCCGGAGGCAAAAGTTTGAGAAGACCGTCACGACGGTTGCGCAAGGCGAGAGCAGAAAGCCGCGCGAAGGTTCTGCGAAGAGCACGAATATGCAAAAGAAGGCCGCATCCCCCTGTCACCCAAAAGCGACAGTCCCCTGCGGAGCAATCTATGGGGACGCGCTGAAGCGCGCCTCTCCACGGGCCTGCGAAAATTAGAGTTCGGCGCCCCCGGCTTGCTCGAAAGCGTGGGCCAGTTGCAGGACCCGCGCTTCGCCGAAGGGCGGGCCGAACAGTTGCAGGCCTACCGGCAGCTTACTATCGATTCTACCGCAGGGGACGGAGATGCCTGGGACGCCGGCGAGCGAGCCTGTAACTGTATAGATATCAGCAAGATACATCTGGAGCGGGTCGCTGGTGCGTTCGCCCAGTTTGAAGGGCGGAACGGGCGAAGTGGGGGTGAGGATCGCGTCGACTTTGGTGAACGCGTCGCGAAAGTCCTGCGCGATGAGTGCGCGGACTTTTTGGCCCTTCAGATAGTAGGCGTCGTAATAGCCGGCGGAGAGGACGTAGGTGCCGAGGACGATGCGGCGCTTCACTTCGGGGCCGAAGCCGGCGCCGCGCGTCTTGCGGTACATGGCGAGAAGGGAATCGTCGGGGATGCGGAGGCCGTAGCGAACGCCGTCGTAGCGAGCGAGGTTGGAGCTGGCTTCGGCGGTAGCGATGATGTAGTAGGCAGCGATAGCGTAATCCGTGTGCGGCATGCGAATGTCGACGAGTTCGCAGCCGAGTTTGCGGAAGAGCGCGATGCCTGCCTCGATTTTTTTGCGTACGCCAGGGTCCATGCCTTCGGCGAAATATTCTTTGGGGATGCCAAGGCGCGGGCGCTTGAGGGGCTTCGCGAGTTCAGCGGCATAATCAGGAACGGGAGCGGTGGTCGAAGTGGAATCGTGGGGATCGCGCCCGGCGATGGTTTGCAGAATGGCGGCGACGTCGCGCACTCGGGTGGCGAATGGCCCGATTCGGTCCAGAGAAGAAGCAAAGGCGATTAAGCCATAGCGGGAAACGCGGCCGTAGCTGCCCATCATGGCGGGAATGCCGCAGAAGGAGCCGGGCTGGCGGATGGAGCCGCCAGTATCAGTTCCAAGAGAAGCAACGGCGAGGCCAGCGGCGACCACGGCCGCCGAGCCGCCGCTGGAGCCGCCGGGCACGCGGTCGAGGGCCAGTGGATTTTTGACCGGGCCGTAGGCGGAGTTTTCGTTGGAGCTACCCATGGCGAATTCGTCGCAATTCGTTTTGCCGAGAATGACCGCGCCAGCGGCTTCGAGGCGTTCGACGGCGGTGGCGTCGTAGGGCGGGATGTAATTCTCGAGAATCTTGGAGCCGCAGGTGGTTTTCGTGTCACGGGTGCTGATGACGTCCTTGATGGCCACGGGCACGCCGGCGAGCGGCGGGAGAGGCTGGCCTTCGGCGATGAGGCCATCGATGCGGTCGGCTTGGCGACGCGCACGCTCTGGCGTGAGGGTCAGATAGGCGTTCAGCTCGGGATTCTTCGCTTCGATGCGCTTATAGAAGTCGGCGAGCAGCTCGCGCGCGGAGACTTTTTTTGCCGCGAGGGCTTCTTTGACGCCGTCGATGGTCGAGGTGCTTGTCATCGTCCATCTGGTTCTCGAAAGAAGGGCACGATCTATGGTGCCCTACCGTTCAATTCATTTTTCGATCTTGTCAAGCTGGGCACAGCATTCCTTCGCTCTGCTCAGGATAAAGCTAGGCCGCTACAAATTCAGGAGAAAAACGCCGGGCTAAAGCCCGGCCTCTAGAAATGCCTAGCGCTCGATGACCTTCGGGACGCGAAAATAGGGCGGCTCAGGGTCGGGCGCGTGTGCCAGAACGTCCTCGGCTACTGCACAGGGCACGATTAGATCCTCGCGCAGCGTGGCGTCGGCGGACTGATCCTCGGCCAAAACTTGCGCCATCGGCTCAACATTGGTGGTGTCGAGTTCGTTGAGCTTGCCGATGTACTCGAGGATTTCGTCGATTTGCGCGCGGTAAGTCTCGAGCTCGGCCTCGCTCAAGTCCAGATAGGCCAGCTCCGCTACGCGCAACACATCTTCCCGGCTGATTTTCACGGCAGCTTCCCGTCTTTCGGGGATTTAAACACCTTCAAAATTTTAGCACAGCCTTGCGGCGCGATTAGCGCCGAGCCCCCCAAACGCCGAGGTCGGTTTGCTCCAAGGTTGGCTTGCGGTTTCGGTTGCAGCATCTTAGGCTGACCGTGGGCGGGAAAATGCAGAAAGGCACAGTGATATGAAACCTCAGAAGCAACCTTCCCCTAAGCCCAGCCCCGACAACCTAACACGGCGAGAGTTCCTGGGAGGAGTGATTGGCACCTCGCTTGTCGCCAGCTTGGCCGGTCCCGAGCTTTTGGCGGCAGGCAAGGAGAACGACATCCCTTATCGCCACCTGGGCCGCACGGGAGAACGCGTCTCGTTGGTGGGACTCGGCGGCTACCACATAGGCGTTCCGTCCAACGAACAAGAGGGCATTCGCATCATCCGCACCGCGCTCGACAGCGGCATCAACTTCCTGGACAACTGTTGGGACTACCATGGCGGCGACAGCGAAGTCCGCATGGGCAAGGCTCTCGAGGACGGCTATCGGAAGAAAGCGTTTCTGATGACCAAAATTGATGGGCAGACGAAGAAGGCCGCCGCGTCACAACTTGATGATTCTCTGCGACGCTTGCAAACCGACCACATCGACCTTCTCCAATTCCATGAAGTCATTCGGCCGACCGACCCGGAGCGGATTTTCGCGCCGAACGGAGGCATGCAGGCGGTTCTGGAGGCGCAGAAGGCAGGGAAGGTGCGTTACATCGGGTTCACGGGGCACAAGAGTCCGGACATTCACTTGAAGATGCTCGAAACTGCAACCGCGCACAAATCCCATTTCGACGCGGTGCAAATGCCGCTCAACGCCATGGACGCGCATTACGAGAGCTTTGAGAAAAAAGTCCTCCCCGTGCTGGTGAAGGGTGAAATCGGAGTACTTGGCATGAAGCCGATGGGGTCAGGGCTGTTGCTTCAGAGCAAAACTCTTTCGCCGGTGGAATGCCTCCACTACGCCATGAACCTGCCCACCAGCGTGGTCATCACGGGTTGCGAATCGATGGAGAATTTGCAACAGGCCCTTGAGGCGGCGCGTTCGTTCAAACCGTTCACTGCCGAGCAATCCGCGGCGCTTTTGGCGCGGACGGCCAAAGCCGCTCGCAGTGGCGAGTTCGAGCGGTACAAGACCACGCACGATTTCGATGGCACCTATCAGAATCCACAGTGGCTCGGCTAGAGCGAGATGGCACCTGTACACGAAATCTCTTTGGCGCAGCTGGCTCGCTCTAATCCCGGAATCTGCCATGTTGGGAGATTCAGCAAGGGTGGTCATTCGATTCCAAATCGACAGGGACCGTTCCCGGCCAATCGCTCCGCCTTCAGTCGAGCGAGGTGCAGGCTACAAAATGAAGTCGTCAACAAATGCGGCCCTAAGCGCAGTTCGTGAAGCGACAAAATCTCGGCGTTTTCCGGACAACTTCGTGGGCTCAAGCACCGAGTTATGCGCGACGTTCTTCTACAATCAGCCCGCCGATTCTGTAAAGAGGCCCCAAACCTAAAGAACGAGAAGCGGAAAAGTCGCACAGCATGGCTGGTCGGTTGCCGAAAAACTACGAGCCGTTGTGCACGGTGAGTTAGCGCGAGAGCGCATCGGTGGTTTTGCGGAGGTATTTTTTGGCGATGTAGTTGTCGACGAGGGACTGGAAAGCGGCCGCGAGTTCGTCGTAAGTGCCTTCGAGGGTGACGTCCTTCTTGCCGTCGATGTAGACGGGGCAGCGGGGAGCTTCGCCGGTGCCGGGAAGACTGATGCCGATGTTGGCGGCTTTGGATTCGCCGGGGCCGTTGACGATGCAGCCCATCACGGCGAGGGTCATGTTCTCAACGCCTTCGTACTGCGTTTTCCAGACGGGCATCATGTCACGGATGTAGCCTTGAATGCGCTCGGCCAATTCCTGGAACGTGGTGCTGGTGGTGCGGCCACAGCCGGGGCAGGCGGTTACGCTAGGCGCGAAGGAACGCAGGCCGAGCGCCTGGAGCAATTCGCAGGCGGCGTACACTTCTTCGCGGCGATCGCCGCCGGGGCGGGGCGTTAACGAAATCCGAATGGTGTCGCCAATGCCTTCATAGAGAAGCACGCCGAGAGAGGCCGCGGACCAGATCTGGCCTTTCCTGCCCATGCCGGCTTCGGTGAGGCCGAGATGGAGAGGCTGCTCGGTCTTCGCGGAAAGATCTCGATACACGGTGATGAGGTCGCGGGGCCGGGAAGTTTTGCAGGAAATGATGATTTGATCGTGGCGGAGGCCGGATTCGAGGGCGAGTTCGGTGGATTCCAGCGCGGAAATCACCATGCACTCGTTAATGATTTCTTCGGAGTTTTTACCAAAATTCTTGTCCGTATTTTCCTGCATCTTGCGCATGACCAGCTCCTGATTGAGCGAGCCGCCATTCACGCCGATGCGCACGGGTTTGCCATGATCGACCGCGACTTTACAAATCGTGGAGAATTGCTCGTCGCGGCGCTGGCCGGCCCCAACGTTGCCGGGGTTGATGCGGTATTTGTCGAGCTGCCTGGCGCATTCCGGGTACTTGGTCAACAGGACATGGCCGTTGTAGTGAAAATCACCGATGATCGGCGCGCGACAACCGGCGTCGAGCAGGCGCTTCCTGATTTCGGGGACCGCCGCTGCGGCTTCGGGGACGTTCACGGTCCAGCGCACCATTTCGGAGCCAGCTTCCGCGAGCTCGACGGTTTGCTTGAACGTGGATTCGATGTCGGCGGTGTCCGTGTTGGTCATGGACTGCACGACAATGGGCGCACCGCCGCCCACCTGGACGTGTCCGACCTTCACGCCGTAGGTTTTGCGTCGCGGATGCCCCGTAGCCGCCGCGTCAAAGCCTTCAATTTGAGTAAGCATCCGTGTTCATTGTAACGTGATTTGGGGTTTGGCGTGAATTCGCCGGGCCGCGAAGTTTTCCACACCACAGCGCGCGGTTGACGCTTGCGTTTTCCAGGGCAACCGAAGTCCCGCTTGCAAAAAGTCCAGCCAAATCGGCCTCTTGACGCCTTTCCAAAGGCTCTTCTATGGTCAGGCAGGGGTCTGGACGAGAGGTGGCTCGTGAAGCAGTAACGCCACTCTAGCGAGGGAGGGTAGAACAACCATGAGTCGCACGACGGGAGTACAGGACCATCAGGCGAGCCTTCGAGTTCGGCTCATCTACCGACAGGTGAAGCGGCGGTTGGGCCATGTTCCGCTTTCCGCGCGAATCCGCGCGCGGGATCCCAAGCTGCTCGAATTGGCCGAAAAGATGAGCGCGCACAACGCCCGGACCGGGCTCGTATCGCCCAAATTAAAAGAGCTGGCGCAACTGAAGGTAGCCGCCATGGTTGGGTGCCCGTTTTGAATCGACATTCATTCTGCCGTGGGCAGAAGAACGGGAGTCACGGAAGCGCAGTTGGGGGCTCTCGCGTTTTTGAAGTGAGTCCGCATTTCAACGAGGATGAAAAGCTGGTCCTGCGGCTCGCCGTGGAGCTCACGCGGACACCCGCCAACGTTTGTGACGCTCTCTACGAAGCTCTACGCCAGCGTTTTTCCGAGCGCGAGCTGGTCGAGCTCACCGGAGTAATCGCCTGGGAGAATTATCGAGCGCGGTTCAACCGCCGCGGAGGCCGAAGGTTTCTCAGAGGGACAATTCTGCCCTTTGCCAGAAAAGTGAAGCTGCATACCCCTGTTCTCAAACTCCGTGCAGGAGTATGCTTTCCCGACTGGAAGCTCCAGCCATGACCACCAACTGACGTGATTTCCTGGCAGGATCCCTATCGGCGGCGGGAGCCGCTATGACTACGAATGTGCCTCATGCCCACGAGCATCAGCACGATCATGAGCACCAGGCGGTTCCCTCCGACCTGACTGTTCGTGTCAAAGCGCTCGAATCACTCCTGGTCGAAAAGGGCTTGGTCGATCGCGGCGCTCTCGACTGCGCCTCCCGAGGTGGGCAAGCCATGAACGGCATCCATGATATGGGCGGCATGCAAGACATGGTCCGATCCAATATGAGAAGGACGAGCCCGTGTTTCACGCGCTCGGGGAGTCGCGGGCGCAGGTGGAACCTGGACGCGTTCGGTCATACGCGCGAGGTTCTGCCTCCGACCGAGTATCTGACCGCGAGTTACTATGAGCAATGGTTTTCGGGATTGCTCGATTTGCTGGTCCGGCGGGGCTTGGTTACGGCTGCGGAGATTCAGAGCGGCGTGCCTGGCGCCGGGACGGCTAAAGCAACGCCGCCGCTGACCGCAGATAAGATCCCGGCGACGCTCGCCCGCCCTGTCCTTTTTTTACGTTCGCTTTGAAACGCCAGGGTCGACGGGGAAGTGCGTCATAAGCTGCCGCGAAGGCCGAGGGGGTCGGCCTGTTCACGCATGGCGGCGATGCAGAACTTAATATGCTCTTCCAGCGGGATGCCGAGCTCTTCGGCGCCTTTGCGAACATCTTCGCGGGAAACGCCTTTGGCAAAGAGCTTGTCCTTCATACGGCGCTTCACGGAATCGACTTCGAGATCGAGGATGCTTTTCGAGGGGCGCACATAGGCGCAGGCGGTAAGAAAGCCGGCGAGTTCATCGCAGGCGAAAAGGGTGTGCTCGAGGGCAGATTGGCGGGGGACGTTGCAATAATCGGCGTGGGAAAGGATGGCGCGAACGATTTCTTCGGAGTAGCCTTGGGCGCGCAGGATTCTAGCGCCCTCGGAGGGATGGCCTGTGTCCGGGGAATGCTCGTGGTTGGGCCAGCGCTCATAGTCGAAGTCGTGAAGTAAGGCGGCGAGGCCCCAGGTTTCTTCGTCCGCGCCGGATTTGCGGGCGTAGGCGCAAACGCAGGCTTCCACCGCAAGCATATGCTTGCGGAGCGATTCGGATTGCGTGTATTCGCAGAGCAGTTTCCAGGCGTCCTCGCGCGTCGGCATGCGGTGCCTCCTCCAAAAGGACCAAATAGTTTAGCGCATAGCGCGGTGACGGGTGATTGGTGATCCCGCGAAGCTTGCGAAGCTCGATTCAGCTGGTGACTCGTGAAAAACGAGCCCCTGAGTAGGTCTTCAGGGAATGACCGACATTAGGGCAATGAATTGCGAAGCCGACGTGGAAAATCCGGGCTTCCGGAAGCCTGGGGAAGCACGCATAGGAACACAAAAAAGTAACCACAAGCGGTATGGGATGGGCATAACGCCCACACAAGTCTTCGTGGAAAGATGGAAGAAACGCGAGAACAGGCTGGACGAAAGGACAGCGAAAAAGGGGCGTAAACGGGGAAGAAAGAAGGTGCTAGTCGAAAAAAAGTACAAAAATACTCTTGACAAGAAAATGGCTTCCAACAGATACTCCCATCGCGCCAGTAAGCTGCCTTCCCCCTGTGAGAACGTTCCGACGTTCCTCTCCTATCCGCACGCCGGAAAATAACGTCAGCAAGGAGCACCGGTGTCGGCACAACTGAACAAGGACGAGATGAACACGCTCGAGATGGACCGGGAAGTGATCCGCTGCAAGACGTGTGGACTGGTACAGTACAGGACGCGCACAGGAAATTGCCGGCGATGCGTGCGCGCTCTGCCTCAGCGCCTAGAATTCATGATTCCTCCGCCAGCGCCAGCGGAGGAAGCGACGGCCGAGCCAACCTCGGAGAAGCTCGTCAACCAGCAGACGGTCGAGAACATCGGTCAGCGGATTCGTCAGTTGCGCGAATCGCGCTCGATGACCCAGAGCCAGCTGCAATCGCGTTCGAAAGTCTCGCGCTCATATTTATCGAGAATCGAAAGCGGGCAAATGACGCCCAGCCTCGGCACGCTGGAGAAAATCTCGGAAGCGCTGAACGTAGGGCTGAACCGGTTCTTCATCCCGGAATCGGACGGCGAAGCGCTGCTGGAGGACCCGTTCATCCAGGGATTGCGGCCGTTCCTGCGGCAATTGGATTGGGAACAGTGGCAGTCGATCCTGAAGAGGCTGCAGGCGATCAGCGATCACGTGCACACGCCGCCGGCGAACCTCCGCCCTATCGGTAACCCGGCGCGGCTTCCACAAAGCGCGCCGGCGAATGGCAACGTGACGGGTCATATCGGTACAGGCCATGCGAATGGCGTTGGCCATCCGCACATGCATCCGCAGGGTTATGCGCTGCGACAGCCCACAACATCTTTTAGTCCACAGAGCCGGCCCTTCGGAGCCCCGGGCAAGTCAGCGTTCTTGAGGCCGCTGGCGCGCTAGTTTCCGCCTCGATCATTGAAAAGCTTGACGCGGCGTAACCCTCGGGTTGCGCCGCTTTTTTATTTGCGGACGGCAAGGTTTTTACGTTGCGGCGAGGGGCGACTACTCGCGGATGACAGAAACTTTGGCGCCGGGAACTTCCAGGCGAATCAGACGATGGTGGTTATCCAGCAGGAGCAGGATTTCCAGGTCCGAGGAGGTCACCTTCAGTCCGTCGTAGGTTTTTCCATCGGCCGTAGCCGAGCCCGTGGGGGCCACGTTTACCGTGCCTGGGGTCAATTCCTGGGGGATGAGCACGGGAAAAGTTTGTTCGCCGCCCTTGGACCAGTCGTAAATGCGCGCGAGAACGGCGTATTGGTAGTAAAGATTGTTATCGAGTACGGCGATGAGGGGAGAGTTGAAAGACAAGTCCTGCTGGAAGGGATGCGCGCCTTGCATCTCGAGAGTGATGCGAGCGATGCCGTTAGCGAAGACGATGTGGGCGCCATTGGTTTTGTCAGCCTGGGCGGTCCATTGGTAGCTGATCGGTGCGCCGTCGGCCTGTAGCGTGAGCGAGCCCGTAACCTTGCTCGGAGCGCCCTCGGGCGGCTTGATGTCCGATGAGCCCTTGGCGAGCCAGCCGCCTTCTGCCGGCGCGATCTCGAATTCTTCGTGGCCAACGATTTGGCCGGCGAGCTTAATGGTGAACTTTCCTTTATCTTGGACAAGAACGCCGGGGGCGGCTTTCTGCCTTTTTTGACCAGCGAAACAAACCGTCGCGCATGCGACAATTCCCACAATCAAACCTATGCCAGCGGTTTTGAAATGCATACTGAGTCTTACCCCCGTGGGTATTGTCTCTCAGGGGAGAGGTTTCTCAACCACGAGATGGGCTTGGTTGCCTCCGGAGGCAACAATGCCCAGGCGCAAGATTTGGGCGACGATTTCGGCGGGCTCGTGAGAACTGTCCACCCGATAGTCGGCAAGCTGGTAGGAAGGGAGACGCTGCGCGTGAAGCGCGCGAAAACTGGCTTCGTCGCGAAACAGAGGGCGGCCGGTCATGGTCATGCAACGCGAAAGGAGAACCTCGATGGGGGAATCGAGCCAAAGAACGGGAACACCGGAAGCGCGCAGAAAATCAGGGCATCCTGGCTGCGCGTAGGTCCCGCCACCGAGGGCTAGGATCGTTCCTTGCTTGAGCTCGGAAGCTCGGCCGAGTGCGGCGCGAAGCTGATCCGCTTCGAGCTGGCGGAAATAAGCTTCGCCCAAGCGTTCGAAGATTTCTGAGATGGGGAGACCGGCGGCTTGCTCGATGAGCGTGTCGAGATCCACAAAGCGCCAGGCGAGCTGCCGGGCGAGGAGCGTACCAACAGTGGTTTTGCCGGAACCCATGAAGCCGGCGAGGCAAACAGTCGTTGCGCGCGGTAGAACGCCGCGCGAAGGGGGTGTTGCTGTCACGCCAGGAGAACTCGAAAGGCTTAGTCGCGCTTCAAGATTCGAATTGTACCACTGTAAGTCGAGAGTTCGACCTTAGCCAGGCCCGCGCCGAAAGTGCCGAAAAGTCCGCGGAACTTCGAGCCGAAGCGGTGGACAGAACCGTGGAAATCCGGCTTGAGGAAAGCGGCGGCCTGGTTGTCGACCGTGCCCGTGGCGGTTTGGGCCTTGAGATCGAACGAATCGTTGCCCGAGAAACGCACTTCCACGAGGCCTTTGCCGCTCTTCATGGAGTAAAGCCCGGTGCGGATGAAGTCGCCGTCAAAGAGGATATTTCCGGTGGTTGTGCGGAGATTCACGTTGGTAAGGGCGGGCTGGAGAATCTGAGCGCCACCACCAACGGAATTGAAGTCGAGCTTGCCGGCACACTGGGTGCAAACGAGCGACCCGCCCGTAGTTTTCACGATAATGTAGCCGGAAACCTCCTTCAGGTGCACATCCCCGGCGACGCTTTCCAGGGTCATGTCGCCCATCACCTGTTCCACATAAATCAGACCATTTTCGGTCTTTAGCTGAAGTTCCGTTTCTTCAGGCACGGTCAATTGCAGGCTGGTTTCAAGATCGAGAGGCTGCGCAGAGGCATCCAGGACGCTGGCGGTGACGTCCACCCGGTCACCCGCCTGCTCCATATCAAAGCCAACCTTGTTGGAGTTTTCGTTGGCGACGATGACAACTTCAGGATTTTTCCAGGATTTCACTTCGATGCGGCCGTTAGCCACATTCTGAATCACCACGACGGGCCGCCCGGCCACCGAGAAATGCTTTTCGATGCGCTGGCTGGCGGCCATAACCGGCACGCCGGAGCCTAGAACACCTGCGGCGCCCAGAAGCAGCGTGATGCTCCGTCCCATCGAACTGGTGCACATGTTAGTTGACGCTCCTTCCGCGATCCATCATTTCCCCAAGCAATTCCGCTTTTTGCTCATAGGCGCTGTAGAGATACTCGCGCGCCAGGTCATCCTGCGGCGCTTGTTTTAGGTGACGCTCGCAGTCGGCAATAAAATCGTCGACTTCTTGGAGGTTTTGCTCGAGGGCCGCGTCCACAGGAGAAGTGCTCGCCAAGTGCATGTTCCTGACATCGACTTCTTGCTCGTTCAACTCCTTCACGGTGGCAACGATTTCGGGTGGAACCAGCGGAGGACCCAGGCTCGGTTCGGCACTCTGGCGCACTTGCAGAATCGCAGCTGCAGCGATGACTGCGCCGACGGTCACGGTTGCCAAAGCGCGGCTGCGGAAAAACTGGCCAAAACCATCCCACCAGGCAGGTTCTTGCTTCGCTGCTGCCACTGATTCCTTGATAATGCCTTCGCCTTCGAGCTGGGCGCGAAGGGCAATCCAGACGCGTAAGGGCGGTTCGACTTCAGCGGGCAACGCGTGCGCAGCTGAAACGATTGTTTCAAGATCGGCGATGTAGCCCTGGCAGTGCGGGCACCCGGCTACGTGCAGCCGCGCTACTTCCGGCAATGGCGCCAAGCCTTCCTCGACTAGAACTTCTTCAACGTCCCTGCACTGCATGGTGCTTCACTCCCAGCAGATGGCAGCTGGTTCTCCGGTCTGCTCCGATCTTCCTACTTCTTAACCCCAACTCCTGGCGTCACGGGATCGCACACACCCCTCGCGTGCGTTCATTGTAGCTCAATCGTCGTGCGCCGTCTGCGTTCTTGCGGCGTGGCGTTCCTGCCGTGCCTGCGCGCGCAGCTGTTCCTGCAACAAGTCCCTCAGACGAGTCCGCGCCTTGTGCAGCTGCGATTTCGAATTTCCCACCGAACAACCCATAATTTCTGCGATCTCGTTGTGTTCGTAACCTTGCACGTCGTGCAGAACAAACACGGTCCGGTAACCCGGTGGCAGTTTTTCTACCGAGCGTTCCAGATTGACGCGGTCGACTGCGCCAGCCAAACGCAAATCCGGTGCTCCAATATCTTTTCTCGGGCCGCCTGTTTCTTCGTCGGGCTCCGTCGTTTCTTCGAGTGAGGCCACCGGGAGCGTCTTCTTCCTAAGACGCATCAACACGACGTTCACGGTCATGCGATGAAGCCAAGTTGAAAATGCCGACTCGCCCCGGAAAGTCCCGATTTTGCGGAAGAGCTGAAGGAAAGCTTCCTGCATCAGGTCTTCCGCGTCTGCCGGGTTATTGACCATCCGGAGACACAAAGCGTAAACGCGGCGGCTGTGCAGTTGATACAGGAACTCAAACGCAGCGGCATCACCCGCCTGGGCCAGCCGGATAGCTTCCGCTTCAGTCACCGGTTTGGTGGCCTGCCGGGAAGTCGACGCATTCGGAGCGCTTGGTCGGTTTCGGGCCAACGGTCCAATTGCGGCGCATCCACCCGTTCGGATGCACCGAGTCCCCCTTTGAGTTGTCCTGACTTTCGCCTGCCGGAGTCAAACAGACACCCCCGAGAAAGCCCCTTACTTCCGTGCAGGTGTTCGGGCTCCTGCGGGCGAGCGGGTACGGTTATTGTCCCGCGAATGCGTTCATTCGTCTATGGCGGGCAGTGATGAGTTGGCTTTCCGGGAGCTGGGATTCATCGTGGATGGCTTTCTCAAAATCTACAAGCTGGGCGATGGGAAGGACGACCAGGAAGGACTTGAACAATACTATGGTTTCCCGTAGGCAGGTATTCAGATCGTAGTGGCCCAGGTCCATTTCCCTCCAACCGCGCTCGGGGTCAGAATACACGCCTCCCGCCAGGTCGCTCGCGACATTGCGGAAGTCGCGATCGAGGTGTTCTACCATTTCTTGGAGGGTACTGACCTTGTGCAGGAATTGGAGTCTGTGGGAAAACAGCACCTTGTCGAGAAGTCCGCTCATGCGCGCCGATCGTTGGCCTTTCGAACCTTGGTAGTTCTCAGGATCCAGAGGGGCGGCATTCGGAACCGTCCCGTGGTGCTTGGCATGTTCATGCAAGGCCCGGAGCGTGCCAGCGAGCGGGCGAGTTAGGCGTCCGCAAAGTTCAGAACTCATGCTAATGGCGCCCAATGCTCTTGCCTGAAAGCCGCCGAGTTTGAGCTCAATCGCTTCGTTGAGCGAAACACTGAACATGATGTACAGCGATTCCAGATGCCATTCGTGTTCCTGGAACACGACAGCCTTTTCTTCGGGCAGACACGCCCGCCAATCCTGTTGCACAGATCTGCCGCGGGATAAGAGGGGGCGGCTGCGGGCTTTCAAGAGGGGCCTCCCAGGGCGCTGGAGCTCGAGTATAGCAAAAGAATTTTCATTACTACTAGCCTTTTCTCACGGCCACCTGTATCTGAGCGAGGAGGAGTTGAGAGGGTGGGTCGCCTCTCCCCTACTGTAGTGATTCGAGCCGTCGCTGCGCAAGCCCGATGCTCTATCGAGCAGTTGCCTTCCTTCTCATTCACTGGATGGATAAGGCCCGTTTCTTGCCCCAGCATAGCAGCGCCGCTATACTCGGTCTCCGCCTTCGCGGAAAGGACATTCTGCTTGGAATTTGAGCCACGCGACCAGTTTGAGCAGCGCCTGAAGAAGATCGAGCAGATCCGGGCGCTGGGCCAGGATCCTTATCCGCGCGAATTCCGTTGGACGGACACGCCCGCCATGCTTGTCGAGCAATTCGGCAAAGCTACCGCTGCCGAGCTCGAAGCCAACAAACGCGAAGTGCGGGTGGCGGGCCGCATCATTTCTATCCGCCTGATGGGCAAAGCCGGATTTGCGCATTTGCAGGGCGCTGGGAAGCGCATTCAGATCTATGTCAAGAAAGACGCCGTGGGCGAAAAAGGCTTCCAACTGTTTCATTTGCTGGATCTGGGGGATTCGATCGGCGTACGCGGCCATCTGTTCCGAACGAAGACCAACGAATTGAGCATCTGGGTCGAGGAAATTTTCTTCTTGGCCAAGGCTTTGCTCCCTTTGCCGGAAAAGTGGCACGGCCTTACGGATGTAGAGCTACGCTACCGCCAGCGCTATCTCGACCTGCTCGCCAATGAGACCTCGCGCCAGGTCTTTGTGACCCGCGCGCGGATCATCCAGGAGCTGCGCCGGTTCTTCGATGCGCGGGGCTACATTGAGGTCGAGACGCCCATGATGCACCCGATTCCCGGGGGTGCGGCTGCGCGTCCTTTCATCACGCATCACAACACTCTGGATATCGACTTATATCTGCGCATTGCGCCGGAACTCTATCTCAAGCGATTGACCGTCGGGGGATTCGATCGCGTATACGAGATCAACCGCAATTTTCGCAATGAAGGCATTTCCACGCAGCATAATCCCGAATTCACCATGCTCGAATTTTACGAGGCCTACAGCAACTACCGCGACCTGATGGACATGAATGAGAAGCTGTTCGCGCTTCTGACGAAAAGCATTACGGGTTCGACCACAGTCAAGTATGGCGGCAGCGACCTGGACTTTTCCAGAATGGAGCGGCTCTCGATGCGCGAGGCGATCGTCAAATACTGGCCGCGAGAGGCGGGCGAGCCTCCCACTTCTGAAACACTGGCTTCGGCGGGAGGCGCGCGGGAAGCGACGAATCGGTATAACGCCTGGGCGAAAAAGAGCGCAGCGCCTTATGCTGCGTCCAAAGGCGAATTGACCGACGGCGAGTGGACGGGACTTCTCTTCGAAACCATCGCGGAAGACAAGCTGGTTCAGCCGACGATTCTTTATGACTTTCCGACGGACATTTCTCCCCTCTCCAAGCAAAAGCCGGAAGATCCGTCGCTGACGGAGCGGTTTGAAATCTACGTGGCCGGAATGGAAGTGGCCAATGGCTTCTCGGAATTGAATGACCCCGCGGAGCAAGAGCGGCGGTTCCTCGCGCAAATCGCCCAGGGCGGCGAGGAAATGCCGAAGCAGCTGGACGTTGACTACCTTCGCGCCCTTTGTCACGGGATGCCTCCTACGGCGGGTGAAGGGATTGGCATTGACCGTTTGACCATGCTGCTCACCGATTCGCCTTCGATTCGAGATGTCATTCTGTTTCCACTGCTGCGGCCCGAAAGTGGCGGGGAACCAAGTGGCACTTCCGAAGCGCACGGCGCGTAACGTATTCTTCCAACAACAATGCGATTCGAATGGTTTGTAGCCCAGCGCTACCTGCGATCGCCTTACCGCCCGGCGGTGTTGCGCCTGGTCACGCTGTTGTCGGTGCTGGGCGTGACCGCGGGCGTGGCGACGCTGGTGATCGCCTTGTCTATGAACACCGGGTTCCGCGAAACGCTCCAGGATCGCCTGCTCGGCGTGACCGCTCACATCTCGCTTACTCGTCCCGGCTCCGGAGGAATCAAGCACTACCAAGAGATCGCACAGAAGCTCGCGGATTTGCCCGGGGTGCGCTCAGTAACGCCCGCTGTATACCAGACCGTCTTACTTTCTTTCGGAGGAGAGGCACGCGGGGTAGTCACCAAAGGCGTCGACCCGGAGCGCGAGCGCAAAAGCGACGAAGCGCTCCAGCGAATTGTCGCCGGCAAACTGGACTTCTCTCCAGACGCGGACGGAATCGACGCACTGCTCGTCGGCAAACAGCTTGCTGATGAATGGAAAATCTCGCCGGGCGACTATGTCACCGTCACTAGTCCTCAAGGGAGGCTCACTCCTTTCGGGTTGTTTCCGCGCACACTCCGGTTTCGCGTCGCGGGCATATTTGATTCTGGCTTCTACGATTACGATGAGAACTGGTGCTTCATGACCATCGCCGCCGCACAAGGTCTGGCGGGTGCGGGCGATCTGGTGAATGTGCTGGAGTTCCGAGTGAACCAGCCAGAGCACGCCGCGGAAATTGCCAAAGAAATTCAGCGTGCCGCAGGCCAGGGATTTTTAGCCACGACGTGGATGGAAGAAAACCATGCTTTGTTCCGGGCGTTGCGTTTGGAAAAATTGGTCACCGCCATTTTCATTGGATTGATCACCTTCGTAGCCGGGCTGAACGTTCTGGTGGTTCTCTCCATGACGGTCACCGATAAAGCGCGGGATATTGCCGTATTGCGCTCCTTGGGTGCGCGTCGCGAACAGATTCGCAAAATTTTCCTTTGGCAGGGAATCACCATTGGCGCCGTGGGTACGCTCACGGGGCTCATTTTGGGTTACGCCTTCTCGTTCGTCTCGGGCCGTTATCATTTGATTCCCCTCGACCCGCAGGTTTATGCCGTTCCTTACGTTCCGTTTCACCCCAGCTTGTTCGATGGGCTTTGGATTACCGTAGTGGCGATGGGAATTTCCGTGGGAGCTACGATTCTGCCGGCGCGCGCGGCCACGCGGCTTTTGCCCGTGGAAATCCTGCGATTTGAGTAAGGACCAGGGCTTAGGAAAAGACCTAACGGGATTTGGCCGACCGTTTGCTCCTACTAGGTCTGGAGTGGCAGGTGGGCAGGGGATGAGGAATCCCTCCTCTTTAGGAAAGGCGAAAGCTCACCGCAAGCTGTTGAAAATAGAAAGATTACAAGTATTTCAAGTTGTACAGAAAGTGCCTTTTTTTCGGCAGGCAGCCAACGGGCGAAAAAGGGAAACTATTTGGGTCTTATGATCCGCTTTTGCGTTAGGGCAAAGAAGGCACGTACGTTGCGCAGAGAGCATCTAATCATCAGGACCACTCCGGTCGGCGAAAGGAAATACTGGACAGCAGTGCCATGACCCCCAAATCACAGCCCGCAGACGCCGTGCGAAAAGAATTGGTGAACGCACGTGTGGTGATGGAGTCACGAGGGCTGAAGAAAAACTACGGGACCGGCCCCAAGATCGTTGCGGTTTTGACCGATGCCAACTTGGTTTTGCGAGAAGGCGAGATGGTGGCGGTAGTAGCGCCTTCGGGGGCGGGGAAAAGCACTCTGCTGCACTTGCTGGCCGCGCTAGACATGCCAACGAGCGGTACAGTATACTTCGATTCGAAAGCTCTTGAAACAAATGATGACGCGGCGCTCGGAGAATTTCGCAATCGCGCGGTGGGCTTTTTGTGGCAGCGTCACCAGTTGTTGCCGGATTTTACGGCTGCGGAAAACGTAGCCATGCCGCTGCTATTGCGCGGCGAAAGTTTCACTTTGGCGCTGGAGAAGGCGCGGAAGTGGCTCGCGGAGGTCGGACTGGACGAACGGGCCGATCACCGCGCGGGTGAACTCTCGGGAGGGGAACAGCAGCGCGTGGCGATTGCCCGGGCGCTCGTCACTGGGCCGTCGGTGCTGCTGGCAGATGAACCTACGGGAGATTTGGACGAGCAGAATGCTTGGGCCATGTTTGAGTTGCTGGAACGGCTGCATCGCGTGCACAAGTTGACCTCGCTCATCGCCACGCACAACCTCGCGCTCGCCGCGCGATGCGACCGCATCCTGGGGCTGGAACATGGCGTTCTGCGGTCCCGCGAGGCTTCGGCCATCGCGGGGGAGGGCCCTGGGGGAGAAGCGAGCTAACGTGTTCGAACGGTATACAGAGAAAGCGCGTCGCGTCATATTTTTTGCCAGATACGAAGCCAGCCAGTATGGCAGTCCTTATATTGAAACGGAGCATTTGCTGCTGGGCTTGATGCGCGAGGACAAAGCTCTGGCCAACCGCTTCCTCCGTCAACAGGGCTCGATCGAATCGATTCGCAAAGAGATTGAGGCTCGCATCACCATTCGCGAGCGCATTTCCACCTCCGTCGAAGTGCCCCTGAGCGCGGAGTGCAAACGCATTCTGAACATGGCCGCCGAAGAAGCGGAGCGCCTCGGCCACAAGCACGTTGGCACGGAACATCTGCTGCTCGGCATCCTGCGCGAAGAAAAGTGCTTTGGCTCAGAGATCTTGATGGAGCGCGGCTTGCGCCTCTCGACGCTGCGGGAAGAGCTCGCGCGCACCTCGGGTGAGAAAACCGCTGCCGCGCGACCCAAAGAAACTTCTCTGCTTGCGGAATTCAGCCGCGACCTCACGCAAGCGGCGAGCGAAGGTTCCCTCGATCCACTGGTTGGACGCGAGAACGAAGTCGAGCGTGTCATTCAGATTTTGTGCCGGCGCACGAAAAACAATCCGGTCCTGATCGGCGAACCGGGCGTGGGCAAGACCGCCATCGTGGAAGGCCTGGCGCAGCGTATCGCCGACGGCGATGTTCCTCCCTTCCTTGCTGACAAGCGCATCCTTTCTCTGGACCTTTCCCTGATTGTTGCCGGAACAAAATACCGCGGGCAATTCGAAGAGCGGCTCAAGACCATCATGAAGGAATTGATGGAAAGCCAGAACGCCATCGTTTTTATCGATGAGCTGCACACTCTGGTGGGAGCCGGCTCCGCCGAAGGCTCGCTCGACGCCGCTAACATCTTAAAGCCCGCGCTCTCTCGCGGCGAGATCCAATGCATCGGCGCCACCACGCCCGGCGAGTACCGCAAGTCCGTGGAAAAAGACCGCTCGCTCGAGCGCCGCTTCCAAGCGGTGAAAGTGCCTGCTCCCAGCGAGGATGAAGCCATCCAAGTGATTCAGGGAATACGCGAGCGCTACGAAAAATTCCATGCCGTCAGCTACACCGATGAAGCGCTGCGCTATTCCGTGTACCTTTCCAACCGCTACATTCCCGACCGCTTCCTTCCCGACAAAGCCATCGACTTGATTGACGAAGCCGGCGCGCGGGTCAAGCTACGCCAAGCCACGGTTCCCGAAGAAGTCGGCGAGGTGCAGAAGCGCGTGAAATTCATCACCCATCGCATGGAAACCGCCATCGCCAATCACGAATTTGAAAAGGCGCGTTTTTATTCCGAGGAAGAGCGCAAAGAAAAGGAAAATCTGCGCAACCTGCGCGAACGCTACAAACTCGACGATGCCTCCACGGGTGTTGTGACCCGCGAGGACATTGAAGAAGTTGTGGCCCGTTGGACCGGCATCGCGGTCACTTCCATTAAGGAAGATGAGCAGCAGAAACTCCTGCGCATTGAGCCCGAATTGCACAAGCGCGTTATCAGCCAGGACAAAGCCATCACCGCGCTTGCTCGCGCCATTCGCCGCAGCCGCGCCGGCCTCAAGTCGCCGATGCGTCCGGTCGGCTGTTTCTTCTTCCTCGGGCCCACGGGCGTGGGCAAAACCGAAGTCGCCCGCCGCCTGGCCGAGTTCCTCTTTGGCTCGGAGAAATCGTTGGTTCGTTTCGATATGTCGGAGTTCATGGAAAAGCACTCGGTCTCAAAGCTGATCGGCGCGCCTCCGGGGTATGTGGGCTACGAAGAAGGCGGTCAATTGACCGAGCGCGTCCGCCGAACGCCCTACTCGGTCATCCTGTTGGATGAAATTGAGAAGGCTCATCCGGACGTCTTCAATATTTTGTTGCAGGTGTTTGAAGACGGACAATTGACGGATGGTCTTGGCAATACGGTAGATTTCCGAAACACCATCATTATCATGACCTCGAACCTGGGTGCGCGGCACTTGCAAAAGCGTACTGGCCTGGGATTCCAGGCGGGAATCGACGACGCTGGCCGCAAGACCATGGAAGATATGGTGATGAACGAAGTAAAGCGGGCATTCAATCCGGAGTTCCTCAACCGGCTGGATGAGGTTATAATCTTCAACCCGCTCGGCGACGAGGACCTGCTCCGTATCATCGATTTGCTTGTGGGACAGATGAACGATACGCTGATCCACCGGCAAGTGCAGGTTGTGCTCGCGCCGGAGGCTCGCCAGTGGATCCTCGAGAAGACGTGCGCGGACCGCAGCTATGGGGCGCGTCCGTTGCGTAGGGCTCTGCAGAAGTACGTTGAAGACCCGCTCTCCGAGGCGCTGATTCAGGGTGGAATTCAGAGGCCTGCGACACTCCAGATTTATGTCGCCGGGGAGGGCCTGTCGTTCCGTCCGGTCGGTGAGGCAACCCCGGTCGTCCACTAGCGAATCTGAAACATCGCACAGCCGGCCCATACCGGGTCCGGCGGGAGAATGACATCTTGAGTTTGGGGGCGCGGCCTTGATAGGCTCTTCGGCCGCTCAGAGAAGAGTTTGTACGCCGTTGGGGGTATTTGCGGCTCGCGTGACACAGGTCGTCGCGCTCGTTTTACTTCTTGCGAGTGCTTCGCCCGCTGCCAAGCCCAGCAATCCTCCTGCTTTGGTGTCTTCCCAGACGATTCTTTTCTCCGCCTCCCTCGATCTGCTCAGCGGCAAGGAATCCATAGAAGATCACGCTCAGGCTTCTCCCCAGGCCGCGCAGCCTCAGCAGCAACCGTCCCAGCAGCAGTACGTCATTGAGCGCATCGAATTCATTGGCAACCGTCGTATTCGCACCGACACGCTGAAGGCCCGCATTTTTAGCCGTGAAGGCGATCCTTACAACGAAGACACGTTGCGCCGCGATTTCCAGGCGCTGTGGAACACGCAGTTCTTCGAGGACGTGAAGCTGCGCGTGGAAGATTCGCCGAAGCGCCCAAACGGGAAAATCATCATTTTCGAAGTGAAGGAACGCCCGGTAATCCGCCGCATTCGCTACGACGGTATGCACTCTATTTCGGAGTCCGACATTCTGGACCGCTTCAAGGAGCGCAAGGTCGGGTTAACCGTGGAGAGCCAGTTCGATCCCACGAAGATCAAAAAAGCCGAAGTGGTTATTAAAGAGCTTCTGGGCGAGCACGGCCGCCAGTTTGCGAAGGTCACTCCGCAATATGAACGCATCGCTTCGAGCAACGCGGTCATCCTGGTGTTCAAAATCGACGAGGGCCCCAAGGTCAAAGTCGGCAAAATCAAGTTCAAGGGAAATCATCACTTCAGCGACCGCAAGCTGATTCGCGCCATGCGCCACGACCGGCCGTACGCGATTCCACTCTATTTTTGGTATATCCCGGTCCTTACAAAAACTTACGACCGTGAGAAATTAAGCGAAGATCTCGAAGTGGGCGTCCGCGAGCTTTACCGCTCGAACGGTTACTTCAAGGTGTCGGTCGGGGATCCCATCCTCGAAAATGTGGACACCACGCACGCCCGCCTGGGGATTCCGCTGGTCACCGGAAGGGGCCACGGCAAGGCGGTCAACATCACCATTCCCATCGAAGAGGGCGAGCGCTTCCGCATGGGCACGCTGAAAATCGTCAGTTCCGACCCGGACAAAGCCCTGTCGCTCAAAGTTGATGCGCTGAAAGCCGCGTTTCCGCTCAAGCAGGGAGACATCTTCTCCACGGAAAAAGTGCGCAAAGCGCTCGAAACCTACGGCAAGATTTACGGCGAATACGGCTTCATTGATTTCACGCCGGAGCCGGACACGGAAGTCGACGACGCCAACAAGATCATCAATCTGACGCTCCGCTTTGACGAACAAAAACAGTATTATGTGCACCGCGTCAATTTTGTCGGCAACACCACTACGCGCGACAAGGTCATTCGCCGCGAATTGCTGATTGACGAGGGCCAGCTCTTCAACAAGCGCTTATGGGAATTGAGCATCCTGCGCCTCAATCAGCTCGACTACTTCGACAAAATCGAGGCCGACAAGGCCGCCGAAATCAAGCGCAACACCAAGGCGGGGACCGTCGACATTACGCTCAAGCTCAAGGAAAAGGGCAAGCAATCCATCGGGTTGCAGGGTGGCGTGAGCGGCTTAGCGGGCAGCTTCATCGGTCTCACCTATCAGACCAACAATTTTCTTGGCCTTGGCGAAACGCTCACCTTCTCGGCGCAGTTTGGAAGCCTGACGCGCACCTTTATGTTTGGGTTTACCGAACCTTACCTTTTTGACCGGCCGATCTCCACGGGTTTTACTATTTTCTCCTCGCGTTATAACTTTGATCAGGCCCGGCAGGAAGCCATCCTGTTCCAGCAGCAAGTCAGCATCAACCCGCAATACGTCCAGAACTACGTGCAAAACAGCGACGGCTTCACCGTTTTCGCGCAGTATCCGCTGCGCAAGCTTTCTTTCGCGCGCGTTGGATTGAATTACGGTTTGACGCGCACGAGCATCAAGTCTTTCAACGCTGCGTCCACGCTGCTGTTCGAGTCTTTGAAGTTCACCAGTTTGACCGGCCCCAGTGCGTTGAACGGCATTATCTCCAGCACCGTCACGCCTTCCATTTCGTATAACAGCATCGACAACCCGATTAACTCCACTCGCGGGAAGAGTTTCTTCTATTCGGTGGGCTTTGCGGGACTCGGCGGCAACGTCAAAACCATTACGAATGTCGTTGACGCGAAATACTTCCACTCCATCAACAAGCATCGCAACGTTCTCGGATTCCATTTCAGCGCCGCGCACATCACTGGCTATGGGGGAGAGGAAGTCCCCCCCTTCAGCCGCTTTTACATGGGCGGTGAGAGCGACATTCGCGGTTACGACATTCGCGCCATTTCCCCGGTTACTTTCATTCCGGAACAAACCGCAGCGCCGGTCTCCTACCACGACCCGAGCTGCGGAGGTTGCGTGCGCAGCTTTACGATACCGACGTTGACCTATGTCGCGACCTTGCCGGGCGGCGACCTCCAGGGGTACGGCAACGCCGAATACCGCATCCCCATTGTGGGAAACATTGTCCAGACGAGCCTTTTCTTTGACGCGGGAACCACCGGCGTTCTTCGCCGCAGCGCCTTGGAGCTCGACAATTCCGGGTTTCAAAACTTACAGCAGATCTTTCCGAACGCCGAAAAAGCTCCGCCATTCGGGTCCGGCCTCACGCAGCAGCTCGCCCTCGCTCCCGGAACAAATTTCCGCTGGCGCGGTTCGACGGGCATTGAGTTCGTCGTACAGCTGCCGATCATCCAGGCGCCGTTCCGCATCTACTACGCTTACAACGTTCACCGCCTATATCAGGAATTGGTGGCCAAGAGCCCGTATATCGACCCGCTGCAGATTTGCGAACCGGCGAACCAGAATCCACTGGTACCGTGTCCCAACGGGGTAACCGAGGGGTTCTATCCGGCCAGCTTGCCCCCGGAAGTGTGGAACTACAACATCAAGCCGGCGCTAAGCCAGCTCATAACCAATCCGGGCCGGTTGAACTATTTCGAGCCGAAGACGACCTTTCGCTTCACCGTGAGCCGGACGTTTTGAGGTCCAGGGCGCGAAGCAATGGAATTCTGGGGGAATCCAAGGGTTCTTAGGTAGACGACCTAGCGTGAGCCCCGGCAAAAGATCCAGCGGGGCGCGAGTGTGGGGGAAATCGTGGGCGTGAAATTACGAGCAGTCTTGAAAATTGCGAGCGCCGGGCTGGGCGCACTCTGCTTACTGCTGTCCGGCGGCTGCGGCGGCAACAACGGCGCCAACGTAGTCTCGGTTACGGTCACTCCCGCTTCTGACACCCTCATCTTAGGCCAATCCGTGAACCTGACGGCCACGGTCACCGGCGCAACCAACACCAATGTAACCTGGAGCCCCTGCCAGTACACGACAACAACGACCACTAACGGTAAGACAACCACGTTGCCCCTCATTCTCTGCCCGTCGGACGGTTCTTTCGGCGTTCTCTCCAACACGCAACCCACCGGCACGGCCACTTACACGGCCCCGGACCCTGCGAAGTTTCAGCTGCCTGATCAAACGAAATACCCTCAACTACAGATCGTTATTACTGCAACCTCCAACCAGGACAAAAAAAAGACCGCCAAATGCACCATTACCCTGACCTCCGGGATTCGAGGAATTCTCCAGCCCGTGACGGCTTCGGTTCCCGCGCAGGAGAGCCAGCAATTCTTTGTCACGCTGACCAACGATGTTCAGAATAAGGGTGTAACTTGGCTGCTGACGCAGAATGTGCCTAACACGAACAGCAGCGGCACTTTTCTTAACTACCCGCAGCTTCCTAAGTGCGACCCCACCTGTGGCACAATCACGCCGGACCCCAACAATCCGGATGTGGCCGTGTACACCGCCCCTAGCGCCGTTCCGAGTGCTATTACGCCTGCGCAAACGAACAATACAAACTCTCCTTCCAATGTCGCCATCGTGGCAACTCCCGTGGCGGATAACACGGGCTTCGTAACCGGCACGATCACCATCACTACGGGCGGTCCCATCACCTTCAATGGCATCACTCCGACCATTGCCCCCCAGGGCGCCACTTTGTGGGACGTTTACCTCGATGCTCCCAATATTTCTTCGGCATCACAAATCTTGTTGACTTATCCCAACAACTCCCAGCCCGTGGTGAAAGACTCGACCTCAGGGCAAATTAAAATCCTGTTTCCCCTCCCCGCCTCTTCTAGTTCGACTACCACAACTACAGCAACTCCGCCTTCTACGGGCGCGCGCCTTCGCCTCAACGCTTCGGACCTGAAGACTTCGGGGACCGTTACCGTCTCCGTTGTCGATCCGGCTCAGCCCTGCAACAGCCTTGCGGTTGGAGCGCCTTGCACCGCAACCGGCGCGACCAGCTTCAACATCATTCCCGTGCGACCCACTTCGACGGCCTCTGTCCCTGACGATGTGGTGCAAGGCAAACTGTCGCAACAGACGCGCGTCATCATCGATGGCGGCTACTTTGGGCCAAATGGGACCCTTGCGGCCGCCTCGTTTCAGGGCAATGTGATTGTCCAGGACCAGAACAATCCGTCCACGTCGCGTCAGTTGAACACTTTGATGTCTACCGTCCAGATCAACCAAGGCAATCCCGGGCTCTATCCGCTTTCGGTCGTCAGCACCGCCACGCCTGCTCCCACTCCCAACAATCCCTCGATTACGAACATGGCCATCTTCCCCGACTATTCGAGCACGCCGCCGCAGGTTGTAGCTTCGGGAATCGCCGCAGGTACAAATCCCAGTGCCATTGATATCGATCCGACAATTGGTGTTGCGGTTGTGGCCGAGGCGGGATCGAGCACGGCAGCAAGCGGGATACAGTTTTACGCCATTGGCAAGGGAACGCTTACGCCGATCGACTCCACAGGCGCTACTTGTGTTACGGCTTGCCCGGTCACAAGTCAGACGTTTCCGAACGTTTCGATTAGCACGCCGACGGGCCTTTCCGTGAATCGCACGAATCACACCGTTGCGATCGTCAACTATGGCAACCAGTCTGTCACGGTTCTCCCGATCCCCGTTCCTGGAGCGACTTCGCAGACTCCGGCTCCCGGCACGCCCTTCACCGTGGACATCTCTGGGGCCTTGCAAGGTGCCCTGACTCTTGCACCCCTTCCCTACTCCATTGGTGTGGATCCGGATTCTAATATGGCCCTCGTGGCCTACTCTTCCACTGCGGTTTCTACCTCCGCAAATCTCGGATTCGTCGTCAATTTGAACCCTAATACCGCGGACGCCAACGGCAAAGCGACGAACCCCTATGGGTGTACTTTAGGGCTGGCCATCAATCCAGCCTCCAACCAATTTGGGCAGTGCCTTTCCTCCGAGGTCACGCTCAACACAGGCGCCTACCCGCAAATCGCTACCGCTCCGCACGGACATTTGGCATATGTGACCCCCGGCGGCTCCGGCGTGGTCCGGGGCGTGGACGTCACTAAGCCCTCGAGTGGGAATGCGATTCTTTCGTCCACGCTTACGGCAGGGCTTGTCACCGTGACAGTTATTACAAAGAATGATGCTAGCAGTTGTCCTGGAGGGAGCGCTCCCCCGCAGCAAACGAGTTGTCCCTTTACCATGGTTCCGGGCAACGCCGGCACCGTGCTGATAACCGGTGTAAAGCCCGGCAACTCCGCGAACGACGCTTATTTCAACGGAAACTTTTCCGTGAACGTAACCAGCAGCAACAGTTTCACTTACACCGTCAATAATGCGACGGCCAGCGATACCGCCTCGGGCGGCGCGGTCTTTTATGGTTCTCCCAACCAAACGGTCCAGATTACTCCGAGTCTCCAGGGCGTGGCCATTAACCCCATCACGCGCACCGCCGCCATGGCCGATGCAAATTCTACCAGTCTTCAGATTGACCTGCTCAATGCGCTCGACCAATCCGTCAGTTCCGTC
>Ga0066671_10000053_pt1 | contig 28442 bp, 28 predicted proteins | sample GraSoiAngelo_120_FD_62294 | JGI IMG/M metagenome (GOLD analysis project Ga0066671, IMG submission 62294) | Grasslands soil microbial communities from the Angelo Coastal Reserve, California, USA - 14_0919_09_20cm | ecosystem: Environmental > Terrestrial > Soil > Grasslands | place: USA...
GCGTTACTCACCCGTCTGCCGCTGACGTATTGCTACGCCCGCTCGACTTGCATGTGTTAAGCCTGCCGCCAGCGTTCGCTCTGAGCCAGGATCAAACTCTCAAGTTGGACTTGAAACTTTGAGCCGGCTGATCACAACGTTTGACGAGGTCCCACCATATTTATCGCCTGCGATTCACATCGCTGACGACGATGGTGTAACCTTTTTCAAAACGTGTACCGCCGAAGTCTTTCGTCCAGTCCCGACAGATGAAAACCTAAGTTCCCAACTGGCCGAGACTCGCAAGGACTCCGCCGTCCACGTTTCTCTTTCTTCATCTTCACTTGTCAAACAGCCCGGGATCCGAGGACCCCTCTCCCAATCAGGGAGTTCCGGAAGACTTCATCCGACGGCAAATGACAACCGATGGAAATCGGCTGTTCATTCACTCATCTAAATGAGGAGCTTCACGGGCACGAAAACATGCCTTGGCCGTGGGCCAAGACAGCGCCGCGCTCAGTGGGCGGTTTATAGTCCCGCCCGATCGGCATTGTCAACGGTTGTTGTCAACAAATCGTCGCAACACTTGGCGAAATCTTGCGACGCAAAGAAGTCTCGATTTTGGGGGAGTTTGCGCCGTACTTGAGCCACAATCCTGCGACGTTCTGGCATATAGAATAAGCACTGAATCGCCGGATGCCAGTGGGGGCTGCCGGGGTTTCATCCAGTCAGGGGACAGGCGATCTCAATGCACCCGTCGCCTTTTCCGAACAGCCGAGAGACATCGAGAGACCAGCACAGCGTAGTCGTTCGCGGTTCCGGCCATTCCCTTGACTTCTGATTCCCGGACCGGCTTGCGGCGCGCCATGTTCCCCAATCGCCCCATCAGCGGGTGAAAACCTAAAGTCGGGAAGGGCATAGGTCTTAATCGTATGTTACTGATATTTGGGGGGATGGTGGGTTGAATCAACGGACGTCACGCGGGGGCGGCTTTGGGCGCGAAACCGGGATTATCGATCTCGGTCACGAACCGCCGCTTTCCGTCGACGGCTCCGAAGCCACGGTGATCGATCGCCGCCGCGTCTCGGTGCAATGGTTCAGCGGCACCATCCTGACCGGTTTATGCGGCGCGGCTCTTATCGGCGGCGCCGTTTTTGCGTCGCTCGACGGCGAGATGACCTTTGCCAGGGTGCCGGAGCGGGTCGAGAGTGCGCTGCGCGGCGCGTTCGGGGCCAATGACCGCACCGCCAGCCTGCACAAGAGCGACCGCCTGCCGCCGCCCGGTGAATCGACTGCGGCTCGCAACGTGGTGCGGGTATCCACCGTCACCCGCGTCGGCAACCGCGACGTGATGCGGGTTCGGCCGTTCGTCCGCATCTCCGGCAATTTGTCGATGACGACCAGCGATCTTTCCGCAAAAATTCCGCCCTTCAATGCGCAGCGCATGCTGACCGATGTCGGCTCCGCCGCGCCTGCCGCCTCCGACGATCCGAACAATGCCGACGCCGCCGAACCCGATGCCGAGGTCTCGTTCGTCACCAAGGATCTCGCGCCGGTCCTGCCCAAGGCCAAGGTCGCCGCCGTGGTCGCGCTCGACGAAGTCCTGATGCGGGTGCGCGATGCCGCGAACTGGCACGGCAATGGCGGCGGGGTGCGTTACGCCGCGCTCGCCAACGCCGCGGCCGACGTCACCGGCGCGCAGTCCGACATGAAACTCGCCTACGCCAGCGAGGCCAGCGGCTCCGATCCCTATGCCGGCTTTGAAACCCGCGTGGTTCCGGAAAACGTCACGCTGCTGCCGAAGACCAAGGAGCAGGTCACCGGCGGCAATCCCTCCGGCGAGCGCGTCCACGCCGTCAAGAAGGGCGATACCGTCATTTCGATCCTGAAGGATCAGGGCGCGACACAAGACGAGGCCAAGGCGATCGCGTCGACGCTTGGCGGGCGCGGCCGTGACGGTGGATTGAAAGAGGGCGAGAAGCTGCGCATCCTGATGGCGCCCTCAGGCCCCGCCCCCGGCGCGCGGTTACAGCCCTATCGCGTGATCGTCGCCAACGATTCCGCCGTTGAAGCCGTCGCTGCGCTATCCGATCTTGGTAAATACGTCGCGGTCGACGTGCAAAGCATGAACACCGTCACGGATACCGCCGAGAACAAGAGCAGCGAAGACGACGACGATGACGACGGCAGCGGCGTGCGGCTCTATCAGAGCATTTACGAGACCGCGATGCGCAATAAGGTGCCGGCCCCCGTCATCGAAGACATGATCCGGATCTATTCCTACGACGTCGACTTCCAACGCAAGGTGCAGCCCGGCGATTCCTTTGACGTGTTCTATGCCGGCGAAGACGAAGGCGCGTCCGCCGAGAAGAACGAAGTGTTGTTTGCTTCGCTGACGGTCGGCGGCGAGACCAAGAAATATTATCGCTTCCAGACCCCCGATGACGCGGTCGTCGACTACTACGACGAGACCGGCAAGAGTGCGAAAAAATTCCTGGTGCGCAAGCCCGTCAACAACGCGATCATGCGCTCCGGCTTCGGCGGGCGCCGCCATCCGATCCTCGGTTATGTGAAGATGCATACCGGTGTAGACTGGGCCACCGCCTACGGCACCCCGATCTTCGCCTCCGGCAATGGCGTCGTCGAGAAAGTCGGCTGGGAAGGCGGCTACGGCAAATACGTCCGCCTGAAACACAATAATGGTTACGAGACGGCCTATGGTCACATGTCAGCCTTCGCCAAGGGCATGGAAGTCGGCAAGCGGGTGCGCCAGGGCCAGGTGATCGGCTTTGTCGGATCGACCGGCATGTCGACCGGCGCCCACGTCCATTACGAAATCCTGGTCAACGGACGCTTCGTCGATCCGATGCGCATCAAGCTGCCGCGCGGCCGCTCGCTCGAAGGCGCAGTCATGACAGGCTTCGAGAAGGAACGCGATCGGCTCGACGCGATGATGGCCGGCCGCGGCGGTAGCGCGCGCATTTCCGACGCTACCGGAACTCCGCGGCAGGTGCAGCAGGTCAGCAACCGCTAAGGCTGGCCGGCGAGGCTGGCGCAGACCAGGAAGACAATCCCGATCGCGGTAAGACCGAAAGCGACGGCTGCCAGCGGCAGCAACATGTCGATGGCCGCATGCGCGCCGCGCAGCTTGGCACCCCAGACCGCGAAATCGCCCATCTTCCAATCGTGAAACGCGACCTCTTGCGGATGCGGTTGATGGGCCCTCCGGTGTTTTTTCCAAACCAGCGACAGCAACCAGGGAACCATGACCGCCACAAAGAGCAAAACGCTGACCATCGCCAGCGAAAGCCCGATATCATTGGAAAGCCCGATGCCATTCTTGCGGTCGAAGAAGAGCCAGGCCGCCAGCGCGAACCAAGCGACAAGGACGACGGCGGCTCCATAAATCCGCGGGTGAAGCTGATCGAATACCGGCCGGTTGTGGGCAACAAGTTCCCTGCTCATGAAAACCGCCTTCCGGATTTGATTGGGATCGGGGCCGGCTTCATTCGCTATGCGGAGGCGCAACCCCCTACATTGCCGCGAGCCAAGCTTCGCAGCCACCCCCGCGTCGGGGAGCGCACGCCGCTTGCAAACCGACCATTCCGAGGAAAACGGACGCTCCCCGCCGCTGGTTTCATTAAAATTTCATCACGGGCCGAGGAACCGGCGCGGCGATTAACCGGTTGATCCTGCAGGAACCTTCTCACGGAGGGTGTCATGGATAATTGGACGAACGCAAAATGGTGCGACGTCGCCAACCTGATCCTCGGCGCATTCCTGTTCTTTTCGCCCTGGATATTCGGCTTCGACGCCGGAAAGGTCTCTCAGAACGCCTATATCGCCGGCATCGTGATCGCCGTGCTGGCGATCGCAGCCCTTGCGGCATTTGCGGTCTGGGAGGAGTGGCTGAACCTCATCGTCGGCTTGTGGGTCCTGGTCTCGCCTTGGGTGCTGGGCTTCTACGGAACCACCCGCCCGATGGCGGTCCACGTCGTGGTTGGCATCGTGGTGGCAGTGCTGGCTGCGGTCGAAATATGGATGACGTCACAGGCCCCGCCGCGGCTCACCGCGAACCGCTGAGGCGTGCTGAGGCGTTGCGTCCCCTGCCCACCGCCTTCGGCGGGCAGGGACGCTGGCTTTGCGTAAGGGGGTAACCGATGAGACGCGTCACACGAGACGATGTCAGCAAGGCGGTCGCGGGCGCCGACGATGTCACCATCGCAGAGATCATCGGGACCGGCGCGACCGTAGACGAGTTGGCGGAGGCCCAGGCCTGGCTCGCCAATGACGAGCCGTTGCTGAATGCCGGCAAGCCGCTGGCGACCGGCCGCATTCGCGAACTCGTCGATATCCTCTCCGAGCTTGAGCCGAGCGAGGACGAGGAAACAGGTCCCACGGTCAGCCAGGAATGACAACCGGGACGCCCCCTGCCATTGCTGGAGCGCATCCCGGTCACCCTCCATCGCACGCATCGAAAACCCTAGTGCAGCTTGCGCTTCGGCGGCGCCGCCTCGAACTGGGCGATCTCCGCGGTGTTCGGCGCCTTGCCGTTGAAGGTCAGCACGTTGCCTTTGGCGGAGATGACCACGCGATCGCCGTCCTTGACCTCGCCGGCGAGGATCATTTCCGCCAGCGGGTCCTGCAGATTGCGCTGGATCACCCGCTTTAGCGGCCGCGCGCCATAGGCGGGATCCCAGCCCTTGCCGGCAAGCCAGTCGCGTGCCGCGGCATCGAGCGTAAGCACGATCTTGCGCTCCTCCAAAAGCTTTTGCAGCCGGGCGAACTGGATTTCGACGATCCGGCCCATCTCGCTCTTCTGCAAGCGGTGGAACAGGATGATCTCATCGACGCGGTTGAGGAATTCGGGGCGGAAATGCGCCCGCACCATCCCCATCACCTGCTCGCGCACCGCGGAGGTGTCCTCGCCTTCCGGCTGGTTGACCAGAAATTCCGAACCCAGGTTCGAGGTCATGATGATCAGCGTGTTGCGGAAGTCCACGGTGCGGCCCTGACCGTCGGTCAGGCGGCCGTCGTCGAGCACCTGCAGCAGCACGTTGAAGACATCGGGATGCGCCTTCTCGATCTCGTCGAACAGCACCACCTGATAGGGCCGCCGCCGCACCGCTTCGGTGAGCGCACCACCCTCGTCATAGCCGACATAGCCCGGAGGCGCGCCGATCAGCCGCGACACCGAATGCTTCTCCATGTATTCGGACATGTCGAGGCGGACCATCGCGGTCTCGTCGTTGAACAGGTATTCGGCGAGCGCTTTGGTCAGCTCGGTCTTGCCGACACCGGTCGGCCCCAGGAACATGAACGAGCCCGTGGGGCGGTTCGGGTCCTGCAACCCTGCGCGCGAACGGCGCACCGCGGTTGCGACCGCATGCACGGCCTCGGACTGCCCGACCACGCGCTGGCCGAGGCTGTCCTCCATTTTCAACAGCTTGTCCTTCTCGCCCTGCAGCATCTTGTCGACGGGAACACCGGTCCAGCGCGACACCACCTGCGCGATGTGGTTGGCGGTGACGGCTTCCTCCATCATCTCGCCGACATTTTCCTTGGCCTCGATCTCGGCGAGCTTCTTTTCAAGCTCGGGGATCTTGCCGTAGGCAAGCTCGCCCGCGCGCTGGAATTCGCCGCGGCGCTGCGCATTGGCAAGCTCAATGCGCAAGGCATCGAGCTCACTCTTGAGTTTCTGCGCGTTCGACAGCTTGTTCTTTTCCGCATTCCAGCGCGCAGTCAGCGCCGCGGATTTCTCCTCGAGATCGGCGAGTTCCTTCTCCAGCGTCTGCAGGCGGCTCTTCGAGCCGGCGTCGCTTTCCTCTCTCAACGCCTCCTGCTCAATCTTCAGCCGGATGATTTCCCGATCCATCGAATCGAGTTCCTCTGGTTTGGAATCGACCTGCATTTTCAGCCGCGCCGCGGCCTCGTCCATCAGGTCGATGGCCTTGTCCGGCAGGAAGCGGTCGGTGATGTAGCGGTTCGACAGCGCGGTCGCCGCGACCAGCGCGGAATCGGCGATGCGCACGCCGTGATGCTGCTCGTATTTGTCCTTCAGCCCGCGCAGGATCGAGATGGTATCCTCGACCGAGGGCTCGTTGACGTAGATCGGCTGAAAACGCCGCGCCAGCGCAGCATCCTTTTCGACATGCTTTCGGTATTCATCGAGCGTGGTCGCGCCGATGCAGTGCAGTTCGCCCCGCGCCAGCGCAGGCTTGAGCAGGTTGGATGCATCCATCGCGCCGTCCGCCTTGCCGGCGCCGATCAGCGTGTGCATCTCATCGATGAAGAGGATGAAATTGCCGTCGGCGGAGGTGACCTCCTGCAACACGGCCTTGAGCCGCTCCTCGAACTCGCCGCGGTATTTCGCGCCGGCAATCAGCGCACCGAGATCGAGCACCAGCAATCTCTTGTCCTTCAGGCTGTCCGGCACGTCGCCATTGACGATGCGCAGCGCAAGACCCTCGACGATCGCGGTCTTGCCGACGCCGGGTTCACCGATCAGCACGGGATTATTCTTGGTGCGGCGGGATAGAACCTGAATCGTCCGCCGGATCTCCTCGTCGCGCCCGATCACGGGATCGAGCTTGCCGTCGCGCGCTGCCTGCGTCAGGTCACGGGCGTATTTCTTCAGCGCGTCATAGGCGTTCTCGGCCGTAGCGGAGTCCGCGGTACGACCCTTGCGCAGGACCTCGATCGCAGCATTCAGGTTTTGCGGCGTGACGCCGCCTTTGCTGAGAATGCTGCCGGCTGCGCTATTTTTCTCAAGCGCCAGGCCGAGCAGCAATCGCTCGACGGTGACAAAACTGTCGCCGGCCTTCTCGGCCGCTTTTTCCGCAGCGTCGAAGGCACGCGCGAGCTCCGGCGCGAGATAAATCTGGCCTGCACCGCTTCCCGACACTTTCGGCAGCTTGTTGAGCGCGTCCTCGGTCGCTTTCAGGATCGCGCGGGAATTGCCCCCGGCGCGATCGATCAGCCCGCCGGCGAGCCCCTCGCTGTCATCCAGCAGCACTTTGAGCATGTGCAGCGGCGAAAATTGCTGATGCCCGTCGCGTGTCGCAAGCGATTGCGCCGACTGGATGAAGCCGCGCGCCCGCTCGGTGTATTTTTCAATATTCATCAGGATTTCCCTCAGCCTGCCGCTCAGCCCCGAAGGCACTGTTACGGCATCTTCATTGGGTTTCCGCGCAGCCGCATCGACGTTCCTCAACCAGCCGGCGGTCGGATCGGCCGACGGTCGCGCCGGCCTGGGGCAAATGTGGGAAGGGGCTTATCGAAACGGAAGAGGCGCCTTCACAAATTCGTGTGCGGTGGCGCGAGCCTCCGGAATCTCTTAAGAAACCTGATGTCCATGACCCCGCCCGCAAAGATCACCGGCCTTTACCGCTACCCTGTCAAAGGCCTTTCCCCGGAGCCTTTAACCAATGTAGGCCTTGGCGTCGGCGAGATGCTCCCCGCCGACCGCCGTTATGCCATCGAGAATGGGCCCAGCGGCTTCGATCCGGCCGCGCCTGCCTGGCTGCCAAAAGCTCATTTCCTGATGCTGATGCGGGACGAATGGCTGGCGGCCCTGCACACGCATTTCCAGGATGCAAACCACACCCTGACCATCCGCCGCAACGGCGAGATTTTGGCCGAGGGCGATCTCGAAACCGCCGAGGGGCGGGCCGCGATCGAGCGCTTCTTCGCAGCCGCGTATGCCGGCGAGATCAAGGGACCGCCCAAGATTCTCGCCAGCGCGGGCCACCGGTTTTCCGACGTCGCCCGCAAAGTCGTTTCGATCATCAATCTCGGCAGCCTCCAGGCGATCGAGGACATGATCGGACAACCGGTCCACCCCCTGCGCTTCCGCGCCAACCTCTATGTCGAGGGCTGGCCGGCCTGGCACGAATTGGAACTGCTCGGCCAGACGCTGGCGATCGGTGATACCAGGCTCAAGGTCGTAAAACGGATCACGCGCTGCGCTGCCATCAATGTCGATCCCGAGACCGCCGCACGCGACCTCGCCATCCCGCAGGCGCTGCAGCGGCGTTTGGGCCATGCCGACTGCGGCATCTATGCCGAGGTGATCCATGGCGGCGAGATTGCGCTCGGAGATGCGATCGCGGTGGAGCAGCCGGAATTGCTGTGAGGTTTTTCGCTTCCCGATCATGAGCGTCATCTACACCATCAAGCCATAACTCAACATCCTCGCGGCGCAACGCGCCCGAGTTCTTGCGTTTGTCACCCTCGACATAAAGAGGGTACAGGGAATGCCGGGTGCGCGCTGCACCCGCGATCTCGCGTGCAAAATTGCGCAAAGAAGCGCACACGAGCATACAGGTTCAGCGGAGGCAATCCGGCATTCCCTGCGCAATGGCTCTACGGCTTATGCCGCGCTCTCCCCGGCGACGAATTCGTCTTGTCACCGTCGTCAGCGGATTGATGGCTCGCCTAAGCCCGGTTGGGCCGGCACGCCTCCGCGGACTTGGCGCCAGCAACGGGCGTCAGGACCACACGGTTTTGCCGTACGCGAATAGCGCCGTTCGTCTTGCGCGCTGTGAACCGCTCACGAGTTTGACCTCGCCCTGCAGCCACCTTGCGCGCCGACGCACCCGCGTCCACCACATCCCATCCCGCGTTTCGTGACGACTCGCGATCCGCCCTCATGTGGGACAGGACGCGGGAATAAGTGGAGGTGATTTGCCCGACGGCACAAGCGAAATATTTTTTGCGTGCGGGCTGGACAGAAATTGGCGAACTTTGCCTGTCGGGCAAATCATTTGTGCGCAAATGAAGCGAGCGAGGGACTTATAGCCGCGCGGGATCCCACCCCGACCGCCTTTTTTCGAACCCCGATATTCCTGTTGCGCGAGTCGACTGTTCGCGGCATCAACGGTCACTGGCACCAGTGCATGCGAAAATGGGACATTCGATTCACGACAAGACACTTGATGCGAAGAAGGCTCGCATCCTCATCAATGCGCTGATCGATTGCGCAAGGGCAGGCGTCAGGTCGAGCTTCTCCATCAAGGAGATGATTTGCGGCATCTCGCTTTATCTGGAATGCGGGAAGTTTAACCGGGAGAACTGGCGGACCTATCACCGCCTCAGCGACGCCGCCAAACAGATCCGGGACGCGGGCGACAAAGACTGGAAGCGGCACGTCACGTTTGAGCACGCCCGCCCGATCAACGTGATGTATCGGATGCTGCTGGATGAACGGGCAACGCTGACCCTTGTGCGAGCTGCCATCATCATCGGCGAATATCCGCCGGTCCTGATTACGGTGGCAGAAGAACTGCGGATGGCGAAGCTTGGCTTCATGCATGACGGCGTGCCCGAACAGCGATACGCCCACATTCCGATTTCCGGTTTCAGTCTGCGCTCCGAGGTAGCAGCGGCGAAACCGCTCCGCACGGGTGGTGGCTAGGAATTGTGAGCAGGAGAATCTGATCTCTACTCGGCCGCGCCGTCCGACAGAACGGAGAAGTCCTTTGACTTCTGGCCGTCTTCGAGTTCCGCAAATCCTTCCGCAGCCATGCCGCGCTTGAGCAATTCCCGTATGGCTGCGGCCCGGCTTGGCATCCGCTTTGTAAAACGCCAGGTGTCGACCACCCGGAGTTCCGCCTGCGTGAGCATGATTTGGAGCCGCTCGCCTCGATTGAGCTGACCCATCTGAAGCTCCTCCTGTGCGCGCCCGGTTGTAAGAAGCGCATCATGAGCTCCTTACTGTTTATACTCATTAACCTAATTTTTCGGGTTAGACAAATAGAGCCACAAAGGCATTAAACACGCCACTAACCCATTGGACTTACTATGTTTTTGTTGAGTTTCGGCCCTTTGAAGCGCAACCTGTCGGCGTAAAGGGGACGGAAAAAATGCCAATTCAGATCGAATATGGAGGCGTCGGACTGGCCGAGGCCGATCACCGGATCGCAAACAATCTGGCTAGCCTGAGCAGCGTCATTCGCCTTCAGCGCGACGCCATTTCCAAGAGCGGCAAAATCTCTACGACCGAGCAGGTTTGCGGGTTGCTCGACGATCTTCACGCACGGATCGAAGTCACCGCGAAACTCCATAAGTCACTGGCGCAAACCGCCAACAGCAACGGCGTAAACCTCGGCGATTTCCTGGAGGAAATTTCCGAGATGATCAGCGCGCTCAGCCCGGACGGCAGGGTGAACCTGACGTTCGATCATGCTTGCGGCGGCTGCATCGACCCGCGTCACGCACTTCACGCAGGACTTATCACTGCCGAGCTGCTTACAAACGCCAGCAAGTATGCGCATCCGGCGGGCCTGGTTGTGAAGGTGAATGTACGCTGCGAGACGAATGACGACGGATCATTCGTGGTGGAAGTGACGGACGACGGCGTCGGCTTCCCAGAGCATTTCGATCCTGCCACCGACGGAGGGCTGGGTTTTCAGCTCATGCGAGCGTTGGCGAATGGGCTCGATGCCAAACTTCAGTTTGAGCATGACAGTCTTGGTGTCTCCGCCCGCCTCGTTAAGCCAGCACATTTGCAATCGCGAAGGCACTAATCGCGATGAGATACAAGGGATACGAATACAACGTGGTTCAAACCGCGAACCCGACCGGATGGAAGTGGACCGTCCGGCTGGACGAAACACGCACCAAGATGGGGACCGCGTTCAGCCGTGATACTGCGATCGTCTTTGCCGAACGGACCATCGAAAGCCTGCCAAACCGAAAGCGGCCGGTCGGAATAGCGGGGGGGGGGAGCATGGCTAGACTTGAGATCAAAGCTCGAAACTAGCGCGATCCTTCCGGTATTCGGCAAGCCGGTTTGCCGCTATCATTCATGCTCAGGGGCGTGCAATGACCATTCACAGGCTGCTACAAAACGTCCCATTAGGGCCGGAGGACATTGATCGCCTCGTGACCACCTACGAGCAAACCTTGCGGGCGATTGGCCTGTCAGATCGCAGCGATCCGCTAACAGAGATAGTCGCACGGAAAATAATCGAGATCGGTCAAACCGGCATTTGCGATCCGGTGCAGATTTCGAAACAGGCAATAGAAGCCATCGGCGCCCTATAGGCACAGCAATAAAAAGGGTCGCAGCCGGAACGAATCCCCGCCGCCCGCGTGATCTCTCCAAGGGCGGGCAAAAAACGCATGGGGAACTGCATGTCTGGCAAACGACCCAAGTTCCCATCTGAAAGCGTCATCGGCGATCTTTGTCTCGCGCTCACCATCGCGAGCGCCAATATGTTGATCGTTTTGGGGGTGGCTATCGCGTTCAGCATTATCTGAACGACAATCAGAGCTATCGGATTCAGGGCCGCTTTGATTTTAAGGCGAACAGCGGATTTGCGGTTACGTCACGGCCGTTTCGGCGACGCGATCGATGCATTCGCGTGGCGTGTTCGAACTAATTGGATGGACTGTCTGCATGGTTGCGGCCTTATGCCGAGTAGCGTGGTCGGTCGTGATGATGACACCCCAACAACGTGAACCAAACGAAGTACCCCGTCCGCAGGGGCGCCGCGGACGGGGCTCGCAGGAGAGGGCATCGACTTGGGGGCAGCGCCCGTGGAGAAGTCTGATCCGGCTTTATGGAACTGTCTGTACGTCAGCGGACTCGTCACCGATCTAAAAATTCTCCCGGGCTGCAACGGGCATTCCCGTTCCGTGTCCTCTTAGCCGGACACCGTGAAAATGAATCCACGCTGGAATTCGCGGCCACGGTTCACCCGTGCATCCACATCCAGGCGATGCTTCCGATCAAGGCCAGGAACGCCGTCATCGCTGCAACGATGAAGCAGCGCTCGACAAAATCCATAGTCGCGAGGTTGCTAGTCGGCTCATAGTCCTCTGTGCCTGTGGGCTGCTCGTCTAGCTGCGCCTTCAGATCCATCATGACACGCTCCTGCTAGGAAAGTGTCAGGGAACAACTGAGCGCGGATGCAAAACGGCCAGCCGAAATCAACTGCCCGCTATGCAGTGAGGTTGGAACCTTGGCAACCGCCAGATCAAGCGATTGTGGTTCCACTCAAGCGCCGCGCTTTCAAAAAACATGAGCAGGCCCACTTCGCGCGCGGGGCCGGTGGCGAAGCAATCCATCGCGCCACCAGCGAGACTGGATTGCTTCGTCGCCTAAACTTCCTCGCGAGCTTCAGTTCGTCGGCATCACGTAGGCGTAGATCCGGCCGCGCGAGATCGGCGCCTCGCGAACCCGGTTGCCGTTATTGCCGGAGATCATGATCGGGTTGCCCTGGGCATCGATGCCGGTGATGATGCCGACATGGCCGCCGCCGCGCCGGCCCATCACCGCGATGGCGCCGACTTGCGGGCCGGATATACGCTGGCCGTAGTGCGCGAACGAGTTCGCCATATCCGAACCGGTGCCGTGATGGCCGGTGTGCTCCAGCACCATGTTCATGAAACGCGCGCACCACAGGCTGCCGCGCCCAGTCGGATTGCCGCCGAGGTAGCGGCGCGCTTCCGACACCAGGCTCGATGAAGATAACCCACTCGACGTGGCCATCGCGCCCGCTGTCTCCGGGGACGAGAAGCCGGATCTCGCGGGAGTCGCGAAGCTGGTTTGGATGCCAGCAAAACCGCGCCCCTGGATCAGCGCCGCACTGCGCTCCCCGCGCGATGTGCGTGCGAAATGCCCGTAGTGCCGTTGATGCGCAAAATGTCGATAGTGCCCGTGATGGAAGTTCCGCCCGGCATATCGGCCCACGTGATGGGCGCGAGCGGAATGCCCTGCGCCGTGATGAGACCGTGCCGAAGCCGGGGTTGCCGACACCGCGAACGCCGCTGAAGACAGGGCCAACGCAGCAACATGGAGTGACCGGCGGAACGTAGAAAACTCGACCATACTCAATCCTTTGTTCGTTTCTTGTTAGCCCCCCAATTCCCGCCGGCGTGCTTAAGCCGACATCCCGGGGCTCGTATGCGAATCGTCCTGTGGCGAGAGAAAGACGCGATGCGGCAGTGCAAGATCAGTTTTGGGGTCATTCGGCGATTATTTGATGGCCAAAAAAGAACCGATCTCGCCGCATTGCGGTCAAGACTATTAACTGCAATTTTCGGAGCCGGCCCAGAGCGCTTTCGAGGAGTGAGGTGGCCACCGGTTCGCGCGAAGAAAACGCTTCAAAACAAGAATCCAACAAGGAGCCGCAAATGCCCCATGCCGTCACCCGCGACAAGGTCCGCCTCTATTTCGAGGAAGCAGGGAGCGGGACGCCGATCATCTTCCTGCACGAATTCGCGGCCGACTACAGCAATTGGGAGCCGCAGATGCGTTATTTCTCACGCGGCCATCGCTGCATCGCCTACTCCGCGCGCGGCTATACGCCCTCCGATGTGCCGCCAACTGCCGACGCCTACACCTACAAGCATTTCTATACCGACGCGCTCACCGTGCTCGACCACCTCGCCATCGCGAAAGCGCATTTCGTCGGCCTGTCGATGGGCTCTTATTCGTCGCTGCAGATCGGGCTGAATGCGCCGCAACGCGCGCTCTCGATGACGCTGGCCGCGGTCGGCTCGGGCTCGGACCTTGAAAATCTCGAAGCCTTCCGCAAGCAGTGCCAGGCCAATGCCGAGCAGTTCGAGACCATCGGTTCGGCGGAAGTCGCCAAAGTCACCCGCGAGGCGCCGAGCCGCATCTCATTCATGCTGAAGGATCCGCGCGGACATGCCGATTTTTATGCCGCGCTGGCGCGGCATGATGCCAAGGGCTCGGCCAACACCATGCGCGGTTTTCAGGGCGGCCGGCCCTCGATCTACACCATGACCGACGCCATCAAGAAGGTCTCGACGCCGGCGCTCATCATTTGCGGCGATGAGGACGAGAACTGCATCGGGCCGAGCCTGTTCCTGAAAGCGCATCTGCCGGCGTCCGGGCTCGCCATGTTCCCGAATGCCGGCCATGTGCTCAACCTCGAAGAGCCGGCGCTGTTCAACGAAATGGTCGAACGCTTCATCGCGCTGGTCGAGGCCAGCCGCTGGGGCATGCGCGATCCCAGGTCGATGATGCCACATTGATCGTCATTCCGGGATGCGCCGATAGGCGCAGGCCCGGAATCCATTCATCCATGCTGCTCGCGGCCCGATGGATTCCGGGTTCGCGCTGCGCGCGCCCCGGAATGACGCCTGTGGCGTCACTTCCCCTTCCCCGCCCTGCTGAGCAAGAACACGCCCTGCTCGCCGAACATGTTCCAGAACCACCACGGCGCGCTCAGCCGCAGCGGCCGGCCATAGAGATCGAGCGCCACCGCGCGCTCCATCTTGACGTTGATCTCGTCGCAGAGCTGGATGAAATCCTTGATCGTGCAGAAATGGATGTTGGGCGTGTCGTACCAGGTGGCGGGGAGGTTTTCGGTGCGCGGCATGTGGCCGCCGATCAACAGTTGCAGCCGCATCTTCCAGTAGCCGAAATTCGGAAACGAGACGATGGCGCGCTGCCCGATCCGCAGCAGATTTTCCAGCACCACCCGCGGCTGCCGCGTCGCCTGCAGGGTCTGCGACAGGATCACGTAGTCGAACGCGTCGTCGGGATAGTTGACGAGATCGGCATCGGCATCGCCTTGCACCACCGCGAGGCCCTTGGCGACACAGCGATTGACGCCTTCGCGCGACAGCTCGATGCCGCGGCCATCGATGCCGCGGTTCTCGAGCAGTTGCAGCAAGTCGCCGTCGCCGCAGCCGACGTCAAGCACCCTTGAGCCGCGCTCGACCATCTCGGCGACGAGCAGATGATCGCTGCGATAATTTTCGGTACGGTGCGGGGTTATGCCGGCAAGCGGCAGCGTCGGTTCGGAAAGCGCCATGTCAGCCGCCCAGCCCCCGCGCCTTGCCGGCGGATTGCAGGAACGCCCGCGAAATATCGAAGAATTCCGGCACGTCAAGCAGGAACGCATCGTGCCCGCGATCGGTCTCGATCTCGGCAAACGACACCCGCGCGCTGGAGGCGTTCAGCGCATGCACCAGCGCCCGCGACTCCGAAGTCGGAAACAGCCAGTCAGAGGTGAACGACACCACGCAGAAGCGGGTCTTGATGCCGCGAAACGCCCGCGCCAGCACGCCGTCATGATCGGCGGCGATATCGAAATAGTCCATCGCCCGCGTCAGATAGAGATAGCTGTTGGCATCGAAGCGCTCGACAAAGGACGAGCCCTGGTAGCGCAGATAGCTTTCGACCTGGAAATCCGCATCGAACGAAAACGTCGGCAGTTCGCGATCCTGCATCCGCCGCCCGAACTTGCGGTGCAGAGCTGCGTCCGACAGATAGGTGATATGGCCCGCCATCCGCGCAACGCCGAGGCCGCGGTGCGGATGCGTGGCCTGATCGGCGTAGCGTCCACCATGCCAATCGGGATCGGCCATGATGGCCTGGCGACCGAGTTCATGAAACGCGATGTTCTGGGCCGAGTGGCGCGTGCTGCAGGCGATCGGAAGCGCGGAAAAGACGCGCTTCGGATAGGCCGCGGTCCACTGCAGCACCTGCATGCCGCCCATCGAGCCGCCGGTAACGCACAGCAGCGTGTCGATGCCGAGACGGTCAAGCAGCATGGCCTGCGCGCGCACCATGTCCGGAATAGTGATGATCGGAAAATCCAGGCCCCACACCTTGCCGGTGGCAGGATTGGTCGAGGCTGGCCCCGTCGAGCCCATGCAGCTGCCGATGACGTTCGAACAGATGATGAAATATTTATCGGTGTCGAGGGGACGGCCGGGGCCGACCATGACTTCCCACCAGCCCGGCTTGCCGGTGACGGGATGCACATTGGCGACGTGCTGATCGCCGGTCAGCGCATGGCAAATCAAAATGGCGTTGGAGCGGCCGGCATTGAGTTCGCCGTAGGTCTGGTAGGCGATCTGGAACGGCGACAGATCGATGCCGCAATCGAGCTTGAGCGGCTGGTCGGCGCCAAACAGCGCGATCTGCGAATTCGGATGGTCCGCCTCGTGCGCGCGCTCCTCGGTGTGGATCGCAGGACTTGATATCGCAGGACTTGGTATCGCAGGACTTGGTATCGCAGGACTTGGTATCGATTGTATGATCTTCATAACCGACCCCTCGACGGGAGGGCTCCCGATCCACCACAGAAATCAGGCACAAAAAAACCCGGCCTGAACAAAGGTTCGGCCGGGATCACTTCTGTCCCCGGCCTGTTTAGCGAGTTGTTTAACGTGGCTGCAAGCCGGCCGGCTCAAATGACCACGGAACCCAGCGAAACTAGTCTTCGGCGGGGTCTTCGTCAAGGCAAGGGCTTGGTTAACCGCATGGCGCACTGCGGCGACGGGTAAGGATTTTTCGATGTTTCTCTTTGCTTTCGGGGCCGGTCTTACCTAATCAATGCCGTTGCTTGCCGGTCGGATCAGGCCGATTGGCATTGAAGGCTTTGAAGATGTCTAAACCCCCCGGTCCGCCGTCGCTGCAAGAGCTGCGCAAGGAGATCGATTCGATCGACGAGCAGGTGCACCGCCTCCTGATGGCGCGCGGCGACATCATCGATCGGCTGATCCAGGTCAAACAGACCCAGGAAGTGGGTTCGGCGTTTCGCCCGGCGCGCGAAGCCGACATGATGCGACGGCTGGTCGAGCGCCATCGCGGCATCCTGCCGCTCGACACCGTCGAGAGCATCTGGCGCGTCATCATTTCGACCTTCACCTACGTCCAGGCGCCGTTCTCGGTGCATGCCGACGTCTCCGCCGGCGAATCCGCGATGCGGGATTCGGCACGGTTTCATTTTGGCTTCACCGTTCCCTATATCTCGCATTTCAGCGCGTCCGCGGCGGTCGAGGCTGTCGCAAAGTCGAAGGGCGATCTGGCGCTGGTCTCGGCGACCTCGAGCCGCGCCCCCTGGTGGATCACGCTGGAGGAAAGCGGCGCGCCAAAAATCATCGCGCGGCTGCCGTTCGTCGAGCGTGCCGACCATCCGGCGGCGTTGCCGGTGTTCGTGGTGTCGCGGGTTGCCGACAATGCGATGGTCACCGAGGTCGAGATGTGGAGCATGCGCGTCTCCGGCTGGAGTGCCGAGATCGCCCGCGCCTTGTCGCCGCTGGCCGAAATCGTCGCCGTGCCGGATACCGCTTTCGACGGCGCAGCGCTTTTGGTATCGATTGCCGGCGCCAACCGCCTGGAAAAGATCAAGGCGGCGCTGATCGAGGCTGGCGCGTCGGTACGCTCATCGGCCCTCGTCGGCAGCCATGCAACGCGCTATACGGTGCCCCTGAACGGATCGGTTAAATCTTAAGGCCGTCCGCGATTTCCGGAGTTGAAGATGTCCCGCCCCGTGCCGAACCCCGGCATTCTCGATATTGCGCCCTACACGCCCGGCAAGAGCCCGGTGCCGGAGCCCGGCCGCAAAGTGTTCAAGCTGTCGGCCAATGAGACGCCGTTTGGACCTTCGCCCAAGGCGGTCGTGGCCTATAAAGTAGCCGCAGCGCATCTGCACGACTATCCGGAAGGCACCTCGCGGGTGCTGCGCGAGGCGATCGGGCGCGCCTTCGGACTCGACCCCGACCGCATCATTTGCGGTGCTGGTTCAGACGAAATCCTCAATCTTCTGGCGCACACCTATCTCAGCCATGGCGACGAGGCGATCTCCACCACCCACGGCTTTTTGGTCTACCCGATCGCGACCATGGCGAGCGGCGCCAGGAACGTGGTTGCGCCCGAGACCGACTTCACCGCCGACGCCGACGCGATCCTGAAATTGGTGTCGCCGCGCACCAAAATGGTGTGGCTTGCCAATCCGAACAACCCGACCGGGACCTATTTGCCGTTCGACGAGGTCAAGCGGCTGCGCGCAGGCCTGCCGCCGCAGGTGCTGCTGGTGCTCGACGCCGCCTATTCCGACTACGTGTCGCGCAACGATTACGAGCGCGGCATTGAATTGGTGGCAACATCAGACAATACCGTGATGACCCACACCTTCTCCAAGATCCACGGGCTCGCCGCGCTTCGCGTCGGATGGATGTTTGGTCCCGCCCATATCGTCGACGCCGTCAATCGGATTCGCGGCCCCTTCAACGTCTCGACCCCTGCGATGCTTGCGGCCGTCGCGGCGCTCGAGGACACCGCGCATCTGGAGATGTCGAAGGCGCACACCGAAAAATGGCGCAACTGGCTCACCGAGGAGATCACCAAGCTCGGACTGAAGGTGACGCCGAGCGTGGCGAATTTCGTCCTGATCCACTTCCCGCTTGAGAAGGGTAAGACCTCGGCCGAGGCCGACGCGTTCCTCACCAGGCGCGGCCTGGTGCTGCGTGCACTGAACAATTACCGCCTACCGCACGCCTTGCGCATGACCATCGGCACCGAGGAAGCCAATCGCCTCGTGGTCGAGGGCTTGCGTGACTTCATGGCCGTCAAATGAGCGCGCAAGTGAGCGCCACCCCGCAGTTCGAAAAGATGGCGCTGATCGGCTTCGGTCTGATCGGCGGCTCGATCGCGCGCGCCGCCCGCGAACAAGGCCTGGCCGGAACTATCGTCACCACCGCGCGCTCGGCAAAAACCCGCGCGCGGGTCACCGAGCTCGGTATCGTCGATGCCGTGGTCGAGACCAATGCCGAGGCCGTCAAAGACGCCGACCTTGTCATCCTCTGCATTCCGGTCGGCGCCTGCGGCGCGGTCGCCGAGGAGATCGCGCCCTGCCTCAAGCCGGGCGTGATCGTGTCCGACGTCGGCTCGGTCAAGGGCGCGGTGGTCAAGGACATGGCGCCGCACTTGCCCGGGGCAGCGCATTTCGTGCCGGCGCACCCTGTCGCGGGCACCGAGCATTCCGGTCCCGATTCCGGCTTCGCCGAACTGTTCATCAATCGCTGGTGCATCCTGACGCCTCCGGAAGGCACCGACGCGGGCGCGGTCGAAAGATTGCGCGCCTTCTGGGCGGCACTCGGCGCCAAGGTCGAGATCATGACGCCCGACCACCACGATTTGGTGCTCGCCATCACCAGCCATCTACCGCATCTGATCGCCTATACCATCGTCGGCACCGCCGACGAGCTCGCCCAGGTCACTTCGTCGGAAGTGATAAAATTCTCCGCCGGCGGTTTTCGCGACTTCACCCGGATCGCGGCCTCTGACCCTACGATGTGGCGCGACGTCTTCCTCGCCAACAAGGAGGCGGTGCTGGAAATGCTCGGCACCTTCAACGAGGACCTCTCGAAGCTGACGCGGGCGATCCGCCGCGGCGACGGCGAGGCGCTGTCCGAGCATTTCACGCGCACCCGCGCCATCCGCCGCGGCATCGTCGAGATCGGCCAGGATTCGGCCGCCCCCGACTTCGGTCGTCCGCACGCGCAACTGACGAGGAAGCCGGGCTGAGGGTCGCTGAAGCGGGGGACGACTTCTGTCCGAGAAATCATCCCGCTCTTTCTTTTTTCGGATCGCGCTTTATTGGAACGGGTAGTAGCGGAGCTGACTCATGACGATGTTGTCGTCCGTTTTCGGCGCGCCGCCGACACCGGCGAAGGCAAGGCGCTGATTGTAGGAATACTGCACACCGGCTTTAACCGTGCCGTAAGCGCCCTGGTAGAGCGTGTCGTAGAAGCCGGCCGTGATCTGCCGAATCTCACGGGTATTGCCGTTGCAGGTCGCAGCCGGCGAATTCTCGACGTTGCAGCCGGTGTTGTTGTAGAGCGGGTTGCCGTAGCCGAACGGCACCGTGCCGACGTCGGCAAACGCCGCCTTGGTCTTTTCCAATCCGGCGTAGGCGTAGATATCGAGCGTCGGCAGCGTGTGCCAAATCAGACCGACGGCGGCTGAGGTGATCGTCAACGGCAGGATCGTGCCGTCCTGCGCCAGCGTCGCATCCGGGAAGGGAGTGGCCGTAAAGCGGCCGAGCGCACCGTGGGCACCATAGACCTGTAGCTCCAGCGTCTTGGGAATAAGTTCGGCATTGATGTGGCCGCCGAAGCTGCCGGTGTCATAGGTGTGGTTGGCGAAATTGAAACGATCGAAGAACTGGCGATAGAGTCCCCACGCCTCGATGTGCAATCGGTAAGGCCCAAGCCGCGGGTCCCATGCCGCCTTAACCGTGAAGTCCGGGACCTGGTTCAAGCTCACATTGTTCGCGTTGTTGAAGAAGCTGCCGCCGGGACCGGTCAGGTTGACCAGCAGGTTCGGGTTCAGCACGCCTTGAGGTCCGATCGCCGGCGTGCCGACAGTCGGCGTGTTGCCGCCGAAGAAGGAGGTCTGGGGATTTTCGGCCGACGCCGCGATCTGGAACTCCGGTCCGATATTCTGCCAGACGCGAATGCCGGGCTGGCGCGCGGCAAGGAAGCCGGGAACGGATTCGAAATCGATCACGCCCGGCGCGTCAACGCCGTGCGGATCGATGCCGGCCTTGCTCGGCGCATTGAGCGACCAGGTCTGGCCGGCGAGCACATGGAAGCCGAGATCGGTTCGATCGATCTCGAGCGACATCTGGCGCATGCGCGGGTTGAACGAGTTGGTCGCGACCGAGTTCGCGGTCTGCGCCGCGCCCTCGAAGTCGATTTCGCCGTAACCGGCTAGATGGGTGTCCGCCCCCACATTGCCCTCGGCCAGAACCGAGAAACGGCTCTGGCGCGCGGAGAAGCGCGATTCCGGTGTGTTGAAGTTCTTGCTCTGCCCGAACGGAATGAAGTTGTAGATCGAGCCGGTATCGGAAGCGAGGTTGCGGGTCCGATAGATGTTGGTGAGATCGATCCAGCCGCCGAACGTCAGCGTAACGCCCTTGTAGCAGACCTTTCCGGCCGGACATGCATCGACCGGCGCAGCCTTGTAGGCGGTCGGCGTCTGACTGATCGCTTTGGCCTGCGCTTCGATGGCCCTTTCCTTTCGTCCCTGATCGTCCACCCGCTGCTCAAGCTGCTTCAGCTTGGCCTTGAGGACGCGAATCTCGGATGCCGCATCATCATCCGCAAAAGCCTGGCTTGCCGCGACGAGTGCCCCGCCGACAAGTACGCATTTGAGTAATCTCACTTGAACCTCCCGCCCGGGAGAAAGCGATCCCCTTCGCACATCGCACCTTGGTCAGGTGTGTGCCTGCTTCCTCCGATCGAGAGACTTGAGTTCGGCCACCAATATTCGCGCGCGTGAAAACTTTTCTCTTCACGTTTTGCTCGCGATTATTTGCGGGAATTTTTTTGCCAAATCCTGATCGCTTCGCAAAATGCGAAAATGATTTGGAACGAAAGAGGGGCTCAGCCGGGCACGACTGAGCCCCAGTTTGGAGGCATGACAGGAGACGGGTTGTTGTTGTTGTCGCTGGCGGGCCAAATGGCCCTCAGTAGCGCTTGGCCGGCGTGTGTACGGCGAGAGTCTTGTGCCGCTTGACCGTCATCTGCATGGCGGCCACATCGCCGCCACCGCGGAAGTTCTGCGATGCCATCGCATCCGCAGGTCGCGTGGACCCAAGGCCCAGATCGCCGTTCGGATGATAGAAGGCGTAGGCGCCGGGCTCCTGGATTGCTTGCTGCGCAGCGACCGGCGCTGCCGCCGCCGCGGATAGGATGAACGCCGCACTAATCAGTTTGAATGTCGTCATCAATCTTCTCCCCTCGTATCGGCCGCACAACTGCAGGCCGTTCTGAGGACAAGAGTGACATTTAGGCCGCCGCATTCCCGGCGCAGCTGATAATGCCGATCACGGTTCGGCGATCAACGCGTTATTAAGCATTCTCAAAACAGCGGCGGGACCTGCGCCACCTTGAGCGGACCGAGATACACCGTGCCATCGACAAAGCGCAGCGGGAATGCGCGCGCCTTCCTGCCTTCCAGCACGGCTTCGGTGCCGAGCGAGTTGATCCCGGCGGCGACACCGACATTGGCGTTCTGCTTGACGACTTTGCCAAGACCGGGAATGGCGCGGTCCAGCGCGCCGAACAGGTTGTTGAGATCCTGTGTCTTGACGCCGGGCGCGACGCGATCGAGCGTCGCCTGCGGCACCCCCTCGTCCAGCATTTTCTCGATGCCGAGCGCGGGGATCACTTTCTCGAGGCCGGCAACCGTCATCTGCAATTCGCCGTCGATGCGCCCCTGGGCGTTGAGACCAAGCGTGCCGGCCGCGACCGCGATCAAATCACCTTGCTGGATCCGCGACTGCACGATTTCGACATGGCCGCCCGCGGCCTGGATTTCGCGAAACCGTTCCGGCCAGGGTTTTGGCGAGAAATCCTTCAGACCGCTCAGCATCATCCGTGCGTCGGCATCGAACGGCTCGGCAAGCAGCGGATGCAGGCCCTGGATGCTGCCGCCCCCGATTTTCGCGACCGTCTCGATTGTCGGATGATCCGTCGGCGATCCATCGGCGAGACGGCCGTGCAATTCGACGTGCTTGGCGCCCGCAAGCGGCGTTTGCATCGAACCGTTGACGCGGTCGATGGCGGGATCATCGAACACGATCGAAGCACGCTGCGGCACGCCGGGCAAGCCGACCACGCTGCTGCGGCCCTTGCTCCAGTTCACGACAAAGGGCCCGCCGCCGCGATCTGAAATCGTCGCCGGCGCGGCGAACTCGGCGATCACCAGTTTTGGATCATAGACCTGCGCGACAACGAGGATTTCGCCGAGCTTGGCCGTGATCGGCGCCTGCGCGCCCGCGGTCTGCGAAATCAGCGACACGCTGGCGTCATCGCATCGGATCTCAAGACGAAACGGGTAGCCCGCGACCGAACGCCTGGCGCAATCGTAGACCCGGCCGGATTTGGCTTCGCGCTCCCGCCAGGCGTCGGCCTGGACGTCGACTTGCGAGGCGGCATAGAACCAGAACGCGCTCCACGCGATGGCCGCGATCAGAAGCAGGACGGGTGCGATGAACAGGCGCCAAAGCGGGCGCCGGCGCGACGGCGCGAACGTGATATCGGACATGCGGCGATCCCTTTGACGGGCAATTTTGTCAATAAAGCGGACGCGCGGGAGCATGATCCGGAAAAGCATGCCCTCGGCTACGACCCGATGGGTGAGGACCGGTTTTCCCTCGCGACAAACGCGGAACGCGTTTGCGCGGAGATCATGCTCGAACAAAAAGATAGAGCGGGATGACGTTTCGACGAAGAGTTATCCTCTTCTCGATATCTCAACCGAATTTTCCCAACTGCAGCAAAATCAGAGCAGCAGAGATCAATGTCTTAGACCCGAAAAATCCAACTATTGAGAGCGAGTCACCCTTGGCGGACCGATCCATCGGCCGCCTTACTTGGCGGCTTTCCTTTAATTCGCCCCTTGCCGCCACACTTCTTGCAAGGTGCGGGATAGATCTTCCTGCCGGGTTGGATCGGCTGCATCACGGTAGGAAAGCCGGTGCCGTTACATGAGTCGCACTTAATTTCGTTTTCGTCTGCCATGGCCAACGACCGCCCTATCGAAATTCACACCTATTGCCTGCCCGGTCCCATCGGCCAGAGCGACGCCAGCAGCCGCCCCAACCCGATTCCCATCGTCGCCCTCATTTCACCCTCATGCGATCCATCGCGCATGCATTTCGCTGTCCTGCGTCGTTAACCTGTAGCGAACGACGTCCCACCGCGCGTCGCCCAGCCAGGTGACACACGGACATTCGCGCCTCGACTGTGTTCTTGCGAGCACACCTCAACCTGCAAATTGCTTGTTCGCCTCCTCACCCGGTCGGGTGATGACGAAGCGACGCGCCATCCGATAAGGCTAGGCTTGAGGTGGAAGATGCTGATTTGCTGCTCGGTCAAATAAAAGGTTCAGCGATGACCAAGCCTGCCGCCGATGGCGCACGCTCACCGATACGCGATCTCACCGAGGAAGAGTGTGCCACGTTTCGGAGATGGGCGAGCGCCTGGTACGTCGTCCATTTATTGCTCTCGTGATCCTGCTCACCGCTGACTTCGTGCGGCAGGATCGGGAGCGCGAGGCAAATGTAACAGCGCAGCATGCTGTTCCGCAGCTCGCTGCCAAGGCGTCAAGTCCGTGAGGAGCTATCTTTTCGACACCGTGTTGCATCGACACTGTCATTTGCCAGGAGATGACGAGCCCTCACCCAATTGGGTGAGGCGCCAATAGTCGGATGGAATTACTATCTTGATGCCGTTCTTAGATTGCGAAGCTTGTTATCGCCAAAAACGCTTGAACACGGTGACCGCACGGAATTGCAGTGAACTTCTCGAGCGAAGAAACCGAAAGTGTTCTCGACCTGATTTACGACGCCGCGGCCGAGAATGATCTATGGAGCGACGCGCTCACTGCGATTGCGGGTCTCACTGGCAGCCAGGGCGGCATCCTTTTCGGTCAATCAGTGACCGCCCAGCGAATCTATTTCGATTTCAATGGTCGCCTGGATGAGGCATGCAACCGCACCTATCGGGATCGGCACATGATCAACCCGTGGTCCGTCGGCATGGAGAACCAGCCGGTCGGACGGCTGGTACTCTCCGATCAGCTTATCCCGCTTTCCGACCTGCGTTCGACGGCATTCTACGACGAGGTGCTGCGACCTCAGGCCGTCTCGCACAACGGAATGATGGCGCTTGCCGCGAGAAATGATTTCAGAGCCGCTTTCAATATTTGCCGAACGGCGCATCAGGGTGCCTTCGACGGCCGCGAGCAGCGCCTGCTGGAGCGGCTGTCGCCGCATCTGTGCCGATCGATTGCGTTGGGATTTCGGATTGACGGCTATTTGGCCATGCGCAATGCAGCATTCGACGTACTTGAACGGCTCGCGGACGGCGTGGTGGTGCTGGACCGCCGCGCGCGCACCGTCTTTGCCAACAAGGCCGCCCGCAAATTCGAGGCGGACGGCATTCTCAATCTGCGGCAGATGCTCTCGACCTATTCCCAAAGCCATTCGAAACGGCTGGCCGAGCTGATCAGCGCGGCACTGCTGGGTGTCCCCGGCGGGACCATGAGCATGCCGCGGCCTGCGGATGGCCGGCTGCTCACGATCCTGGTCTCCTCGATCCGGAGCAGGGATCTAGGCCGCCTGTCGGATGCCGGCCTGAAGGACGTCGCAGTCATGTTGTTCGTGATCGATCCTGCCAACAGGACCTCGATTCCCGTTGCGCAGATCATGGACGCGTACGGCTTGACCCAGGCCGAAGCGCGGGTGGCACTCGCGGCCTCTTCGGGCAGCACGGTCTTGGAGACCGCGCAACTGCTCGGCCTTTCACCCAACACGATCAAGACGCACCTTCGGCGCGTCTTCGCCAAGACCGCCACTGGTCGCCAGGCCGAGCTGGCGCGCCTGATCGCTGCCGTCGGAACCGTGCGCGTCATGGAACCGAACGGTAAGTAATTGGACGCGCGCTGAGTGCCGGATCGACCGCGCTAAAAGGACTTCGCAGCCATCACCACACCGGAGAGTAGCAGAAAGAGTCCGACAATCCGGTTGAACCCCGCAGTGCTCAACCTCTCAAATAGGTGCAATCCCATGTATGCTCCGAGGACTGCCGGTGGCGCATACTGGAAGAGATCCACGGAGATCGTGCCGATAGGACGCAAGAACGCGAGTGCGGCGAACGTACAGAGCTGGTTGATGAGGATGAAGGGTTGCACAAGCGATCGCTGCCGCTCCTTGCTAAAACCTTGCGCCTGACACCAGATTGCAATGAAGGCTCCGGGAAACGCCGCCAGTCCACCAGTCAGGCCGCCGAGGGCGCCCATTGCAATGCGCCCGACGAGCGAGTTGCCGCCGCCGGCACGAATGACCGGCTTGACCATCGCAAGCATGCCATAGGCGATTAAGAGGCCGCCCAGGATCGGCAAATAGATCGTTGTGTGTGCGTGCAACAGCAGGAGCAGCCCGAGCGGCAATGTTGCCAGGCTGCCGACAAGATACGGCACGAGTTCAAGCGACTTGATGGAGCCCCGCAGCCTCCACGTGCAGTAAATTTGCAGCGCGATCGATGCGACTAGCAGGATTTTCACGATGAGGACTGGATCCGGCTCAACATGAAACAGTACGGAGCCGGCCAGCGGCGAGAAGGCAAATCCTGCAATGCTCGAGAACAGCGCGCTGAAGAATACGACAGCGAGTGAAATTTGCGAGGTGAAGGTGGCGTGGAACCAGAGCACGGCGAAAATATAGAATGAAATGCAGACCCACGGTGCGACGGCAGCCTTTTGCGTGTCGCCCTGATTTGGCTGCGAAGTGGGGTCGAGTGGACTCATCTCGGACCTCAATCATTGCGTGTGATATGGAGGTGGTGCTCGTTGCGGCGATCCTGCGAGCCTACGTTGCAGGACCGAGCCGCGAACGCTAAAGCATTCGCCTCTTCGCAGCGTCACCCCTTCGGGTGAAACGCGGGAATTGAATGCTGCTTGTTGCAAGATTTCGTGGCACGCGCTGCTGCCACGTTTTGGTCGCGGTCGTTTTGCCCAAAAGCGAGCAGCCCGGCGAACAGCCTATGAACGCTTGTCGAGGCGTGGCGGCCCGACCGGAATCGACGCCACAAGCCGGGTCAGGGCTGCGGAGGAGCGCACGCCGGCCTTGGCAAACACCTGGCGGGCGTGAGTTTTCACGGTATTCAACGAAACGCCGAGGGCGCTTGAGGTTTCGGCGAGACCAAGGCCGCTGCCCAGAAGCGCGGCGACGCGCGTCTCGGCGGCGGTCAGTCCTACCAGCAGGCGCAGCCGTTCGGCCTGCGCGTCGATGGAGGCCTGCGGATCGACGATCTGGACCATGACGCGCGCGCCACCGTCGATCGCACCCCAGGGCGAGAAGGCCGGCGCCGGCAGCGGCGTCACCTGCACCAGCAGTGCGCGCCGGCCGGACTGACGCTTGATCTGCAGCGTGCCCTCGAGCCACTGCGGTTCGCCGCGCGCCACTGCAAGCGCCTGCTTGATGCTGGACGTCAGCCGCGAGGAATCGTCACGAGTCCGCGCGCCAAGAGTCAGGCGGCTGCCGTTGATGATCAGGAGTCCGTCGCGCTCGCCCAACAGCGCCTCCGCTGGCGGTGTCATCTGCAGAATGCCCCCGTGGCCGTCCAAGAGAATGACGGCGCCCGCCATGCTCGCGAGCAGGTGATCGAGCTCGCGCTGGCCGGCACTCAATCGGCTGGTCAGCAGCGTGAAATCGATGGCGCGAAAGAGATGGGAGACTAGACGGTTGAGACGTGTCGCCGCATGCTCGGCATCGTCCGCCCGCGGCTTCGAAATATTGAACAAGATGCCGCCAACGCCGTTTCGCGACAGATCTGGGTGCCTCACCGCGACGATCTCCGCGATTCCTTGCGGTGCCAGGATGTCGGCATAGAAGGCGCTGCGATGCAGAACCTTCTTTTCAATGAGCGCCTCAGTCGCGAGTGCCTTGCCGACCGGCGCGCGCCCGAACGCGAACGCATAGGCGTTATCGGTGTAGCGCTGCAGAAAGAGCTGGTTCAGGTCCTCGCGCAGGCGTCGGTGAACGATGAAGTTGCCACCCTGCGACGGGGATAGATGCAGCACCATGCCGCTGTCGACGCCAAGGTAGTCGGCAACCAGGTCCAGTGTTCCGGCCCAGAGGTCCGGCCCTATCGCCGCCTGGTAAATTGCAATGACAGTATCCGAATAGCTGGGACGTGCCATGGATGGACCGCCTATGTCGCGCCGCTACACACCGGCCGCCGCTTTCCCGCGGCGCGCCAGACCACACCAAGTTGCGCGTACATCACATTCACAGTCGGTCTGGACACTCACCCAAGCTCATCCGTTCACCTGAGCTATTCAAACGCGTATTGCTGGCCGCGAAGGGCTCTCTCCTAATACTTGCGCATCATGACGCTCTCATATCGGGCCCCCGCGCTCAAGTTGTGCAATTCGGCAGGATGCCTGGATATTGAGCGGCCGATGCTCCGAAATCGCGCCGACGCCTCGTTTCGGCCGTGCCGGCAAGCCGCCCGTCTCGAGCATGGCGCAGCCGCGCCGGCTCGACCGCGCGAAAATCTAACGAGACGCCGCGATTCCCGCGTCACCCGAGTGGGTGACGGGTTTGCCGCTTCGACGGAGGCGAGATGAGAAAACGAAAGGTGCGCTCTGCTTCGAGGGGACGACAAAGCGAGGCACACTCGCAAACAGTCAATTCAGTGATACCGAGTGCCTCGAGGAGGGGGGACCGCGGCCCTCTCGTCGTAGACGCCGCTCATCCGCGTGTCAGGCGCTTCGGAATGACACTTCAACGATCAGTTGCAAGTGCTAGATTTTGCGGTAGTTGGTGCACCGGAGCTCGAACCTGGAACCGTCGATTGAGAGTTATCTCCTCTAATCAAGTTAACGAATTTTCATCGAACTAACCTCCTGCGAAATGTCAGCAATTACCCCCTCCGAATCGGAATCCCAAGGCGACCTTCAAGGCGACCTTTGGGTGTTTGGCTATGGCTCGCTGATGTGGCGGCCCGGCTTTGAGTTCGTCGAACGGGTCCCGGCGCGGCTGATCGGCGAGCATCGTGCACTCTGCGTTTACTCCTTCGTGCATCGCGGCACGCCGGAGAAGCCGGGCCTGGTGCTGGGATTAGATCGCGGCGGCGCCTGCCGCGGCATCGCGTTCCGCGTCGCCGAGAAACACCGC
>Ga0066671_10000062_pt1 | contig 27258 bp, 27 predicted proteins | sample GraSoiAngelo_120_FD_62294 | JGI IMG/M metagenome (GOLD analysis project Ga0066671, IMG submission 62294) | Grasslands soil microbial communities from the Angelo Coastal Reserve, California, USA - 14_0919_09_20cm | ecosystem: Environmental > Terrestrial > Soil > Grasslands | place: USA...
GCTGAAGTTTTCCGTGAGAGAAAATCTGATTTCGAAAGCGAAGAAAGCGCCAGCCATCGTGCACGAAGCGGTGGAAATGTTTAAGGGCGAGATCAAAAGCTAAAGCAAGGAGCAGCTACACGATGAATCTCAACAAATTGATGAAGCAGGCGCAGAAGATGCAGGAGAAAATGGCACAAGCGCAGGCGGACCTGGCGGAGAAAACCGTCGAGGTGCAGGCCGCCGGCGGAAAAATCACGGTTGTGGCTAACGGCGCAGGCGACGTTATTTCCATCAAGATCGCCAAGGAAATTGTCGATCCCGAGGATCTGGAATTTCTGGAAGACGCACTCCTGAGTGGAGTGAAGCAGGCGATCGAGCAAGGGAAAGCGATCGCCACCTCGGAGATGTCGAAGATTACCGGGAGGATGGGCGTGGCGGGGTTGGGACTATGAAATGACGAAGCACAAATGACGAAACCGGCAGCTGCCGAAAATTAATTCGTCATTAGGATTTCGTCATTCATTCGTCATCCGGCATTCGTCATTACTTCGCGCCGCCGATGCTTTTCGAACACGCAAATTTCACGAATTCCAAACACACTCATCTTTTGCGCCAACCGCTCATAATTTTCGCCAAGTTGCGCCCAGGAATGCGCATCTGACGCAACCGTAAACGGAATAGCTTTTTTTATCGCGACAGTAAGGATTCCGTCGGACGGGTAAAGCTCCTTCACCGGCTTGCGCCAGCCGGCGGTCGACAATTCGATCGCGAGATTGCGAGATCGAATCAGCTCCAGTGTTTCGTCGACCAACTCTGCGATTGGCGTGCACGGGCGGTATCCGTGGATTTTCACCAAATCAAGATGGGCCAAACAATCCACCAGATCACTCGCGGCGATTTCGCGGATACGCCGAAAATAATCGGAGTAAATTTCATCAATGTCGTGCCCGGAGAATTGCCGCGCGCCGTCCGGCACGCTATCGAACATTTGATCGGGCTGGCTTAGGTAATGAACAGAGCCGAGAACGAAATCGAGTCGTTCCCAGTTTTGCTTAACCCATTTCCTCCCAGCCCCGCTGGTTTTCGGATCGTTATCGAGCTCAATGCCGGCACGAATTTTTATGCCAGGATTTTTTTCCCGAAGCCGGTCGAGTTCATCGAAATCGATTCCGGCATGATAGCGGTCATGATCAGTGAAAGCGATATCAGTGATCCCCTTGCCCCGCGCCGCGTCGATCCATGGCTGTAAGAGCTGCAATGAGTAACGCTGAACCCGGTGTCCTTGTGGATGGGTGTGGTAATCGGCAAACAGTTGAGGGTTGAGAGTTGAGGGTTGAGTGACCTGCATGCTCTCCGGTTTCTACCCTCAACTCTCAACCATCAACTCTCAACCGCTTGATCACGGCGCGGTCATGAACTTCTGCCGTACACGAAGCTCGGAATATTTTGGGAAAAAAACTTCAACGCTGTAAACCCGGCCAGGCTGCAACTCGCGGGTCGCGATTGTTTCATTGTAAACGATTTGTTCGCGGGGATTGATTAAAAGATTACCGATCTCCTCGGTGAACGCGCGATTTTCGGACCAGCGGGTCAGCACCTCGCCGGCAGGATTAAGCAGCTGCATATCGATCCGTTGTGAGGTGGGGAAATCCAGCGCGATGGGATTACCGCTGAGATTGGTGAGTGCCACGTGCACCCGCAACTGGCGCACTTCCGAAAGCCGAACCGGTTCGGTTGGGACCTGCACCTCGAGGAGTAAGCCGCGTAAGCGCGGATCCTGAAATTTCGGTGTTTTCGTTTTAGCGGGACCGAAGGGATGCAAAATACGGTTCAAGAAACTCCGCTGTGCCGGCGTGGCTGTCTGGGCGAGGGCGCTCGACACGGCAAATAGCAATATTACGAGGGGCCATTTCATGTGCGCGTGTTTCAGCAAACGTTGCAAAACGTGTCAAACCCTTTATCAATCGCCCATGGCTCGGGCATTGGCGATTGGATTGTTGCTGATTCTGGCAGCACCACTGGCATTGGCCAAATCAAAAAAATGCACCGTCCGACTTCATGCGCAGGGAAATGAAAACGATGGCTCTGCCTTTGCCACCCCCGTAACAACACCGTTTTCCGGGAAAAACATTTTCATCGAAAAAATACCGACGATTTCCGAGCGCGACGTTTCGGCCTACCGGCCTTATGCGGCCAATGGAAGCTTTGGCGTACTGCTGCAACTGGATGAACACGGACGGCTCGCCCTCGATGCGTTGAGTGTCGAGCGGCGCGGCGGGACAGTGCTGGTGTTCATCAACGGACGTGTCGTCACCGAGCTTTTCATCGATCGCCGTGTTTCTGATGGCCAGATTTTCATCCCATCCGGATTAACCGCGGCGGATATCACGTCGATGCAGAAATCGTGGCCAGAGATTGGCGCGAAGAAGCGCAAATGACGCGGCCGGTGCGGGCGATCCTGCTGGCTCTGATTGCGTCGTCAACCGCGTCGCTGGCGGAAGATTCGAGGATCGAGATCAGCCTACCGACCGATAACGACGCCCTCTTCCGAGGCGGTGGCCCGGAATTTTATCAATATATCGAGCGCGATTTCCACGGCGAAAAATCGACTCCGTGGGAGGGTGGCCGTTATGGCTTCGTCCGCAACCCGGTGCAGACGGGACAGGGTCTGATTTACACTCGCTTCCATGAGGGAATCGACATTCGCTGCCTGCATCGCGATGCGCGAGGTGAACCTTTGGATGATGTCCGGGCGATTGCCAACGGCAAAGTCGTGCACACTAACGAAGTGACGGGCTATTCAAATTACGGCCGCTACATTGTCATCGAACATGATTGGGATGGGTCGCCCTACTTCAGCCTTTACGGTCATTTGAGCGAGATCGTGGTGAAGGTTGGCCAGCGCGTCAATCGCGGCCAGCGCATCGCGCGCATGGGTTACACGGGCGAAGGATTGAATCAGGCGCGGGCGCATCTCCATCTCGAACTAAACCTAATGCTCAGCCGCAATTTCGAATCGTGGCACGATCGCTTCCTTCGCGATCCCAATCACAACGGCATCTACAACGGAATCAATCTGGCTGGAATCGATATCGCGCATTTCTTTCTCGAACATGAAAAGCGGCCTGACTTGACGATCCCGCAATTTTTGGCTGAAGAAGAAACGTTTTACAAGGTTGCGCTGCCCGATTCGCCGCATTTTGATTTGCGGAAGTTTTATCCATGGATGGTGAAAATTGATTCGGCTAGTGCGAAATCATGGGAAGTAAGCTTTGCGCGCTCCGGTGTGCCGCTACAGATCGAAGGCCGCAGCGAACCGATCGCGCAACCGACGTTAACCTATGTGAAAAAAACGCCGATCGATTGCGGTTATCTGACGCGTGGCGAGTTGGCAGGGATCGGCGAGCATACGCATCTAACGGAAAATGGGCTGCGCCTGATGCAGCTGTTGACCTGGCCGGAGTGACCATTTCCCGTCATACTCATGCTCTTGCTCATACTCGATTCGAGCAAGAGCAAGATTATGAGCATGAATATGAGTTCTAACAAGAAGTAGGCTTGCGTTGCGCTAAAGCGACGGAGTGTGGAATAGCCCCGGCGACAAAGCCGAGGCATTCGACTGCCCCGCTGGGTTTGCCGGGCAACGCGATCACGAGCGAACTGTCGACAATTGCCGCCAGACTGCGCGAGAGAATTGCGTTCGGCGTAATTTTTAGCGATTCCGCACGCATAACTTCACCAAAGCCCGGAATTTCCACCCGCATGATTTCGCGAATCGCTTCCGGTGTGACGTCCCGCTCAGCGACGCCGGTTCCACCGGTAGCGAGGATTAAGCCGCATCCCTGCCGGGAAAAGCTGCGGATCGTTTCCTGAATTCGCGTTTTGTCATCGGGCACGATCGCTTCGGCCAAAACATCCCAGCCACGTTTTTCGGCGGCTGCTTTTATCGCCGGACCACCCAGATCTTCATACTGCCCGCCGCTGGCGCGATCGGAAATGGTGACGATGCCGACGGTGATTTCCATTTTAATTCAGCGTCATTCCGGGCGAAGTCGGGGAATCCCGATGAAGTTACCTTTACGGTCTCGCCGCCCGATCCCCCGACATCGCTCGGGATGACCGATATATGGCGCGCTTCTCCTTCTTCTCCAATCGCACCTCTGAAATCTCCATCTCTTTGTCGACTGCTTTGCACATATCGTAAATCGTTAGCAAGGCGACTGTGGCGCCCGTAAGGGCTTCCATCTCGACGCCGGTTTGAGCAATCGTTCGTGAGCTACAGCAGACTTTCGCGCCATTGTCCAAGACCTCGATCTCTAATTTCACTTCGCTCAACGGAATGGTGTGGCAAAGCGGAATTAGATGAGCCGTCTGTTTTGCTGCTTGAATTCCCGCAATCCGGGCCACGCCAATGACGTCACCTTTCGCGATTTTATTTTCGCGAATTAGATCAGCCGTTTGTTTTTGGAGAGCGATTCTGCCGCAAGCGATGGCGGTGCGCGAACTCAGCGGTTTTGTTGAAACATCTACCATCCGCGCGCGCCCATCGGAACCTATGTGGCTAAGCCGTTTCACACTTCCGTCACTTCATTACCATCACTCCATGCTTCATCCGCCGATCGCGATCATCTTACGATTCGGTTGATAGTTCTCCCGAAAATCGTGTTGCTGTGGTTTCCGGTCGACGACGTCGAGGAAAAATTGCCGTAACTCATCGTCCGTCGCTCCGTCACGCATCGGTTTTATGATGTCGAACTCCAAGTAGCTGCCGAGGCATGGCCGAAGTTTTCCGTCACACGTCAAGCGCAGTTTATTGCAGCTATCACAAAAGTGCAGATTAGTCATCGCACCGATGAAGCCGATACGTTGTTCGCGTCCTGGAATTTGATAGTAAGTGGCTGGACCATTCGTATGGAATGTCGGTTCCGGGATCAGATTGCCGTAGCGCGCCTCGATCGCACATTTCGCTTCCGCAACCGGAAGAAAATTTTGCTCGCTCAACACTGCGGTCGTGCTCACCGGCATCATTTCAATGAAACGCAGAATGAGATTCTGCGAGGCAGCGAACTCAAGCAAAGGAATGATCTGGTCTTCATTGCGGCCGCGCATCAACACCGTGTTCAGTTTGATTTGCTCGAATCCGGCGGCGACCGAAGCCTCAATTCCCTGGAACACTGCGGGAAGAAAATCGCGACCGGTGATTTGGGCGTAAACATTCCGATCCAGGGTATCGAGTGAAATATTTAGCGACCGAACACCGACCGCGCGCACGGCCCCAGCAGTCGTGAGATTGGGAGCAATTTCCCGCGCCAACAATGTTCCGTTTGTCGAAACTCCCACGTCGCGAATCCCCGGAATTCTCGGGACCTGACGGATGAAATCGACGATATCGCGGCGGGTCAACGGCTCCCCTCCCGTGATGCGAATCTTTGTGACGCCGAGATCGGCGGCAATGCGAATGAGCCGCAATGTTTCCTCGTAGGACAGAATTTCAGGGCGTGGCAACCATTCCTGCAACTCTTGCGGCATGCAGTAGGCACAGCGCTCATTGCAGCGGTCCGTTACCGAGACCCGCAGATAGGAAATGCGATGGCCAAAATGGTCTTCCATGTAAGGGCAAGTTAACGGTGCGATGAATCCTGATCAAGGCCGCTAAGTGGGGACAACGCCTTAGAGGCTGTTCGTCTTTCGCAGACGCGCGTCGATGTCTGAACTGCGCGCAACTTCGTGTCGGCGCCGCTGTTCAATCAAGCGAATGGGCACGATTGACTCATTAATCCATCCTTGTATGATTTTTATATGATGATGAAGTGTCGGTCCTTGTCATGGGCGCTGCTGACTACTGCTGCAGCCGGCGCACTTTTCTTTGGTGGATGCGCTACTCCGGAAAAGCGAATCTCAAAGAATCCCGATCTCTACCACAGCTTGCCGGCTCGCCAACAGCAGCTCGTAGCTCAGGGCCAGATTGCGCCCGGAATGTCGAGGGATGCGGTCTGGCTCGCATGGGGGGGTCCCGAACAAAAGGTCAACGGCTACGCCCGGGGCAATACTACTGAAACCTGGGTCTACTTCACCACAACTACTGCCTACGGCTACGGCGGCTACGGTTACGGGCCATACGGCTATGGGCCCTGGGGCTATGGGGGTTATCCCGGCTTCTGGGGCGGCGGTGTCGGCGTGTTTCGCAGCCATCATGGACATCGCTTCGTCGTCTTTGGCGATCCGTTTTACGATCCCTTTTACTATTCTTACTGGCCAACCGTGACGTACCCATACAAAACCGTTACTTTCGTAAACGGCCGCGTCATCGAATTCCAGCACATGGTCGGATACGGCTACGGCTGAGCGATTACTTCGGCCATTGCGCCGTTTTGAATCGGAACGCACATTAGACGGCCATGGCGTTTCGGTCGTTCCAGCATTTTCTCGAAGCACTCGAGCGCGCAGGCGAATTGCAACGCATTAACGAGCCGGTCGATACCGAGCTGGTAATCGCGGAATGGGCAAATCGCGAGATGAAATCGCCCGGTGGCGGAAAAGCGCTGCTCTTTGAGAAGCCGACGATTGATGGGAAAACATCGGCCTTCCCGGTCGCGATCAACACCATGGGCTCGCGCAAGCGCATTGCCATGGCGCTCGCCGTCAACGACGTCGGAGATTTAACGCAGGAAATTCAACTAATCCTGAAAGCAAAACCGCCTACCGATTTGCGGGAAGGCTTCGCGCTTTTGAAACAGGGAATCCATTTGCTGCACGCGCGTCCGAAGAGGATCAGCAGCGGCCCGTGCCAGGAAGTGGTTCAGATATTGGATCAACACCGAATACCGAACAATTCCAAGCCGGGTCGGACCGAACACCGAACCTCGACGGAGTTAAGCCTGTTTGACCTTCCCATCCTGAAGTGCTGGCCGAAGGACGGCGGTCGGTTTATCACCTTTCCCAACGTGCACACGCGCGACCCCGAAACCGACGCGCGAAATGTCGGGATGTATCGGATGCAGGTCTTTGATGATCGCACCACGGCCATGCACTGGCAGGTGCACAAGGTCGGAGCGCGTCACGGCAAGGTTTACTATGAGCGAGGCGAACGCATGCCGGTCGCGGTCACGCTGGGCGGTGATCCCGCCCTTACTTTTGCCGCCACCGCCCCTTTACCCGATGGGCTCGACGAAATCTTGTTCGCCGGATTCCTGCGCAAAAAATCGGTCGAGTTGGTGAAGTGCAAAACTGTCGATGTCGAAGTTCCGGCCGATGCCGATTTCGTGCTGGAGGGATTTGTGCAGCCGGGGGAAATGCGACCGGAAGGCCCTTTCGGCGATCATACTGGATTCTACACTGCGGTTGAGGATTACCCGGTCTTTCATCTGACAGCGATCACCCATCGAAAGGATGCGGTTTACCCGACGACGATTGTCGGTCCTCCGCCGATGGAAGATTTTTACATGGGCGACGCCACGGTTCGAATTTTTTTGCCGGTATTTAAAATGAACTTTCCTGAAATTGTGGACATGACATTGCCGCCGGAGGGCGTATTCCACAATCTAGTTTTCGTTAGTATTCGAAAACAATATCCCTATCAAGCATTCAAGGTGATGCATGGGCTGTGGGGTATGGGGCAGATGATGTTTTCCAAATATATCGTGGTAGTGGACGAAGATTGCGACGTACATAACACCAGCGAAGTCCTCTTCCGTTTATGTGCCAATACCGATCCCGAGCGCGACAGCACCATTATTCGCAATCCAAGCGACTCACTCGACCACGCGCCGACCGAGCAGAACATCGGATCGCACATGGGGATCGATGCAACCCGCAAACTGCCGAGCGAAAATTATCACCGCTTCTGGCCAGAGTTGCTTAAGATGGAAGAGCGGGTGAAGGCTATTGTTGACTCACTGCGGAAAGGATGATGACGAACGTTTCGAGACCTGCTGCACCTTTGCAAAAATGACGAATGACGATGGAGGCAGCGTAGATCATTCGTGCTTCGTCATTTGACATTAATTCGTCATCCGTCATTGGTCGTTCGTCATTTGCCGACCCAAGTCGCGTCAAGCGCACAAAAGGGCTGAGCAGAACGCCGAAACGTCCAAACCGGAACGGTATTTGGCCGCCTAATCAGTCGCGGTATGGCCGCCGGAAACATTGTCCGGTATCGACGTCGCGCGTTAATTGCCCAGGCGGGACGCCAGAAAGGTCGTATCTCCGACCGCTGTATGGACTTCTAAATACCCCCGGCGCATTAGTGTAACGCGCGAAGGGCCAGCCCCCCGGCGGCGGCGGTCCACACCGACTCTCTCGTTCTACCTGAACGGCATGCCCAATAAGTGCACCAGTGGCAGCGCCAGCGGCTGCTCCGATCGCAGCCCCCCGCGCATGGCCCGTAGCGGCTCCGCCAATAATCGCCCCCGCGGCTGCGCCGTAACCCGCACCCGCGCCGGTAGGGCTTTCACAAGAACCGAGAATGAAAGAACTCAGAGCGACACCCGAGATAAGAATGAAAAGTTTTCTCTTCATGATCATTATTAATAAGGTTTCGTAATCGAAGCCGAGAGGATATTGGCTCGCCACACTCAAAAAATCTTAAGCAGCTGCGCCGCCGCCCGCCCGGCTTTCTCTGTTTTACTCAATCGGTAATCTTTTTCAAACATGCGGAAATTGTCCAGCTTCATGCGCCGGAGCAATGCCTGATAAATCGAGTGCATAATCTCGGCCGGAAGCATCGAACGACGGTCTTCCCGCGGAAGCAACCTGGTCGATTCCGCGAAAAATTTTTCCGCCCGGCCCGCCTCGAAATTCATCAACTGAATAAACCGCATATCGGTTAGGCCGTTGCGCAAATCCTCTTCCGTGTAATCAAATCGCGCCAGATCCTCACCCGGCAAATAAATGCGATCGGCTCTCAGATCCCTGGCGACGTCGCGAATGATATTCGTCACCTGCAGGGCCAAGCCGAGGGCGATAGCGTACTCGCGGCATGTGGGATTCCTGTACCCGAAAATTTCGATGCTCACCAACCCGACCGCACACGCGACCCGATGGCAGTAAACGCGCAGTTCCTCCCACGTGGCATAGTGGCGAAGATCGATGTCCATCTCGACGCCTGTGATGATTTCCTCCAGCATCCCCGGGGTGATGGGGTAGCGCGACATCAGATCGCGCACTGGTTTCGCCAGCGCCGGCTCCCCCGCCGCTTCACCGCTCAAGGACTGTCGCCATAGCGCCAGCTCGCGGCGTTTCGTTTCCGGAGCGCGCTGATTATCATCCGCGATATCGTCGATCACCCGGCAAAAAGCATAGAAGGTTGTGATGTCGCGGCGGCGCGCTCCGCTCATTGCGATAAAAGCAAAGGCAAGATTAGATTTGCTCGCGCGCGTGATTTCTGCCGCGCCATCGCTTGTTTTCATCGCCGTTAGTAACGAATCCAGTTCTCCTGTGCGATTCGGCCCGTCTCGCACTGACGAAAGAGCACGACCCATGAGGCCAGCAACCAGCCGGTCACCAGCGCGCGCAAGAAAACAAAAATCGATTTCCAAACCATCATGACAACGGTGCGATCGGCAATGGCACTGCGCATGATCGCGTCGATGACAAGAATCAAAGAAAAATTAAGCGCGCAAATCAGACAGAACCAGGCCAGGCGCCGAAAATCGCGCCGGATCAATTGGCGGTGCGCCCGAAAAGCTTCCCGTAATGTTTCATTATGCAGGACGAGGGAGATCTGCACCGAACAAAACGCCAGAATAAATCCGCTCATGAACACGCGCTGGAGCGGCAGATAGTCAAGCACATCGGGCACACTGATAAAATACGCGAGCAGCATGGGGAGTCGCAGAACCAGCATGCTAACCAGAACCACGATCCCGGCCCATTCCAAAACATAACTGAACCTGCGCGCGGCAAAAGCGAAGAGAGCGCTCTCGCGAAAGGTCAATCCTTTGATCCAGCTGAGACAGACTGTGATCAGGTAAACCTGAATATAAACGCCTGCGAGATATTCGAAGATGAACGAAAGGGCATCGATGGAGGCGGAAATTTTCAGGAGGTGCGCGGTAGAGACTTCGTTATTCCAACTCGGCAGCCGCCAATAGACGAGTGGCTTGAGGAGTGCGGCCAAAGTACTAATGAGAAGTACGAGATAGATTGGAATGAACCACCACCGGTAAAGTTTGACCAAAGCCCGCCATAAGGTAAGATGCAAACCGCGCCAGTTAACGAGAAATAGGATAGCCGCCAGAGCAGAGAGCGGATAAGTAGTGGTGGCGTTATCGAAGATGCCGGCCACTCCTTCCAGGGTTGGTAGCGGAACATCTCGCCAGACGTCAGAGAGCGGCGGCCAATTCCAGTTGGAAACGGAAATGATCTCCGCGAAATTGATTTCAGACGCGCTCGGGAGTGAGCTAAAGGTGACGAATTGGAAAACAAAGTAGGCAAACCCCAGCAGAGCAAAGGTGAGCCAGACGCGTTCATAGCGAGCAAGACAGCGAAACCCGTCCCGCAACGCCAGCCGAACGGGGTTTGCCAGCATCACCAGGACGTAGCCAATGATGAGTCCTGCGACGGCATAGATACGCGCCGTGAGTTGCATGATTTCAGAAAGGACAAGCGCAGTTGTGAATAGTGATCAGTGAATAGCAAACGGTCATAGCGCAGACCGTTAACCAATCACGGGTCACCATTCACTTTAGCGAATGAGTCCCCAGTGCTGGTTGAACGGCCAGTAGACCCACAGCCCGCGACCAACCAGGTTCTCCTCGGGCACCGGTCCCCAGTAACGGCTGTCAAAACTGAAGTAACTATTGTCGCCGAGAGCAAAGTAACTGCGTGGAGGAACCGTGAAAGATTGCGTTGCTTTGGAAAGATATTGCCGGCCCACGGTATAACCACGATACGGTGGCTTGGCTTGTATGACTCGCTCAAAGCCGAACTCCTTTGGTTGCTCACCGTTAATAAAAAGGTGCGGCGGATCGATGCGAAGTGTATCTCCGGGCAAACCGCCCAGGCGCTTGATAAAATAAGGCGCACCCGTCTGCGGATCCTCCGGAATCATCGGGATATGCTTGGTCCGAAAAACAAAAACGTCGGCCCGATGCGGTCGGACAAAATTATAGCTGAATTTGTCCACGAAAACCTGATCACCGGTATCAATGTAGCCGCGCGCGATCACCTGGCCGCGTTTGTAACGCGCACCGGTTGTCACCTGGAAATCGTGCGCCAGGGTCGCCTCCGGAGCGTAGACCCGATGCATCCCACGGTCAGTGATGATGCGCGACCAGGTAAAGAAGAAAAGATACTTTTGTTCTACGACTTCCCGGACAGTCTCGTCTTCGGGCGCGACCACGTTGATGTAGTTACGGCCGAGAACGAAGAATTCGGCGATCTGCTGTAAGATATTGGGACCCGGCGCCGTAGAAGGATGGCCGATGATTCCGTTAAGCGTGGGCTGCATTGACCCCGTTGGAATTTTAAACGGCTGGATGAAATAGGATCGCACTCCCACCGCCACTACGATGGCAACGAGAATGACTTCACAGTTTTCCCGCCAACCGGCTTCGCGATGAGCGGGAGAATGTTCCGCCACCATCGCGTCGAGGCGCTCGGAATTCTCTCTCACCGCCGGTAAATCTCGTTGCCTGATCGCGTTCTCCAAGGCCTGAATTTGCTGACGAATCTCAGCCAATGTGGTCTCACTTAGAACATCGCATCGATAGCGCAGCAGCTTTTCAGCATGACGAACGAGCAGCCGGGCATGTTTGAGGGAGCGCGATCGAAACATGCGGCGAAAGCTACTCGATCAGGACCGTTTGCAAATCCCGAATCAGGGACCGCTGATTGCAAGCATTCGTGCCGGATGCGACTTTTCTCGGTTAGATGGTATATCGAAAATCAACCTTAGCGGTTTTGCTGGCCCTCATTTTTCTGTCCTTCTTCGGGACATTGACCCTGAGCGCTTCGATGTTCCCGCAAAATTATGACTGGCGCTACCGGGTTATCTCCAACTTGCTTTCGCCCCGGGATAATCCTGATTGCTACTGGATCGCCGCCCTCGGTTTGGGCTTAAGCGGCGCGTTAATGTTGCCTTTCGCCGGATATTTGCGGCATTCCCTCGGAATGATCGCGCCGCGCATGGCAAAGGTGACCGCCACTGCCTTCGTCCTCGGGATTATCGCTTTGATTTGCGCATGTGTTGTTTTCCCGCAACACACGCACAAGACCTTGGGAATTCAGCGGCTGCATGAATTTCTCGGCCATTCCTCCGCCGGATTTTTTGCAATCAGCATGTTATGCGGGTGTTGGTGCGCGTCGAAAGTCCGCGCTCAAAACTCGGCGGCGGCATGGTTGTTTTGGAGCTGGTTGCTCGTCACGGCAGGACCGCTAATTGGATTGTTTGGAAGTGAAACATTACTGCTGTTAACGCAGCTGGAACCATCGTGGGCGGAACCAATCCGCCACACCTTACGCCATTCCGTCTTGTGGCATCTTGGGTACTGGGAATGGACCGGCGCAGCGGGTATTTTTCTCTTTCTTTGCGCGGCAGTCTTTCTTGCTCCCGCGCAAGCTCAAGGAACGGCGCCTTCGCGCACCGAGGCCTGACTGGGAACGGCCACTTTCAAGTCGCTCACCCGCGCACAGCGCGCGAGTGCCGTGCCGAAGCAACACAAATATGTCAGTCCGCTCGGACCCAGGAACCTTACCCCTTTGCATTTAAAAGGTTGAGAGATGTCTCGACTTTTCGCTCGACATGGCACAGGGGGAGGAGCCTTGTCATTCGGGCTTTCGTCCGTCATCCATCGTTCGTCATTTGAATGTTAAAGATGTCTCGAGGCCGAGTGGAACTGGCGCATTTCCACTCGACACGACAGTTGTGTTACTGCGCCTTCAACACCTCGATAAAAGCTTCCTGCGGAATGTTGATGCGGCCGATGCTTTTCATCCGCTTTTTTCCTTCTTTCTGCTTCTCCAGCAGCTTGCGTTTTCGCGTGATATCGCCGCCGTAACATTTCGCGGTCACGTTCTTGCGTAATGCCGAAACACTTTCGCGCGCGATAATTTTGCCGCCGATCGCCGCCTGGATCGCTACCTGATAAAGTTGGCGAGGGATCACTTCCTTCAGCTTCGCCGCCAATTGTCGTCCCCTGCCCTCGGCCCGGTCTTTGTGCACAATTGTTGAAAAGGCATCGACGGGCTCGCCGTTAACCAGCAAGTCGAGCTTGACCAGTTTTGCCGGCCGATAACCGGCATGCTCGTAATCCATCGAGCCGTAACCGCGCGTGATCGATTTAATTTTATCGTTAAAATCGACCAAAATTTCGTTAAGCGGCAATTCGCAGTGCAACATTACGCGCCGCGCATCGAGTGTCTCGGTGTGATCCATCTGCCCGCGCTTTTCCAAAATGAGCTGGAGGATGTCGCCAATATTCTCGTTAGGACAAAGCACGTAAGCCTTTACAATCGGCTCTCGAATTTCCCTGATCAAACTCGGATCGGGCAAATGCGCCGGGTTATCGATCGGCACCGTCTCGCCCCGAGTGGTTTCGACTTCGTAAACGACGCTCGGACTCGTCGCGATAATGTCCATGTTGTATTCCCGGCGTAATCGTTCCTGGATGATTTCCATGTGCAAAAGCCCGAGAAAACCGCAACGAAATCCGAATCCGAGCGCGACCGAACTTTCCGGCGCGTAAATGAACGCTGAATCGTTCAATCGCAGCTTGCCGATGGCTGTTTTCAAATGCTCAAAGTCGCCGGTGTTGATCGGATAAATCCCGCTGAAGACCATGGGATGAATTTCCTGAAACCCCGGCAACGGCTCGCGCGCGGAATTGCGCTGATCCGTAATAGTGTCGCCGATCTTCATGTCAGCGGTTGATTTGATGTTGGCGATGAAGTAGCCGACGTCGCCGGCGTTTAACCGCGGTTGCAGATACATCTTCGGCGTGAAGACGCCTACTTCCTTAATCTCGTAACGCGCGTCATTACTCATTAACTTGATCGCCTGGGATGGTTCCATTTTCCCGGAAACAACACGCACGTAACCGACTACTCCGCGGTAAACATCGAAGACGGAATCGAACACCAGCGCACGCAGCGTTTCGTCTAACGGTTTTTGGGGTGACGGAATGCGTGTGACGATTGCCTCAAGAATCTCCTCGATTCCGATTCCCATTTTCGCGCTGGCGTGAAGCGCCTCCTCGGCTGGGATAGCCAGAATTTCTTCCAACTGCCTATTAACGGAAGGAATGTCGGAGTTGGCCAGATCGATCTTGTTAATCACCGGCACGATGGTCAGGCCTTGTTTGTGCGCGAGATGAATGTTCGCGACCGTTTGCGCTTCGACCCCTTGGGCAGCGTCAATCAGTAAGAGCGCCCCCTCGCAGGCCGCGAGCGAGCGCGAAACTTCATACGCAAAATCGACGTGTCCAGGCGTGTCGAGGAGGTTGAGGCGGTATTTTTCGCCCGACTTCGCAGTGTATCGCATGGTAACCGGGTGCGCTTTAATCGTGATTCCGCGTTCCCGTTCCAGATCCATGGAATCGAGGAGCTGATCCTGTTTTTCGCGTTCGTGGATCGTGCCGGTGCGCTCGAGCAATCGATCCGACAAGGTGGTTTTGCCGTGATCGATATGCGCGATGATGCAGAAATTGCGCGTATGCTCAATACCCATGAAGCGCGGCAACTATGCGGGCGGAGCGAAAGTAGCACAAGAGTAGCGCTCGTTTTTTGGGAGGAGCGCGGAGATTCCCGGTCCTGGGGAGCGCGGGCTGCCAGCCCGCGGCTGCCAGCAGGTTGCCGGCAACATTCGGCAAGCTGCTGAGACTTGCAGGCTAGCAGCCTGCGCTCCCCTGGGGTTCTTCGTGTTGGCAACTGTCGCAGTTGCAATACAATGGTAGTTAATGCCAAAGTTGATCGTCAGCGGAGTAGGCTATGACCTGGTCGAACAGCTGGTCACGATTGGTCGTGCTCCGGACAATACTATTCACATCGACGATCCATCTGTTTCAGGCAGGCATGCGGAATTGCGTCGGGCCGATAAGACCTATCAACTTCGCGATCTTGGTTCTACTAACGGGACGCGGGTTAACGGAACCGGAACCAATGAAATCACCTTGCATCCGGGCGATCGGGTTCGGTTTGGCGCAGTCGATGCGCGCTTCGAGGGCGACATGCCAATGTACGCAACTCAGCCGTTACCTGCTGCAGCCAAGGTCGATGCCAAGGTGGCGACGACCAGCATTCGTCCGGCAGATTTTGCCAATGCCTCACCCTTCCGGGGCCGTAGCAAGGAGCGCGATTTCGGCCGCATTGCTCTCTTCATAGCGGCGGCCATCGCATTCCTGGCCTTGATCGCGGGAATCATCGCCGTGCTGACCATGCACGCGCCAACGCAGTAGTCATCCGGAGCGCAGGACTTGTAGCCGAGAACGCTGTCCTCGGCTGCCGCGGTCAGCGACCGCGGCTACAACGCGCAGGGCGGCGCGCGTATTTCTTGCGGGCTAATTCCGCGTTCCCGCAACGCGCGCAAACTGAGCGCGCCATGTCGTTTCGCAAGCCGTTTCCCGAATTCATCAAGAACCAGAGGCGCGTGGTAAAATTTTGGCGGTCGTAAACCGAGGGCGCGATAAAGCAGTAATTGCCGAAAGGTGGACATCAACAAATCTTCTCCGCGCACCACTTCGGTGACCTGCATCGCCGCATCATCCACCACCACGGCTAGCTGATAGGCCGGGACATCGTCGCGGCGCCACACAATAAAGTCGCCGAAATCGCACCCAGCTATGGCTGATTGTTTTCCGACACGCTCATCGACAAAGTTGATTCGCTCGTCATCCGGCACGCGAAATCGCCAGTGTGCTGCCACTGCCGCCGTCCCTGGCGGCTGATCCATTTCTCCTGCCGCTGAGACAGCGGCCACTAGAGCAGCAGACAAAGGGCGACAGGTGCCAGGGTAAATCGGTTCTTCATTTTCATCATGCGGCGCGAGCGAAGCCTGTATTACGTCCTTGCGCGAGCATTTGCACGGATAAAGGAATCCACCGAGACGCAATTTCTCCAACGCCTCTAAATAATAGCGACGTCGCTCGCTTTGAACGTAAGGCGCAAAAGGTCCGCCGATGTCCGGTCCTTCACCCCAGTCGAGCCCAAACCAGCGCAGATCCTTGCTGATCGCGTCCGCGAATTCCCTGCGGCAACGATCGCGATCCAAGTCTTCGATGCGCAACACCAACTTACCACCCGCATCGCGCGCGCGTTGCTGTGCATGCCAGAAAGTCATGGCATGACCGATGTGCAGGAAGCCTGTTGGTGAAGGTGCGATACGACCGCGATAAATGCTTGTCATGCCGGGTGAGGGTTCACCGGCCTCTCTTAAATGACGAAGCACGAATGTCGAATGACGAAAGAATGACGAAGCCCAAATGACGAAAAGCTAGCTAACAACTATCGCGCTTTTAGACATTCGTCATTCGGACTTGATTCGTCATTCGTCATCCGTCATTCGTCATTCGTCATTTTCCCATGTCTGCAATGCGTCTTCTTCTTTTCGACATTGACGGAACGCTGGTGAATACCGGCGGGGCAGGCGTGGAATCGCTCAAAATGACAGTGCGCAACCGATTTCGCACCGAAGATGATTTACGCGACATCGAAATCGCGGGAAAAACCGATCGCGCAATTATTCGCGATATCTTGTGTAAATATCAGGTCGACCCAACGGAAGAAAACATCACTTCGTTCGCCCGCGAATACATTGATGGTCTTCCACTCTGCCTTTCCCGAACACGCGGGCGGGTCCTTCCCGGAATTCAGCAAGTACTTGAGCGCTTGAAGCCGCAACCGCACATCGTGCTCGCGCTCTTGACCGGCAATTTGCAGGAGGGCGCGAGACTTAAGCTCCAGCATTATGGCCTTTGGGATTTTTTTGAATTTGGCGCTTTTGCCGACGACCATTACGATCGCAATCAACTCGGCGCTTTCGCCAGAAAACGCGCTCAGTTAAAGCACGGTCACGATTTCGATGCCGCCGATATCGATGTCATCGGCGACACCAATCACGACATTGCCTGTGGAAAAGCATTTGGCGCCCGCACCATTGCCGTTGCGACCGGCAGTTGGTCCCGGGAACGATTGCAAGGCTGCGCGCCGGACTTTTGGTTCGATGATTTCTCTGATGCGGACGATGTAATCGAAAAACTCGGCTGGTAAAGTTTTGCCAGCAATGAAGGGCCGAAACAGTCTCGCATAAATGCGAATGTCGGATGATGAATGACGAAAGGACGATTTGAATCCGAACCTCAAATGTCGAAAACGCGCTCGATATGTGTTTTGGTCATTCGAGCTTCATCTTGCCGTTGATATTCGTCATTGCTCATTCGTCATTTGATCGATATTAAGGGTAGCTGATTCTCGATGAAAGAATCTAGCATCCAGTATCGAGTATTCAGAATTATGGCTGCGCAACCCAAAGTCGTTCCACTCGAGGGCGAAATCGATCTGCACGTTTCACCTCGCGTCACCACCACGCTCAACGCCGCCGTTAAAGCAAAACCGCGTAATCTCGTCATCGATATGGAAAATGTCAGCTACATCGATAGCTCCGGCCTTGCTGTCCTCATCGAGGCGATGCAGAAGGTCGAAAAGTATGGCGGCAAATTCGCGCTCGCCGGTTTGCAGGAAAACGTAAAACCGATTTTCGAGATCGCGCGACTCGATCAGGTGTTCCAGATTTACCCGGACGTCGATTCCGCGCTGTCGCGGGAATGAAGCAAGACTTCCAGGGTGTGGGACACGTTGCGCGAGAGATCGAATTGCGTAGCGCGCTCGAGCAACGCCGGGCGCGCGGTTGAACGCCGCGATTCATCACTCCAGAAATGCAGCGCTTGACTCAGCCCATCGATGTCATCCGCCCGCTCCACAATTGTACCGTGGACTTTGGGCTCGACGATTTCGCTGCAGCCATTTGCCCGGGTCGTGATCACGGGTAAACCCGCTGCCATCGCTTCCAGCGAAGCGTTGGAGAAGGGATCGTAAATCGTCGGTAAAATGAATATATCCGCCGCGGCCAATGGCAATCGCACGTCTTCCATCTCGCCCAGAAAAGTCACATTAGCGGAACGGTATTTGCGTTGATTTCCGCGCCCGGCCACCAGCAGTCGCACTCGCGTCTTTTCGCTGGCGGCCACAGCGAAGCGCAGACCTTTGCGTTCCCAGCCAGATCCCACAAAGAGCGCCGCAATTTCGTTGGTCCCAATTTTTAATTGCGCGCGCGCCCTCGCATGCTTCAGCGGCGCTGGACCGAATTCGGAAACGCGCACGCCATTGGGAATGACATCGATCGCACCGCTGGGGAAACCGTAGTAGCGCACAATTTCGTCGTGTACCATCGCCGAGTTCGCAATCACGCGTCGCGCGCCGCCCTCGCCGAGCAACACTTTTTCCAACCGCAAAATGACGTCGTGTTTTTTATTAAACCAGCGTCCGATTCTTTGCATTGGATTCTGAAACTTCGCTCTGCAGTCGAGCCACGCCTGATGAACGCCGTCGCCGGCGCGGAAAAAATCGCAGCGCCAGATGCGTTCCAGGCTTACCACGAGATCACAGTGTTTTGGCGGCGCGCTGCGCTCGAGTTCGTCGGCGAACGCGATGGGGTCGTCGGCGCGAATGCGGATAATCCGGCCCAGCGCCCATTCTTTGTCCGGCCAGTCTGCAGTGGTAAAAAGCGTTGCCTCGTGACCAGCCGCCACCAGTGCGCCCGCTACGCGCCGCAAATATGCCTCCGCCCCTCCGCTGGGCGAAAAACCTCGCCGGACAAATCCGACGTTCAATTTCTCAGAAGGCTTTACTTGCACGCCGTCAGCACAATAGTTCTTTGCATGTCGGGCAATATCCTAAACCTTGCCGCAGCGCCGCCGCCCATGGCAGCACGATCGACACGGTTACCCAAGAGTTTACTCTACTCCATCTTTGCCCGCATCGGTGGTTGGGGTCTCGACACCGACGCCTTTGAAACATTGCGGGCATCATACCACGGCGGATTTCTGGGCAAAGCCATCGCCTACGACAATCGGCAGGACGAAATTCCCGCGTCGAAAATCCAATCGCTGCGTTGGCACCCGGTGCGCCTGCTTTCGTCGCTGGATCGACCTTATTATTATGGCGCAAAGAAAAAGTATTTGGATTGGATCGCATCGCGCCAACTCGCGACCGGGCGTTACGATTTGTTTCACAGCTGGTCTGGCGATTGCCTGGAATCCTTGCGCGTTGCGCAGCGCATGGGAATTCCCTCAATCGTAGAAATTCCAACCTGGCACCGGGATTTTGCCGAGCGCGTCGCCCCGAGGACTGAGCCGCGCCTCTCCAAAGAACGCACGCCGCTGGGGCGCTGGAAAAATGAGCTCGTGCTACGTTCCGAACGTTCGATCGAAGAGTACGATTTGGGCACTCTCCTGCTCGTGCTTTCGGAAAAAGCCGCCGACACTTTTCGCGAGAGCGGCATCGCAAAGGAAAAACTTTTCTATCTTCCCCGCGGGGTCGACGTCGAGCGCTTCAAGCCGGGCACGCGTCCGCCGCTTTTTCGCGCTATTTTTTCCGGCGCGCTGATCGAACGCAAAGGAATTCATCTTCTCCTCGACGCCTGGCATCGGTTAAATTTGAACAATGCCGAGCTCTGGCTGCTTGGCTCAGTCCACGAGCAGGCGAAAGCGCATTTGAAGAAGTTCTGGCGCGACAATATTCGCCTCATCGGGTTTGCGCGTGACGTCGAAAAATATCTGAACCAGGCAACGATCCATGTGTTCCCGTCGCAGTTGGAAGGCAGCGCCAAGGTTACCTACGAAGCGGCCGCTTGCGGTTTGCCACAAGTGGTTACGCGCGAGTCGGGCGATGTCGTGCGCGACGGAATCGATGGCATCATCGTGCCGCCAGGGGATGTCGATGCCGTTGCCGGTGCCATCGAACATTTTTATCGACACCCCGAGGTGATAGCGGAAATGGCAGTCGCCGCCCGCCAGCGCGTTGTGGAAAATTTCACGTGGGATCATTTCCGGGAACGGCTGCTCGGCGCCTATGAACGCGTGGGGACGCTTTGAGCGCTAAGAGCATGAATGAAATTTCCCATTGCCTGCGCCTCTGCGTATCTCATTTCGAGCCGCGCGGACAACACTATTCCGGCTCGGACCGAGGAATCTCGCGAATGTTCGGGCCGGTGTGACCATCTGTGAGGTCCCTCGCGTTCGCTCGGGATGACGAATTGCGCGATCGTTGGGAAGTTTGAAAATCCTACTCATTCAGCTCCGCCGTCTCGGCGATCTCATTTTAACGACGCCGGCGATCTCGGCCTTGCGCGAATACCTTCCCGGCGCGCAGATCACTCTCGCCGTTTCCCGCGAATGCGAATCGCTGCTGCCCGCGATCCAGGGACTACAAAAGACTTTCGTAACGAAGCGTGGACTCCGGGATTTATTGACCTGGATGCAAATCCGCCGCGCTGGATTCGATTGCGTGATTGATTTCACCCGCAATGATCGCTCGGCATGGCTCACCCTTCTCTCCGCGGCGCCGCGCCGAATTGTCTCTGATCGCCTGAAAATCAAATCCAAGTTTCGCGCGCGCTTTTACAACGAGTTTGTCGATTGCACGATGAAACAGATGCACACCATTGATTATGGTCTCGCTCTCTTACAGCCTCTGGGAATTTCCGCGGTAGCCGGCGACCCGGTGCTTGATCTGCCGGCCGCGGCGAAAGAGCGCGCCTCTGCCCTCATCAGCGGGCAGATTCGCCATCAATCCTTTGCCGTCTTTCACCCCGGCTCTGCGCGGGCGGAAAAACTTTGGGAATCAGAACGTTGGAGCCAGATAATCAAATTCGCCGCTACCGAGCTCCGTCTTTTTCCGGTTTTATCCGGTGGCGCAAATAATCTTGAGCGCGCGCACCTCGCCGCCATTCGGGAAAAATTGCAAACGGCTGTGCTCGATCTTTCCGGCCAGCTCGATTTGCTGGTCCTGGCGGCATTGCTCGAACACGCGCGCTTGCTCGTAACCGTTGACTCCGCCCCAATGCACTTGGCGACCGCAATCGGAACTCCGCAAGTCGTTCTGTTTGGCCCCACTAATCCCTTTCACTGGCATCCGAGAAAGAGTCCCGCCGCGATCTTATTCGGCGATTCTCCGGAGCCCCTGCACCATTTCCAAGTTCCTGAACCCAAGAGGCCAATGAACCAAATCTCGACGGGAGCCGTAATCGATGCTATGCGTTCGATGCTGTCGGCGCCAGCGGCGTCAGCCGTATGAAGGACAAAGCCGAGAAGAAAAAACTCTCATGGCGCGAAACCATTCGGACCGCCTGGAAACCGTACCGCCGTCTTTACAGCTACGTATTGCCGTACAAATGGAAATTCTTTTTAGGACTCTTTCTCGGCTTTCTCTTTGGCGCTATGAACGGCGTCCTTCCGCTGGTGATGGGAAAAGTGACCGGTGCGATTTTTCACGGGACCACGCCAAACGCGAAGGAGTTGACTCATCGCTCCGAACTACTCAATGCCGGCGGGTCGATAAATTCGATTTTCTTTATCTGCCTGCTCATTCCGGCAGTGATGACCGCGCGTAGCATTCTCAGTTACGGCAGTACCTACTACATGAATTGGGTCAGTAACCGCGCCGTGACCGACATTCGAAACGAGCTTTTCCGCAAAATAATAAACCAATCCATGGATTTCTTTAATCGCATGCAGTCCGGGGTTCTGATGTCGCGGATCAGTAATAACACCATGGCGATGCAGGTGGCGTTGACACAGGTAAGCAGCGATGTCTTCAAGCACCCGATTACGATTGTTTTTGCGCTTGTCGTGCTGATCTACATGGATTGGAGGTTTACTCTCGCGGCCCTCATCCTGTTTCCGAGTTGCATCATTCCTATTCAGATTTTCGGGCGACGCGCCCGTCGCGCGATGCAACAGCAACAGGAAGACCTGGGAAAAATGTCGGTAACCATGCAGGAGACCTTCGCTGGTATTCGGGTGGTCAAGTCCTTCGCCCGCGAAGAGGAGCAGGAGAAAAGCTTTGGCCGAAGCACGATGCTCCAGTTCCGCAACATGATGCGGATGATTAAGGCAACCGAAGCCGCTGGCCCGCTGATTGAGGTTCTGGCCGCCATCGGCGTTGGTTGGGCGCTGCTCTACGTTTATGCAACTAACCTCACGGCCGGGCGATTTTTCGCACTTCTCACCGGAATTTTCATCCTTTACGACCCCGCGAAAAACCTAAGCAAGCTGCGGGTCATAATGCAACGGTCCGTCGCAGCCACCGAGGGTATTTTCGCAGTTCTTGACACCCCCGTCACGATTCAGGACGCGCCCAACGCGAAAACATTGCAGAGTTCGGAAGGGCGAATCGATTTTGACAACGTTACCTTCCGCTATGCCGGCACGTCCATCGACGCTCTTAGCCACGTCACTCTCAAGATCGAACCAGGAAAAAGTTATGCGTTGGTAGGTGCCAGCGGCGCAGGTAAGAGCACGATTCTGTCGCTCATTCTCCGACTGTACGATCCGACCTCAGGCGCAGTGCGAATCGATGGAAACGATTTGCGCGGATTAACTCAGCAGTCATTGCGCGAGCAAATCGGCCTGGTCACACAGGAAACGTTTTTGTTCCACGACACCATCTATAATAACATTCTTTTTGGCCGCCTCGATGCCACCCGAGATGATGTTTATCGCGCCGCGCAGATGGCTTACGCGCACGAGTTCATTCTGGCGCAGCCGAAAAAATACGACACCCTCGTCGGCGACAAGGGAATGCTTCTTTCCGGCGGGCAACAACAACGATTGGCCATTGCACGCGCGGTTTTGAAAAATGCGCCTATTCTCCTGCTCGACGAAGCCACTTCTGCGCTCGATTCCGAGTCGGAAAAACAAATTCAAATGGCGCTGCAGACGCTCGCTGCCGGTAAGACCGTGGTCGCAATTGCCCACCGGCTCTCCACGATCTTGTCCTCCGATCAGATCATCGTCATGGAAAACGGGCGTGTGAAGGAAATCGGCACGCATGCTGAATTACTGGCCAAGTCCGGTTACTATCTCCGCCTCTACGATTTGCAGTTCAATCGCGGCGCCGAACACAAGGACCCAGAGCCGGAAGAATTGTTCGAGGTCGTCAGCTATCGGGAGTAAGAGAGCTACCGGTCAGCCGATCAAACTCAGCGCGAACCCGTTGATGTGCGACGTCATCCACCACCGGTCGCATTTTCATCTCTGGGCGCGAGGGCAAGTCAACCCACGAGCGGCAACCTGCGAACCGCTTTTCATTTTGCAGAATCCAGGACGGTGAAACTTCAAATACCCGTAGGAACGCGACGTGAACTCCTTGATCTTTGTAACCGAAACGTTCCCGCACAACTTCTGGCGTGAGGATGTGCAGCGGAGAGAGGGCCTCCGCGATCCGCAGCGAATCAATCCTCAATGCACGCTCCGCCTTCGCATACCATCGAATGGTGACGGTATCGCCTGCCTCCGGCAGATTAGCCGATGCGATCCGAACTTTAGCCGCTTGCTCATGGAAGAAGGTGGGAAATAGAAAGAACTCCCGATGGCGAAATGAAAATCCTTCGCGTCCTTCCGCAATTCCGCCTTTCCGCAAAATGATCGACTGCTCACCGCGCCCGAGGGCATGGCACACCAAAGACCATTCCTTGAAACCTACGCTTTCCATTTCTTCGACTGCAAATTAGCGTTGTCGTACGGTGCCGTTCAATATTGACCTGCATACTCATACCTTTTTCTCCGGCGACGGTGTTTCCAGTCCCGAAGATCTGATCGCCAGCGGACAAGCTAAAGGTCTACACGGTATCGCCATTACCGATCACAACACCTGCGACGCGATCGATTATCTGCGCGGAAAGAAACTCCTGCGCGACGATGGGCTTCCGGTAAATGGTTTCCTAGTTATTCCTGGAGTTGAAGTCACCACAACAGAAGGTCATCTGCTTTGCATCGGGACAACATTGCCCGACCCGGCGAAGTTGAAGGGCCGGCCTGCGCGTGACGTGTGCGCCCTCATTCACGAGCACGGCGGTCTGGCTATTCCGCCGCATCCCTACGACCTGTTTCGCGCCGGAATCCGCTTCGCCGCCCTCGAAACTCTGCCCATTGATGCACTGGAGGTTTTCAACGCCGCCACCACTTTGCGCCGCTACAACACCTTCGCGTTTCGTTATGCGCAACTGCGCGGTTTACCGATGACCGCGGCCAGCGACGCTCATCATGCCGCTGCGGTCGGTACTGCCTATACCATTTTGAATTGTGAGGAACTTTCAGTGAAATCAGCGCTCACACAGATCGTCAAAAGCAACGAGCTCAATCAGCGTTATCTCACGCCCCGCGACAGCGTGCGTAAGACATGGAACAACTGGTTGCGCTTGCGCCGGAAAAAACTTCCCGGAATTACCAACCGCGACGGGGGATAGGCCGTCCTTTCTGGGGAGCGCAGCCGAGACGTGACTACAGCAGCGCGCGCAATTGTTGCACGTTCGTTACCGGTGCTTTGCAGGTGAAATCCTCGCAAATGTAAACCGCCGGCTTGCCATTGACCGGTCCCATCGCGCGTATCGCTTCGTTTTTTTCGGACAGAAAATCCTGGCCCTCACCTCCATCAGCCAGAAGAACGATCGCATGTGGCAGAAAATGCTTCTGCACTTCTCCTAACAATTCCTGGACATGTTCCTCGCCGCGGTCCCCGGCGATGACAATTTGTCGCGGTGCGGTTTCAAGAAAATCAACTGCGACCAGCATCTGTGGCAGCGCGCTCGGGAAATGCATTAACTGTCGCGCAAAAGCGTTCACCGTTTTCTTTGCGGGCGCCAGCAACTCCGGTTCATTACGAATCGCCGCCAGCCGCGCTAGATTTAGTGCCGCCACTGAGCTGGGGGCAGGTTCAGCGCTGTCGTTCTCTTCTTTCATGCGCAGCAAAATACTGCTGTCGTGACCAGTAACGCCAAAATAGCCGCCGCCTTTATCGTCCCAAAAGAACGCATCCATCTGGCGCTGCAATTCGAGGGCAAATTTAAGCCAGCGCATTTCGAATGATGCCTGGTAAAGATCGATCAACCCTTGAATGAAGAAAGCGTAGTCATCGGCAAATCCCTCGATTTCGCTGCGACCGTTGCGATAACTGCGGAACAGAATTTTCCGCGACCCATCGTAAAGCTTCGCCCGAACAAACTCCGCTGCTCGCGTGGCTGTCTCCAGATAAGAAGCATCATCCAGGACCTGGGCACCCCGTGCGAAAGCGGAGATCATCAAGCCATTCCAAGCTGCAATGATTTTGTCGTCCAAATGCGGACGAGGACGTTTGCTGCGGATCGAGAATAATTTCTGCCGGCTTTGGGCTAGCGATTTACGGACAGTTTCAGCATCTTTCTTGTCGACCTCTAAACCTTTCGGAGTTGGCCCCACCGGCTTGCCGCGAAGAGTCCCCCCAGCGGTGGATGCGACGCCTGTGTCACGGATCAAAATATTCTTGCCGCGCAGGTCGCCATGAGGATCAGCTCCGGCGGGGATATTGCCGTTTTCTTCAACCCCATAGTGAAATGAGAAAGTCGGCGCCTCGTCACCAAGAGCGTCGTCGATTTCCTGTTTCGTCCAGACGTAAAACGCGCCTTCCGCCGTTTTGCCATGACCGGGATCACCGTTCCCGGCTACAACAGGGCTGTCAGCATCTTCCGCGGAATAGAATCCGCCCTCCGGCGAAGTCATGTCGCGCCGGATATAATCAAGAACGTCGCGCGCCGTCGCCGCGAAATCAGCGTCACCTGTGATTTGGAAAGCGTCGAGATAAGCGCTCGCTAATTGCGCCTGGTCGTAAAGCATTTTCTCGAAGTGCGGCACGTGCCAGCGCCCATCGACCGAATACCGATGAAATCCGCCGCCGATGTGATCATGCATTCCGCCCGCCGCCATTTTTTGCAAGGTCAGCAAAACCATCTCCAAGGCGTGTTGTCCCGGATCTATATCCGGATTTCGCGCATGAAATCGCGTCAAGAAATTGAGCGTCACCGGCCGCGGAAACTTCGGTGCACGACCAAATCCGCCCTCGTGTGCGTCGAACGTACGTGCGAATTGATGATACGCCTCTTCCAGAATGGACGCGTTGATCTCTCCGGCTGCGCTTTCTTCACTCGCCGCTTCACGCAGCGCCTCAACAATGTTCGCTCCCTGCTTTGAAATTTTTTCGTGATCGCTTTTCCATGTTTCCGCGATGCGCTGCAGCACCCGTCTGAAGGCAGGCTGACCAAATCGATCCTCGGGCGGAAAATAAGTTCCACCGACGAATGGTTCCAGCTGCGGAGTAAGCCAAACGCTCATCGGCCACCCACCACCGCCCGTTGTTGCCTGCACGAAAGTCATGTAAACCCGGTCCACATCCGGTCGCTCCTCCCGATCGACTTTAATGTTCACAAACTCGCGATTCATAATCTCCGCCGTGGCATCGTCCTCGAACGATTCGTGCGCCATGACGTGGCACCAGTGACACGTGGAGTAACCGACTGACAAGAAAATCGGTTTGTTCTCCCGTCGCGCTTTTTCAAACGCCTCGCTTCCCCATGGCAACCAATCGACCGGGTTGTGCGCATGCTGAAGGAGGTAGGGCGACTTCTCGTGCATGAGGCGGTTCTGTGGCATAACCTACGGTAGCAAAAACGCTGTCCGGCGCGCCATCGCAAACGGAGCGCAAACGCTGCTTGTCATCGCTTTCGGTTCGCCGAAACTGGCCAAATGATCCGGCTTTTAGTTGCCCTCGTCTTCGCGTTAGGGACCAATGTTCCGCTTCACGCTGAAGAATTGTTCGTTTCGGCTGCGGCCAGCCTCACCGACGCGCTGAAAGAAATCGGTGCAAAGTTCGAGAAAGAGTCGAACATCAAAATTGTTTTCAACTTTGGTGCCTCCAGCATGCTCGCGCGTCAAATCGAAGAAGGCGCGCCGGCCGATGTTTTCTTTTCCGCCGACGAAGCGCAAATGAATCGGTTGCAAAATAAAATTGTTCCGGCAACACGGTGCGACTTGCTCACTAACGTTCTCGTTGTTATAGCGCTCAAAGATTCAGCGCAAAATCTGAGTCAACTTTCCGATCTCGCGAAACCTGAAGTCACGCGCATCGCAATCGCGGATCCGCAGGGAGTTCCTGCCGGTGTCTACACGAAGGAAGTACTCACCAAAGCGAAGTTGTGGGACAAAATCGAACCTAAAATCGCCCCGACGGAAAACGTGCGTGCGACCCTCGCAGTCA